>Ga0207675_100004722_pt1 | contig 13121 bp, 11 predicted proteins | sample KBSSwiS42_FD_184305 | JGI IMG/M metagenome (GOLD analysis project Ga0207675, IMG submission 184305) | Switchgrass rhizosphere microbial communities from Kellogg Biological Station, Michigan, USA - KBS Switchgrass S4-2 (SPAdes) (version 2) | ecosystem: Host-associated > Plants > Roots >... | reverse complement strand
AGGGACTGCGCCTCGACGCCGCCAACAGCTACGCGATGCTGGTCAACGTCAACAGCAACGAAGTGCCCACGCTCAAGCGCGTCAACCCCGGCAATCCCGACCAGAGTTACATCGTGCACAAGATCCAGGGCAACCAGGCCGTGGGTGGCCGCATGCCGCTCGGCCAGGCGCAGCTGCCGCAGGATCGCATCGATCTCATCCGCCAGTGGATCGCCGCCGGTGCGCAGCCGGCCGCCGTCGCGCCTAACAACCTGGTGGTGACCAGCAGCATCCCGGCTTCCGGTGAAATGGCCGCCGCCGATACCGCGAAGATCACGGTGGTTTTCGCGCGCGACGTCGACGCCTCGCTGGCCAACGCCCAGACCCTCGCGCTCACCGACGGCTTCGATCAGCCGGTGGCCATCCAGCAGGTACAGGTACCCGCGGGCCGCCCGAACGTGGTCGAGCTGACGCTCGCCAAGGCGCTGCCTGCCGGCAGCTACCAGCTCGCCGTGCGCGGCCAGGGTCCGGTGGCACTCGCCGACACCGCGGGCCACGTGCTCGACGGCGACGCCGACGGCGTGGCCGGCGGAGATTTCCTCATGTCCTTCGACGTCAGCGCAGGAGCGCAACGATGAGTGCCCGCAAGAATCTGCTTCACGCCCTTCGGTGGTTAGGGGTCGCCGTGATGCTCGTGGCCGGTTCGCAGGCCCATGCCGAGCCGTACCTCGCCGCGCAGATGGGCCTCAAGTGCGGCATGTGCCACGTGAATCCCACGGGTGGCGGCATGCGCAGCGTGTTCGGCAATACCTTTGCGCAGACCACGCTCGCGGCCAAACGCATCGGGGCGCCGGAAGACCTGTGGACCGGCCAGGTCATGAAATTCCTGTCGGTGGGCGGCAACGCGCGCGCCAATTACAACTGGCAGGACGCGCCCCACCAGAAGGGCACCAACGAGTTCGACGTCGAGGAGGCACGCGCCTATCTGGATTTTGGCGTGATCCCGAATCGCCTTTCGGTGTACCTCGACCAGCGTTTCGCACCCGGCAATTCCACCAACCTGGAAGCCAACATCCGCTACTGGGTGAAGGAGAACACCTTGTACGTGAAGGCCGGCCGCATGTACCTGCCGTTCGGCTACCGCTTCGAGGACGACAACTCCTTCGTGCGCGCCCTGTCGGGCATCAACATGCAGGCGCCCGACGAGGGCGTGGAAGTCGGCCTCGAATCCGGCAACTGGACCGCGCAGCTCGCGGTGAGCAACGGTGCCGGCGGTGGCGTGGAGAACGACGCGGGCAAGCAGGTCGTGACCCGCGTGGAGTTCGTGCAGTCGAAATGGCGCGCGGGCGCGAGTGTGCTCTACAACGACACGGATCTGGGCGCGCGCACCGGTGCGGGCGCATTCGGTGCCTTCAACCTGGGGCCGGTGACCCTGCTGGGCGAAGTGGACTACATCGACGACGACAGCATTGGCGTCGACGGCACCCAGCTCATGGCGACACTGGCCGAGGCCGACTGGAAAGTCGCGCAGGGCCACAATGTCAAATTGACCTACGAGTGGCTCGAGCCCAACGACGACGTCGACGAGGACGAACAGACGCGCGCCAGCCTGTTGTACGAGTGGTCGCCGATCCAGTTCGTGCAGATTCGTGCGGGTGTTCGCGTGTACGATGGCATTCCGCAGAACGACAACCAGAACCGCAAGCAGGCATTCATACAGTTGCATGGTTTCTTCTAGGCCGCTGCACGACGCACCCAACCGCTCCTATGCAGGGAAGCTCGAGCGGTTCGGAAGGTTCGTCGCGCCCGAGCTCAGAAGTCTGTTCTCCGGTCTCGGTCTGGCGCCCCGCTCACGCGTCCTCGACGTGGGTTGCGGGGTGGCGTTCGCCACGCGATTGCTCTCGGAACTGCTGGGTCCCCAGGCGCAGGTGGTGGGCGTGGACCTGTCGCTGCCACACCTGCTGTCGGCCGCCGAGACGCGGGGCATCGATCTGGTGCAGGCCGACGCCGCACGCCTGTGTTTCCGCGACGGCTCTTTCGACCTCATCTGGAGCTGCAACACCGTCAATCACCTCGGCGACCCGCTGGCCGCGTTGCGCGCCATGCGCGCCGCGTTGCGCCCAGGCGGGCGCCTGGCGCTGGCGCAGAGCGGATTCCTGCCCGAGATGTACTTCGCCTGGGACGCGCCTCTGGATGAGGCGGTACGCCGGGCCTGCCACGAGTACTACCGGGAGCGCTACGGGCTGAAGCTGCAGGACACGGCCCGCGTGCGTGGCCTGCTGGGCCTGTTGCAGCGGGCCGGGCTGCAGGCGGCCCGTACCCGTACGGTTGTCGTCGAACGCATGCAACCGCTGACCGAGGCGGATCGCGCATACTTCGAGGAGACCGTGTTTCGCGGTACCTGGGGCGAGCGCCTGCGTCCTTTCCTGACGGATGCGGAGTGGTTTGCCCTGCAGCGGAACACGGACCCGGCGTCGGATGATTACTGCCTCGACCGTGAGGATTTCCACCACATCCAGACGCTGACGGTGTGCGTGGGTCAGGGGTCAATGACATGACGCAAGCACGCGCGGCCGCCTTCGATGGCCTGGCGCAGGACTACGACGCGCACTTCACCGCCACCGCGCTGGGGCGGACGCTGCGCGCCATGGCGTGGCGTCATTTCGAACGGGCATTCGCCCGTTGCGACTACCTGCTCGACATCGGCTGTGGCACCGGCGAGGACGCGATACACATGGCGAGCCTCGGGCATCGCGTGCTGGCTACCGACGCCTCGCCGCAGATGGTGCGCGTCGCATCCGCAAAGGCCGAACGCGCGGGTTGCGCGCAGCGGGTGAAATTCCTGTGCCTGCCGATGGAGCGGCTCGGCGCGGAGCTGGCCGGCGAACGCTTCGACGGTGCGTATTCGAATTTCGGTGCGATCAATTGCGTCGCCGATCCCGGGTCGCTGGGCCGTGGGCTTGCGCCGCTGCTGCCGGCGCTGGCGCCGCTCGCGCTGGTGGTCATGGGGCGTTACGTGCCGTGGGAATGGGCCTGGTACCTGGCGCGCGCCCAACCGGCCAGCGCATTTCGCCGCCTGCGCCGCGGCGGCGTGGCCTGGCGCGGCCTGACGCTGAGCTACCCGACGCCCGCAGAACTCGGGCGCGCGCTGGCGCCGTCGTTCGTGACGCGCAACTTCGAACCCATGGGATTCGCACTGCCCGGCAGTTATGCCGCCGCCTGGCTGGAGCGTTCGCCGCGCGTGCTCGCGGCACTCGACAACTTCGAGCGCCTCGCGCAGCGCGGCGCCGTGCTGTCCGCTTTCTCGGATCATTACTACTTCGAAGCCTTGAGGCAGGGCGCATGAAGCACGGACTCCCGCTCGTGACGCTGTACCTGACCGAGCGCTGCAATTCGCGCTGCATCACCTGCGACTACTGGCGGCACGGACGGCGCGATGCGACGCTGGCGTCGGTGCAGAACCTGTTGCCCGATCTCGAGGCATTGGGCACGCGCACGGCGCTGATCTCGGGTGGCGAGCCGCTGCTGAATCCCGAGTGGCCAGCCATCGCCGAGACGCTGCGCTCGCGCGGCGTGCAATTGTGGCTGCTGACCTCCGGCCTGTCGCTCGCCAAACATGCGGCGCGCGCGGTACCGCTGTTCGAATCCATCACCGTGTCGCTGGATGGCACCTGCGCACAGACCTACGCGGCCATCCGCGGTGTCGACGCCTTCGACAAGGTTTGCGAGGGCATCCGCGCGGCGGCACAGCGCGGCGCGAACGTCGGCCTGCGCGTCACCCTGCAGCGCGCCAACTACCGCGAGCTGCCGCGATTCGTGTCGCTGGCGCGCGAGCTCGGCGCGAGCGCGGTGTCGTTCCTCGCGGTGGACGTCGCCAACCCGCACGCTTTCGCGCGCAACGACGACTTCTCGCGCGGCCTGGCGCTCGAAGCGGACGACCTGGCCGGGCTCGACGGCGTGCTCGACGCGCTCGAGCGTGAGCATGCCGCGGACTTCGCCAGCGGTTTCATCCTGGAGTCGCCGGCCCGGTTGCGCCGGCTGCGCGACTATTTCGCCGCGGTCGCCGGGCTCGGCGCCTTTCCGCCGGTGCGCTGCAACGCGCCGGAATTCTCCGCCGTGGTGGGCGTGGACGGCGCCGTGTCACCGTGTTTCTTCATTCCAGGACCGGCCGGCGCGCCGGGCTCGACACTCGCGGCGCGGCTGGCCGACGCGCCCATGGTCGAGCTGCGCCGCGCGATCCGCGCGGGTGAGCGCCGCGAATGCCAACGCTGCGTGTGTTCGATGTATCGCGAGCCGGACGAATTGACGTTCGGTCTGAGGAGTGCGGGTGTCCAGCACTGACCAGACGCTGCCCCTCGCCACGCGCCTGCTCGGCGAACGCGAGCAGGGGGCGCTGCGCAACGCCCTCGGTGCGCTGGTCGGCCTCGCGCACCGGCTGACGGGCGCGCACCGCGACCACGAGCGGCTGGAGCGCGTGCACGGTACGCCGCTCGTCGTGCTGCCGTCGGTGTTCGATCCGAAGATGATGCGCACCGGCGCATTCTTCGCCGCGACCATTGCCGCGCAGCGCCTCGGCGCGAACGGCGACGTGCTCGATCTCGGCACCGGCTCGGGCATCTGCGCGGTGTTCGCGGCCCGTCATGCGCGCAGCGTGGTGGCGGTGGATCTCAACCGCGAGGCCGTGCGCTGCGCCGAAATCAATGCGCGCCTGAACCGCCTGGAAGAGCGCATCGAATGCCGCCACGGCGACCTGTTCGCGCCCGTGGCCGGCCGGCGCTTCGACACCATCTTCTTCAATCCGCCGTTCATCGTCGGTGCGCCGTCGACCCCGCGCGATTTCGCCTGGCGTTCGCCCGACGTCGCGGCTCGTTTCGCGGCCGGGCTGCCGGCGCAGCTCGCGCCGGGTGGGCGCGCCTGCCTGCTGTTGTCCACCTACGGTGACGCCTGCGCGCTGTTCGTCGAGGAGCTGCAGCGGCGCAATCTCGCGATGTCGGTGCTCGCCACGCGGCGCTTCATCAACGAGCGCGTCACCGTGCTCGAGGTACGCGCGCCGTGAACGCCAGCGAGCCCCGGCACCGCGTGCTGCTGATCAATCCGGCGATCACCGCGCGCTCGCGCGCGCGTTTTCCGCTGTCGGTGATGAGCGTCGCGGCGGCGCTCGAACCCGACTACGAGTCGGTGATCATCGACGGCAACGTCGACGCCGATGCGATCGCGACCGCGAGCGCCGCGGTGCGCGATGGCGGGTTCGAGGCCGCGGGGATCACCGTCATGGGCGGTCCACAGGTGGCCAGCTCCATCACGATGTCACGCGCGCTGCGCGCGGCGCGTCCCGATCTGCCCATCATCTGGGGCGGATACTTCCCCACGCTGTACCCCGACGCCGCGCTCAACAACGATTACGTCGACTACGTGGTGCGCGGCCAGGGCGAGGACAGCCTGCGCAGCCTGTTGCCCGCGCTGCGCAACGGTGCCGCGGCCGGCAACCTCCCGGCCGAATCGATTCCAGGAATCGCATTCCGGCGCGACGGCCGCGTCGTGCGCACCGCCGGGCGCGCCTTCACGGCGCGCCACATCGCACCGGCACTGCGCTACGAGTTGCTGCGCGATCCGCGCGAATACCTGGTGCGCACCTTCCTCGGCAGGCGCACCGCGGCCCACCAGGCCGCCCTGGGTTGCCGCTTCCGCTGCACGTTCTGCGGAGTCGCGGCCATGTTTCGCGGCGGCACCGCGCTGCCGCCGGCCGAGCGCCTGGATCGCGAGCTCGATTTCCTCAAGCAGCGTATCGGCGCCGACTCCATCCAGTTCTACGATCACAATTTCTTCGACCGCGAAGTGGACATGGTGCCGTTGCTGGAGGTCCTGGCGCGCCACGAGCTGCCGTGGTGGTGTTACGCGCGCGCCGATGCGCTGGTCGATCTCTCGCCGGAATCCTGGAAACTCGTGCGCCGCAGCCGCCTGCGCATGGCTTACATCGGCGCCGAGACGCCGAACGACCAGCTGCTGCGCTCGATCCGCAAGGGCACGCGCTCCGACCAGACGCTCGAGGTCGCCGAGTTGTGCCGCGCGAATGGCGTGATCCCCGAGCTGTCGTTCATGGTGGCGCCGCCCGAGGATCCGGAGGGCGAAACCGAGCGCACCTTCGACTTCATCCGCCAGGTGAAGAAAGTGAATCCCGACGCGGAGATCATCGTTTACATCTACACACCGCTGCCGGCGGACAGCGTGCCCGACTCGGCGCGCCTGAAGCTCACGCCGCTGCGCGACGTGCACGGTGAGCCGGTGGTGTTTCCGCGCACGCCGGAGGAGTGGACCGAAAAACGCTGGGTCGACTATGCCTGCCATGCCGACGCCCCGTGGATGAGCGACCGCCTGCGCCGCCGCGTGCGCGATTTCGTCACGGTATTGCGCTGCCGTTTCCCGACCGTGCAGGACACGCGCTCGCCGGGCTGGGCCAAGGCGGGATTGCGGGCGCTCGCCACCTGGCGTTACTCGCTGCGGCGTTACGACGCGCCCTGGGAGCTGCGTGCCTCGCAGAATCTCATCGGGCTGCTCGATCCCAGGACTTCGAGCATCTGACGTGGCGCTCGAAGTCCTGCAGCTCAACCTGCATCTCGATCGCAGCCGCGCGCCCGCGGACATGCTGCGCGACTGGCACTCACTGGTGGACGTCGCCGTCTCGGCAGCCACCGCCGGCATACGGGTGAGCGTGGTGCAGGCCTGCGCCACCGACGCGCTCATCCGCGAGCAGGGCGTCGATTTCCACTTCGTCGGCATCCCGGAAACCGGCGGCACGCTGACGCGCAGCCCGGCGTTCCAGGGACTGCTGCAGAAACTCGCCCCCGACGTCGCGCACGTGCACGGCCTCGGCTTTCCGCGCGAGGTGCTCGAGCTGCGCATGCTCGCGCCGCGCCTGCCCATCCTGGTGCAGGATCACGCGGACCGCGTGCCGCGTTTCTGGCGGCACTCGATCTGGCGCCGCGCAATGGCCCAATGTGCGGCCATCGCTTTCTGCGCCCGCGACCAGGCTCACCCCTTCCAGCGCGCCGGGCTGCTCACGCGCCGCACCGAGATTTTCGAGATACCCGAATCCACCAGCGGATTCGTGCCGGGTGAACAGTCCCAGGCGCGCGCAGCCGCCGGCATCGACGGCGATCCCTGCGTGTTGTGGATCGGGCATCTCGATGCCAACAAGGATCCGCTGACCGTGCTCGAAGCCGTGAGCCGCGCATCCGCCGAGCTGCCACGGCTGAAGTTGTGGTGCTGTTTCGGTTCGGCGCCCTTGCGCGCTCAGGTCGAAGCGCGCATCGCGCGCGACCCGTCATTGCGCGAGCGCGTGACGCTGCTGGGCCGCGTGCCGCACGAGCGCGTGGAGGTCCTGATGCGTGCCGCCGACCTGTTCGTGCTCGGCAGTCACCGCGAGGGCAGCAGCTTCTCGCTGATCGAAGCGCTGGCCACCGGGCTCACGCCGGTGGTGACCGACATTGCTTCGTTGCGTGCCCTGACCGGCCATGGCGCGGTGGGTGAGCTGTGGCCCTGCGGCGATGCCGCGGCCGGCGCGCAGGCGCTGCGGCGCGCGGCCGCGACACTCGGCGCGAACCGTCGCGCCGCCGTGCGCGCGCATTTCGATGCGCGGCTGTCGCACCGCGCGGTGGGCGCGCGGCTGGCGGAAGCCTACGGCCGCATCGCCCACGCGACTGTCAGACCCGCGGCCTGACACCGTGAACCAAAGTCCGCCACCGCTGGTCTCGGTCGTGCTCGCGAGCTTCGAACGGCCGCAGTTCCTGGTGGCCTCCATCGAGTCGGTGCTCGCGCAGAGCATGAGCGACTTCGAGCTGATCGTCGCCGACGACGGTTCGGGCGAGCGCACGCGCGCGTTGCTGCGGAGTTTCGAGCGCGACCCGCGAGTGCGATTGTTGTGGCTCGAGCATCGGGGCGTGCCGGCGGCGGTGCGTAATGCGGCCATCGGGGTCGCACGCGGCCGTTACGTGGCCTTTCAGGACTCCGACGACCTGTGGATGCCGGACAAGCTCGAGCGGCAACTCGCGGCAGTATCGTCCACCGCGCGCTGGTGTTACACCGCCTGCACGCACATCGACGCGCGCGGCGAAACGATCGCGCCCACCGGCATCCAGCCGTGGGTCGCGCACCCGGGCGACATTCGCGATGCGGTCGCCTGCCTGCGCGCGCATTGCGCGCTGCCCACGGTGCTGGTGGAGCGCGAGCTGCTGGCGCTGGCCGGCGGCTTCGACGAACGGCTCGCGCTCTACGAGGACCACGACCTGTGGTTGCGGCTGGCGAGCCGCGCACAGGTTGCCGTGGTCGCACTGCCGCTGGTGCGCGTGCGGCGTCACACCGAACACTATTCGGGTCGCGATGAGCTCGCGGCCGCGGAATGCCGCGCCGTGTTCCTCGATCGCGCGCGGCGGCTCGAGTTGTCGCCGCCGGCCGCCGCCGAGTTGCGCCGCATGCGCGGCCTGCACGCCGCGCACCTTGCGCGCCTGCGCGCCCGGGCCGGCGACGGCAGCGCCGCGCGACTCTGCCTGCGCGACTCCGTGGCCGACGGCTGGCGTTACCCGCGCTGGTGGATAGACGCGGCGCACGTGCTGCTGGGGCCGGCATGAACGTCCTGTGGCGCGCGTGGCGGATCCTGACGACCGCGGAACGCCGGCAATGCATGGCGCTGCAGTTGCTGTCGCTGGTCATGGGGTTGGCGACGGTCGCGGGCATCGCGGCGGTCATGCCGTTCTTCGCCGTGCTGGGCGATCCGTCCCTGACCGGCAGCAATGGCCTGCTGCGTGCCCTGCACGATCTCGTGCCGTGGCTCGACACCCGCGGCTTCACCGTCTTCCTCGGCTGCGGGTTCATCGTGCTGCTGCTGACCAGTTCGGCCCTGAACCTCGCCGGCACGGTGGCGATGACGCGTTTTGCCTATCGCGTCGGCGACCGGCTGCGAACGCAGTTGTTTGCCCGCTACCTGGCGCGCGACTACCTGTTCCACGTGCGCAATGCGGGTTCGGTGCTCGGCAGCCGCGTGTTGTACCAGTCCGACCGCGTGACCGGCCTGCTGCAGAGTGGCTTCGTGTTCGTGAGCAACCTGGTGATGGGCCTGTTCATTGCCGCCTCGCTGGCCATCGTGGACTGGCGCGTGGCCGTGCTGGGCGTGCTGCTGTTCGGCGCCTGTTATGCCGCCGTGTATGCAGCGGTGCGCAAACGGCTGCTGGCCAACGGCGAGCGGCAGTCCCGCGCCGGCGCCGAACGCGTTGCGGTGGTCGAGCAGGCTCTGGCCGGCATCAAGGACCTGCTGCTGTCGCAGGGACAGGCACCGTTCGTGCGGCGGCTGGGTGCGGCGGCGTCGAGCATCTCGCGCGCGGCCTCGAACACGCAATTGATCGGCCTCGCGCCGCGTTACCTGCTCGAGAGCCTGGCCGGTGTGACGCTCATTGCCGCAGCCCTGCTGCTCAGCCGTGGCACGGCCTCGGGGTCCTGGCTGGGCACGCTGACGTTCTTCGCGGTGGCCGGTTATCGATTGCTGCCGGCCATCCAGCAGGCGTATTTCGGCTTCGTCACGGTGCGCGGCAACCAGAATGCATTCGACGAGGTGGCGCGCGACCTGGAACCGGCGAATGCGGCCGGCGACACGCAGCGCGCGGCCGGCGCGCCGGCGGGCCTGCCGCGCAATTCCGTCGAATTGCGCGACGTCAGTTTTCGTTACCAGGCCGGCGCCGCCGCGGTGGTCGATCACCTGTCGCTGAGCATCGCCGCGGGCTCAGCCGTGGCCTTCGTCGGTGCCAATGGCTCCGGCAAGACCACCACGGCGGACCTGGTGGTCGCGCTGCTCCAGCCCGATGCGGGCGAGATCAGGATCGATGGCGAGCCGCTGGGCGCGGCGAATCGCGAGGCGTGGCAGCGCTGCGTCGCGTACGTGCCGCAGCAGATCTTCATCCTGGATGCCGACGTGCGGGAGAACATCGCGTTCGGCATCGAGCGCGCCGCGGTCGACGAGGCGCGGCTGCACGAAGCCGCGCGGCTCGCCGGGGCGCAGGATTTCATCAACCGGCTGCCGCGCGGCTACGACGAACCGCTCGGGGCGCGCGGCACCCGCCTGAGCGGCGGGCAACGCCAGCAGATCGGCCTGGCGCGCGCGTTGTATCGCGAACCGACATTCCTGGTGCTCGACGAGGCGACCAGCTCGCTCGACGCCGATGCAGCCCAGGCGGTGGTGGAGTTGTTAGGCCGGCTGCGCGGCCGGTGCACGGTGCTGGCCATCACGCACCACCCGGGCATCGCATCGGCCTGCGACGTGCAGCTCGAGTTTCGCGAGGGCCGGATCGTGGCGCGCCGCGAGGCGGCCGCGCACCTCGACCCCGCTCAGCCCGTTCTGCGCGGGGTGTCGTGAAGCGACCGCCGGCCGCCGCGTCCGGTGAACGGGACCTGCGTTACCGCAAGAGATTCGACGTGCTCGGCCTGCGCATCGCCGTGGCCAGCAACAGCCCGCGGCTCCTGCGCCTGTTCGACCAGGCCTTCGGGAAACTGCCCGCGCAGCCGCTGCGCGCGCAGTCGCCGCGGGTCGACGTCACCCTGCACCTGGCTGCCGCGGCACGGCGTCGAAGCTCGGTGCCGCGGCCACGACTGCGGGTCGGCGGCGGCCGGGTCACGCTGCGCGTCGATGCGGACAACGCCGCCGTCGTATCGCCGGCGCAGCGCCGGGCGCGGCTGCAGGTGGACCGCGGTATGCTCGCGTTCCCCTATCTTCTGCGCTACGAGCTCATGGAATTCTGTGTCTACACCCTGGCCGCGGGCGTGCTGGACCTGGCGCCGCTGCACGGCGCGGCGGTTGCGCTCGGCGGCCGGGTATTGTTCCTGAGCGGACCGGCGGGCAGCGGCAAATCGACGGCCGTGGTCAATTGCGCCGCGGCCGGGTTCGAACTGCTGTCCGAAGACTCGGTGTTCGTCGAGCCGCGCGTATTGCGCGCGGTGGGTTGCGCCAACTTCCTGCACGTGCGCACCGATTCGCTGCGCTCGGTCGGCGACGCGCGGTTGCGCAAGGCCGTGGCTCGCGCCCCGGTGATCGCGCGGCGCAGCGGCGTGCGCAAGTTCGAATTGGACGTGCGCCGCACGCGGCTGAAGATTGCGCGGCGCGCTGCCACACTCGCGGCGGTCGTGGTCCTGTCGAGGGCGCGGGCGCGCGGCGCGCGCCTGCTGGAGCCGCTGTCGGCTGCGCAAGTGCGGGCACACCTGCGCCGCGCCCAACCGTATGCCCGCAGGCAGCGATCATGGACGCGCTTCGAGCGGCGCATCGCGGACGTACCGGGTTTCCGGCTGCGGCGCGGACGCACACCGGACGAAGCGGTGGTGGCGTTGCGCAGCCTGCTGGATCCGAAGGCTTGAGACTCGCACTCATCGTGCCGGGTGGCGTGGATCGCTCGGGCGAGGTGCGTGTCATTCCCGCTTTCATCGCGCTCATCGAAAGGCTCGCGCGCCGTCACGACGTGGAAGTGTTCGCGCTGCGGCAGGAGCAGCGGCCGGGCACCTGGTCGCTGGGTGGTGCAACGGTTCACGACGCCGGCTCGACGCGCGCGTTGTGGCGCACGCTCGGTCCGCTGTATGCCGCGCACCGGCGTGCGCCCTTCGACGTGGTGCAGTCGCTGTTCTCAGGCACCCCGGGTCTCGTGGCCTGCCTCGCCGCCGCACGCCTGCGGATTCCATTCACCATCCACGTCGCGGGCGGCGAGCTGCAGGCCCTGCGGCAGATCGGCTACGGCGGACGGCGCCGGTGGCTGGGGCGCTGGCGCGAAACGTTCGTGTTGAAACGCGCCGCCGCGGTGAGTGCGGCCAGCGAGCCCATGATCCGCTCGCTGCGCGCGCTGGGCATCGGCGCGCAGCGTATTCCGCTCGGCGTCGATCTCGCGCGCTGGCCGCCGCGCGAACCGCTGCCTCGCCCGCCCGGCGGCCCGGTTCGGCTGGTGCACACGGCGAGCATCAATCTCGTCAAGGATCAAACGACGCTGCTGCGCGCGCTCGCGCTGCTGGCGCGCGCCGGACACGGGTTTCATCTCGACATCGCCGGTGAGGACACGCTCGCCGGCCGCATCCAGGCGCTGTGCACCGATCTCGCGCTCGGCGAGCGGGTGCGTTTTCACGGCTTCCAGAAGCAGGCGCAGCTGCACGCGCTGGTGGCGCGCGCGCACGTTTGCGTGATGTCGTCGCTGCACGAGGCAGGACCCCTGGCGGTGCTCGAAGCCGCGGTACTCGGCGTGCCCACCGTCGGGACCCGCGTGGGACACATCGATGAATGGGCCCCCGATGCGGCGCTCGCGGTGCCCGTGAACGACCCGCCGGCATTGGCCGCTGCGCTGGCCTCGTTGATGTCGGACGAGCCGCGACGCTTGCGGCTGGCGCAGGCCGCGCAGGCGCGTGCGCTGGCCGAGGACGCAGATTTCACCGCGCGCGCCTTCGAAAACCTGTACGCGACGATCGCCGATGAATGACGCCGGCCTGGCCACGCGAGCTCCCTACCGTCCTGACATCGATGGGCTGCGGGCGCTGAGCGTCGTCGCCGTGGTGCTGTTTCATGCCGAGGTGCCCGGGGTCGCGGGCGGTTTCGTCGGCGTGGACGTGTTCTTCGTGATCTCAGGCTACCTGATCACGCAATGGCTGGTGACGCGCGAGCAGGCTGGGCTGCTCGCGCTGCTGGGTGAATTCTACGTGCGGCGTGCGCGGCGCATCCTGCCCGCGCTGCTGCTGATGCTGGTCGCGGCCACGGTCACTGCGTGGTGGCTGTTCCTTCCCGCGGACCTGGTCCGTTTCGGCAAGTACCTGCTGGGCGCGGTGCTCATGTCGGGGAATCTCGCGGCCTGGACCGAGGGCGACTACTTCAACAGCGCCATCGGCTTCGCCCCGCTGTTGCACCTCTGGTCGATCGCCGTCGAGGAGCAGTTCTACCTGCTGTTTCCGCTGCTCATGCTGCTGATGCGGCGGCCCGTGTCGCGGCGCGGCCAGGTGGCGGTGCTGACGGTGCTCGCGGTGGGTTCGTTCGCGTTGTGCGTGTTCGGTTCGTACCGGCACCCGGTGGCGAATTTTTACCTGGGACCGACGCGTGCCTGGGAGCTGCTGCTCGGGGCACTGCTTGTAGGTTTTGG
>Ga0207675_100004721_pt1 | contig 13122 bp, 14 predicted proteins | sample KBSSwiS42_FD_184305 | JGI IMG/M metagenome (GOLD analysis project Ga0207675, IMG submission 184305) | Switchgrass rhizosphere microbial communities from Kellogg Biological Station, Michigan, USA - KBS Switchgrass S4-2 (SPAdes) (version 2) | ecosystem: Host-associated > Plants > Roots >... | reverse complement strand
GTCGTAGACCTGGATCAGCTCGGGCCAGCGGAGAAGCTCATTGCTCAGAACGCGTCCGTGATCGGGACGACGTTCTGGCCGGAGGCCGTCGCGGCGATGAACGGCATCGCCGGCGACCTGGACCAGGGGCTCGCCGAGCTGGAGCACCGCGACCTCGTCAGACCGGGGGGTGCCTCGCGCATTACAGGCGAGCGGGAGTTCGCGTTCAAGCACGCGCTGATTCGCGACGTCGCCTACGGCCAGCTGCCGAAGGGGCGTCGCGCCGTGCTCCACCGCAAGTTCGCAGACTGGGTTGCGGAACTCCCCGGTCTCGAGGACGAGCTCAGCGAGATCATCGCGTACCACCTCGAGCAGGCCTGCCTCACCGCTCGTACGGTCGCACGGCCACTCGAATCGCCGCCTCTCGAGGCCGCGGTCGAGGCGCTGTCTCGGGCTGCGGGGAAAGCCGAACGGCGCGAGGGGTTCCGCGAGGCGGAGCGCTTCTACACGCGCGCGCTCGACCTGGCAGACGACGCAGACACGATCACTCGCGCGGATCTTCGCTACCGGCGGGCTCGGATGCTGGTCGGCCGCGGTGAGCTCAAGGTGGCCCGCGAAGAGCTAACCGAGGTGGCCGACGCGGCCACGGCCGCCGCCGAGCCCCGGCTTCGGTGCGCCGCGCTCCTCACGCTCGCGAACGTTGACTGGAAGCAGGGACTAGCCGCCGAGGAACGCGCTCGCGTCTCCGAGGCTGCCACGATCGCCGAGGAGCTCGGCGACCAGCGCCTCAAGATCCTGACGATGTTCGAACTCGCAAACGTCCGTGGCTGGCTCGACGGAGACAACGCCGCTGCGATTGACCACCTTCGCCGAGCAGCCGACCTCACCGAAGCGTACGGCGACCGGTCGCTGTTGGTCGAGGCCGTTCTTCGGTTGGCCGTGAACCTCTTCAATATCGGGCAGCTTGCGGAGAGCGAAGAGCAGTTCGGCCGCGTTCTCGTGCTTGCGGGCGAGGAAGGAAGCCATAGAGACGAAGCGCGCGCCACCACCTTGTTGGGGCAGTTGAAGTACTACCGCGGGGAAGAGGAGGAGGCTGAGCGTCTTGCCCTTCAGGCGCTCGAATGGCTCGAGCGTACCGGCGACACCGATCTGCAGATCCAAAACAAGCGCACGCTCGCCCGCTACGCCCTCAGGCGCGGCGAGCTCGATGTCGCAGAACGGTGGTTGCGCGACGTCTTGCCGCTAGCGCTGGAGATGGGGGGATGGCTCGCAATCGACATCTACCGGCACCTCACCGAGACTCTCGTTCGCCGCGGCAGGATCGAGGATGCCCGCGAGCTCGTTGCGTTCGCCGCGCGCAGCGTCCCGGAGGAGGATCACTACGCGCGCGCCGCGCTGCTGATCGCGGAGGCGATCGTCGCGACGGCCGGGGGCGAGTCCACGGCGGCCGCGACGTCGTTTGCCGAGGCCTTGCGCCTGATGGAGGAGCAGCAGCTCGTGATCGACGCCGGGGAGACCAGGATCGAGCTGGCGCGCGCGCTCATCGCCTTCGGCGACCTCGGAGGCGCACGCACCGAGCTCGAGCGAGCACGTGCGTTGTTCGCACGCATGGAGGCGCGCGGCTTGGTGGAGCAGATCGACGGCGAGCTGGCCGAGCTGGCGGAGCAATCCGGGGCAGGCCCGCTTACGACGACTGGGTAGCGCGGAGCGCTTCCGCGGCGAGCGCAAGGGCCCGCCGCGGAAGCGTCCTAGCACACTCAGCCGATGACCACTCCGTCGATCCCGAACTCACCCACGGCGAATCCAGTCGGATCGGCGGTCGTGACCGTGATCGACGCGAGCGTGGCATCGCCGGTCCCGTAGAAGCCGAAGTACTGGGCCCCGGAATTGCCCTGGACGTTGATCGGCCCGGACGTCGTGCCGTCCTGCGCCACCGCCTCCACGGAGAGCAGTTGGAACTGGTTCGGCTCGGCGTAGAAGTAGAACGCCTTCGTACCGGGCGGCAGGGTGATCGTGGTCTGCGTTCCAGGGTTCGAGTAGACGTCACCGGTGTAGCCGTGGCTCCAGGTAGCCCACCCCTGGCCCACGCGCAGGTGGTTGAGCGCGGGGGCGAACGCAATCGCTCCCGCGGGGTCGGTCACGCCCGAGACGCTGACGTTGAGCCCCTGCGGATCGAGTCCGAAGGGCGTCATGGTGTACGGCCCGAGGGTCGACGGCGGTGCGGCCGTCCCCGGCGAGCCGTCGAAGACGATCTCGCCGGCCGTGCATTCCGAGCCTGTGCACGCGAACGTTTCGCTGATCGTGCTGCCGGATGCGGTGTTGGTGTTCGCGACCCCGTTGACGTTGCTCGTCTGCGTAGCGGTGCAGTTGCCGGAGCTCTGGCAGTTCGCTTCGAAGAGCGAGGTGATGTTGGGGGTCGCGTCCCCGGACGTCTTCACGATCCCGTTCTGCGTCAGGTTCGCGGTGTCGTTCGGGTTGCCGCTCTGGTTGGAGCAGCACCTCATCGGGTCGACCACCGTTTGATCCACGTTCGGGCCCTTGGCCTGGAGCACCGGTGCGTGGGTCTGGGTGAGCGTGAAGTTCGACAGCCCTGCGCTTGTCTGCATGAAGTGGGCCTCGAGCAAGCCGGTCGCGAACTGCGTCCCGGTGGTGGCCTTCGGCCCTGTCTCCGCCTGCCCCGAGGTCTGCGTGGCCTTGATCGTCTGGGCCCCGCTCGTCGAGGTCTGCGTGATGTTGAAGCTCTGGGTGCTCGTCTGCGACTGGTTGACGGCGTTGGCGGACGTGAGAGACAACTGGCCGATCACCTGGTCGAGCTGAACCGTGTTCGACCCGTTCGTGCTCGTCTGGGTCACCTGGGCACCCTGCGTGCCGTTCAGCGTTTGACCCGATTGGCCGATGACCTGGGTGACCACCGCCTTGTTCGAGACGTTGGTCCCGCCCGTCTGCACGATCACGCACGACTGGTTCGAGCCGGTCAATCGGACGCATGACGCCACATTCGTGCTCGGTCCCGTAGTGAGGAAGCTGCGACCCGCGCGTGCGGACCCCGGCGTGGCGATCTGGATCACCCTCCGAGCCGTAGTGCAGTGCCAATGCTTGCCGGGGCAATGTGGCCCGGCATAGTTCCGCTGTCCCCGCTGGATGACGATGCCCTTCGGGTTCACGTGAATAGAGCGGAGGTACTTGAATACCGCCGCCTTGGTGGAAACGTCGACCTTGGTTGCTGCCGCCGATCTCGAGGCGGCTCCAGAAGCCGAAACGAGCGCGATCAGGGCAGCGATCACAATGCCCAAGCTGAGAAATCTCGTGCTTGTCATTAACCCTCCTCTTTCCCCGCGCGGCCAGCCGCACCGTTGCGGGCGCCGCAGAATCCGCAAGCGAGCCTAAGAGAAAGTGACTCTCGCGTCTAGGTCAGGCGGCTAATCCTGGTCATTCGGCCCAGGACGGATGCCGGGTCCAGGTCTGCAGGCGCTGCACCGCCACGGTGAGCTCGCCCGCTGTGAGCCGGAACGGCTCCGCGTAGGGGACCTGCGCGACCGCCGCGGCCGGATTCCTGCCGTTGTCGGCGTCGAGGATGTAGCGCACGGGGAGTCCGTGTGCGACCACGAGGATCGTCGGCTCGGGCCGCTCGAGAATCATGCGGTAGCCCCGGACATAGCGACGGACGGTCTCGGCCCGGCTGTCGCCGCCGCCCGGCGCGTGGACCTCGGGCCCGTGCGCGTGCGCCCAGGCGCGGTACTCGGTCAGGGCATGGCCCTCGAAGTCGCCGAAGCGGATGTCGTTGAAGTCCGGGCACACGAGCCGGGGAACATCGCGGCCCTCGAGTGCGATGTCCGCCGTCTCCTGGGCGCGCTGGAACGCCGACACGACGCAGAGGTCGATCCGGGCCGAGGCGAGCATCTCGCCGAGGCTGCGCGCCTCCTGGCGGCCGGTCTCGGTGAGCGCGCAGGCGGCTGCCGGATCGCCGTTGGTGCGCCCGACGACCGAGAGCTCGCTCTCGCCGTGTCGCGCGAGGATCACCTCGTCCACGCGCGCATTCTCGCTGTTGGGGGCGGCCTTCTACCGCGCACGGAGGCCGTCCTGATCTGCGGAAGCGGGCGGCGGGGATCGAACCCGCATAGCCAGCTTGGAAGGCTGGAGCTCTACCATTGAGCTACGCCCGCGTGGCCTGGGCAAGCCTAGCGTGGCGCGCCGAACGTCCGACGCCGCCGCGATCCTGAGCGGGTGATCCCGGAGCGTCTCGTCCGCTTCCGGCTGCGGACCGTGCTGTCGCTGCTCGGAACGATCATCGCGGTCGCGGTCGTCCTCGAGGTGATCTGGATCGCCCGCCACGTGCTGACGTGGATCCTGATCGCGCTCTTCCTGGCCCTGGCGCTCAATCCGGCGGTGGACTGGTTCCAGCGCCACGGGCTGAAGCGCCGGGGCGCTGCTGCCGCGGTCACGTTCCTGCTCACGCTCGCCTTCCTGGCCCTGATCGGCTACCTCTTCGTCCCGACTCTCGTCAACCAGGTCAACGACTTCGTGCAGAAGCTCCCCGACTACACGCGCGACATCACCCACGGGCGCGGGCGGCTCGGGTTCCTCGAGACGAAGTACCACATCCAGGAGCGGATCAGGGACGCGATCCAGGAGGGCGGAGCGACGAGGGTGCTCGGCCTCTCCGGAGTCGCGGTCTCCGTCGCCAAGGGCGTGATCACGATCGTCGTCGGCACGCTCACGATCGCCTTCATGACCTTCTTCATGCTCCTCGAGGGCCCGACGTGGGTCGACCGGGCCTACGGCCTCATGCCGGAGCGCTCGCAGGAGCGCTGGCGCAACGTGGGCTTCGAGATCTATCGAACGGTGGGCGGCTACGTGACAGGCAACCTGCTGATCAGCCTGATCGCCGGCGGGCTGACGACGGTCGTGCTCCTGATCATGGGCGTGCCGTTCGCGGTGGCGCTGGGGCTGATCGTGGCGATCCTCGACCTGATCCCGCTGGCCGGCGCCACGATCGCGGCGATCCTGATCGGCACCGTCGCCTTCCTCCACTCGATCCCGGCCGGGATCGTCGTGGTCGTCTTCTTCATCGTTTACCAGCAGATCGAGAACCACCTCCTTCAGCCCATCGTCTACGGCCGCACCGTGCAGCTCTCGCCGCTCGCGGTGCTGATCTCGATCCTCATCGGCGCCGAGCTCGCCGGGATCCTGGGTGCGCTGGGCGCGATCCCGGTCGCGGGTTCGATCCAGGTGCTGCTCGTTGACTGGATGCGTCACAGGCACGAGCGCGCAGCGGCTGCCCTCTAACGCAAATCCTGCTTTCGGACGATCAAGGTCCGGTGCCATGCTGCCGAAGGGGGAGGCATGGCAGCGCGCAGCCGTCTGCTGGCCTCATTGGCAGCGACACTCGTCGTGCTTGTTGCCCCCTCCGCGGGCTCGGCCGACGTCCGGACGATGTCCTCGTCCAACCAGCTCCAGACGGCGCTGCTCGGCCAGGTCAACGCGCTGCGGGCCGCCAACGGCCTCGGGCGCCTGCGCCTCTCTACGTCCCTCAGCGCGGCCGCCGGCCGCCACTCGACGGAGATGGCGCGGCGCGGCTACTTCAGCCACGACTCGGCCAACGGCGCCTCCTTCTCCTCACGGATCGAGCAGTTCTACTCCCCGCGAGGCTTCCACAGCTGGACGGTGGGGGAGAACCTGCTCTGGGCCTCGCCCGACGTCGGTGCCCTCCGGGCCCTGAAGCTTTGGCTCGCGAGCCCGCCGCACCGGGCCAACCTGCTCTCGCCGCGCTGGCGCGAGATCGGGCTTGCCGCGGTGCATTCGACCAGCGCCCCCGGCGTCTACGGCGGCAGACCCGCCACGGTCCTCACCGCCGACTTCGGCGCGCGCACCCGGTAACGCCCCCAACGATCCGGCCGTTTCGCGGGCGGCGATGACGCCTGCGTCCAGATGGAGGTAGTTGTCGAGCGGGAATCGCAACTCGATCAGCTTCGGCGGGTTGGGACGAGTGCGGACGACGAAACGTGGCGCTGACGAACAGTCGCGCTAGGTTAGGCGATGTGGGTGAGAGTCGGCACTCCCCTCTGAACTTGAATTCGTTGCTGGCGGCGGTCGAGGCGGCCCCGCCGGTGGCCGCGGTCGATGTGCTCGCCGGCGCATTGGCGGAGGCGATCGGAGCCCGCGAGGTCAGCTTTCTGATCGCCGACTTCAGTGGCCGATCGCTGATCCGACTGGGCCATTCGGGTGGGAAGGGGGAATTGCGGTTGCAGGGGGAGGAGACTGCGGAGCGGGTGCCGTTGGTTGGGACGCCGCACGGGCGGGCGTTGGCCGCCCAGGCCGTCGAGGTGATCGGCGAGCATGGCGGCGCTCGCTTGTTCGCGCCTGTGACCAGCCGCGGTGAAGCGGTCGGTGTTTTGGAGCTGGGGCTGGAGGACTTCCCCCTCGAGCGGACGGTGGCTGATGTGGCTCTGGCGGCGCACTTCCTGGCGTACGTGGTCATTGCGAACCGCCGGTACACCGATCTATTCGAGTGGGGACAGCGCTCGGTGCCGTTGTCGCTGGCAGCGGAGATCCAGCATCGGTTGTTGCCTGGTGCCTTTACGTGCGAGGCCGGGCAATTCACACTCGCCGCCTGGCTGCAGCCAGCGGGTGAGATCGGTGGCGACACTTTCGATTTTTCGCTCGAGCGAGACACATTGCATTTGTCGATGACCGACGCGATGGGCCACACGATGGATGCCGCGCTGTTGGCCACCGTGTTGGTCGGGGGTCTACGCAACGCCCGCCGGCGCGGGGTGGAACTGTCCGAGCAGGCGCGGCTGGCGAATGATGCGCTGGCCGAGCAGGCGGGCGAGGGTCAGTTCGTTACCGGCCTGCTCGTGCGGATTGACCTGGCCGGTGCGACGGCGGGCATCGTCAACGCCGGCCATCCTCCACCGTTCCGGCTACGAGCCGGAAAGGTCGAGCAGGTTCGTTTGGAGGCCGACCACCCGTTCGCGCTACAGGCCGGAGGGGGCTACCGGGTGCAGGCGCTGCCATTGGAGGTGGGTGACCGGCTGATGTTCGTCACCGACGGCATGCTGGAGCGCGACGCCGCCGGGATGAATATCTCGGCCATTCTGACCGCAGGCATGACTATGCATGCGCGCGAGGCAGTGCAGCACCTCACCCGGGCGGTCCTCCAGGCAAGCGGCGGCGAGCTACGTGACGACGCCACGGCGCTGTGTCTCGATTGGCATGGCGGCCCTCCCCGCGACCGCGAGGCCAAGTCGGGAGCAAACCGCGAAGGGCGACCCCAGCAAAGTAGCGTCGGCCTAGACAGGCAGAAGGCGGGCGAGCGCGAGCGCGCCGACTAGGAGGTAGTGCCGAGCGGCGGGTCCGGAACGGTCGTCTCGGACCGGTCGTCCGCCGCTCCTCCAAGGTCGGTCAGCGGCGGTCCGCACCAGATCCGACAGGCGCCCCAAGCGGGACGCCGCCGCTGTCGGCGGCTCCAGGCCCGGCGCATCAGGCATGCCACCACGTCGAGCCCTCGACCTCGGAGCCGTAGCGTCGCTGCAGTACTGCTCCCGCGGACTCGTCGCCTGGCGCATCAGCTGGGGCCCGGGACGAGGGCGTGGTCGAGCCGAAGAGCAAGAAGAGCAAGGCATGTCGGCTGCGGCGGCGTTGATCGGACTTTCCCCAGCGCTACGCTTCCTCGCACGCGCCTGTAGCTCAGTGGAAGAGCGTCGGCCTTCTAAGCCGTTGGTCGCAGGTTCGAATCCTGCCAGGCGCATCGCATAGGACGAAAGCCGACCCCGGCACTCGCGAGCCAGAGGCCGGGCGGCGAGACGAACGCCTGGGACGCCTCCTGCGAACAGAATCTCACCAAGCCCCAACCGGCTCGAGCAAGCCTGGCGATGCGGTCCTCGACGCGGACAGCTATACGGCCGATCGTGCATCGGGTTCGAAGCGGCGCCCGAGCACCTTGTCGATGATGCCGTACTCCTTCGCCTCCTCAGCAGTCATGAAGTAGTCGCGCTCCATGTCCTTGGAGACCTTCTCGAGCGTCTGCCCGCTGTGCTCGGCGACGATCTCCTCCATCCGCCGCTTGAGCGCGATCGCCTCACGGGCCTGGATCTCGATGTCGCTCGCCTGCCCCTCGAAGCCGCCCCAGAGCTGGTGGACGAGGATCTTCGTGTTCGGAAGCGCCATCCGTTTGCCCTTCGCGCCGGCGGCCAGCAGGAGCGCGCCCAGCGACATCGCGACCCCGACGGAGATCGTCGCGATCGCAGGCTTGACGAACTGCATCGTGTCGTAGATGGCGAGGCCGGCGTAAACGGAGCCGCCAGGGCAGTTGATGTAGAGCGAAATGTCCTTGTCAGGGTCGTCGGACTCGAGATGGAGCAGTTCGGCGATGGTCAGGTTGGCGATTGCGTCGTCGATCGGCGTGCCGAGGAAGATGATCCGGTCATTGAGCAGACGCGAGTAGATGTCGAACGTGCGCTCGCCGTGCACGGTCTGCTCGACCACCATCGGAATCAACGGGCTCATCGCTGCTCACCCTTGCAGCTGCGCTCGAGCCCGGGCGAGAAGACTGACGCATGAAAGCGTCACACCACCCCGAGGGCGGAGATAGGCTCAGCCGAGTGGACGTCGTGTTCAAGGTCGCCAGCCAGCCGTACCCGCTCGACGAGCGAGCGACGACGTTGATGGCGGAGACCCTGACGGTGAAGGCGGCGCACGAGCCTGGCGTGTGAGCGCTCTACGACTCCGTCAAACGGCCGCACGACGGGCCACCACGCCAGAAGAGCTAGAGGACAGCCTGCACCAGTGGCCGCTTTCATGAGCGCTGACCGGCGGGTCGTAGTGACCGGCTTGGGCGCTGTTACGCCGCTCGGCCAAGACATGGACACGACCTGGCGTCGGCTCTTGGCCGGAGAAGGTGGCGGCGGCCCGATCACCGCTTTCGCCGCTTCGGATCATTCTGTGCGGATCGCTTGCGAGGCGAGCGAGTTCGAGCCGGAGCGCTGGCTCGATCGGAAGACCGTCCGCAAGATCGACCGCTTCGCGCAGTTTGCGGTTGCCGCGGCGCGGATGGCGGAAAGCGACGCTGGACTAGAGATCGGGTCTGAGCCCGATCGGGTCGGTGCCTCGATTGCGACCGCGCAAGGGGGTGTCGCGAGCCTCGCGGCGTGTTTGCGCGAACTCGGTGAGTCTCAACGGATCCACCCCAGTCTGGTGACGGGGTTCATGCCGAACATGGCGGCCGGGTGGGTTTCGATGGAGCTGGGGACGCGCGGCCCGCTCGGCGCACCGTGCACGGCGTGCGCCGCGTCAGCGATGGCGGTCGGCGAGGGGTACGACGCGATCCGGTTGGGGCGGGCCGAAGTGATGCTCTGCGGGGGTAGTGAGGCGGGGATCACCGAGCTGGCGGTTGCGGGCTTCGCAGCGATGCGAGCGCTCTCATCCCGTAACAGCGATCCCACAGGTGCCAGTCGGCCCTTCGATGCCGACCGAGACGGCTTCGTGATGGGAGAGGGGGCAGCGGTCCTTGTACTGGAGGAATTGGAACACGCTCGTGCCCGTGGCGCCAAGATCTACGCGGAGCTCGCCGGCTATGGCCTTAGCTCAGACTCCTTCCACATGACCGAGCCCGATCCCCTCGGCGCCGGACAAGCCCGTGCTGTGGAGGCTGCGCTGGTTGACGCGGCGCTTGATCCGATAGACGTCGACTACGTCAACGCGCACGCAAGCTCAACGGGGCTCGGCGACGCGATCGAGACGCGTGCACTCAAGCTGGCGTTCGGCGAGGACAAGGTCTCGACGCTCCCGGTCTCGGGAACGAAAGGCGCGACCGGTCACTGCCTTGGGGCCGCGGGTGCGGTCGAAGCGGCATTCACCGTCCTCGCGGTCAACCGCGACATCGTGCCGCCAACGATCAACTACGAGACGCCTGATCCCGCTTGTGACATCGACTGCGTTCCCAACAACGCGCGGGAGCTCCCGGTCCGTGTCGCGCTGAGCAACAGCTTCGGCTTCGGCGGTCACAACGCTGCTCTCATCATGCGCAAGTGTGTCGACGGGCTGGAACGCGAGCCGAACAAGCAGCGAGGCGCCGCAGAACAGCACGACGCCTCGGTTGCTTCCTAAACGAGTTGCTGCTTATGCCCTGGCTCGGTCTTCCTCCGCGAGCTCGGCGAGCTCCTCGGCGAACCCGAGCGCCTGCACCATGTTGCCGGCCGCAGAGGCAATGCGCGCTGTGCCCACGATCGGGGCAACGGCGGCGAGGACACCCTGAACCTGGTCGGCGTCGATGCCGACATCGCCGGCGGCGCCGATGTTAAGCAGGTACGAGGACGGTGGGGCGTCGACCGCGATGAGCGCGGCGATGCGCACCAGCATCAGCGACTCCTCGTCGAGGGTAGAGGCCTCGATCGACTCGGCGGTCATCGTTTTGAGCAGGTCGAGAACCGGTGCATCGGTAGCAGGCATGACGTGCCTCCTTGGTGTGGTTGCTCCTGACTGAGCCGACCTACAACCGAACACGTCGCGCTGCGCTCGCCTGGCGGGCGAGGATTCTGAGCCAGAAAGCACTACTCAACGTATCACCCTTTCGTCCGCCGGGAGGCGCGGGCTTTTGGGCCCGTGGTACGACAACTAGGCGCACGCCGCGCCCAGCAGGCGAGCCAGCCTGTCCAGAGCGCGCATGACCCGGATGCGCGCCGCGGTCTCCGTGCAACCGAGGACTCCCGCCACGTCCCGGTACGGCAGGTCCCCGACCACCCGGAGCTCCAGGGCGTTCCGCTGGGAGTCCGGCAGTGAGGCGAGCGCCGCGCCGAGGCCCGAGTCGGCCGCGGCGAGGCGTTCGTCGACCGCGTCGAGATCGATCTCGTAGGAGCGAATCGGCATGGCCAGTCGCCGGCGTGCGGCCTCCTCGACGCGGCCCCGCTGGTAGTAGCGTCGCAACAGGTTCTTGGCGATCCCGTAGAGCCAAGGGCCAGCAGAGCCGCCGGCCTCGTCGCGGAAGCGCTTCAGGTTGAGCGCGACCTGAGCGAAGACCTCGGCGGTGAGCTCGGAGGCGATCGACTCGGGTGCTCGCGCACGAAACCACCCATAGAGCTGCCCCCGGTACCGGAGGTACAGCTCCCCGAGCGCTTCGGGATCGTCTCTCGCGCGGAGGAGCAGCTGCGCGTCGGTCGCGGCCATCACCGGCATATACACCGGCGGCGCCTCCGCGTTTCCGTGCCGTTTTTGAAACGGATCGGCGGGGTCGGCACATATGGGGCTAGAAAGGAGCCCCGATGACCCCGACGGACGCCCTGCACCGCGATCTCCAGACCGCCTACGCCCGACACCTCGACCTTCGTGCCCGCCGACGCCGTCTCGCCCGCGTCGCCGCGGTTGTCTGCGCCACCAGCCTCGTCGCCGTCGGTGGAGGCTTCGGAGCGGCTGCGCTTCTCGGATGGCCCGCGCCAGTCCACGTCAAGAACGAGCTCGCGGCGGTCGATCGCGGCCTGCCTGCGGATCTCCGGCTCAACCCGGACGTCGAGCACGCGAGCGCTGTCGCGGCCACCGCGACGGCGACGCTCTACGCGGCCTCTCTACAGGGCGGCGGGAGCTGCACCGAAATCGTCACCGACGGGGATCGCGGACGAGGCGCCCGTTGCACGACTGCGGCCGAACTGGCCCAGCGTGCGCTCGACGTCACCCTCCCCACCGACGACGGAGCCGGGCCGGACTCACCGGTCGTTCTCGGCGGCCGAATCAACGTCGCCGACGGCTCGACCCTCGAGGCGGTCTACGCCGACGGATTCAGCGACTCCGTCGAGCTCGGAGAGGACCGCTACTTCCTGTTCGAGGTTCCGGCCCGGCACCGCCCGTCGGTGCACGCCTCGGGGCTCGAGCTCGTTGCTCGAAGCGCAGGCGGCTCCGTCGTCGGCCGCAGCACGATCCCGGCTGACTGGGACGACCCTGCCGTTCCGGACACGGCGGCGCCGCTCTACGTCAGCACGCGTTCGGACGAGTCCGACCTGACGAGGGTCTACGGGCTCGAGGGCCACGTGAGCGCGCCGGGCGCCGTGACGCTCGAGCTCGACTACGGCGACGGGGCTCGCGTCCCGATTCCGATCCAGCCGGACGGCAGCTACGTCTACGCCGTGCCGGCCGAGCGGGTCGACGACTTCATGCAGCCCCGGACGCTCGAGGCCCGGGACGAGCACGGAGCGGTCGTGGCGTCGGCCCAGGTCGCCGCGGTCGCCTACTGGCGCGGGCGCGAGCGGAGCGGGTCCTAGGTCGGCGCGCCGGCCGCGTGACGCGCGCTAGGCTCGGAAGAAACCAAGGAGGGCGGGCCAGTTGAACGGCATGAGGCACTTCCTGCGGGAGTACACGGCGATGGCGGTGAAAGAGCACCTTCGCTCCCAGCTCGAGGAGACCGGAGGCTCGCCGGAGCTGACCAAGAAGGAGGTCGAGCTCGTGCGGTTCGTACTCGACCGGCCGACCGACTGGGCCGTCCTCGGCACCGAGGGCGCCGGGACCCACGCCTAGCGACTCCTCGGCATGGTGACGATCGACGAGATCCGCGCGTTTGCGAGCACCCTGCCTCGCAGCAGCGAGGGCCTCGTTCGGGGCAGGGTGAAGTTCCGCATCGGCCGAATCGTCTACCTCTCCGTCTCGCGCGACGGCTCGACGATGGGGTTTGCCTTCCCCAAGGACTGGCGCAGGGCGCTCGTCGAGGCCGAGCCCGAAAAGTTCTCGCTGCCGAGCGAGTCGGACATGCGCTACCACTGGGTCCACGTGCGGCTCGCGGAGATCGACGAGGACGAGATGCGCGAGCTGATCGAGGACGCCTGGGCGTTCACGGTGCCCAAGAGCGTGGCCGAGGAATACGCCGCGGCGCAGCGCCACAACTGATTCGGCGCTCCACGCGTGCTCGCGGCGACGTTGCATCGAATCTTGAGAGCGAGCATGCTTGGCCCGTGCGCGGTACCAGCGACCCGATCGTTTTCGCGACGGATTTCGGCTTGGGGAACGAATGGGTGGGGATGTGTCACGCCGTGATGAGCCGCATCGCACCGCAGAGCCCTATCGTCGACCTCTCGCACCTGATTCGACCTCTCAACGTCCCAGCGGGAGCTCTTCTGCTCGCCGATTCGCTTCCGTATCTCGCGGAGGAGGCTGTTGTCGTCG
>Ga0207675_100004720_pt1 | contig 13123 bp, 12 predicted proteins | sample KBSSwiS42_FD_184305 | JGI IMG/M metagenome (GOLD analysis project Ga0207675, IMG submission 184305) | Switchgrass rhizosphere microbial communities from Kellogg Biological Station, Michigan, USA - KBS Switchgrass S4-2 (SPAdes) (version 2) | ecosystem: Host-associated > Plants > Roots >... | reverse complement strand
CACTGGCTATGGAACCCGATGTGATGCTCTTCGACGAGCCCACGTCCGCGCTCGATCCGGAGACGATCGGCGAAGTGCTGAACGTGATGAAGACGTTGGCGGACGAAGGCATGACGATGGTCGTCGTCACGCACGAAATGACGTTCGCGCGTCGCGTCGGCGACTGGGTCGCCGTGTTCGACACTGGCAAGATCGTCGAGCAGGGGCCGCCCACCCAGATCTTCGATGCGCCGACCACCGAGCGCACGCGCGATTTCCTCAGTCACCTCGGGTGGTCGGGTTGACCTGCTAGGCGGCATTGCGGTGCCGCCGCCCCTCCTTTACGATTCGCCTCCCGACAGGACAGGCCGCGCTTCAGACGCGTCCGAACCTCAAGACCTCTCCGGAGGGAATCCCCGATGCTCAAATGGAACGATATTCTTGCCGTTGCCCGCAACGGCAATCCCGCTCCCGACCGCAAGATCCGCAAGACCGACGACGAGTGGCGCCGTCAGCTTGGCCCGGAGGCGTTCACGGTAATGCGCAAGGCAGGAACGGAGCGCCCGTTCAGCTCCGAGATGTGCTCGCTGTTCAAGCCCGGCATCTATGCGTGCGCGGGCTGCGACACCGTCCTGTTCGACGCTTCGGGCAAGTTCGAGTCCGGCACGGGCTGGCCGTCGTTCACCCAGCCGGCGGCGGAAAACGTGATCGCCTATCGGGTGGACGAGAGCCATGGGATGACCAGGGTCGAGGCGATCTGCAATGTCTGCGAAGGACATCTCGGCCACGTGTTTCCGGACGGGCCGGCTCCAAGCGGATTGCGCTACTGCATGAACGCGGTGTCTTTGAAGAACCGATCGGCCGACGGCGCCTGACCGGATAGAACCGCGTCTCCCTCACCCTTTTCGATACGCTCCGCCTCGCGTCGCGCTGCGGAGATTTAGAATGCGCACTTCAACAACCAAAGGAATGAAATGAACGTGATCAAATCCGGCACTATTCTCGCCGCGGCAGCGTCGTTGCTGGTGCTCGGCGCATGCAATTCGGCGAAGAACGCCGACCCGGCTCCGAAGGGACCGGCTGCCGCAACCGTGAACGGAACGGCGATCAGCCAAAGTAGCGTCGACGCGATAGCGAAGCAAGCCGCTGCTTCCGGCCGTCCCGACACGCCCGAAACCAGGAAGGCGATCATCGACCAGTTGGCGCTGCAGATGGTGGTCGCGGACGAGGCGGTGAAGAAGGGCCTCGACAAGACGCCCGACGTTGCCGAGCAGCTTGCCGCGGCGAAGCAGTCCGTGTTGGCAAACGCTTACGTCCGGGACTTCGTCAAGAGCAATCCGGTGTCCGACGACGCAGTGAAAGCCGAGTACGATCGCATCAAGGCTACCGTCACCGGCAGCCAGTACAAGGCCCGCCATATCCTGGTGGACAAGGAATCGGAAGCCAAGGACATCATCGCCCGGTTGAAGAAGGACCCGAACGCTTTTGCGAAGCTCGCGGCGGAGCGCTCCAAGGATCCGGGCTCCAAAGCGCAGGGCGGCGACCTCGGATGGTTCGATCCCAGCGGCATGGTGCCGGAATTCGGCGCTGCCGTCGCCACGCTGGAGAAGGGCAAGTTCACGCAAGAGCCGGTCAAGACGCAGTTCGGCTACCACGTGATCCTGCTGGAAGATTCCAAGCCGATCGATGCGCCGCCGCTTGAAGAGGTCAAGCCGCAGCTCGCCCAGCAGTTGCAGCAGCAAAACCTGAGAAAGCAACTGGATGCGCTCAAGGCCGGCGCGAAGATCGAGATCGTTACCGCTTCTGCTCCGACGCCGGCGGCCACCTCGGCGCCCGCTTCCGCCGCTGCGCCCGCTGCGGCGCCGGCACCTGCCGCTCCCCCGACAACCAAATAGTCAGGTAAGGCCGGCGCAATTCTGTCCCCATTCCGGCGGTGACGTTTCGCCGCCGGACGCGCTGCAGCGCGTCCGTATCAAGCGCTGCGGAAATTCGCCATCACCTGCGCGACGATCGCGTCGACCAGCTCAGGCTCGTCCCACGGAATGTCGACCGGATATTCGCGCAGGTAGCGGCTGTTCGGGTCGCGTACCCATTCCAGCGGGAAGTGGGCGACGAAGTGCTCCTCGCCGGGATCGAGGTCGGAGCGCGTCGTCGACGGCGACCCGTTGACCGCGGCGAAAAGCGCGGCGCCGAGGTTGACGCCGAACACTGCGCCGCGATGCGTTCCGTGCGTCATCCGCCGATTGATCTCGATCAGGTACGCGTGCCCGGTGCCGTCCTCGATGACGAACTCCGGGACGTAGACACCGCTGATCTCGAAACCCTTCGCGAGGGTCGCGGACATGGCCCGAAGCTCGGGCGAATGGTAATAGCGGACGGCGCTCGCCGGTCCGCGGAGGGTGGCGGCGAGCTGTTCGCTCGCCTGGCCGGCAAGGAGCGCCCCCTTCCACGCCACCGAGTTGTGATAGTGCGTGCGTCCTCGAATGTGGGCCTGGACGAGGAGCGAGCCGTCGCCCGCGTCGCCGAGGCCCAGGCCATCGGGCTCGCCGAGCGTCGTCAGCGCGCGCGCGAGTTCCGCCGCGTCGGCGCAAATGGCTACACCTTGGCCGGCGCTCGAATGGTTGCGCTTGACGACGACGGGATACCCACGTTGCTGCGCGAAGCGCTCCGCATCGCCGCGGTCGGAAATCACCACATACGCCGGCACGCGGACGCCGATGGCCTCCGCAGCGGGAGAGATCAACGTCTTGTCGATGCTCGCGCGGTAGTGGGCGGGCGCGCCGAGCGACTCGATGACGAGCGACGCGAGCTCCAGGCGCAACGCCGGCTGCATGTCGCCCGGCGGGTTCAGCGCGAGCGCCTGCATCAGGCGCAACGCCATGTCGTCGCAAGGCAGGACGATCCGGGGCCCCGTCGCCCTGACCATCGCGGCGAACGCGTACACCCAATCGCGAGGCGTCGCGTGCGGCGCCAGATGGCCGATTTTGGTGAGGAAGCGGCTCTTCTCGGAGGGCGAATTCGCCGGGGTGAGCAACGATACGGCAAAGCCGGCCTCGGCCAAGCAGCGCGCCATGCGCGCCGCGCCGTACCACTGCGTTGCGGTTGCGACGAAGAGAACGTTGGTGGCCATTGCGATGCGTGCCTAAGGCGTCGTCAGGGCTTGAGGTTGACCACGACCGCTTGCTAGTGGGTCGCCAGAAAACGCAGGATCGCCTCGTTGAACCCGGCCGGATTTTGCGAGCTCGCCGCGTGGCGCGCATTGGGAATGACGACCAGGCTCGAACCCGGTACGCAACGATGCACCGCCTCCGCACAGATGCGCATATAGCGCCGCGTGTGCTCGCCGCGAGTCACGGTGAGCGGCACGCGCAGCGCGCCCAATTCGGCGCACGACAGCTTCGGCCCGGGGGGTGCCGCGAAATGCAAGCCAATGGTCCGCCCGTTGGCAAGGTGAAACCGGCGCGCGTCTTCGGAGATGAGGTCGAACCCGCCGGGTTGTCCGTTGACCCAGTCGAAAAAGAGCCGCGTCGCGAGCTCGTCGTCGCCAGCGCTCGCCGCGGCGCGAACTGCGGCGAGGCCGACGCCCTCGTCGCGCAGGATGCGCTGCTCCTCGGGGTCGCTGACGAGCGACTTGATCTGCGGTTCCTGCACGAGCAATGCACGCACGAGCTCGGGATGCCGGAGGGCGGCGATCAACGCCACTGTCGCGCCGTACGATCGCGCAATCACGTAGGCCGGTCCGGTGTCGAGCGCGCGAATGAACGCCGCCAGATCCGCAATATGCGTTTCCTGCGAATAGTGTTCACCGGCGTCGGACCAGGGATCCGGTCCGAAGTAGCGCTGGCTGTAGGCGACGAACCGATAGTCGCGCGCAATGGCCGCGCGTTGCGGCTCCCAGTTGCGGTGGTCGGCGAAGGCGCCGTGCACGCAGACCACCGGCAGGCCGCGCCCTTCGTCGACATACGCGAGTCTCGCCCCGTTGATCGCGATGTGCCGAGACGGAGTCCGGGATGGGCCGAGGTCCGGCGATGGCTTCGGGATTTGCAGCTGCATCGTAGGCGACGATTCTACACCGTCATGACTTCGCTTGACTTCTGCCAGACTCGCTATCGAGCGTTTGCCGCCAGCAGGATCGCGGTCATCTCGCGGTAGCCGCGCGCTTGCGCAAGCTTGAGCGGCGAAGTGCCGCCGCGATCGGCGAGGTTCACGTTCGCTCCCGCCCGGACGAGCGCTTCGAGCGTCGCCGTGTGGCGCGCACCGCCGTCCCCGAGCACGATCGATTCGATCAACGCGGTCCAGCCCAGGTTGTTGACGTGATCGAGCGGCGCCCCCGCCCGAATCAGCTCGCGCACGATTTCCACGTAGCCGAGATGCGCCGCGGCAATGAGCGCAGTGCCGTCGTAGCGGCTCGTGACGTTCTTCGCACTTCCTCCCAGCTCCAGCGCAGCCTTGAGCGTCGCGAGATCGTTCGCCACGGCGGCGATGGTGACGATGTCGTAGCGGTCGCTCTCGAGCGTGTTGGGGTCCACCCCCGCAGCGACGAGCGCGCGCATCGCATCGCGCTCGCCCGCAAATGCGGCAACGTGCAGTGGCGTGCGTCCATGGCCGTCGCGCGCGCCCGTATCCGCTCCCGCTTTGGCGAGGCGCGCGATCTCAGTGGGGTCGCCGCGTGCGGCCGCGGCGAAGAGTCCCGTGTAGCCGGCGCGCTCGCCAGCGGAAGGCGCGATCTGCGCAAGCGCGGTCGTGTTCACGGCAAGGAGCAACAACCAGGAGCAGCGGACGAAGGTGGACGGGCGCATGGCGGAATTCCGATGACTTCGATGAAACGATTGTCCCGCAGATCGGATCGATTCGTTGCCTGCGTCGCGACCCGCGCCACCAATACCGTCCGGGACCAGACTCCGGTAACATTTGTTTTCGTGCGGGGTTCGAGCCTCCGCAGCGAAAGCGACTTCGTGACGGACCTCACTCGCTGGGCGTTTCCGCCTGCGTTGCAGCCGACGCAGGGAGAGGTCGCGTTCGACCTCAAAGCTGCGCTCGACGGCGTGGTCGGGCTCCGCGCCGAAATTCCCGACGATGCGTTCACCGCGTCGATACTCGGCACCGATCGCTCGGGCAACGGCGTCGTGATTCGCGACGACGGGCTCATTCTCACCATCGGCTACCTCGTCACCGAGGCCGCATCGGTGTGGCTCACGCGAGGCGACGGCTCGGTGGTTGAAGGCCACCCGCTCGCCTACGATTTCGCCACGGGCTTCGGCCTCGTGCTTCCGCTGGGGCGGCTCGACTTGCCCACGATCGAGCGGGGTTCGGCGACGGCGGTCTTGGAGGACGACGAGGTCTACGTGGTCGGGCATGGCGGTCGCGGGCACGCGCTCAAGGCCACCGTATTCGCCAAGCGGGAGTTCGCCGGGTTCTGGGAATATCTCCTCGACACTGCGCTCTTCACGACACCGCCGCACCCGGAGTGGAGCGGGGCGGCGCTGCTCGACGAACAGGGCCGTCTCATCGGCATCGGCTCGCTCCTGCTGCAGGAGAAGATCGGCGACGACGTCGTCGACGGCAACATGTTCGTTCCCGTCGATCTCATCGAGCCGATGCTGGACGATCTCGTTCAGACCGGCCGCTCGGCGGAGTTGCCGCGACCCTGGCTTGGCATGTACACGGCGGATCGCGACGGGCGCCTCGTGGTGAACGGCCTTGCGAGCGGCGGCCCGGCCGAAATCGCCGGCGTGCACGCGGGCGATCTCGTCGTCGCCGTCGGTTCGGAGCGCGTCGCGAGCCTCGGCGACCTCTTCCGCGGGATATGGCGGCTGGGGCCGGCCGGCACTGAAATTCCGCTCACGCTGGCGCGCGGGGGCGCGCCGGTGTACGTCAGGGTCGCGTCGGGCGACCGCAACGATTTCCTGAGGAAGCCGAGCCTGCAATGAGTCGCGCGGCCGGGCGCCGCGCGCCGCGTTTTTTGCCGAGTGGCGCCCCGCCAGGCCGTTGGAGGTGAGAATACCCGCATGGCTACGCCACTCCGGACTTGAGTTAAGCTTGTCGATCCCCGCCGCAGAAGCGGGGCGTTCATCCCACCGGAGACCTCTCATGAAGCTCTCACGTCAAATCGCCGCCGCCGGCATCCTGGCGCTCGGCGTTGTCGCGTCCGCGTTCGCGCAGGACAACAAGCTGCGACTCATCACCTGGGCGGATTACGTGCCCGCCGATGTCCTCGCGCAATTCAAGAAGGAGACCGGGATCGACGTCGAGATCACGCTCTCCAACAACGAGGAAATGATCTCCAAGCTCCGCGCGACGGGCGGCGCCGGCTTCGATCTCGCGCAGCCGTCGCAGGACCGGATCGTCGGCCCGCAGCAGGAGTTCGGCATTTACAAGCCGATGGACATGTCGAAGATCAAGACCGATCTCTTCATTCCGTCGATGCTCGACGCGACGAAGAAGAACACGACGCTCAAGGGCGCCGTGTACGGGCTGCCGCACATCTGGGGCACCGACGGTCTCGTCGTCAACACCAAGCTCGCGCAGATGACCGACTACAACGACCTCTGCGACGCCAAGTACAAGGGCAAGACGAGCATGCGCCTGAAGCGCCCGACGCTGCTCGCATTCGCGTTCGCGAGCGGCAAGGACCCGTTCGCGCTCTACAACGATCCCAAGGCGTACGCGGCGCTGATGGACGACGTCGGCAAGAAGCTCGCCGCGTGCAAGGGCAACATCAAGTTCTTCTGGGACAACAAGGACCAGCTCCTGAACGGCGCGCGTACCGGCGAGATCGTCGGGGCGATGATGTGGGACACCGGCGGCTGGAAGCTCAACACCGAGAATCCCGAGATCCAATACATCGCGCCCAAGTCGGGTGCTCTGGGCTGGATCGACACGTTCGCCATTCCGGCGAAGGGCAGGAACGACGCCGCGGCGTACGCGTGGATCAACTTCAACATGCGGCCCGAGATCGCGGCGAAAGTCGCCGCGTCGGCAGGCAACTTCACTGCGTCCAAGGGCGCGGATCAGTTGATGGATGCGAAGCTCAAGGCCCAGTTCGCAAAGAGCTTTCCTGAAGCGGCAATGAAGAACGTCAAGTGGTATCCGGCCGTGCCGCCGGGCATCGAGGACATCGAAGGTAAGGTCCTCGACCGCGTAAAGGCCGCAAGCTAGCGATGCGAGGTTCCCGAAGGGCACAAGCTGAAGGGCGCCCGGTTCTCGCGAAGCCCGGTAGCGTGCGCACTTCGGGAACCGCCGCGATGGGATGAGCGGGCGCTAGTTGCAGCAGGATCTCGAGGTCGACCGCGTCACCAAGCGCTATGGCGCGTACGTCGCCGTCGATGCGCTGTCGTTCGCCGTCGCGCACGGGAGCTTCTTCTCGATCCTCGGGCCGTCGGGCTGCGGCAAGACGACGCTCTTGCGCATCGTCGCGGGTTTCCTCGCGCCCGACGACGGCGAAATAAGGATCGGCGGCCGCTCGATGCGCGACGTTCCGCCCAACCGCCGGCCGGTCAACATGGTGTTCCAGCACCTCGCGCTGTTTCCGATGATGTCCGTCGGCGACAACGTCGGCTACGGCCTCTCGCGCCGCGGCGTCGCGCGCGCCGAAATCGCGAGCCGCGTCGATGCGATGCTGAAGCGCGTGGGGCTTCCCGGCGCGCAGGAAAAACGCGTCGACCAGCTCTCCGGCGGGCAGAAGCAGCGCGTCGCGATCGCCCGGAGCCTGGTGCTCGAGCCCACGCTCCTCCTGCTGGACGAGCCGCTTGGCGCGCTCGACTTGAAGCTCCGCGAGCACATGAAGATCGAGTTGAAGCAACTGCAGGCGGATTTCGGCACGACGTTCGTCTACATCACGCACGACCAGTCGGAAGCGCTCGTGCTGTCGGATCACGTCGCCGTGATGAACGCCGGACGCTTCGAGCAGGTCGGCACGCCGCAGGAGCTCTACTATCGGCCGGCGACGCCATTCGTCGCGGGTTTCGTCGGCGCGAACAATCGCGTGGCCGGCAAGGCGAATGAGATCGACGCCGGTATCGTGCTGATGACGACTTCCCAAGGCCTTTCCGTTCGGGCACGCGCGAGCGGCACGCTCGCCGCGGGCGATGCGGTCGAGGCGTTCGTGCGGCCCGAAGTCGTCGACATTGCGCGCGATGCGAACGAGTTGCCGCGTGGCGCGCAGCGGTTCGCGGGTCGCGTCGCGAGCCTCCTCTTCGACGGCGCGAATTCCGCGGTGCTCGTCACCGAGGAAACGACCCGAGCCGAGATCAGGATCGCGCTGCCGCAGACCGGGCGCTTCGCCGACTTGAGCGTCGACGAGAAAATTGCGTTCGGATTCGACGCCGAACGCGCCGTCTGCTTCCGCGTCTAGCCCCGGAACTCGCGCGGGGTGCTCTGGCGCAGGCGTCGTGGGGTTTGCCGCGTGAGGTTGCTAACTGAGGCGGCCCACCCCCGCGCGGTCGGTGCGGTCTTTCGCCACCGGTTTTGGTCGATGGAACGCGTACTCGTCGCGCTTGTCATTCCATAGCGGCCGACTGTCGGCGATTCTTACAGAAGCGCCTTGCGGCATTGCACAAGCCGTCATAAAGTATTGAACCCGCAGCAGTTCCGGTGCGGGGTACGGAACTTGCAGCAGCTTGTGTTCCAACCGGCGTCTGGACGATCCGTCCAGGAGGCCCCGGTAGCGCCTGCGGACCCTGCGAGCGCTCGACATTGCCCATTCCCATGCCCCAAGCCAACAGGAACACGTCGATGGAATCCGCCGCCGATCCGGTGACGCACTACGACAAGATCACGCGCGCGTGGCAATACCTGCTCGGAGAGGATTTTCACTACGGCTACTTCAAGTCTCATGACGAGTCGCTCGACGTCGCCACCAACAACCTGACGCTGCTGATGGCTGAGAAAGGCCAGATCGGACCCGACGTGTCCGTCCTCGACGTGGGCTGCGGCATCGGGAGCCCCGCCTGCTTCCTGGCGAAGCGATACGGCTGCCGCGTCACGGGCATCACGACGAGCCCCAACGGCGTCGAGCACGCGCGGGCCCGCGCGGAAAGAGAGCGTTGTGCCGATCGCGTCTCCTTCCTGCTGCGCGACGGGATGGACAACGGGATGCCCGATGCGTCGTTCGACCGGGTGTGGGTGCTCGAGGCGTCGCACCTCATGCCGCGCAAGGAAGCGCTGTTCGCCGAAGGCGCGCGCGTGCTGCGGCCCGGCGGCACGATGGTGCTCTGCGACATCATGCCGCGCCGCGAGGTGCCGCGCGAGGAGATCCTGCGCCGCTCGCGGGACTTCCTGCATCTGCATTACGCGTTCGGACACGCGAAGCTCGAAACGCTCGGCACCTACCGCCGCTATGCGGAAGGCGCCGGCCTCGTGGTGCGCGAGGCCATCGACATCAGCGATCCGATCTTTCCGACGCTCGACCATTGGCGCCGCAAGCTCGAAGAGAACGTCGACGAAGTGCGCGCATTGATCGGCGACGAGGGTGTCGCGCATTTCCGCGCGTCGTGCGAGGCGCTCCCGACCCTTTGGAAAGAACTGATCTTCGGCTATGGACTTGTCGCCGCGACCAAGCGATAGCGTGACCCGGACTCTCGTCGACGGCGGCGACCGGACGGTCAGCAGTCGCGCCTTCACGGACCCGGAAGTGTTCGCGCTCGAGCAGGCGACGGTGTTCAAGAAGAGCTGGCTGTACGTGGGACACCGCAGCCAGTTGAAGAACAAGGGCGACTTCGTCCAGACGTACGCCGGAACGATTCCGCTCCTGCTCTGCCTCGATGACAACGGGGAGTTCAACGCGTTCGCGAACGTCTGCTCGCATCGCGGCGGACGCATCTGCCAGGTCGAATCCGGAAACGCGAGCAAGTTCGTCTGCCCGTATCACAACTGGACGTACAACAACCGGGGCGATCTCATGATCGTCCCGCGGCAGGCGTCGCCGGGGTTCGACAAGTCGAAGTGGCACCTGCGCAAGGCCGCGCGCGTAGCGACGTACCGGGACCTCATCTTCTGCACGTTCGACGAAGGCGCCGTTTCGCTGGAAGACTACCTCGGCGACATGAAGTGGTATCTGGATCTCCTGCTCAACAGCAGCGCGGCAGGAACGGAAGTCTCGGCGGGAACGCACCGCTCGTTCGTCCGCTGCAACTGGAAGATGCCCGCGGAGCAGTTCGGCTCCGACAACTGGCACTTCCAGGGCGTGCACGGAAGCATGGGCAAGCTCGGCCGGCGGAACGAGAATCCCTTGAGCGCCGACAGCTTCCACGCGTGGACGGCGGAAGGCCACATGCTGATCTGCATCGCGCCGAAGGTCGACGCGCCCAGCGCCTACACGTTTTACGTGGACGAGCTCAAGGCGAAGGCGCAGTTGTCGGACAAGCAGCACCGCCTGCTGCGATCGACGCTCGTCGTGACGATCTTTCCAAACCTGTCGTTCGTGTACTTTCCCGGCCTGTGCAGCATTCGCGTCTGGCACCCGAAGTCTCCCGGCGAAACCGAGCTTTGGTCGTGGGCGCTCTACAACAAGGATGCACCCGATCTCGTCAAGGACTCGATCCGGACGCAGGTGACGCGGATGTTCTCGCCGACCGGGATGCTCGAGCAGGACGACCTCGAGATCTGGTCGCGTCTCGAGAGCAACCTCATGGCCATGCCTCCGGACTTTCGTCTTTGCTACGAGTTCGGCGCGGGCGAGGAACCGCCCGAGAGGCCGTATCCCGGGAAGACGGCATCGCTGCAGTCCGATACGCCGGCCTTCGAGTTCTACAGCCGCTGGGCCGAGCTCCTCGCGGAAGCGGACAGACAATGATCGACAACGTCGAGCGGCTGCTCTACCACGAGGCGCACCTGCTCGACTCGGGCATGTTTCACGAGTGGCTGAAGCTCATGGCGCCGGACCTTCGTTACTGGGCTCCGGTGCGCGCGGAAGTGTCGAGAAAACAGGAAGCGGAGGACGAGTCGCAGCGGTTGCCGTTGTTCGACGAAACGAAGCAGAGTCTCGACCTGCGGGTGAGCAGGCTCGACACCGGTCTCGCCTGGGTCGAGATTCCGCCCACGCGGACGCGCCGGTTCGTATCGAACATCCATGCCCAGGACGACGCCAATGGAGTCGTCAACGTCAGGTCCAATTTCATCGTATTCAGAAGCCGCGGCTTCACCGAGCAGTGGCTCGTCGTCGGATGCCGCGAGGACCGGTGGACGAAATCCGATGCGTGGCTCCTGAGGGAGCGAAAGATCACTCTGGATCATTGCACGATCGACAATCTGTCGGTGCTCCTCTAGGGAATGGCGGATGTCCGTACCAACACCGACGCTGCACCACGACAGGGTTATAGTCTGCGCGGCGACACTCGATCCCAGCTCAATCAATAGACGGGTACCAAGATGACTACGAATCGAATTCCCCTGCCGACGCTCCGCGCCGACCTGGTGCTGGTTCATGCGCCGGCCTTCTTCGATTTCCGCGAGCGCCGCGACATCTACTTCCCGTTCCTGGGGACGAGCGGCGACGTGCCGATCACGCCGCTGTACGAGTACTTTCCCGTCGGCTTCAAGACGCTGGAGCGTTTCCTGGGCGAGCGTGGTCACGACGTGCGGATCATCAACCTCAGCAGTGTGCTCCTGCGCTTCCCCAAGCTCGACTTCGACGCCATGCTGCGGGCCATCGATGCGCCGGTGATCGGCATCGACCTCCATTGGATGGTCCATGTGCAGGGGAGCCTCGAGGTCGCCAAGCGCATCCGCAGCGTCCGCCCCGACATCAAGGTGCTGTTCGGCGGCATTTCATCCACGTATTACGCGACCGAGCTGATCCGCTACCCATTCATCGACCTGGTCATGCGCGGCTACGACACGCTCGAGCCGATGGACGAGTTGCTCACGGCGATCAAGGCCGGCCGCTCGCCCGAGGGAATCGCGAACGTCGTGTGGAAGGACGCGTCCGGCAACGTGCGCGAGAACGATTTTTCGCACAATCCGCGCACCTACGGCTGCGGCATCAACTGGGAGCACCAACCCAAGGAAGCGACGTCCAGCGCGTCGATCCCGATCCTCGAGATCCTTTCGACGCAGAACGCGGGATGCGCGTACAACTGCGGATGGTGCGGCGGCTCGCGCGAGGCTTTCCGGCGGATCTACAAGCAGAACCGGACCATGGCGCGGAAGCCGCTCGATCAGATCAGCTACGAATTCGAGACGATCCGCAAGATACCCGGCGTCAACAACTACCATTTCTATTCCGTCGGCTCGTACAACGAATCGGCCGCCGGCATGCACAATTTCCTGGACCAGGTGGGTGAAACGCATCTCAAGGCGATCAGCTACGAGCAGTTCTTCCTGACGAAGGAGGACATCCTCAAGCACATGGTCCAGGCGAACAAGCGGACCAGCATCACGCTCTCCCCGGAAAGCCACGATCCCACCATCGCGAAGCTCTCCGGGCGCGGCGTGTACACGAACGAGGAAATGGAGGCCTGGATCGAGCGTGCGCTCGAAATCGGCATTCACAACATCGACGTCTGGTACTTCATCGGCATGCCGGAACAGAGCCCCGATTCGGTGTTCGAGACAGTCGACTACTGCGCCCACCTGCTGCGCAAGTTCAAGGGCAAGAACGTGAACCCGATGATCTGCCCGATGATCCCGTTCCTCGACCCGGCCTCGACCTTCTTCGAGTTTCCCGAGGAGAACGGTTACCGCGTCTTCTTCCGCACCGCGGAGGAGCATCGCCGGGGCATGGAGAGCGCGTCGCTCCTGAACCGCATCAACTACGAAACGAAGTTGCTTTCGCGCCAGCAGCTCGTCGAAGTGGGATTCAAGGCGGTGCGGCGGCTGATGGAAATCAAGGGCAGCCTCTTCGCTCTGCCGAAGTTCTGCGTCACCGACTACAACGCGAAGATCGATGACGCGCTGCAATTCATGCCCGCAGTGCACGAAGCCGACTGCCTCGCAGACCCGCGCGAGCGGGCGCGCGCGCTCGACTCGCTGGGCGACGAGATCCTGAAGCGCAATGACATGATCCTGTTCGGCGGCGTGATGAACCAGGCGTTCCCGCTGAACCGCGTCATCGGCGGCCGCTGGTTCGACGAGATGGGCTGGGATCCGGACATCCTGGCCGCGGCGGAAGGGACGCTCGTCGCCGCGGCTTGAATTGGTGCGCGGC
>Ga0207675_100004719_pt1 | contig 13125 bp, 12 predicted proteins | sample KBSSwiS42_FD_184305 | JGI IMG/M metagenome (GOLD analysis project Ga0207675, IMG submission 184305) | Switchgrass rhizosphere microbial communities from Kellogg Biological Station, Michigan, USA - KBS Switchgrass S4-2 (SPAdes) (version 2) | ecosystem: Host-associated > Plants > Roots >... | reverse complement strand
CGGGTCGGGAAAGGTCCAACGAGGGCCGATGGGGAGCTCGAGAACCAATTCGTCACCGGGGTGCCAGCGCGCTTCGGCTTCGGCGTAGTGACCGGGTCGCACGCTGCGAGGCTGGCTGTGGCTGATCAACGTCGCGCCCACGGCCCAGCTCGGTACGCGGATCGACAGCCGCCACGGCGCTCCGTCGGCTTCCGTGATCTGCACCCGCACGCGACCTTGCCAAGGATAGTCGGTATCGACGCGCAGACCGATCCGACGGCCATTCGCCAGGGTCGTGCGGATCTCGGCTCCGGTGAGCAACTCGATGCGCACCCCGGCAGCGTCGGCGGTCGCGATGTAGCTGCCCAGGCTGGCCAGCGTTCGGGCGAGGTTGGTCGGACAACAGGAGACCTCGAACCAGGGCGCACGGCCTCCGGTAGAGGCTCGAGGACTGAGCGCTTCGGGATCCGGCAGCGTGCCCGATACTCGTTGCTGGAGCGGGTTGGCATAAAAGAATCCGTGACCGTCGGCGGCGATGGCGCCGGCGACCACGTTGTAGAGCGTACGCTCCGCGAGCTCGGCGTAACGGGCCTCGCCGGTGGCGAGCAGCAGCCGCCAGGCGAGCATCACCGAGGCCACGCCCGCACAGGTTTCGGCGAACGCCCCGTCCGGAGGGAGCTCGAAATCGTCGCCGAACGCTTCGCCCTCGTGTCGGGCTCCCATTCCGCCGGTGAGGTACGTGCGGGCCGCCACGGTATGCTGCCACTGCTCCACCACGGCCGCGAGCAACGCGTCGTCGCCCGTTTCCACGGCCACGTCGACGGCACCGCTGGCGAGGTACAGCGCGCGCACCACGTGGCCGCTGAACACGTTCGCCTCGCGAACGGGCACGTGGTCGCAAAAGTATTCAGGACCAAACCGGCTGGGCGCCAGCAGCCCCGAGCCTCGCCGTTCGACGAACGCGCGCGCTTGGGCCAGGTACCGCTCTTGACCAGTTCCCCGGTAAAGCTCGACGAGCGCGGTTTCGATCTCGGGGTGGCCACAGATCGACTGGCGCCCGGTCCGCCCGAACTCGTTGCAAATGTGATCCGCCGCCCGGCGTGTCACGAGCACGAGATCGTCCTCGCCCTGACTGCGCAAGCGGGCCACTCCCGCTTGAATGAGGTGGCCGTAGCAATAGAGCTCGTGGCTCCAATCGAGGTGGGTGTAACGGGCGGCTTGCCCGGGACGCCCGAAATAGGTGTTGAGGTAGCCATCTGGAGCCTGCGCGGCGGCGAGTACGGCGCCCCATTCCGTCAGCGCTCGGGTCGAAGCCGGGTCGCCCGATCGACAGGCTTCCCAGGAATGAGCCTCGAGCAGCTTGTAGATCTCCGAGTCGGCGAACTCGCGGCCCGTTCGGCCTTCTGCTGAGCCACCCCGAGCGAGCACGCGAAAGTTGTTCATCCAACCGGCACGTTCGATCCATCCCTGAGAGTGCGGCAGCACGGCCTGCGCGTTGAGCCGTTGCCGGTCGGCCCAAAATCCGTCCGTCAGCCGCACCTCGTCCAAGCCCAGCGGTCGCAACGCCCCGCGGGACGGTTGTATCGGACCCTTCATCAGCACACCTCAGTCGAGTTGACAGTTCATCCGTGCAGCGAGCCGGACATGAACCCCTGTACATAGCCGCGCTGCAGAATCAAAAACAGGACCACACAAGGTAACGCGAGCAGCGTGACGCCGGCCTCCAGCGCGGCGTAGTCGATGCTGCCGAAGACCTGCTGCTGCATGTTCACCACCGCCACCGGCAGCGGTATCTTGTCCGGGCTGGAGATGAGGATCAGCGGTCCGATGAAGTCGTTCCATGATGCGAGGAACGCAAATAGCCCGATGGTGATGAGGCCGGGCCGCACCGCGTGCAGCAGAATGCGGGTGAGCACGGCGAAGGAGTTGCAGCCGTCCACCATCGCCGCCTCGTCGAGCTCTGTCGGCACCGCTTCGAACGAATTGCGCATGATGAACACGGCGAAGGGCAACTGGAACAGCGTGAAAACCAGCGCCAGCCCCAGCAGCGAGTTCTGCAAGCCCAGCCAGCCGAGCAGCACGTACAACGGGATCAAGAGGGTCGGGTACGGCACCATCAGGATCGCGAGCGTAGCGAGGAAAATCAGGTTGCGCCCCGGGAAGCGGAAGCGGGCGAAGGCGTACCCGCCCAGCGTGGCCACGGTCAGCGTTCCGGTCACGGTCAGCGCCGCCACCTGCACGCTGTTGAGCACGTAAGTGGGCAAGCCCTGCCCGTAGCGCGCCAGCTTGATGAAATTGCCGATGCCATAACCCAGCTGCTGACCGCTGCCCGGAGTGGGCTTGACCGCTGCCCAGGCCGCCCAGACCAACGGGAAGAGGAACAGGATCGCGAGCGCGCTCAGCGTGGTGTAGTAGCTGCTACGGGAGACGAGCTTGCCGATCGCCACACATCCCTCGCGATCAGTGGCTCTGGCGACGCATCACGCGCAGCTGCAACATGTTGATGACGAGCAGCGCGAGCAGCAAGATCACCGAAATGGCTGCCGCCGAGCCGAGGTCGAAGCGCGTGAATGCCTCTCGGAAGATCACCATCACGATGGACGTGGTGCTGTTGTCCGGACCGCCGTTGGTGAGGATGAAAAATTGATCGAAGGCGAGCAGCGATCCGGTGGTGATCAGGATCAGAACGAGCGCGATGGTCGGTCGAAGCAGCGGCAGGGTGATGGACCAAAATTGCTGCCAGCGCCCGGCCCCGTCCATCTTCGCCGCCTCGTACAGGTCGGTCGGGATAGCCTGTAGACCGGTCAGTAGAATGAGCATGTTGACGCCGGTGAACCGCCACAGCACGAGGCCGACCGATGATCCCAGCGCGAGCCCGGGGCTACCGCTCACCCAAGAGACCGGTTTGTCGATGATGCCCAGGCTCGACAGGATCGGATTCAAGGGGCCGAGGTCACGGCTGAGCAGACCATAGAAGAGCAGCGAAGCGGCGGCGAAGCCGACCGCGCCAGGCAGAAAGAACGCGGTACGAAAGAAGGCAATGCCCGGGCGGCGCTGCTGCACGAGCAGGGCCAGGCCGAAAGCGGCCGCGAAGAGCAGCACGCTGATGATGAGCGTGTACTCGACCGTGAACCACACGGCATCGATGAACAGGGCGTTGTCGACGATGCCGGTGTAGTTGCGCGGGGCGTTGAACGTCGACGGCCCGAGCAGCGGCCAGTCGTGCACGGACATCCAGAGCATCAGCCCGAGGGGCACGAGAAAGAACACACCCACCATCAGCGCGGTCGGTGTGACGTACGCTGCTCCGCTGAGCACGCGGCGATCTCGCCGGACGGCTCGGGCAGGTGCTGAAGGGATGACCGCCGGCACGGAAACGTCGGCGCCGATCATCACCTCGGGCTCAGTGAAGCCGTCACCTTGGCATTGCCCTGGGCAAGGGCCGCCTCGAGATCAGGACCGAAGAGCGCCCCACGCATGGTGGCCAGCCATGGCCCCTGGGGGTCGTTGAATGTCTGATTGAAGTTGAGCGCGTACGGCGTCTTACCTTTCGCGAGTACCTTCAGGCTGGTCACCATCCGCGGATCAGCGGAGGAGAATGCGTTCTCCGCCAGGTCTGTCCGCAGCAGCAGGTCCTTGTTCTTCGCCATGATCTGGACCTGCGTGGTCTCCGAGAGCGTCCACTCGAGGAAGTTCCACGCAGCGTCGGGCTTGCTCGAGGTCGACGAGATGCCGATCACGTCGCCGCCGACGAAGGTCGACTCTCCGCCGTCTGGTCCGGAGATCGGCGCCACGCCCACGTGCAGCCCTGCCTTGTCCATCAACGCGAGCGTGGTCGACGGCATCGGCGCCACGCCGACCTTGCCCGAAAGGAAGCGCCCCACCCAGGTCGGGCCCTGTTCGTCCTTCGATCCAGGTTGCGCGACCCCGTCGGCGTACAGCTGACGCCAGATCGACAAGACCGACTTGACCGCTGGACTGTCGAGGGTGGCCACAGTGCCCTCCGCGTTCATCACCTCGCCGCCCGCAGCCCAAACCGATGGCCAGAGCGTGAAGACGCCGCAACCGCCGCAGTTGCCGCCTTCGGTGGTGCCGTTGATCTCGCCGCCCAGAGTCTGGACCTTCCGGGCTTGTTCGCCGAGCTCCGCGAGAGTGCGCGGGCCTTTCTCCGGGTCGAGGCCCGCTTTCGTATACAGGTCTTTGTTCCAGAAGATGACGGACAAGTCGATGGTGTGCGGAACCGCGTACCTCTTGCCTTTGTACGTGCCGAGCTGGATGTGCGAGGGGGCCAGCTTGTCCTTGAACGGCAAGGCAGCGATGCGCTCGGTGATGTCCAGGTAGAGGTTCTTCGAGGTGTAGTTGGGAGCGAAGATCACGTCGGCGGCGAACAGGTCGGGCAGCGCGTTGCCACCGGCTGCCGTGGCAACCTTCTGCGCGTAGTTGTCGGTGGGTATCACTGTCAGCTGCACCTTGTTCTCGTGCGAGGCGTTGTACGCGTCGACCAGAAGCTGGCTCTGCGCCGAGGTGGCAGCGCGAGTCCACATCGTGATCGTCGTACCGTTGTCCAGCTTGCCCGTCGGCGTAGCCCCGGTCGGATCGGACTTCTTGCAGCCAGCCAGCGTGAGGCAGAGCGCGACACTCAGCCATGCGAGCTGAGCTCGCCGGAGTGGCAGCCAGCTCGGGGGCATGGCTGCGCGCAACGCGCGGCAAACCGAGGCAATCGATCCCCGCATAAATCGAGCCTTTTCGTTGAGGCGTGAGGAGCTTTGGATCGGTCGTTTCCCACACACCATGACGACTATGTCTCATGTCGGCCCTGGACTGCCAAGGCGACGTTTCCGGACAAGAGGGGACCGATTCCGACTTCCGCCTGCTGACTCGCGCACCGGAAACCGGTAGCTTCGGGCAGCGCGTCGCATGTTCCAGCTAGCCACTCCCCTCGGGCTCCGGGTCTTGAACGGCGGGCTCTTCGTGAGCACGGGAAGAGGCATCCATCCCGACCGCACGCTCGACTCGTACGAGCTCATCTTCGTACGCAAGGGCGCGCTTTCGATGTTGGAAGAGGGGTGCCGCTTCGACGTGCCGGCGGGCCACACGTTGTTGCTTTGGCCCGGCCGCCGCCATCGCGGGTCGGCGCCCTACGCCAAGGCCACATCGTTTTATTGGGTCCACTTCCAGAGCATCGGTCGGCGGACGAAGCGCGAGTTGACGGTGCCGCAGCTCGCGCGCGTGGCGCGCGTCGATCGCTTGACCGAGTTATTCCATCGATTTCTCAACGATCAAGAGTCAGAAATGCTCGGCCCGCTCGACGCGGCGCTGCAAGTGTCGCTCATGTTGTGTGAGGTCGCGCGAGCCCCTGCCGGCGATACGACGCAGAGCAACGTGCTGGCGGGCCGCGTCGAAGCCTACGTGTCACGGCACCTCGCGCAGCCGTTGTCGACCGGGCGCATCGCCCAGGCACTGCGGGTCAACCCCGACTACCTGAACCGCACCTTCCGGCGCGTTCGTCAGATGACCATCACCGAGCACATTCATCGCCGCAGGCTGCACGACGCCGAGCTCCTGCTCCGCGAGAGCTCCGATTCCGTCCGGGAGCTGGCCGGCACCTGCGGATTTTCGAGCGTCAGCTATTTCCGCCGCCTGTTCGCGCGCCACCACGGCGTCTCGCCGAGCACGTACCGCAAGCTTTATGCGCGCACGCACGTGAATGTACGCTAGCCCATGGATCGAGCCGCGCGCTCGTCGTAGGCTGCGCCCATGTTGGACCTGGCACGCTGGAAGGGCTTTTCGGGGCCGGGTGCGGATACCCGGCTGCACTGGCACAACGAACCCGTTCGCTGGTCACTTGCCGATGCTGAACGGTGCCTACGGCTCGAGCCCGGGGCAGGCACCGATTTCTGGCAGCGAACACACTACGGCTTTCGAGCGGACAACGGTCATTTTCTGTTCGCTGACGTGGCGGGCGACGTGGTCATCACCACTCACGTTCGCATGCAGCCCGCTCATCAGTACGATCAGGCGGGGCTGATGGTGCGGCTCGCTCCCGAGTGCTGGCTCAAGACGTCGGTCGAGCACGAGCCGGGGCGGGCGGGGCGGCTCGGCGCGGTCGTCACCAACCAGGCGTATTCCGACTGGTCCACGCAGCCCTTTGCTGGGGACGAGCTCTGGCTGAGGGTGCGGCGCGAAGGGCAGGACTACATCGTGGACGCCTCCGACAATGGCTCGGTGTGGGAGCAAATCCGCATGGCTCACCTGGCGGACGATGACGGACAACGCCGCATCGCTTGCGGGCTCTATGCGTGCAGTCCGAAACAGGCCGGGTTTGCCGCCGAGTTTTCGCTCTTGCGCATCGAGGCGGGCAGGGTCTGACATGAAAAGTGCCGGCGGTCGTGCTAGCCGCCGAACCGGCCCGGGTTTGCCAGGCCGCGGTCTCGGCCGCCCGTCACTCGAGCGCTCGCGCCCACGCCGGCGCGCGAGCTAGTGCTTCGACGCTGGGCTGCAGCGAGCGGTAGTACAGCGCCGTCAGACCTTGCACCAGGGCGCTGCCCAAGAGCGCGATGCCGTACACGAGCAGCGCGGCCATGCGTGCCCAGCTGCCGAGATCGGAGAGGCCGCCGTCCAGCTGCTGGCTCAGCTGATTGAGGGTGTCGCCGATCTCGGCGGATTGGCTCGTCAGAGCCGCCAGCGGATCGGGGCCAAACCAGGCGCTGTATGCGCTCCACGCGCAGTACGCGAGCACGAGCGCGAACGTGGCGACCTGGTTGAGAGCGAGCTGAGCGGGGGCGCGCGCGTCGAGCGCCGCGAGCAGGCGGCGGCCCCGCTCCTCGTTGCAGGCGAGGGCCAGCAAGGCCAATCCGACCAGCGAAACGCTCAGGCTGAGCAGGCTGAAGAGCAGGGACAACAAGCCCAGGAGCGCCAGGGTGATGACGTTGCTGAGCGCGATGCCGCGCGCCAGGCGCAGCTTTTTCCCGAGCGCACGCGTCTGGCCGAGGACCCGCAGTTGCTCGGGGTCGAGCGGGCTCGCCGCCTCGGCGTTCGACGGGGCGGCGTTCAAGGGGGCCTCCTTCAACGGAGCCGCGTTCATCGGGTGCTTTGCTTTCGACCAGCCATGATGGGAATACTAGCGCGCGAAACGGCGTGGTGCAGGAGACTAGTTTTTGTGAAGCAGACGACGGCGGCGCTCCTGGTGGCATCAGTGGCGCTCGCGACGGACATGTTCGTGTACGGGCTGGCCGTGCCGGTGCTGCCCGTTTTTGCGCTGTCGCTCGGTGCTTCGCCGGCGCTGGTGGGCGCGCTCTTTGCCGCCTATGCGGGCGCGTTGACCCTGGTCACGCCCTTGGTCGGCATCTGGGTCGATCGCAGTGGCCCGCGCTCGGCGATGCTGGTCGGCATGAGCGGGCTCGCGGCCGCCACCCTGTTGTTCGCGTTCGCGCCGGGCTTGCCCTGGTTGTTTCTCGCGCGGGCTCTGCAGGGGCTCTCGGCCGGGGTGTCGTGGACGGCGGGGCTGGCGCTGATTGCGGCGACCCATCCGGTCGAGCTGCGCGGCAGGGCGATGGGCACGGCGCTGGCGAGCGCCGCGATCGGGATCTTGCTCGGGCCGCCCCTCGGAGGCTTCCTGTTCGAGCGCTGGGGAATGCGCACACCGTTTCTCGTGGCGGCACTGGTCGCGGCCCTGGACGCGCTGGCGCGCCTGATCCTGATCCGGGAAGTGGCGCACGCCCGGAATGAATTCACGCTGCGGCCCTTGCTGCGTGACCCGCGCACCTGGCCCGTCTTGCGCCTGACCCTGATCGGGGCGATGCTGATCGCGTTCCTCGAGCCCGTGCTGCCGCTGCATCTGGTCGAGACCGAGGCCGCCACACCGACTGCCATCGGACTGATTTTCGGCGCCGCCGCGCTGATGAACAGCCTCTCGTATCCGTTCGCCGGGCGCGCCGCGCAGCGCAGCTCGGCCATCCACGTCGCGAGCTGGGGCACGCGGCTGGGCGCGCTGGCGCTGTGTGGGGTGGGCTTCTTGCCCACGCTCTGGACGGTGGGGCTGGCGGTGTCGCTGGTCGCCGTGGCGGCGGGTCTCATCCTGACGCCGACCACGGTCCTGGTGGGGGAGATCGCCGAGGCTCGCGACCCGCCCACCTACGGTGCTGCGTATGCCCTGTTCAACCTGGCGTACGCCGCGGGGCTCGCCGTTGCTCCGCTGCTCGCTGGCGCAGGCACGAGCGCCTGGGGTCTGCCGTTGACCGGAGCCCTGTTCGGCGCGGCGCTGCTGGCGGTCAGCGCCGTGCCCTTCCGTGCCTCTATTGAAAAGTAGACACCAGAGCGGATCGACGTACCGCTGGGACGCCACTGTCCGGCGCTGCGAGAAAAAATTCTTCAGACGCTCGCCACGACTTTCGGGGCGCGCCGGAAAGATGCCACCATTGTCCCGTGATTCGCGACTTGTGCAGCAGGAAGACGGGCACCTTCGGCGCGCGGGCTGTGCCCACGCCGGCACGCTGTGCGGCGGCGTTGCTCTTGATGACACTGGCGGGCTGCGGCAAAGCCGCAGGCGCAACGCGAGAAAGCGCAGTGGCGGAGAGCGCGAGCGGCCCCGCCGAGACCGCCGCTCACGCCCGTTGCGACACTGCGGCGGGTCTCGCCACGCTCGACGCAACGAAGGTGAGCCTGGCGCAGACGTACGCGCAGAAGTTCAAGGTCGGCGTGGCCATCAACGGCCGCGTCTACGGCGACGAGGATCCCGCTGCGGCCGCGCTGGTCGGTGCACAATTCAACCGCGTCACTGCGGAGAACGAGTTCAAGTGGCAGTCGCTGGAGCGGCAGCCCGGGGTTCTCGATTTCACTCAGGCGGACGCCTTCCTGGCCTACGCCGAGCAGCACGGCATGGAGGTGCACGGGCACACCATCGTGTGGCACCATCAGGTGCCCGGGTGGGTGTTTCAGAACGATGCCGCTGCACCGGCAACGCGGCAGCAGTTGCTGGCACGGCTCGAGCAGCACATGAGCGCCCTTGCCAAGCACTTCGGCAGCCGCGTGCAGTATTGGGACGTGGTGAACGAGGCCTTCAATGACGATGGCTCGCTGCGCGACACGCCGTGGCGGACCATCATCGGAGCGGACTATCTCGACCAGGTGTTTCTGCTCGCCGGCAAGCATTTTCCGGATGCCAAGCTCGTTTACAACGACTTTAGCCTGGAGAAGCCGGGCAAGCGCGATGCCGTGGTGAATCTGGTGCAGGGGTTCAAGGAGCGTGGCGTGCGCATCGACGCGATCGGCACTCAGGCTCACTTTCAGCTGCAGTCGCCCACGCTGGAGGCGCTGGATGCTTCGCTGTCGGCGTTTGCTGGCGCCGGCGTGGAGGTGCTGGTGAGCGAGCTGGACGTCGACGTGCTGCCCCCAGCGTACAAGAACCAGGGCGCGGACCTTTCGCTCGATGCCGAGCTGTCGGCCCAGCTCAACCCCTACACGGATTGCCTGCCGAGCGACGTCGCGGAGCAGGCTGCACGGCGCTGGGGTGACCTCTTCGAGGTCTTTGCGCGGCATTCGGAGCACTTGCACAGTGTCACGCTGTGGGGCGTATCGGACGGGTACTCCTGGCTCAACAACTGGCCGGTGAAGGGGCGAACCAACTACGCGTTGCTCTTTGATCGCCAGCTGCGTGCCAAGCAGTCGTGGCAGCGGGTGATCGAGGCGGCGAGCCGTACTCGCTGAGGACCCAGACGGCAGAAAGAACCGTGCCAGTGCGTCACGGTGAAATCCCGCGAGGCCACCAGCGTCGATGCTCGTCGCTCACCCAGTACACCTCGTCGCCGACGAGCTGGCTCGCTGGAAGGGCGCCAGCAGCGCCCGGAGCCCGAGTGCACCTCGGGCCGCTGATCCCTCACGCGCCGGGAATATCATCCACATCGAAGGGACCCGCCCTATGCTGGCCGACGCGCAAGAGCCAAAGCCTTGCTTCGGCGACGGGAGGCTCCGCGGAACCGCTCGTACGCAGCCACTCGGCTCGCACGGCGGGCGCTCCGAATGCCAACTCCTCTGGGCGCCCGAAGTCGCGAAACCACGCCGCCGAAGAACGCGAGTCCACAAACCCCACGGGGACGCCGCCGCACTCCCGAGCCCCCGGCGGGAACTCCAGCTGAGCCAATGCGTGCTTTCGGGCGTTGAGGAGCACATAACGCAACGCAAACCGAACCTCGCGTGGAGTCTTCAATGCGCGTGCGTGGTAGCGGTCAGCAAACAGCCTTCCCTTGCGCTCGAGCTGCCGATTGACGGCGCGAGCGAGGCGAATCGCGAGACCCTGGACGCCGCGGGAGAGTGCTCTGCGATCGATCGCTTCTGCGATCAGGTGTAAATGATCCCGCTGTACGCTGAAGTGTACGAGCGAGAAGCCGAACTGCTGTTTGGCCGCGGCCAGGGCCTTGCGTACCACCACGAACAACGAGTGTTCGCGCAATGAGCTCACCCCGCGCTGTACGCGCAGAGTGACGTGGAGCGGGTGACGACTCGAGTGCGGCGGTCGACGCAAGTGAGAAACGACAGGCCGATCGCCCTTCGCCTTTCGACCAGCCCCCGCCCGAGCTCCACCCCAGGTTCGAAACGGGAGGCCCAGCTGCCGGGATGAACGAGCCATTGGTCTTGATTTAGCACTAGTAGTGACGGCGTCAAGTTTGACGTATGCCACCCAGGCCGGTCCTTGCTCGCTCATTGACGCTCACGTATCGCAGATCGCCGGCGCGGGTGAGGCCGCCTGCCGCGTGGCAGTGCCCTGGGTCGTGTCGTAGTCGTGGCCGTTGGTCGGGTTGTCCCGCAATGTCACGACAGCGCAGTCGCACGGCCCGGCGTTGAAGTGCCGGCCGAAGGCGTCGTTGCTGTTTCGCCGCGCCTTCTCCGCGCGCGTCCGTGCAGCGCCGTTCCGTATCCGAGCGCCGTGCGCGTTGGGGAACGAAAAATCCGGGCACATCCTGGCGTGTGCGGCGAGGTCCGGGTCCGAGCCATCCTGCTTTGCGGACGTCGGCTCGGCCATGACGCCTCTGCCGCGACCGACAGGGGCTCGAACGAGAGGAAGCTGGCGCCGGGCTAGCGCCCAGGTGCCGCCGCGCGAGTCCGTAGCCCGAGGTCAGCCAAGGCCTCCGCGATCATGGCGAGCGCGTGGCGCATGTCGTCGGGCGTCAGCGCACCGATGCAGCCAAGCCGGAAGCTCGGCAGCGGTGTATTGTAGAAGTTGCTGATCAACACCCCGCGGCGCTTGAGTGCAGCGACGAAGGCAGCCAGGTCCCAGGCTGGATCGTCTGGGGCGTGCACGTTGACCACGATCGGCCCCTGCAGGGATTTCGCCACGTAGGGCGCGAGCCCCAACGCCTGGGCTCCGTCGTAGAGGCAGGTCTGGTTGGCCGTGTAGCGCGCCAAGCGTGCTTCCCTCCCGCCCTCGGCCTCGAGCAGGTCGAGGGCCTTCAGCAGTGCAGCGACTGCCTGCGGGACCGGCGTGAAGCGCCAGGTTCCCGGCGCCGTGCCGATACTGTGCTGATGGACGTCCGCCAGATCGAAGCACCAGCTGCCCGCATTGCCCTTGGCCGCCAGAATGCGCTCGATCGGGGCTGCGACAAAGCCAATTCCGGGCATGCCTTCCAGGCACTTGTTGGACGTGAACACGGCCGCGTCCAGCTCCGGCAGTGTGGCCAGATCGAGCGGCAATGCACCGAAGGCGGACACCGCGTCGATGATCGTGCGCCTGCCGAGGGCCGCTACCAGCTCGCCCGTCGCCAGCACGTCATGACAGATGCCGGTTGCGGTTTCGCTGTACACCAAGCCGACGTGGGAGATGCTGCGATCGGCCTCGAGAGCCGCTGCGACCGCAGCTGGGCTCAGGCGCTCGCCGGCGCCCATCGGCAGAGGCATGACTTGACGGCCTGCCTCCTCTGCCAGGCGCGCCATGCGCCGCGCATAGTCGCCGGTGATCGGAATCAGCAGCCGTCCCTCACGAGGCACAAACGTCCGGATTGCCGCCTCCATGGCGAAGTGCCCGCAGCCCTGCAAGGGCAGCAGCGCGTGCGTGGCTGGATCCCCCCCCGCCAGCTGCAATAGCCGCCGGCGCAAGCTCGCATGGAGCACGCGAAAATCCGGGTCCCACGGCGCGTAATCTTGCGCGAAAGCCGCCTTGACCTCGGGACTCGTGGCAACTGGTCCGGGGGTGAGCAGGAGCATGGGAGCCCAAGCTACGACTTGTCGTTTCGAATGCAAGGTCACGGCGCCTCTGGCGCGCGCGTCAGCCTCCCGTTCCGGCGTCCGTCAACACGCACCTGAAGGGGACCGCACCCGGGTTCGGACAGCCTGTCCTGTCGGTGGCTTGCCGGATGCAGTCGCCGCTGGCGTCGCCGTAGTAGCCGCCATACGAACCGCCGCAAAAATAAGTATCGGGCTCCCAACCGCCATCTCCGAATGTCACGAGCACACCGGCCGCGTCATAAATGTAGGTTTGCCACCAGTACATGTGGTTGATGTGGAGCACCACGCGGGAGGAGCCGTCCGCGCCTTGGCATGGTCGCTCGATGCTCCAGCTCTCCTGCAGGTCGCGCATGTCGCGCATCTCGCTCCGCGAAGCGCAGCGTCCGTCCTCGAGCCGCGCGCAGTACTCGTCCATGCTGCCCAGCACGCAGGCGCCGTTGATCCGAGTCCCGGCGCCGCCTCCCGCGCCGGCTGTCCCGGCGCCGCCCGTCCCAGCCACGCTCCCGGAGGCACCGCCCAGGCTTCCGCCGGCATTGCCATCATCCCCGCTCGTCCCCGCCGCGCCGCTTTCCCCCGCGACGCCCCCAGCGGTCTGATCGATGACCGTCCGGTCCTGCGACTCGACACACGCCGCGAAGAGAGCGGCAAGGCCTGCGAGGATCAGCCACGTGGCCCTACGAGCGCGGGGGTCATGAGCTCGGATTTGTGTCGACATCGCGCTTCCCGGAGCAGCACCCCCCGCTGAGCGGCGCAATCCTCCAGTATGTCCCACCGCAGGCCCCCGCGCGAGCCGTCACCCCTCGAGGACGTCCGCGGGCGGGGCGCCGAGCTGAACCATCTGACCTTCCCCTTCTTCGACACCTACTCGCGTACGAGCCAGAGGGGCCAGCGCGTGACCCTCGGTCAGCGCCGTACCCGTCCTGTGCCTCC
>Ga0207675_100004718_pt1 | contig 13125 bp, 13 predicted proteins | sample KBSSwiS42_FD_184305 | JGI IMG/M metagenome (GOLD analysis project Ga0207675, IMG submission 184305) | Switchgrass rhizosphere microbial communities from Kellogg Biological Station, Michigan, USA - KBS Switchgrass S4-2 (SPAdes) (version 2) | ecosystem: Host-associated > Plants > Roots >... | reverse complement strand
TCAACCATTCGCGTGATTGATTCTTTGCTCGTCGCGCCAACCACACGCTCAACTTCTTTACCTTCGCGGAACAGAATCAATGTGGAAATACCTTTGATACCGTATCGCTGAGCGGTGGATGGATTGTCGTCGACATTGAGCTTAACAACGCTTGCGTTATCGCCGTAATGTTCGGCGACTGCGGCAACGGTAGGCGCAAGCATTCGGCAGGGCGCACACCATTCGGCCCAAAAATCTACAAGCACCGGCTTGTCGGCTCCCAATACATCCTTTTCAAACGAGCTATCGCTCACTTCTTTTACAAATTCACTCATCTTAGTCGCTCCTAATTTTGATCTTTCGAGAATTCTTAACCTTCGCCTTCAAGGAAGTTCTTTAGTAAACGCGCCCGTGAAGGATGTCTGAGTTTGCGCAACGCTTTCGCTTCAATCTGACGAATGCGCTCGCGAGTCACATTAAAATTCTGACCTACTTCTTCCAGAGTTCGTTCATGCCCGCCATTGTCCAGGCCAAATCGCAAACGAATCACTCGCTCTTCGCGCGGACTCAGCGTTTGTAGAACATCACCGGCGATTTCGCGCAAGTTAGAAGTAATGACGCGCGCAGCTGGACTCTCGCTTGATTTGTCTTCGATCAAGTCGCCGAGTTGCGAATCACCGTTTTCACCAATTGGCGTCTCCAGTGAAATCGGATCCTGCATCAGCTTACGGGCCTTCCGTACCTTGTCCACCGAAGTGTCCATCTTCTTGGCGATTTCTTCTGTCGTTGGTTCACGTCCCAACTCACGCACGAGCTCACGTGAAGTGTTCTTCAACTTATTGATCACTTCAATCATGTGAACCGGGATGCGAATCGTTCGAGCCTGATCAGCGATTGCCCGAGTGATCGCCTGGCGAATCCACCACGTGGCGTAGGTCGAAAACTTGTAGCCACGTCTCCAGTCAAACTTATCTACACCTTTCATCAACCCGAGATTGCCTTCCTGGATCAGATCCAGAAACTGTAGTCCCCGGTTCTGATACTTCTTGGCAATCGAAACGACGAGTCGCAGATTAGCTTCAGTCAACTCATGCTTCGCTTGAGCCGTTTGAGCCTCGCTAATCACGATCATCTGGTGTGCACGTTTGATCTCGAGTGGCGTAAGGTGATGTTCAAGCTCAATTTCCTTGAGACGTTTTTTGTCGTTGGCAATATTCCGCTTGAACTCTTTTTGTTTGTCTAGCTTCAGACCTTTTCGTTTGAGCTTCTCGTTGTTGGCTTCGATATCGCGTTCCAGTGTTCGCGTTTCTTTGTGAACAGCGCCTATTGATGCAATCAAACGTTGACGCGCCGCTTCCTTCATGTGCAAGCCACGAATTTCCTGCGCAATTTCAAGTCGGGTGCGCCCAAGCTTTCTTCGATATCGCAAAAACTTCTTCGAACGCTTTCCTCGAGTCAGTTTTTGTTCGGCAGCAAACTTTTCAAACTCTTTCAAGCCTCTCTTGTAGAGGTTGCGGATATTCTGTAGTCCTTCAATTGTCCACTGAAGATACTCTTCACTCCGGTCTTCGTGCTCTTCCGTCTCCATTTGATCCGAAAAAGCTACGACGTCACGAATGTTGAGCTTACCTTCAGCCAACTCATCGCCAATCCTGAACAGCTCAACCACTGCGATTGGTGACCGGGCAATCGCTTTTTCTGCCCGCTTCTGACCGCGTTCAATTCGTTTCGCGATCGAAACTTCCTGCTCGCGCGTAAGTAGAGGCACGACTCCCATTTCGCGCATATACACGCGAATGGGGTCCGAAGTCTTATCCATTTCGCCTGCCGAAAGATCGAGCTCCACCTCTTCGCTCATACCTTCTTCAGACTCCACGGACGAGGACGTCTCCTCGATCAACGGCTCTTCTGTTTCAGTTTCTACACTGGTAGCGCGTTCGAGTGTCTGTAAAACCTCATCGATATCTTCAATCGAGACTGCATCGTCAGTCAGCTCTTCGCTGAGGTTGACGAACTCGCCCTTGTTCATCAAGTCGATGCCACTGTCATCTTTTTCAAGCCTGGCCAAATTGAGTATTCCTTTCTCGCGATAGTTAGGCAGTGCGGAGTGCTTTGACTCTTCGGCTCTTTGCCCCTGCGCGCAACTCGGGCAAAGTAATCCGCTCCCGCCTGAATTTCTTCTTTTGTGTGTTGTCGATAGTTTTATTCGTCGGAGTAGCTACACAAGGTTTCAATCTCTGAACAACATCAGTAAGAGTTATCTTCGCAAGCACGGCTTCGACCGCGGAATCCACCTCAGACATCACATCACCCAAAACAGTCTCGATATTTACGCCTACTGGACATTCACGACTTGGACGCTGTCGATTTAGCGAAAAGACGCCCTTATATTCCAGAGCCTGATAAATATCGAGGAGCGTTGTCTTCGATGGATCGCCAGCCAAACGTGATCCACCCAACGAACCCGTTTGAGAAACGACGAGACCAGCCTCGGCAAGATCGCAGAGCATGCGCCTAATAACCACCGGATTGGTGTTTACGCTGTCTGCTACCTGATCTGATTTGAGCGGTTCTTCACCTGACCATGCCATCAGGGTCATGACGTGAACCGCCACTGCAAAGCGGCTGTTTGTCGACATAATTCAAACGGTCGTCGGAAATCCCCACTCCATTTTGTAACAATTATAGTTACAGTTCAAAATTTGTCAAATGCTTAGTCGTACGGGGAGCCAAGACAATTTTAAGATGAGAAATTGCCAGGAAGGGTTCCGTCATTTCCAAGAAAAAGCCTAGTTTGCCGCGGAAATTGTGGGTCTTAGTACATTTTGAATGATGCCAAAGAGGTGATCCAAGTCGATGGGTTTCGGTACCAAAGCAAGGTACCCGACTTTGAGGGCGCGCTCCCGATCCTCGTCGCTGGCATAACCAGAGATCGCAATCGCGGGTACTTCGTCCATGCCAGGAAGTCCTTTGACTTGCCGAATAAACTGATAGCCATCCGTGTCGGGCATCCCTATATCAGACACGATTAGATTCGGGCGTTTCGAAGCTACGCTATCCAGCGCCTCATTCGCGGAAGAAGCAGTAGTAACCTTTGCACCTTCCTTTCGAAAAATGGTGCTCAGCAGTGTCAGGGTGTCTTCCGAGTCTTCTACGATCAAAACTTCCACACCCAAAAGAGATGAAGCTTTTTCTGGTTTCGCTTTTGGCACCGGTGCTGCCGCTGGTACAAAACCCAACGACATCATGAAGCGCGACCCGTGGCCAACACCCGCTGATTCAGCGGATAGTTGCCCGCCATGCATCTTGGCTAAAGCATCGGCGATCGCAAGACCGAGTCCCAAGCCACCATGGACTCTTGAAGTCGATCCGTCAGCTTGTCGAAACCGATCGAAAACGTGAGGTAGAAAACCTGGTTCAATTCCAATCCCGGTATCTTCCACTATAAAGACCGCCTGTTGGTCTCGATCAAATGTCGTTACAGTGACGGTTCCGCCGCCTTCGGTGAACTTAATCGCGTTTGAGATAAGGTTCCAGGCGATCTGCTGCAACCGAACTGGTTCACCCATTACGATTAGTGGTGTCGATTGAATGTTGGCAATTAACTGAATCCCTCGCGCTGCAGCTGATTCTTTCACCGTTTCCAAGGCGGCTTTAACAGTGCCGTTCAGATCAGTCGGAACGGGCTGAAAGTGTAGTTTGCCGGTGGCTATCCTTGATGTATCGAGCAAATCATCAATGAGCCTTGACTGCAGCCAAGCGTTTCGCTCAATTGCGTCCAGCGCTTGCTCCTTGCCCTTGGTGTCCAAACTTCCATTCCTGAGCAACTTGATCCAACCAACGACGGGCGTTAAAGGCGTTCTCAACTCGTGAGAAAGAGTCGCAAGGAAAACATCCTTGGCTCGATTTGCTTCGGCGAGATCTTCGTTCAGACGGGTGAGTTGTGCCGTTCGCTCTTCAATGCGCTGCTCGAGATCGCGATTCAATTGTTCAAGATCGGCTCGTGCTTTTTGTTCCGCAAGCATGAGCCGTCGATGGTCAACGCCGCGACGGATTGTGTGCCTCATGCTGTCGATGTCACAAGGCTTGACGAGGTAATCGTAGGCACCTTCCTGCAAGGCGGCAATCGCTGATTCCACTGAGGCAAACCCGGTTAGTACAACTGAAATCGTGAGCGGTGATTGATGACGAATTTGGCTCAGCACTGATAAGCCATCGCCACCCTCCATGTGAAGATCTGTGAGAACGAGGTCATATTCGAGCTTCTGTAGTAGCGCGATGGCTTCGTCCCCGCTCGAGGCGGCATCTACGATGTAGCCTTCCTTTTCAAGAATCGCCGCCGTAGTAATACGCAGACTCTCTTCATCATCAACAACCAATAAGCGCCCCTCAGAAGAAAAGGCACTGGCGCCGTCGTCCTGCTGCTGATTTCCGGATTGATGATATGAATGGTTCATCGCGTTACACGTTTGTTTTCCCTTGATTTTCTAGAATGGGGGATTCGACTTGTAGGATTATGCTAAATGCCGTTCCTTTACCTACCTTACTGCTGACCTCGATTCGACCTCCATGTTGACGAACGATGTCCTGGGTTACCCACAATCCGAGACCAGTTCCTTTCTTGCCAGTTGAGAAGAACGGTTCGAAAATGCGAGCCTGATCATCCTCATTGATGCCCACCCCGCTATCGCTCATTTGAATGACAATAGAAGGTTGCAAAGACTGTTCGTAGATCGAGGTGGAAATTCCAATTTCGCCCTCTCCATGGATTGCCTGTTGAGCGTTAATGATCAAATTTAAGAACACCTGTCTTAACTGATCTGAGCGCGCGCGTATCTTCGGCAACGCCTCATCGAACTTTCGTACTACCCGGACCTTTGATTGCTTGAGTTTCTTTTCCACTAAGACGAGCGTTTCTTCGAGGACTTGGTTCACATCAACCCAATCAACCTCGCCCGGTTGGCGCGCAAAGCCAAGCATCTGCCTGATGATGTGTGAGACGCGCTCAGTTTCCTTGCGAGCAATCTCAAGAAAGCGGAGATTCTTACTTTCGACAGAGTCTGACTGCATCAAGTACAGAGCATTCTTGATTGCCTCTAAAGGATTGTTGACTTCGTGAGCAATCGATGCAGCCAGTCGACCAACAGCCGCCAGCTTTTCCGACTCAAATAATTGCTGTTCAACTCGTCGGCGTTCGAGCTCACGGATTTCCGTCAAGTCGTGGAGGATTGAAACAAGAGCTGTAACCTGGCCGCTGGGATCTAAAACCTCGCGGGCCGTTATTTCCATTGGCAAGGAACGGCCACCTTCGGGATCAATTAGTTCTATCTCAGCCTGCCGCCCTGTCTCAGCGAACGAGGCAAGACCTGAAATAAACGAGGTTAGCTTTACCGCATTTGTCCGAACTGCCGCCGCAGCCCTTGCACTAAACGTCTCGTTCTCCTGGAACAACAACTCAGCTCGTCGATTCAACAGTATGTAGTTACCTGAAACGTCGCACACTGCAACCGGGTGACCGACGTTTTCCAAAATCAAGTCGAGCCGATCTCGTTCGCGACGCGACTCCGCCTCGGCCTGCTGTATTTTGACAAAGTTCCGAGCTAGCTCTTCATTCGCTTCTCGAAGGTCAGTCACGTCTCTAAAGATCGAAACAAGTCCGAGCGGTTCTCCACGAGCGTTGACTGCAGGCGTCGAGATAACTTCAAAGTGAATGTCGGAGCCCTCAATTGGATCGACGAGAGTTATGTCGCGCTGTATGACTTCTGACGAAGAGACGGTTGCGCTCGACAGATACGCCGAGAACAGCAAGTCGTTCATCTTCAGGGCGCGCCGCTTTCCTTCGCCTGCATTTGCAGAACCGCTAAAGAGTTCTTCGGCTCTTCGGTTTTGCAAAAGAATCTGGTTATCGAGATCAGTTAAGACAATTGGATCGGCAACCGATTTCATGATCGACTCGTTCCACTGTCGTTCTCGTTGCAGTTTGGTTAGTGAGCTAACGAGGCGTTCTTGCTGTATCGCGAGGGAAGCGATCACGCCGATTCGATCTGCAAACCGACGCAAGAGACTTAGGGAGACTGGGTCGATCGAGTCTCGGGTTGCGCCAACATAAAGGACTCCAAGTCGTGAGCCAGGTTCGAAGGTCCAATAGTGATCAGCCAGATGCGGGCTCGTGGCAGTGTCACGACCCATTTTTGGTGAGACTTCCGGAATACCAAACAGTGGTAAGGCCAGCACGTCCTGATGCCAGGTCATCTTCTCGAAGAGAGAGCGAGAGGCCTCATCCTCGGCAAACGAAATCCATAGCGGATGAGCGTCGTGAATAACTCGCACGCACGCAGCAGTGGAATCGAGAGGCATCTGCACTCGAGTTCCCACAGGGTCGCCATCAAAACCTACAGCCGCGCGAATTCGCAAGGTAGCTTCGCGTTCGTTGATAGTAGCGATGGCGGATTGTTGATGACCGAAGACGTTGGCTATAGCTTCGAGGGCGAGCAACAGTCGCTCGTGAAGCTTGGGCGTGGCCAGCATCTGCGTTGTAGTCTCGATGAAGACATCGTACTGACGAAGATGCGAGTCATAAACTTCGGGTTCCCGGATAGATGCAGCCGGTTGAAAAGCCAGTTCTGTCGGGACTTCACCCATAGGACAAATGAAATTTCAGCAGAATATTTCCCAACTCACGGTTGACTCACTTCTTGTCAACATCAACGATGGAGCGACGTCGGGGCCTCTCCTCTATTGGTTCGGGGCCGGGAGTCAGGGCTGGGCGAGAAACCGCCGGGGTTAAGCCCACAGCCTCTGCGTATTTCAGATAAGTATCGATGGAGGCGACCACTACACGAGCTTCAACCGTGATGAGGTCAATCCCAACCAGCGATATTCGTACCCAGGCATCCACCACGATGCCTTTATCGAGAACTCGATCAAGGACATCGATTAAACTGGTTCCGCCTGGTGCTCTTTCGACAGCCATTTGCTTCGTTTCCTTTTCAATAAGAATCAATACGCACTGCGCTGGGCTTGGCGCAGACTTCTTAGCAGGTTCGACCTGCACGCTACTTTCTTCGTTTCGCCTTTGACTTCACTTGACTCCGAGGTAAGCGCCTTCCGGGCGACTTTCCCGACACTGAACCAAGTGTTTTGATTTCACGTTCAAGTTCCCCTAGTCGTTCGCGTAGTTCAACATTCTCTGCTTCTGCGCGTTCCGCACGTGTTGTTAGGTTTGTGTCGTAACGCCACCAATTCAGCCCAATTTGCTCGGCCTTGTCGATTGAGCAAACCAACAAGCGAATCTGAAGCGTTAAGAGTTCGACGTTCGCGAGCGACACCTTGATGTCGCCTGCTATGACGAGACCTTTGTCGAGAATACGATCGAGAACATCGACCAAGCCCGGGGGACGGGCCGTAATCAGGCTAGACCGCTCACTGGACACTTTCGCCCTCCACTCTCAAGGTGCGGCTTCGATCTGGAAAGCTTTGTGTACCGCCACCGAGGTATCGCTATCTCAAGTAAGACACTGAGCTCAAAGCAAACGCCCAATAGGACCAAGATCAATGTTGAGGTCTTCATCTTCCAAGCCAAACTGGGTCTTCAGCTCAAGAAGCTTCGCCTCCAGCTTCATCAATGCCAGTCCCAAATCTTCAAGTTGTTCGGGTGAGAGATCTCCCCCTTCCATACGCCTGATAGCCTGTTTTTCAAGCAAACGACGAATGAATTCAATTAGGGTAAGAACAAGCTTTGCCAGACCTTGTTCAACACTTTGGGGGTCGATATTGATCCGCGAGGGAAGAGCGTTTGTTGCGGAGCGGAAATTCTCCACAAACTCCTCAGCGTGTGTAGTATCTATTTCCGGCTCATCCGAATGGGGGTTTTCGGGGAAAAGCATAATCAGCTTACTCCGAACTGCGTTTCAAACTCAAGATCAATATTTGCAAAAGTATAAGGAGGCCATGGGCCACTGGTAAGAAAGTGAAGTTCCGGGCGTTCCACGGCCAACTCTTCAACCCTGGTGCGAAATTGGGCTTGTATGGCTCGCTGAATGAGGTACGCGCCGGCCACCACCAGCTTTTGTTTAGGGTGAACCGAGATGTTTTCCTTTTTCACCAGATTCTTAATTCGACCGCTCAGCCAGTCCGCAATTTCCTGAGATCTCTTAACGAGTCGCTCATCGCCAAACAATTCCTGACGTTTGGCGACCAGGAATGCGGCCCCGACGCCAAGGTCCTCCGTGGTTGCCGGACTCTCGTCGTCGTCGGTGCTCTGCCAAATAACCTTAATACTCATCTCAACAGAGTCTTTTACCACCTCCAGACGATCCTGCAAGGCGGCTTTTCGGGAAGTCACGTAACTTCGCAAACCGGCTTCAGTAACGAGGGTACCGAAGCGAAATGGCAGCGGTGTCGTCATTGCCAGAACATTTCTCACGATAGCCTCATGACGCAGGATGTTCTCCCGAGAAACCGAAACCCGATCTGTATCGAACTTACTCGCAACTACGCTCAGCCCGTCAACAATCAATTGCTCAACTGCGCCGCCACCCACACCAATTAACAACGTGTCGAGTTCAACAGGTGTGGAAGCAATACAATAGACATAGAACTTCATTGCGATTCTGCTGTGTCGTGAGATGACTTCAGTTCAGCTAAATTGCCTCGTGCACGTTCGCGGAGCACTTCGTTTGCTTTTTCCACTGAGCTGACTAAAACATTCAAGCTCAGAAAAATCAGATCGACGTCAGCGACGGAAATGGTGATTTCGCCTGCGATCACGAGACCTTTATTCAGAACGTGATCCAATGTCTCGAGCAGTGATAGCTCGGCCTCATCAGACAGCTCAACGTCGCTGCCAATCATTACTTGTTCAAAAGGTGAACTCATCTTCTAATCACTTGCAAAGTTGTAAGCCGGCCACGGGCCGGTCAATTCGATTCTTATTCCCGACTGTTCCATTGTCTGCGCTAGCTCTTCCGCAGCGTTACGGAAACTCTCAAACTCAGCTTTCAAGACCAGAAAAGCAAACTTCGCTTTTAGCTCACCATGCTCGGTCGTTTCGACTTTCAAAATGCGCAGTTTTGTTGATCCATCGCTGTGCTGATTCAAGACCTGCTCAATGTCGTCGACGGCTCGTGCGATCTCGACTTTGGCTTCGTCGGCACGTTGGGTCTCGATCTTTTTCTGGAGTAGATATGCCTGCCCGGGAGAAGCCTCTTTCGCTTCTTCTCGCATCTGGCGCAAACGAGGACTTAAGTTCGTGATGTTGTCCATTAACGTTTGGCGATTGCAATAGATATTTACACCCCATTCCACTCGTCCTCTGAGCCGTTCGACAATCTCGCTCAGCTTCTTCTCATTCTCACCAAGCATTTGCTCGATGCCGGCACTATCCATGTAAATCGTTCCGAAGCGGAGAGGAACAACACTTGTCCGACTGGCAAAGTGTTCGACAACTTGCTCGTGTCGCATGGCATGAATGGCAGTCCAAGTGGCGTCAGTTAGGCGCGACTCCAAGGCGTCCTCTCCAAATTCTGATAAAGGAACCACGCTCACTACGGCGGTCAGCGAGTTTCGAGTGATAAGTTCGAGTGCCACATTTTCCTCAATCGCCTTCGGAACTGGTCCTTGAACGATCTCCTGCGCCGCCAAGCTGTCGGCAATACAGTAGACGTAATAACCTGTGCCGTCTGTACGGTTAGGAGTTTCTCGTGAGTTAGGCTTACTACTTTCCATTCAATCACTCGACGAAGCTATCGTTTAGTCTGGTTACTTAGCGACATTCTTTACTGCGACTGAGCTTTTCCGCAACTTCCCTTGCCGTGTCTTTCGGGTCTCGCCGAACGGGTGCCAGGCTTGGATGTGTTTCAGTAACAAGTCAACGCCGCGGATGTCCTGGTTTTGTTGAGGCGCAACAAACAACTCAACTGAGCCGCCAAACTGTTTGCGAAAACTCTTCAATACCAGGTCCTGCCCTCCTCTTCTTGAATTGCAAAAGTGACAAGTGGCAGCTCCTTCTGTCGGGACAATTCCGTTCACTAGCAACTTACGCATTGGTACCGATAGTCGTTGCAGCGCGTCGCGCAGATCGATGGTCTCTTCCAAACTCATCCGCTCAGGAATGGCGACTCCGACAAATTCACAAAGCGTCGAATCGGTCAACAATGCAAGTACACGCTTGATTCTCTTCGATAATTCAATCAACTCTTCCGCGACCTGGCTCGCGTGAACGATGTGCTGGTATTTGAGCAGCAGCTTGATAAAGGTTCGCACCCACGACAACGCGATTTGTGGTAACTCGAGAAAACGAATCAGGTGACCGGTTGGCGCAGTATCGAGCACAATCGAGTGATACTGATTCTCGTCTAAGAGATCACTGATCGCACCTAGCGCAGCGATCTCGTCAATGCCCGGTGGCGTCAGTTCCACTAACTCCCGCATTGCCTCACGGTCAAACTTAATTTCCAAACTCGACCCGCTTGCCAATGAACCAAATAACTCATCGGTCCAGGATCGATACCGTTGTTTCAAAACTTCAAACCACTGACCGGGATCGATCTCCATTGCGTCAAGATTGCGAACTCCGCCGATTCCTTTTTTGAGCGGCCCAATCTGTTCATCAAAACTGTCTGAAAGAGAGTGAGCAGGGTCTGACGAGAATAGCAATACTTTCTGCTTCGAATGTGTCTTCGCTATCAATAGCGCGTAAGCAGCAGCCGCGGTCGTTTTGCCGACTCCTCCTTTGCCCCCGAAGATCCAGATGCGTCGTTCACCAAAGGCAAACTTACTTGTTACCGCTGGCTCAGTTTTCGGCAGAGACCTTTGTTTTGAAGCTACTCTTGCCGAGCCTGTTGAACTTGTGTCTTCCCAAATCTGTCGGCCAAACAATAGAAGTGAATCGACCCCACGAACTTCGTTCTCTTGTAATGGCACTTCGTGTTGACGGATCCCTTTGAAGCTCTTTTTCAATTCCTTCAACCAGGGACGCTGACTAGCAACACGAGCCCGACAAAACGTGCAATCACCATGCGTTTCCTCAACCCTGTTAACGACGAGATCCGTTACCGCGACACCTTCTGACCGCAAAGACTCAAAGTAGCGCTTCGTTTCCTGCACACTCAAGGCTTCAGGAATTGAAACTAAAACAAAGTTTGTCTCGTCAGACTGGTAAAGCAGACGTTTTACTCGCTCGATGCGCTCAGTGATATCACGAAGAAAAAGATCAACTTCATCTAAAGCAACGCGCCGGCGAGCAAAGTGCGCGACCATGTACCGATGCTTATCCGCCATGCGATCGAGAGCAGTCACCATGCGCTTGAAGACTTCCGGTAAACGAAGTAGTCGAGTCGTGTGGCCAGACGGGGCAGTATCAATCACGATGCGGGAGTAGGTAGCAGATCGATCAAGTTCACTGAGTTCAAATAACGCCATAACCTCATCGAGTCCCGGCAACGAAAGGCCTAAGAGTTCGTTGATGTCAGACTCATCCAACAGCGTTCCGCGTTCAGCTATCTCGGCTAATACCTTGCCGTGCTGTTTGCGAAAGTCTTCCAGCGCGGCTCTGGAATCCATTTCAAACGCAAACAATCGAGCGCTGCGATTACGACTTACTTCAACCAGCCGACTGCCGATGCGTTTGGTTAAACTGTCTGAGAGTGAATGTGCGGGATCAGTGGAAAAGAGCAGGATCTGCTCGCGGTCTCTTGCGTGTTTGAGCAGGAAGAGCGCGGTTGCGGAGGCGGCCGTTGTCTTGCCAACTCCTCCCTTACCGCCAAAGAAAATGTAACGAGATGTTGAAAGACTGATTGGAAGGCTTCGGCGAGGAGACGTGCGTCTCTTTGAGGTCACGCCTAATCCCTCTCACCTGGTTCCCAAAAACCGCCGTTGTCGTCGCCGCCAACTTCAATCACAAAACTCGAGGACTCGGCGGTGTGGACTTGGTGCAGTAGCTCCAATTGCCGTGTTTTTATCGCGCGTAAACGAGCGAACAACTCGGCCTCGCGCTCTTGATACTCTTCATCCGCTATCTCGTCCAACTCCAAACGCATCTGGAGTTCAATCAATTGCTCTTTGATCAGCGAATCGTCATTTAACTCCTGGTCAGCCATTTTTTGAATCTGACCAAGTATGAATTTGAATCCGCTAACCGGAGCAAGCAGGATGTCGTCGAGTAGAAACATCGCCTTAGCTGGCAACCGCCTCGGTAGTGCTTTCGCCACGCTCCAACTTCAGTCGAATGTGAACAAAGTTATATGGCGGCCAGGGACCAGTGTATTTAAATGACAGTTTACCTTCGTACTTCGAAGCAATGTCTTTAACCTTCTGATCAAACTCCGTCTCCCGATCACGTTCAATCAGGAATGCGGCGTTCATTATCATTCGGTCGCCAATCGGCTTATTAGCTCGAGAGGCCACGGCCGTGTCGCGTAATAGGGAATAGACTTCGCGAATATAGGCATCTGCTTGATCAGTCAAAGCTGTTTCAATCAAGCGGCCCAGCTGCATGCGTGCAAAATAAGTCGAGCCGGTTGTCTTTGACGTAATTTGTTCCTTGAGGTGACGAATTTCTTCGGCTGTATCTTCCAACTCGGCGGTAACCTTGTCGCGGTCCCAATTCACTTTCAAGCCAAACTCTACCTTGCCTTCCATCTTTGAAAGCACATCGCGCAGTGCGTCGTAAGTACCGCGAATCAGTTCAATGATGTCATCGTCCGTGCGGAAGAGTGCGCCAAATGCCATGGGCAGCACCGTGAACTCTCGCATAACGGTCTCATTAACCTGTTCGTGCGTGAGAACGTTTTCGCGCGTTGGGTCATAGACGACCAGCGGGGTGTTGGAAACGACCGCAGCCAGGCCTTTGTGGCTAATCGTATGGATCTCATCGCCACGTCCGCCTATGCCCGTCGTACCAAAGGAACGAGGTTCAGCAGTCTCAATAATGCAATAAACGTACTTCCCCTCGGGTACAGGTTCAACAGGAGTTTGCTCGGCTTCTCGACTCATTGGCTTTGTTCCGGTGTGGACCTCAGCTCGGGGAGATGGCTGCGGAACCACCATGAGATGGGATTGAACTACTTTCGAATCATAGACACTTGTTTCGTTCTCCACAAGGGGCTTCTGAATTCGCATCAGTTTGAATCACTTTCAAACAGGAAA
>Ga0207675_100004716_pt1 | contig 13126 bp, 12 predicted proteins | sample KBSSwiS42_FD_184305 | JGI IMG/M metagenome (GOLD analysis project Ga0207675, IMG submission 184305) | Switchgrass rhizosphere microbial communities from Kellogg Biological Station, Michigan, USA - KBS Switchgrass S4-2 (SPAdes) (version 2) | ecosystem: Host-associated > Plants > Roots >... | reverse complement strand
GCGGGTCGCCCGCAGACCGGGGACCGATGCGGCCATCGCCGCCACGAGGGCCAGCAGCGCGGAGACGGCGACGAACGTCACCGGATCCGACGGCGTCACGCCGAAGAGCAGCTTCTGCATCAGCCGGCTGAGCAGCCATGCGCCCACCGCGCCGAGCGCGACGCCGGCCAGCGCGAGCGTCATCGCCTGTCCGACCACCATGCGCAGGACCGTGCCTCGTGACCCACTCACCCACGCAACGTCTGCATTGACGGCGCTGACGCCTCGAAAGGTCACCGTGACGCCACTCGTCAGCGGCGACCATGTTCCCTGCGCCGCAACCGTCGTCGCCGCCAGGACGATCAAGCCAAAAAGACTCTCGACCTGGAACCCGATTCTGCGATCACCCATGCCGTGCTCGGCCTTGCGTACGAGAACAAGCGGATGTATGAGCAGGCGATTACCGAATACAGGACAGCGGTTCAGCTCGGAGACTTGCCGGAAGAGACGCGCGGGCTTCTCGGCCACGCATACGCCATTTCTGGGAACCGAGCTGACGCAGAAAAGGTCATCGCCGAACTCAAAGCGTTGTGGCCGACCCATCCTCGCGCAGCACTGGATCTGGCCGTCGTGTATTCGGGCTTGGGCGATAAAGACAGCACCATGTCATGGCTCCAAAGAGCCAGCGAGAAAAACGTGCGTGACATTGCCGGATTCAGCCGGGACCCACATTTTACCGACCTGCGCAGCGACCCACGCTTTCAGGAACTCGTGCGGCAAGTAGGCGCTCCTCAAGGGTCGCAAGAATAACGCGGCGCCAAGCGCATCGCAGCCTCCACATGGCACTTGTTACGAGTTTGTAAATTCCTTTTGACAAACAAATGACACGGTCCATGCGTCTTAACTCTTCCACTCCGAATCAAAGGTCTCAGACGCACTGAAAACAGGTTTTCTATGTAAGACAGTTTTCAGAGGTACCCCCGGTATTCACCACTAAGTAAGGCGTAACAAAACAAGTCGCGACGAGCGGGCGCTGAAGTTCTGCCTCTCTCAGCACTTTGGGCACAGTTTTTTCAAATCAAACTTAGCAAGCACCGTTACCGAAAGAGGAGAATCAATGAAGAGCTTACTAGTTGTAGCTATGATTGCCGCAGTCGGTTTCGCAAGCCTCGCTCCGCTCGCGAGCGCCGAAGCCAACGACAGCACCACGTTCAACCTGGTTAAGTCTGCTGGTGCAGCAGCTTGCCTCAACCCCGCGGCGCGTGGACGCGTTTCAATCAGCGACCTCGGTGCGGTTCAGAATCTACATATCGAAGTCTTTGCTCTTCCGGCGAAGACGGAGTTCACCTTGTTTGTGGTCAACACTCCGAATGCCCCCTTTACCCCGGCGTGGTATCAAGGTGACCTCACAACCGACTCGCGCGGAAACGGCACTATCGATGTAACTGGAATCTTCAGCGATGAAACGTTCGTGCTGAATCCCGGGGTTCCCGCCGTTCCAGTCGAACTGCATCACCTGGGAATTTGGTTTGCTGATCCAACGGATGCAGGCAACGCCGGATGCCCTAATAATCCGACTCCTTTTGACGGCGACCACGTTGCTGGTATCCAGGTTTTGAACACCAGCAACTTCGCAGACGCCAACGGGCCCCTAGGTCGGATTAAGTAGATTGTTAAACCTCCTTGGGATGCGGGGTCGAACTTGGCCCCGCTTTAAACTCAGCTATGAATGCGGTCCGTACAGGAACATCTGAATAAGTGAGACGTTCAACTGCTCACGACTTATTGTCATTGTTCTATAACAACTATTTAACAACCATGTGACAGTTGGTTTTAATCGCGACCCCGATTGCGTGAATCTAACCTGAGGATATTCGCAACCTCTAATAACGTAAGGAGCACCTTGAAAAAGAAACTTGAGTTACTGACCGCTGTGCTGGTTTTTATGCTCGGATTAACAAGTGTGGGTTGGTCCCAACGTGCGTCGACGCGAGGCAAAGTAATCTCACCCCAATCGAATCTTGAGCGATCGGGAGACATCGGCATTCGAGCCCACACCAATGTCGAGTTACTGATTCCCAATGGGAATGGCGCAAACTCATCTCTGGCTACAGCTGTCGGCGCGGTGTTACCTGCAAGCTCGACTCCCGCGGCGGGTTTCGTGGCCGAAACTCCCGCTTCGTTGGGTTGCGTTTACTTCCTAGTTTCGACACGTGTTGCCGGCTGCAATCCGACAACGGCATCCCTCAACCCGTCGGGAGGAAGTAGGGTAATAGCTATTGTGGACGCCTTTGACGACGCCAACGCCGCTACCGATCTGGCAATCTTTTCTAGCCAGTTCGGCTTACCGGCCGCGAATTTCACCAAAGTTTTTGCCAGCGGCGTTAAACCGCCTCAGGATCCCACGGGAGGATGGGAACTCGAAGCTTCTCTCGACATCGAGTGGGCACATGCGATGGCGCCCAGCGCAAGGATCATTCTGGTTGAAGCAGCGTCGAACAGCCTCTCCAATCTATTGGCAGCCGAAACAGTGGCCGCCAATCTTGTAGCCGCTGCAGGTGGCGGAGAAGTTTCGAATAGTTGGGGTGGCGGAGAATTTTCCAGCGAAGCAAGTTTAGACAATCGTTTTGTTAAGTCTGGCGTCGTATTCTTCGCTTCCACCGGCGACTCTCCGGGAACAGAGTGGCCTGGCGTTTCACCCAACGTTGTCGCAGCCGGTGGCACAACAATCAGCCGGAATCCCGCGACCCTGGCATTCATCGCCGAGCGTCCTTGGACCGAAACGGGGGGTGGCCGCAGCGTTTTCGAAACGATCCCGACTTATCAGACTCCCATTGCCAGTATCGTCGGAACCGCGCGTGGTGTGCCCGACGTGTCGTTCGATGCTAATCCTGAAACAGGCGCTTGGGTCTTTGACAGCACACCAGTCGGAGGCTCGACCAGCGGCTGTTGCGGAGTTAGAGGATGGTGGATCGTGGGCGGAACGAGCCTTTCGTCACCGGCTCTGGCGGGTATCGTCAACTCGGCTGGCCATTTCGCAACCTCCAGCGACAGCGAGCTCACAACGATTTATAGCAATCTTGCAAATCCTGCGGACTTCAAAGATATCGCAATTGATTACTGCGGTCCGTTCGCCGGGCTGTCGGGCAAAGCGGGTTGGGATTTCTGCACGGGCGTTGGCAGTATTCAAGGCAAGGTTGGAAAGTAAGAAGGTCGCGCGGATACCTGGACAGCAGATTCGATCCGGATGTCCGCGCGATCAACAGACTCACCCGAATGCCAACCGACACGACAGCCTGCGTAGCCATACGCGGTTCGCTGGGCACGAGATAGGCCATCAGTAAAGAACACGTCAGTCCCAAGAGCAATAGTGAATCTCGATACTTACCCTCAAGTGACAGCAACTCATCTACGCTCTGACCCGAGTAGCCATTCCGCCATTTGCGTGCGTCCATTGACGCCTTAAAGGCGTTGAAGGTTGCAACACTTTCTCCCGCGCTCCGCAAAGCCGCTTCCATGGTGGGGGTAGTCATAGAAAGATCCCGCACTCGGTTTTCTTTGGACAAACGATCGTTTCCTTCAAGTGATTTCAACAAAGTCACAATTCTGTTCCAACGAGGGTCTTGTTCGCCAACCTCGAAGGTTACAGACGATTCCCCACTGATTGCGCGTATGACTTCCTTGAACTTCACACCCGCTCCTGCGAAGGCCTGGGCTTCTTGCTCACTGATACAGAGCACGGTGATGTAGTGGAAAAGTTCCATGGGTGCCAGATTGCGAAGACGTCCTAATTCTAGTTCACCAATTGTTGTCAACAGGCGATTTCACCAACTACTTGGGGAACAGGCCGTCCGGGCAAAGTAGTTGGTGAAATCGCGATTTTTCGCCAACTACGATCGAAACGAACATCGCAACAGCAAGTGATTCCTGTGGCGTCTCCACTTTCGAAAACCCAATGTGATTTCTATCTCACTGACAGCCCGTGACGCCAGGGTTGCTGCGGTGACAGGGCCGCCAGGAAGTACAGTGAGCGGTGTGCTGCGACTGTGTTGCTAGTTTGAAGGTTCGACGGATTGCAGTCCAAAACGCCGGCGGAACCCGGGACCAAGGCATTCGCGTCTACCGTACGTTTAACCTTGATTTCCACAATCGACTCGTACCACACTCTATCCACCCCTAGGTAGCAATAACACTTTTCACTAGACGCCCAAATGTAGGCGGATTTTCTGGCATTAGATGATTTCGCACTTCTTGGGTGAAGTCTGGCTTAGTTCGTCACTCGTCGCTTTGCTTCGAGGAGCGTGTATCGTGACGAGAAATCAGTTTATCCTCTGCCTTTTCCTATCGGCGTTTGCTTCGGTCAGCAGTTTCGCTCAGCTCACGATAAAAACATCATCCCCTCTGCCCGTTGGCGGATCCACCGCGTTCGACGATTCCGTTGCTGACAACCGGTATTGCATCGCGCCGAACAAGGCCAACTTTGGAGCCGCGACGGATGGGCCTGCCAATCTGCCGACATCATGCATCCACACGGCCATGTCATCGACTCCTTCCCCGGGCGCAACCTGGTTGGTCTGCGCTCGCGGTTGTGCGTTTCAGACCGTGCAGGCTGCCCTGAACGATGCTGCTTGCGGCGACGTGATCGAGCTCGCAGCAGGAGAAACCTTCAGCGGCGCTGGCCTCCGTTTTCCCGCCAAAGGTTGCGACAACGCGCATTGGATAACAGTGCGCACCAGCACACCTGACAACCTTTTGCCGCGGGAGGGCGCTCGCATGACGCCCTGTTGGGCTGGGGTCGCTTCCCTCCCCGGACGTCCCGACTACGCCTGCCCCTCCAGCGGTGTTCCCCCGAAGAGTTTGTTGGCCAGGATCGTCGTATCGCCAACGTGGAGCATGAAGCTTCCGGGTGATCACTATCGGCTCATCGGACTCGAACTCACCCGCCCTGTCGGCGGCGGATTCCTTGGCTTCCTTGCGCAAACTGCGCGAGGCTCCTACATTGTTTTCGATCGTCTTTGGATCCACGGAACTACCAGAGACGACACGGCGCACGGAGTCGTCCTCCATGATGCTCACCATGTCGCAGTCATCGACTCTTATCTGAGCGACATGCATTGCATCGCCACAAGCGGGGTCTGCTCTGATGCGCAGGCCATCGGCGGAGGGAATAACTCCATCGCCGGTTCCTCTGGCGCCCTCAAGATCGTCAATAATTTCCTCGAAGCCTCGGGTGTAAATATGATGTTCGGCGGCGGAGCATCTAAAGACACATCAGCCGACATCGAGATCCGCCGCAATCACTTTTACAAACCCCGCAGCTGGAATCCTGCCGATCCAAGGTATGGAAACATCCGCTTCTCCGTCAAAAATCACTTTGAACTGAAGAACGCTTGCCGCGTGCTCGTTGAAGGCAACGTGATGGAGAACGTTTGGGGAGGATTCAGTCAGACTGGCGCGCACATCCTGCTTACCCCAAAGAATCAGGCAAAAGGATTGCAGAATCTATGCCCGAATTGTTTCGTGACGCATGTAACCATCCGCTACAACCACCTGAAAACTGGCGCCCAAGCCTTTCAAATCGCCAACGGGGCGAACGGTAACGGGGCTTACGCGACGGCCGGAAGGAACTACTCCATTCACGACAATCTCACGGAAAACTTGACTTATCGCACCTGCTACGGATGCGACAACCAGTACATTCTGATGGCGACCGGTTCTCTCGCTCCCTTGTCCGACATCCTTGCCAATATAACGCTCTCGCACAACACGTTCGTCGTCGCCACATCCGCAGAGGGTACGCCGACGAATGCCGGATTCCTCAGCCTCGGTGGCCCAAAAGACAAGCCTCAGCCGAATATCAAAATCAATGACAACATTTTCGCAGGTGGGTACTATGGCCCCTGGTCCATCGGTGGGTTAAACAACTGCGCACGCGACAAGCCCAGCCCAGAGGCAAAGTTTGACGCTTGCTGGAGCAACTGGTCCTTTGCTGGCAATGCCGTGACCAGCGGGCTGGACATCCACCAGTTTCCGAATTGGCCCGATGCAACGAAGATCTTTCCCACGGACCAGCTCGCGGTTGGGTACGTTAATCTCAACGCAGGCTTCGGCGGCAACTATCGCCTCGGTAGCGGCAGCCCGCTCCGTGGTAAAGCCCTCGACGGCTCCGATCCCGGCGCTGACATCGATGCGCTGAACTCCCACACCGCAGGAGTGGACTGAAACCTCTTACCGAAGAATCGGCAATGACAAGAGCCTGCGCAATCGAGCTAGTTGTGTGAGATTTACAAATATCTGGTCTACAGGTCAAGATGGCGATCGATGCGGTCATGACAGAAAAACGCGGCAGGCGTCTGTGGGAACCTGCCGCACTGCTTTCCTCAAACTCGTTCTTAACGATCGCTTCAAAAATTATGCGCTCAACCCGGAATGGAGCACAAGGAACTCAGCGCGGCGTTTGCCAGCCGATCATCGACAATTCTTGAGCAGGCCGTACGCAACCTACTTCACGGCATTCACCCGAACATTGTCAATCGCAACGCCGCAGCTGTGTTTCGGTCTGACATCCTTACAGGTGCCGAATGCGTCCTGCGTGAACTCGAACCTTAGTTGCGCAGTGCTTCCTTCCATTCCCGGTAGCTTTATCCGGACATGCTTAAAACCATGGGAGAAACCGGCCCATGCCGACATGTCCTCGAAATAATTCGGATCGTTACTCCGCGGGAAGTGTTTCGGATAGTGTTCCTTTGCGCCGGTGACGAATCGTTCCTCGAACGCCTCTGCCAACACCGACCGCAGTGTCCTGCCCGGTGTCAGGTCCGTGACACGCAAGAATACCCCGTCATACGCAAGAATGTTGAAGTTTGGATCATCTTCTGTGTTGTAGCAGATGTCGAACTCTACTACGACAAAGCTGGTATCTGCGGGCACAATGAACGGCGGACTGAACAAACGTTCCCAACGTGATGGCGAAGAAGTGGGATCTGGAGCGTCGTTCGCATTCTGATGAAACGCGGTTTTGGACGTGGTGCCACAGAAGCTCCTCGTAATCCATGGGACTGTGTTCGCGCCAGCGCCATGTTGTGAACTCCAACCAGGTGGCAGGGCACGCGGTGGAAGTCCAGGCTCATCGAAATTTTCTCTGACCAGGTTGGTAATTACTGAAGGTTCTGCCGCTGGGTCTGCTGAGATCAGCGGAGCCTTTCGCATTCCTGTCGCGACCGCCAAGTCCATTTCTGCAGGCACGATCGCCCCCGAAGCAGGAAACTTCCGGAAATAAACATCGGGTACGTTTAACGTTAGGTTTGGCTGATTATCGGCGAAACCGGCCTGCGACGTTCCAGCCCAAACCGCATACAGTTGTCCGTCCTGAGCCACTGCCTGGTTGTAGTCTCCTAAGTTCGGTTGCCCGGTGGTGTTGCCCCACCCAGCGTGGAAGGGTGTTGCTGTAAGTGGCCGTTGGCGCGTGAATGTACGTCCTCCATCGGTCGAAACGACAAACGAAACTTGTGTTCGATCGCCACTTGTCGCTACTCCCTGGTCGTAGTAGAAGACAGATACTTTTCCCGTATCCTGATCCACCGTTACCCAAGGAAACCACTGCGCCCGATCAGAACCCGGCGCCTTGTTCAAGATGATCGGAGTGGAAAATGAGACACCGCCGTTCGTGCTCCGCTGAAGATAAACGTCGGCACCATCGCCGTTGTTATTGTTGGAATACACGACGTAGATGTTTCCCGCGTTTGACCCGTGAGAAGTGTCGACGGCCAGGGAAGGTGACGTATTGACGCGGTCGTTTCCCAGAACCTGGTCCATGGTAAAGAATGGAGGTGTTATGTCTTTCGGGGCGCTCCACGTCCTTCCATTATTGGTCGAGCGAGCGAATGCAATGCTGTTTCCCAAGGAAACTGGAAAGCGGCGCCAGACCACATACGCATTATTAGAACCATTGCCCGCAAATCGTGGGACCGAAGACTGCCCATCAGCCGGAGTCGCGGCAACTACTCGTCGAGTCGACCATGTGGGAGGATTTCCCGTGAGTACGTTATCGGAGAAGGTTGTGGAGATTTCAACGCTGGTCGGCGTAAAGTTTGTCCAGCTCATCAGGACGCGCCCGGTATCAGGATCAACGTCCATGAACTCCTTATCGGCTGCGTCCGCAGGCTCTCCGCCGATTAACACACGGTTCGGATTCGTGGCGGCAGCGACTTCAAATGGTCCTGCCCAAGTATGCCCACAGTCCGTAGAGCGGTGAACTCCCATGGTCTGTACCGCTGTCCTCCTAAACGGCGCGACGAGAATCGATGAGTACACAAACGTACAACCGCCCAGATATTTGACGTCGGGATCGCCAAAGACTTGAGGCAGGACTGAACCTGGGCTGGAATTGGTTGGTAGTTGACCGCCATCCACCCACGTCATACCTCCGTCGTCGGAGTAAAGAAAGCCGGAGACGGAAATTGGTGTCAGGTCAAATCCGCGATCATCATTGAAGCCCACGACAATGTGCTGGCCCGTACTGTCAACCGCGATCGACGTCTCGCCTTGTCCGCCGTTAGGTCCGTCCTTGAGACCGTCTTCGCATTCCTCAACGTCGTTAACGCATTCTTTTTCTTCTTCGGCGGAAAAGGTATGAATGCCGAACTTCTTAAGAGCGGCACGGGCCTTGGCAGCCATCTCGCCAGCAGGAGACATTCCCTTCTCGACAGCCGTGCGCAACTTCGCGGGCTGACTTGCTGTTGCAAAAGTGGCGAAAGAAGATAGGCACGAACCCGCGACAATGATCACCGCGAGCAAATGGGTGGGGGCATTTCGTGTGGGAGGCATCTAGATACTCCTGACGCTAAGATCGGAACGGCATTCGTGGCCGTTTGGGACTGATTGCAAGTGGCTGCTCTTTGAACAGGTGCAGTTTTTACAACTAGCTGAGAAAAATGGCAAGCGAGAACTGTTCGCAGCGTGTGGAAATGCAAAGTGTTACCGAACTTGCGCATCGAAATGCATGCTTCTCTTCCGAATCAGAGAGGTGAGATGGCCGATCTTGTTCGCGCCGGGTGAACGATGGTGAGTCCCCCCGGCGAAGGGATTCCGAGCAGGATTTGTCGCGGCGGAGGACTTCACAATGCGGCCTCTAGTAGAAGGAAGCAGCTGGAATTGCTCCTAGCTTGTGAAGACGCATGCCCGACTCCACCGAATGTGAGATGCAGAGAGGGGAGTTTGACGGCCGTGGCTTCATCGTGGGTGTCATAGCAGTCAAATCCATTGCGTCGTACGAACACGTCGGCACAGCCTCAATGAATCGCTGGCGTCGAAGACTTGTCTCGCAAACACGTAGTTTTCGCCGAGAACCCCGGCACTCAACGGGCTCGCGTCCGCGCGGAATAGTTGGCGAGCTGTCATCGCAGAGTCCGCCTTAACAAAAAGCCCGTTTTTGCTGAACGACCGACATGAGATCACTTCCTTCCCAGGAACCGAATGCGGCCCGTGAAAGAGCGGCCCGTGAACCCGCTGAAGGTCAGGAACTGGGGTGAGTCCACGTCATTGTTTACGCTGCCATAGTTTTTGTGGCTTGTGACGTTATCGAATCCTCCTCGGACAGCCCAGTAGAATCCGAATGCGTGAAAACGCTTCTCTAAATGCGTGTTTAATGTAAAGTAGGCTGGGAATCGCAAGAAGGATGGAATCACTTGGGTACCCGGCAGAGCAGCCAGTTGCCGTTGGTTGTCTACGAGATAGAACGGGAAGCCTGTCCGGTATTCCATCGAGTATCCAAGATCGAAGCCTTTGATTAGCGGCAGAAATCCCCAAGACAGAAAACGGTTAGACGTGTCCCAAGCATAGGGGCCAGGCAACTGTGTGCTGAAGATTGGGTTATCGACATTGAAATCGAGCACTTGGCTGGAGTGCGTTTTCGAACGAACGTACGATCCCGTGATGACGTGGCCCTTTTCGAAGACACGCCGCAAGTTGATCTCGAAGGAATCAAAGCGGTCCTCCCGCCCATTCTGGAGCTGGAAAATCGCCACGTAGTCGGTCACACCTGGAGGGCCGAGATCCACTGGATTGACCCAGTTGTAAGCTAAACCATTGGTACCGCGCTTCTGGATGAACTCCGTTTTCAAGTAGATTTGCCAGCCCAGTTTCTGTTCGAGCCCAAAGCTCCAGTTCAGATAACGCGGAGCTTTCATCCTCGCATCTTGTAGGGAAAAAACCGAGGTGACAGGGCCAGAGGTCAGCATTCCTGTCGCATCATAAAAAAAATCTGTGCGCGTGCCTGCATCGGGACGGGCGAAGAGGAAAACCGGTGTGGCATCATAGAACACGCCTATTCCCGCTGAAATCTTGGTGTTTCCAGCTTGATTCAAGACATAAGTTGCACCCAATCGTGGGGAGAAAAGCGGGTCACGAAGGATCTCGTCCCAATCGAAACGGATACCAGCCTCGACCAGAAAGCGATCGGTGATCAGCCAGCGGTCCTGCGCGTAACCGCTGAATTCGCCGTTGTGGCGTTCGTCAACCCCGGGACCACCGAATTCGGAATAGCGCGAGCAGGGAGAAGGGAGAGGTGGGTCGACTTTGCATCCACTCGGCGGAAGCTGCTCGACCGTTCGCAAATACGAAATTGGTTGCCTCTGGAAATTAAAGTCGTAACGCAGGCCATCGAGGTCCACTCCAACGTTGAACTGGTGTTTACCGTGCCAGTCGAGCGGCTTGAAAAAGAGATTGGAATATAGTTGCCAACGGTCAGCTTGCGTCTGTGCACGGAAATAGTAGTTACCTCCCGCCGTGTCTGGGTTGAGGAAGTAAGGCTCAGTACCACGCGGAACCTGGTCAAGATCGTAGCGATTGAATGCGAGGCCCGTTTCGAGAAGCTGGCCACTTGAGAAGTAGTACTGATCCTTGAGGCTCGCCAGGTACATGGGCTCGGTAACAGCGGGCGTTGTATCCGGCGGATTCTGGGCCGACATTCCGGCATGCTGATCATGAGCGTAGTTGTAATTGAAACTGGAGCTAAGGATGTTGCGCGCACTGACGTTGCCCTGAACCTTGAATAGATTGCCGACGCGCCAGTAGACATCGTGATTCATGTCCGGAGGCAACTGTTTCTCGATGATGTTGGCGTACTCTGCATCCGCACCATCGAAGAACCACACGCGTCCTTTTGTGATCGGACCGGAAAATGTGATGCGGGGATTCACTTTGTCAAGGACTGGACCATTCCGGTTTTGCACGGAAGGGATGAAATCTGTAACTGCAAAGCGAAAGTGATCATCTCCCGTGGCAGTATTTAACTCGAGCACGCCACCAGAACCTTTGCCATACTGCGCTGAGACGCGGCTGGTTTGAACCTTGATCGATCGGAAAGCGTCGGTCGAGACGCGTAGAAGCAGTTGCCCATTGGCGGGCTGAGTAACATTGGAACCATCGAACAAGACCAAAGTTTGATATGTTTCAGCACCCGTGATGTGCGGTTGGCGGTAGATGTCGTTGACCACTTGTGGAATGTAATTTAGGACGTTGCGATAGTCTCGCGTGACGGGATAGGGAAGATTCAAGACGTCTACACCGCTAATCTGTTCCTGCGCGTTGATCTGTTCCGGATTGATAGCCGGTTGCGATTCCACAACCTCCACGACCTCGCGAACCTCACGCTGGTGCACCAACGTCAACTCAACGCTTGGGATCAGGTCGAAATGAAGGTCGCTGGCTTCTGCGGCATAAAACGTCTCCTTCTCGACCCGAACTCGATAAGGACCTGATCCACTCGACGGCACTGTGCATGCGCCGACAGTGCTCGTCTGGCAGCGGAGCGTTACTGATCCGTCGACACTAGTAAACAGGACCCGGGCGTCCGGGACTGGCACGCCGTTTTCGTCCACAACTGCAATGGTGGCGCGCTGCTCGAGTTGAATTTGGGCGTACACAGGAACCAAGAAAAGCCAGCCCAGAAGGACGATCCGCTGCATAGTTGCACCCATGGCCGAGCGACGCCGCCCCATTTTCTATTGTCTCTCAGTTCAGGGTTTTTGCATTCCCGGTGTGTCGCAGGGAGTCAACTCTCGATCACACTGTGTTGACAGGCGGTTACACCGACCACTGGTCGGCGTGGGCGTGGGTCGAACTGAGAATTGCGGGAGTGATGTTGGGTGGCTAACCCTTCATCACTAATTCTCGAACTCTTTAGAATTATTCCATTCATCTTTCGCCTTGGAGGTGCCGAATGACAAACGCCTCGAACTGTGGAGAATGGAAAAAGATCTCAGAACCAACCACCCAAGAAACTAATCCCCAAAACATCAATCGGCTCGCGCAGGAGCCATGCGACGCCATAGACCTTTCAATGTTACCGTTCAAAGGACGCAGGGAGCAGTTGCCGCAGAATGACTGCGGGCCATAGTTGAGCACTGGTGGACTGCCCGAGCACACGATGCCCCTAGTGCTATGTTGATAAACGTGGAAGATTAAAGCCCGGTTACAGGAAGATTAAAATGGGGTGAACTGACGATTGAAAAACTCGGCGTCACAAAATTTTCCCGTTTTGCGTTGAGTCCCCTAATCTTCTGCTGACTTAACTTCTTGCCGAGGTGCAGCGTGCACGAGATCGCAGATTCATCTTGAAGGGTGGCTGGGCTGAACATCGCGTGAAGATTCTTGCCTTTGGAGCTTACGTGATCGCCAATAGCGTCTGTTCCCACTCCAGCGGCAAGATGTTTCACTATCCACTCAACCGATCTCGAATCCCGTATCTCGACGATTCCGCAGACAGCGTTTAGCACGTGTACGACTGCTCATGAGCTGAAAACTGTGGCTTAGCCCTTTTGCGAGGGAAGAGAAGGCCCCTGCCGGAAGGGGCCTTTTCGTAGTTGGTGAAATCGCTTGATTGCAGCAGTTAACTTCCGGTCAGCCCGTGATCCTGGAGCAAACCGGACAGAGGATATGCGCGATATGGCGACTCTACACCAAAACTGCCTAGCAATACCCGAGCAACGAGAGCACGAGATTGGAGTCAGCCAACTGGAATGCAGAAGTTCGCACACAACGGGGCAGATCTCTGCGGTGTCTTTCGAGTATTCAAGATTGATCAGGAGATTTCGGCGAGTTGCAATCAACCCTTTGAGTAGTGTGCTCGTCTCGCCGAATGTCATCG
>Ga0207675_100004715_pt1 | contig 13128 bp, 8 predicted proteins | sample KBSSwiS42_FD_184305 | JGI IMG/M metagenome (GOLD analysis project Ga0207675, IMG submission 184305) | Switchgrass rhizosphere microbial communities from Kellogg Biological Station, Michigan, USA - KBS Switchgrass S4-2 (SPAdes) (version 2) | ecosystem: Host-associated > Plants > Roots >... | reverse complement strand
ATCCGCCGCATGCTGATCGGACGTGAAATCTTCGAGGCGACTGCATGATTCCGACGCGGGTGGATCCGAACTCCGAGGCCTATCACACCAACGCTTCCTACATGCGGGCGCTCGCGGACGAGCTGAAGCAGCGCGTCGCGATTGCGTCCGAAGGCGGCGGCGACGATGCGCGGCGCAAGCACACGGAGCGCGGCAAGCTCCTGCCGCGCGATCGCATCAGCACCCTCCTCGATCCCGGCTCGCCCTTCCTCGAGCTGTCGCCGCTCGCCGCAGACGGCATGTACGAGGGCGGTGCACCGGCGGCAGGCGTGATCACGGGTATCGGCCGCATCCATGACCAGGAAGTCGTCGTCGTCGCAAACGACGCGACGGTCAAGGGCGGCACCTACTTCCCGATGACGGTGAAGAAGCACCTGCGTGCGCAGGAAATCGCAGCCGAGAATCACCTGCCGTGTGTCTACCTCGTCGACTCGGGCGGCGCCTTCCTGCCGTTGCAGGACGAAGTCTTTCCGGACCGCGAGCATTTCGGTCGCATCTTCTACAACCAGGCGCGACTCTCCGCAGCGGGCATCACGCAGCTCGCAGTGGTGATGGGCTCGTGCACCGCCGGCGGCGCCTACGTGCCCGCAATGTGCGACGAGGCAATCATCGTCAAGAAGCAAGGCACGATCTTCCTCGGCGGCCCGCCGTTGGTGCGCGCTGCCACTGGCGAAGTCGTCGATGCGGAATCGCTCGGCGGCGGCGACGTGCACACACGCATCTCCGGTGTCGCAGATCTGCTCGCCGACAACGATCAGCACGCGCTGGCCCTCGCACGCGACGCAGTGAAGAACCTCGCGCGCCGCCACAAGCCCTGGCTGCCGCAGCAGGAGATTCGCGAGCCGGTGCATGCTGCCGAAGATCTCTACGGCATCATTCCGCGCGACACTCGCTATCCGTACGATGTCCGCGAGATCATTTCGCGCATCGTCGACGCGTCGGAATTCCACGAGTTCAAGCCGCTGTACGGCAAGACCATCGTGTGCGGCTTCGCGCACCTGTGGGGCTACCCGGTCGCGATCGTCGCCAACAACGGCATTCTGTTCTCGGAAACCGCCCTGAAGGCCGCGCACTTCATTCAGCTGGCCAACCGCCGCGGCGTGCCGCTGATCTTCCTGCAGAACATCACCGGCTTCATGGTCGGCAAGAAGGTCGAGCACGGCGGTATCGCGAAGGACGGCGCGAAGATGGTGAACGCGGTCGCGTCTTCGCGCGTGCCGAAGTACACGGTGATCATCGGCGGCTCGTTCGGTGCCGGTAACTATGCGATGTGCGGCCGCGCCTATTCGCCGCGCATGATGTGGACCTGGCCGAACGCGCGCATTTCCGTGATGGGTGGCGAACAAGCGGCGCAGGTGCTCGCGACCGTGCGCAGCGATGGCATGAAAGCGCGCAACAAGACCTGGCCCGACGAAGAGCGCCAGGCTTTCATGAGCGAGATCCGCGGCCAATACGAAGCGCAGGGCAATCCGTACTACGCGACCGCGCGCCTCTGGGACGACGGCGTCATCGATCCGATCGACACGCGCCGTGTACTCGGCCAGGCGATCAGCGCGGCGATGCGCGGACCGAAGCCGGGACCCGAACGGTACGGCGTGTTCCGGATGTAGGTGACGCTGCCATGGCTCTCATCACAACGAACATCGATGCGCGTGGCGTCGCGACGCTCACGCTGAATCGTCCCGACAAGCACAACGCTCTCGACGGTGCGACCGTGCAGGAATTGCACGCAGCGCTCACCGCTCTCGGCACCGATGCGCGCGTGCGCGTCCTCGTCGTGACGGGCGCAGGCGCAAGTTTCTGTGCCGGCGCCGACATCGGGCACATGCGCTCAATGATGGGCGCGACCGAACAACAGAACATCGACGACGCCCTGCTCCTGGCTCGCTGCCTGCGCACGCTCGATGAGCTCGACAAGCCCGTCATCGCGCGCGTCAATGGCAATGTGTATGGCGGTGGTGTCGGTCTGGTCGCGTGCGCCGACGTCGCGATCGGCGTGGAGACCGCGAAGTTCGCGCTGACCGAAGTGCGCCTTGGCATCGTGCCCGCGGTCATCTCGCCTTACGTCGTCGCGGCAATCGGCAATCGACATGCACGACGCCTGTTCCTGACCGCAACGCCTTTCGATGCACCGGAAGCGCGCAGTATCGGACTGCTGCACTTCACGGCGACTGCAGAGCAGCTCGATGCGACGGTTGAAGCCCAGGTCGACCAGCTCCTGCGTGGCGGGCCCGAAGCTCTGCGCGCCGCGAAGAAGCTCGTGCACCGGATGGCGCAACTCGGCGACCGCGAGGTGCTGGCCGAGGAGACGGCGCGGCTGCTCGCTCAGCTACGCGTCAGCCCCGAAGGTCGCGAGGGCCTGTCGGCGTTCCTCGAGCGCCGCAAACCGGGCTGGCACGGGGGCTAAGGATGGCGGGCTAAAGCCCGACCTACAAAAGAGGGCTTTTGCTACCATTCGCCGCCTTATGCAGCTTGAAGCAAAGCTCGTCGTCATCACCGGTGCCGGTCGCGGCATCGGCCGCGCCATGGCCCTTGCCTTCGCGCAGAAGCGCTCCAATCTCGCCCTCGTCGACTTGAATCAGGCCGACCTCGACCGCACTCGCGAGCTGTGCGAAGCCGAGTCGGTCCGCTGCCAGACGTATCTTTGCAATGTGACGCGCGAGGAAGACGTCTCGGGCACGCTCGACAGCGTCGTGCGCGACTTTGGCCGGCTCGACGTGATGATCAACAACGCCGGCATCACCAAGGACGCGTTGCTGGTCAAGGTTCAGGACGGCAAAGTCGTCGGCAAGATGTCGCTGGAGCAGTGGCGCGCGGTCGTCGACGTGAACCTGACGGGCGTGTTCCTCGGTGCGCGCGAAGCGGCACAACGCATGATCGGCCTCGGCAACGGCGGCGTGATCATCAGCACTTCGAGCATCTCGCGCGCCGGCAACATGGGACAGTCGAACTACTCGGCGACCAAGTCCGGCGTCGTGGCGATGACGGTCGTGTGGGCGAAGGAGCTGGCGCGCTACCAGATTCGCACCGGCGCGATTGCACCGGGCTTTACGCGCACCGAGATTCTCGATGCGATGAAGCCCGAGATGATCGAGCGCGCGGTCAACGCCGTGCCGCTCAAGCGCATGGCGGAGCCGGCGGAGATGGCGCACGCAGCGGTGTTCATCGCAGAGAACGATTATTTTTCCGGCCGCGTCATCGAGGTGGATGGCGGGCAGAGAATTTGAGGGGCCGACGATGAAACTGAATCAGGTTCGCGCCGTCATCACCGGCGGCGCTTCGGGATTGGGCAACGCGGTCGCACAGCGGCTGGTTGCCGCCGGCGCGCAGGTCACGCTGCTCGACGTCAATGAAGCTGCCGGCCAGGCAGCAGCCAAGGCTCTCGGCTCGTCAGCGCGCTTTCAGACTGTCGACGTCACCAAGGAAGACGCCGTTGGCGCGGCGATGACGAAAGCACAGAGCGACATGGGCGGCTTGAACGTCGCGGTCAATTGCGCGGGTATCGGCTGGCCGCGCCGCATGGTCAACAAGGAAGGTCCGCTGCCCGGCGAGATCTTCCGCAAGGTCATCGAAGTGAATCTCGTCGGTACGCTGCTCGTGGCGAAATCTGCCGCGGGTGTGATGGTCAACAACACTCCGAACGACGAAGGCGAGCGCGGCGTCATCGTGATGACGGCGTCGGTCGCCGCGTTCGACGGTCAGATCGGCCAGGTCCCCTACTCCGCTTCCAAGGGCGGCATCGTCGGCATGACGTTGCCGATGGCGCGCGATCTCTCGGCGAACGGTGTTCGCGTGATGACGATCGCGCCCGGCATCTTCAAAACGCCGATGGTCGCAGCGCTGTCGCAAGAGGTGCAGGACTCCCTCGGCAAGCAGGTGCCGTTCCCGCCGCGCCTCGGGCGTCCGGATGAGTACGCGGCGCTGGTCGCGCACATCTGCGAGAACACGATGCTCAACGGCGAATGCATCCGCCTCGACGGCGCGATCCGGATGTCACCGAAATGACCGATCGCGAGGTGATGGAATACGACATCGTCGTCGTCGGCGCCGGGCCGGCCGGTCTCGCCTGCGCCATTCGCCTGAAGCAGCTCAAGGCGGACCTCAACATCTGCGTGCTCGAGAAGGCCTCGAGCGTCGGCGCGCATTCGCTGTCGGGCGCCGTGCTCGAACCGGCGCCGCTGGAGAAGCTGCTGCCGAACTGGCGCAGCGAGTACACCGGCATGAAAGTGCCAGCGGCCGAAGACGACGTGCGGCTGATGACGAAGACCGGCTCGTTCAAGCTGCCGAACTTTGCCGTAAGCCTGTCGCCGATGCACAACCACGGCAACTTCATCGTCTCGCTCGGCCAGCTCACGCCGTGGATGGCGCAGCAGGCGGAGAAACTCGGCATCGACATCTTCCCGGGATTTTCCGCGGCCGAGCCGGTGTTCGACGAGCAAGGCGCCGTCAAAGGCGTGCGCATCGGCGACATGGGCCTCAACAAGGACGGCACGCCGGGTCCGCATTACACGCCGGGCGTGGAAATCCACGCGGGCACGACCGTACTCGCGGAGGGTTCGCGCGGCTCGCTCGCGAAGCAGCTGATCGCGAAGTTCAATCTGCGCGAGGGCAAGGATCCGCCGACGTTCGGTCTCGGCTTCAAAGAGCTGTGGCAGTTGCCGCCGGGGCGCGTGAAGCCCGGCCGCATCGAGCACGCGTTCGGTTGGCCGCTCGACACCGGCACTTACGGCGGCAGCTTCCTCTATCACCTCGATCAGGACCGCGTGTACGTCGGCTACGTCGTCGGTTTGAACTATCGCGATCCGCGCTTCAAGCCATTCGAGGCGTTCCAGCAGTTCAAGAATCATCCGCGCATCAAACCGCTGCTCGAAGGCGGCGAGATTCTCGCGGCCGGCGCGCGCACGATCGCGGCGGGCGGCTATCAGTCGCTGCCGAAGCTGGAAATGCCGGGCGCGCTGCTCATCGGCGACGCCGCCGGCACGCTGAACGTTTTCAAGATCAAGGGCATTCACCAGGCGATCCGCTCCGGCGCGCTGGCCGCGGAGCATCTCGCGGAAACCGGCCAGCCGGCTGGCTACGACGCGCGCTGGCGAGCCTCCGAAGGTCATCGTGAGCTGCATTCGGTGCGCAACTTCAAGCCGGGCTTCAAGCGCGGCTTGTACTTCGCGATGTTCAACGCCGGCATCGTCTCGCTGCTGAAGGGACACGTGCCCTGGACGATGCACAACGAGGCCGACTGGTCGGCGCTGGAAAAGCTCGACGAATACACCTCGCCCGATCGCGGCTGGGTCGATCGTTCGCTGCCGCCGCGCGACCGACTCGCCTCGGTGTTCTTCGCGGGCAACGTGCACGACGAAGCGCAGCCGGTGCACTTGAAGGTGCAGGACACGTCGATCTGCGTCACTCGCTGCACCAAGGAGTTCGGCAACCCGTGCGAGAACTTCTGCCCCGCCGGCGTCTATGAAATGGTGGCCGACGGCCAGGGCGGGCGGCGCCTGCAGATCAACGCAGCGAATTGCGTTCACTGCAAGGCGTGCGACATCAAGGATCCGTACGAGATCATCACTTGGACGACGCCGGAAGGCGGCTCCGGGCCGAACTATCAGAATCTATAAGAAGCAGCCGTAGCCGCCCATGGAGCCGATCTGGTCGCCTTCGCCGGAGCGCATCGCGCGCAGCCAGCTCACCCGCTTCATGCACTTCGTGCGCGAACGGCATCGGGCGCCGGTGCCGGATTACCCGGCGCTGCATCGCTGGTCGATCGAGTTTCCTGAGAACTTCTGGAGCGCACTGTGGGATTTCTGCGAAATCCGCGCACAGACGCGCGCCACGCAGATCCTCGAAGAAGGCAATCGCATGCCGGGCGCGCGCTGGTTCATCGATGCGCGCTTCAACTACGCAGAAAATCTCCTGCGCCGCGACGGCGATACGGCCGCGATCATCTTCCTCAATGAGCGCGGTCAGCGTCGCGAACTGACCTGGGCACAGCTGCGCCGCGAGACGGCGCGCATTGCTGACGGATTGCGTGCCGCCGGCGTGCAGCCGGGCGATCGCGTTGCCGGTTACCTGCCGAACATTCCCGAAACCGTGATCGCGATGCTCGCGGCGACGAGCCTCGGCGCCGTGTGGTCGTCCTGCTCGCCGGACTTCGGCTTGAGCGGCGTGCTGGATCGCTTCGGCCAGATCACGCCGAAAGTTCTGTTCGCGGCCGACGGTTATCGCTACGCGGGCAAGACGCTCGACTGCATGGAGACCGTGCGCGCGGTCAAAGAGAAGATCGCGAGCATCGAACGTGTCGTGCTCGTGCCCTACATGAACGGGAAGCCTGCGATTCAGACAATCGATGGCGCCGTGCTGTTCTCCGAGTTCGGCAATCCCGCGCAGCTATCGTTCGAGCAACTGCCGTTCGATCACCCGACGTTCATTCTGTATTCCTCGGGAACCACGGGAGTACCGAAGTGCATCGTGCATTGCGCCGGCGGCGCACTGCTGCAGCAGCTGAAGGAGCACATGCTGCATTCCGACATGGGACCCGACGATCGCTTCTTCTACTACACGACCTGCGGCTGGGTCATGTGGAATGCGCTCGCCAGCGGACTGGCGACCGGTGCGGCGATCGTGCTGTTCGACGGCGCCCCGCTGCAACCAGACCCGCGCGTGTTGTGGCGCATGGCGCACGACGAACGCATCACGATCTTCGGCACGAGTCCTCGTTTCCTGGTTGCTTGCGAGCAGGCGGAAATCCGGCCGCGTCGCGAGTTCGAGTTGAGTGCGCTGCGCACGATCATTTCGACCGGCGCTCCTCTCAATCCGCCGAGCTATCGCTATGTGTATCGCGAAGTGAAACCGGACGTGCTGCTCGCCTCGATCAGCGGCGGCACCGACCTGATGGCGTGCTTCGGCGGCGGCTGCCCGATTCAGCCAGTCTACGAAGGCGAAATGCAGGCGCTCAGTCTCGGGATGAAGACCGAGGTCTACGACGACGACGGCAACTCGCTGCTCGGCACACAAGGCGAGCTCGTCTGCAGCGCGCCCTTCCCTTCCGTGCCTATCGGTTTCTGGGGCGATACCGACGGCTCGCGCTTTCACGGCACGTACTTCGGCCGCTACCCGAACGTCTGGTGGCACGGCGATCTCGCGACCGTCACCGCGCGCGGCGGACTGGTCGTGCACGGTCGCTCCGACGCGGTGCTGAATCCTGGCGGCGTGCGCATCGGCACCGCCGAGATCTATCGCCAGGTCGAGAAGATCGAGGAAGTCGCCGAGTCGATCGCCATCGCGCAGCAGTGGCAAAGCGACGTGCGCATAGTGCTGTTCGTCCGCTTACGCGAAGGATTGACGCTCGACGAACGGCTGCGCGACAAGATCCGCACCACGATCCGTGGCAACACGACGCCACGTCACGTGCCCGCGCGCATCGTGCAGGCGCCGGATCTGCCGCGCACGATCAACGGCAAGCTGGTCGAACTGGCGATCCGCGAAGTCGTCCATGGCCGGCCAGTGAAGAACCTGGACGCGCTGGCGAACCCGCAGGCGCTCGACTTCTTCAAAGACCTGCCCGAGCTGCAGGCGTGAAGGTCGCGGAGCTCTACCAGCGTGAGTGCGCGCGCCTTGGCTACAAGCCAGACCTTGCGCAACAGCAGGTCGTGGCGCAGCTCGACCAACTGCGCGATCGACTCATCGCTGCCAAGCCGAAACCATCGCTCGGCAAGAAGCTGCTCGGCGGACTGCTCTCCGGCGGCAAGCTGCACGAGTTGCAGCGCGGGTTGTATGTGTGGGGCGGCGTCGGCCGCGGCAAGACCTGGCTGATGGATCTGTTCTTCCAGAGCCTGCCCTTCCGCGACAAGCAACGCAGCCATTTCCATCGCTTCATGCAGTCGGTGCACGACGAGCTGAAGAAGCACAAGGAGCAGACGAATCCGCTCGAGCGCGTCGCCGATCGGCTCGCGCAGAAGGCACGCGTGCTGTGTTTCGACGAGCTGTTCGTCACCGACATCGCCGATGCGATGCTGCTCGGCAATCTGTTCCGCGGTTTGTTCGAGCGCGGTGTCACGCTGGTCGCGACCTCGAACGTTCCGCCCGACGATCTCTACAAGGAAGGTCTGCAGCGTGCGCGCTTCGTGCCGGCGATCCGCTTGCTCAAGGAGCACACCCAGGTCGTGCACATGGACGGCGGTGCCGACTACCGACTGCGCCTGCTCGAACGCGCACATACCTGGTTCGATGCACGCAAGGCTGACACGGGAGCCGATCTCGAAAAGCTATTCGACGCAATTGCAGGCGAAGCGGGAGCGAAGGACGCCACGCTGATCCTCAACCATCGCCGGCTGCGCGCGCATCGCAACGCCGATGGCGCGATCTGGTTCCCGTTCAAGGAGCTGTGCGACGGCCCGCGCGGTCAGGCCGACTACATCGAGATCGCACGCTGCTACCACACGGTTTTTCTCACCGACGTTCCCACGCTCGGGCCCGATGCCGAGAACGCCGCGCGGCGCTTCATCTCGCTGGTCGACGAGTTCTACGATCGAGCAGTGAAGCTGGTCGTCTCCGCGGCAGCACCGGTGACGGAGCTGTATCGCGGCTCGAAGCTCAACTTCGAGTTCGAGCGCACGAAGAGCCGCCTGATCGAAATGCAGTCGCAGGATTACCTGTCACGCCCGCATCAGGCGTAAGCCCGGTGCACTCCGAACTGCGCCTTGGTGCGAGCTTCCGCGCTCTCCAGCGCTCTGGCCGCGCCGGCCGTGTCACCGTTCAGATCCATCGAGCGCGCCGTCAACTGCCAGTTGAACGGGCTCGACGGCTTGAGCTGCGTACGCTCGGCGATCAGCGCGCGCGCCAACCGGTTGTGGCGAGCACGCAATGAAGCTTCGACCAGCGTCAGGTGAATGAGATCGCGTTGCGCGTGACTGCCGCCGAACCGGTTCGCAATCGTACGAATCGGCTGCAACAGCGCGATGGTGTCGCCATAGCGACCCGCCGCGAACGCGGCAACGGCGCGCGCGAGGGGCAAGCCGACGTCACGCGTCATCATCGCGTTCGTGTCCGAACCGGCGGCCTTGCGTTCCATCGCCGCAATCGTTCGCTGCACCAATTCGCCACGACCGGCAGCGGCGAATGCCATCACGGCGTGTGCGTCGTTGAACGCGTAGTACGAGTGCTCTGCGAGCGGCTCCCAGGACGCCGCCAGCTTCTGCCAGCGGTCGCCGACGTTCGCCGAGCGCAACTCCAAGCGCCAGAGCAACGCGGTCGCGTCGATCATCTCCAGCGGAATCTCCGAAGGCGTCGCGCGAATACGCTGGTCGTAGAGCTCGAGGACGCGGGCGTAGTTGCCCGATTCGAGATTGAACAGCGCGAGGTGCCACCAGTTGTGGAACGCGAAGCCGTTGTTCACCGACCAATCGTTCTCGCGCGTGGTGAGCCATTCGACGCCGTCGCGCAGCCGGCCCTGCATCTCCATTACGTGCGTGACCGCATGAACCGCCCAGGCGTCGCGACGATTGGCGTCGAGCGCGCGGCGACCGATGTCCTCCGCTCGCGAATACAGCGCAGTCTCCTCCAGCCCGAACGCATACATACCCAGCACGTAGCCGTAGCCCGGCGTGCTGGAGTCCCAGGTTGGCAGCACCTGCGCGACCCGGTCGCGGAGCATCGAGGACGCGCCGAGAAAGAAGTCGCCGACGTGCGCGACCTGCAACGCCAGGAGGTCCTGCGGATGGTCCAGCAGGATCTCGCCGTAGCGGTGAATGGAACCGGCGAAGTCGCCCTCCAGCCAGGCACGGGCGGCGGCAGCATGGGCCCGCTCACGATCGACCGCGCGGCGTCCCAGCGCCTCGATGGCCTCGACGCTCTCCTGCAGCATCGGCACGGCGCCCCGATCGGTCGCCATGACCGCCAGGCCGGCGCGCAGCGCATGGCCCATGGCGAAGGCCGGGTCCGCGTCGATCGCCTTCTGGATCGTCGCCAGCGGGTCGAGCTGATAGCTCGCCGACAGCTCCAGTGCCTGCTCGTATTGCTGCAGGGAAACACTGCTGGGGGCCGAAGTGGGGCAGCCGCGGGCGTCGGTGAGCATGAATCCTCCTGTCTGTAATGGGCGCAGGAGGAACTGTAGGGAGGGCCCGTGAGGCTCCAGTCTCGACAGTCGTGAAAAATACGTGAAAATGGGCACCTTAAAAATAGCGGGCTCCGGGGACCTCTCTTGACAGAGTTGAATCTGCAGGTGCTCGGCGCATTCCGCGTGCAGGACGCTGCGGGCGCCGAGATTCGAATTGCGTCACGCAAAGGCCGTGCACTGCTCGCCTACCTGGCGCTGCGCCCGGGCGAATCGCATAGCCGCGACCGGCTCGCGACGCTGCTGTGGGAAGACGCTGACGAAGAGCTCGCGCGCACGAGCTTGCGTCAGGCACTCGCGGCGTTACGTAAATCGCTGCCTGCCGACGCCCACAAGGCGCTGCTCGCCGATACCGAATCTGTCGGCATCGATCCTGCAGTCGTGCGGAGCGACCTGCACGCCTTTCGACGCGCGCTGAACGCCGGCACTCGCACTTCGTTGCAGGAAGCGATGACGCACTATCGCGGCGATCTGCTCGATGGCTTCGATGCGCGCTCGACAGCGTTCGACGAGTGGCTGACGAGCGAGCGCCTGACGTTGCGCAAGCAATTGAGCGATGCGCTGAACAAACTCGCCGAGCTGTGCGTCGCCAATGGCGACAGCGAGGGTGCGCTCGCGGCATCGACCAAGCTCGTCGCACTCGAGCCGCTCAACGAAGCGGCGCATCGCATGGTCATGGAGCTGCACGCGAAGCGCAACGCATATGCGGAGGCACTGCGCCAGTATCGCGTGTGTCGCGATGTGCTCCGACGAGAGCTGGATGTGTCGCCGGAGCCGGCAACTGAGCAGCTCTATCGCGACCTGATGAAACGACGTCGTGCAGCGCTCGGTAACGTTGATACAGAGGATGCAGCGCTCGACGACACTGCCGCACATGAAGTGCCGCGTGCGCCCGAACCGGCTGCGCCGGTCGAACTGCGGCCGCAATTACTGGATGCGACGATCCTGGTCGCGCGCCTCGAAGGTCTGCTGGAGCTGGAAGCTCAGCTCGATCCCGAGGAGTCCCACACGCTCGCGACGCAATTCCATCGTCGCGTCAACGAAGCGGTCACCGAGTTCGGTGGACGCGCCGATCGACGCGTCGGCAGCAACGTGCTCGCAGTGTTCGGCATTCCCACGTCCTACGGTAACGAGCCCGAGCGCGCGGCGCAGGCTGCGCTCGCACTCCAATGCACGGTCGCCAGCACGCCGTGGCCGATCGCAAACTCTCTGTCGCTGCGTGTCGGAATTGCTCAGGGGCAAGTGCTGTGCGGCGCCGAGATCTTTCCGCTGACTGGCCGGCCCACTCACATCGCGCACACTCTCGCAGCGCGAGCAGGAGACGGTGAGATCCTGATTTCCGATGAAGTGCGTGCGTCGCTCGGCGAGCGCGTCAGCGGCACACGCGCGTCCAGTGGACAGCCCGGACAAGCGGAATCCGTCGAGGCCTGGAATCTGCAGGGACTGCGCAGCGAGATCGGCCCCGGCGCACAACCCTTCGTCGGTCGCAGACCCGAGTTCGCGATGATTCTCGCCGCGCTGGACCGATGCACGAACAGTCGCCACGGGCGCGCCATCGTCGTGCGCGGTGAAGCCGGCATCGGCAAGACCAGTCTCGTCAATGCGATTCGCGGAGCTGCACGAGAGCGCGGTGTGGCCGTTCATTCTGCGCAGGTGTTCGACTTCGGTCAGTCGCCCGGTCGGCGGCCGATTACTGCGCTCGCATTGAGCTTGCTGGGACTTGGTGCGGACGCGCCGGCGAACGAGCGCGCAGCCGCCGTCAGGCGCGCGATGTCCGGTCGCAACGCTGTCGATCAGCTCATCTTCCTGAGCGACCTCATCGACGCGCCGGTCGACGCCGAGCTGGCGGCCCTGGAAAAGGCGATGGAGATCGCGACCCGTCAGCGCGGCCGCGCGCTCGCGCTCGCGCAGCTGATCGAAACGGCCGTGCAGCACGGGCCGCAGCTGCTGGTCGTCGAAGACGTCCATTGGGCCGACACCGACGAACTCGCTCGTTTCGGCGAGATCGCTGCAGTTGTCACCAACTGTCAGATCCTCTTCATCATGACGACGCGCCCCGAGGGCGATCCGATCAATGCCAGCTGGCGCGCCCGCGCCCGCGGTTGCCCGGTGACCACTGTCGATCTCGCACCGCTCGCGGAAGACGAGGCGCAGGAGCTTGCCGCTCACTTTCCCGAGCTGCCGCAGGAGACCATCGCTGCGTGCATTCAGCGCGCCGACGGGCATCCGCTGTTCCTCGATCAGTTGCTGCGTGCCGCACGTGCGGGCCACGAACTGCTGCCCGGATCGGTGCGATCGATCGTGTTGGCGCGAGCTGCTCGGTTGTCGGGCCGCGATCACGCGGCGCTGCAAGCCGCCGCCGTCCTCGGCCATCGCGCCGCGCTGACCGCTTTACGCAGCGTGATCGACAACGACGATTACGACCCGACTCCACTGACCGAAACAGCGCTGGTGCGCTTCAACGGCGTCGACCTCGAGTTCGCTCACGCGTTGTTCCGCGACGCGATCTACGAGTCGACGCTGAAGTCGCAGCGACGCGAACTGCATCGGATCGCCGCCGAGTGGTATGCAAGCGGCGATCAGGCCCTGCGCGCCGATCACCTGGCGGCTGCCGATGACGAGCGCGCCACGACTGCTTATCTCGAAGCTTCGATGGCCGAGCAGTCTGCGCTGCGTTTCGAACGCGCACTCGCCCTCGTCAACAAAGCCAGCGCGCTCGCGCGTGAGCCGCTCCTCCTGCACAAGAGCAGCATTCTGCTCGGCGAGCTGTTGCTGCAACTCGGTCGCACGCACGACGCACTCACCGCTTATCGCGAGGCGCTCGACTTCGCGATCGATCAGAACGGCCATGGCAGCGCGTGGATCGGCATCGCCTCGGCGTTGCGCATCATGGATCGATATGAAGAAGCGCTCGAAGCGCTGGAGCACGCCGAGAGCGCGCTCGGCGACTCGGCGGACCTCGAGACCCGCGCTCGCATTCA
>Ga0207675_100004709_pt1 | contig 13132 bp, 8 predicted proteins | sample KBSSwiS42_FD_184305 | JGI IMG/M metagenome (GOLD analysis project Ga0207675, IMG submission 184305) | Switchgrass rhizosphere microbial communities from Kellogg Biological Station, Michigan, USA - KBS Switchgrass S4-2 (SPAdes) (version 2) | ecosystem: Host-associated > Plants > Roots >... | reverse complement strand
CCATAGCGCCAGGTCGATGGCGCCGAGTGCGTGCAGTCGTTCCTTGCCGGGAGAGTAGAACCCGTCCATGAACGCCGCCTGCCAAATCATCTCGGTGTCGAACGCGTTCTTGCCGATGACGCTTCTGGCGACGTTGCGCACTGTATCGGGTGATCCGCCCTGACCGATGCCGGTGATCCCGGCGTCGGTGTCGACCAGGACAACCATGTTGCTCTGCGGAAAGGCCTGCGGCCCATTCCTGTCGTAGTTCAGGGGGTAGAAGGCGCGGATTTTGGTGATCTTCACCGGTGGAAGCCTGGCCTGCGCGCGCGCCAGGGAAGCCGGCGTGCCCTGCGTGAGCGCGGTCACGGCTGTCCGGCCCGCGATCAGCGATCCGGCGACGCCTGTAAGAGATTTCGCGAAGCTCCTGCGATCGAGATTCATACGCTCTCCCTCGGATGCCGTGAATCCACATGCCTCGCGTGCGTCAGCGTTTCGCCGATTCGAACGACAACGTTCGGCTGAAAAACGGCATCACGTTCTCCTGGAAGCGCACCGCGACCTTGCTCGTGTGCGTGCCCGGGTAGATCTCGAAATCGTGCTCGATTCCGTAGTTCGTCAACACCTCGTGCAGCTTGCCGGTATCGACCTTCAGATTGTCCTGGTCACCCACGTCGACGGCGATCGCGCGGTACTGCCGCAGGTTCGGGATGTATTGATCGATGAAGGCGAGCGGCGCGTTGGCCGCCCACCGCGCAAGCACCGACTGCTGATTCGGGCCGATCGGCAGGTCGAGATAGAGCGGCGGGTTGTTCGGATTCGGCGACCACGCCGCCGCCGACGCCAGCAGCGCGCGAAGCCCGAAGGGCAGCGCCGCGGAGTCCTCGGCGGTCTTGACGGCAGCGAGCGCCTCCTCGTTTGCCGGATTCGCGGGGCCGCCGCCGCGTGCGGAGAGACAGCACGGGCTCATGATGTAGAGGCTGCCGAACACATCCGGATGCTTCATGCCGATGCGGCTGGCGCCGTAGCCGCCCATCGAGTGGCCGACGAGCCCGCGGCTGGTGCGATTCGGAATCGTGCGGTAATGCGCGTCAATGCCGAACACGACATCGCGGGCGATGAAGTTCTCGAAGTCGCCTGTCGTCGCCGAACTCGAGTACATCGATCCGTTGTGCACCGTCTTCGAGTCGGGCAGCACGACGATCATCTCGTTCGCACCACGAGCGAACGCGCCTTCAATCGTCTGCGGTACGTGGATCTCCTGCGACCATTGCTCGGCACCGATCGAGTAGCCGTGAAGCGCGTAGACGACTGGGTAGCGACGGTTCCGTTCCCGGGCATAGCTGGGCGGCAGAACGACGAGAACGGTGCGGTCCGCGGCGTCCGCTTCCAGGTTGCCTTCGAGAGCCTTGCCGTGAATCGTGATGCGCTCGACCGTCGCGGGCCGCGCCCCCGGCACGACGTCCGGCACTGTGGTCTTGACCTGGCTGAGGCCGACACTCGACGCCAGCACGACGATGAACGCCATCGCCGTGACGCGCTGCGCTGTCATGATTTCTCCAACGCGGTCTTGCGGAGCTCCCCGCGATGTGTTGAACCGCTTGCTAGTATGATGTGCCGCGAGACTACAGGACCTGGAGCCGTTCGATCAAGCGCCTGAATGGCGCGCGGATCGGCGGAGTGGAGTCGCCCATGGCCGCCAGATGGCCGTTACCGTTCGTGCTCGTGCTCGGTGTGACCGCAACCCGCACCGCGGGCCCCACCGTGACGATCGACACAGCATCGCCGTCGGGCAAGGTCAGCCCGCTCTTCTACGGGTTGATGACGGAGGAGATCAACCACGCGTACGATGGCGGCCTGTACGCTGAACTCGTCCGCAACCGCGCGTTCCTCGACGATGCCGCCACCGCAGCGCATTGGTCGCTCGTCCAGGCCGACGGTTCGACGGCGACGATGGCGCTCGATCCAAAGCAGCCGCTCAACGCGACGATCGGGACGAGTCTGCGGCTACACGTGACGCAGGCCTCGACCGGTCACGTGGCTGGTATAACCAACGAGGGCTATTGGGGCATTCCCGTTAAGCCCCGGACACGGTACCGTGCCTCCTTCTACGCCAAGGCCGCGCCCGGATTCACCGGACCAATCGCCGTCTCGATCCAGAGCGACGACGGCCGGACGATCTACGCGACCACGACCGTGACCGGGCTGACGTCGGCCTGGAAGCAGTACGAATTGACGCTACAGACCGACCAGGTGACACCCACCGCGAAGGCACGCTACGCCCTGACCGTCGATCGCCCCGGCACGGTCTGGTTCAGCCTGGTGTCTCTGTTCCCGCCGACGTTCAAGGATCAGCCGAACGGATTCCGTCCGGACATCATGCAGATGATGGTCGACATGAAGCCGAAGTTCCTGCGTTTCCCCGGAGGCAACTACCTCGAGGGGGATCAGATCGCCGACCGGTTCGAGTGGAAGAAGACGATTGGGCCGCTATCTGATCGCCCCGGGCACATGGCGCCGTGGACCTATCGCTCGAGCGACGGGATGGGGTTGCACGAGTTCCTGCTCTGGTGCGAGGGCATCAACGCCGAACCGTTGCTGGGGCTGTACGCCGGCTACTCGCTCAAGGGGGCATACGTGAAGCCGGGGCCGGATCTCGAGCCATACGTGCAGGACGCGCTCGACGAGATCGAGTATGTAACGGGCCCGGCCACGTCCAAATGGGGATCGCTGCGGGCGAAGGCGGGCCACCCGGCACCATTCAAAATGACGTACGTCGAGGTGGGCAACGAGGACTGGTTCGACAAGTCGGGTTCCTACGATCAGCGCTTCGCGCAATTCAACGCGGCCATCAAGGCGCGGTATCCGCAGCTCAAAGTGATCTCGACCGTCGGTTACGAGCAGCCGCAGCAGCTGCGTGTCCACAGCGTCAGGCCGGACGTGCTCGACGAGCACTACTACCGGACCGTCGACGTGTTCCTGAAAATGGCGCGTGGGCAGTACGACAAGTACGATCGCCGCGGACCGGAGATCTTCGTCGGCGAGTGGGCCGCGTACGAAACGTCGTTCGAGCCCTGGAATGCCCTCTCGCGCGGCGAACCGCCAACGCCGAACTTGCGCGCTGCCATCGGCGACGCCGCGTTCATGACGCAGATGGAGAAGAATTCCGACATCGTGGTGATGAACTGCTACGCGCCGATGTTCGTCAACGTCAACCCTGGTGCGCGGCAATGGCGGCCGAACCTGATCGGCTACGACACGCTGCGTGTCTACGGGTCGCCGAGCTACTACGCGATCACCATGTTCAGCACCAATCTCGGAGACGAGATTCTGAAGACCACGGCGACCGGCACCGACGTGTTGACGTCGGTCACACGCGACAGCAAGTCGGGCACGATCTTCGCCAAGCTGGTGAACGCGTCCGATGCAGACGCGCCGGTCCAGATCGCGCTGACGGGAACGGGCTCGCTGGCTTCAACCGCAACGGCGTTGACGCTGTCGGATGATCCGCAGGCCACGAACACCATCGACACGCCCGAACGCGTCGTTCCGGTCACGTCGACGGTCTCAGGCGTCGAGTCCGGCTTCACCTATACCGTCCCGAAGCATGGCATCGTCGTGTTGGCGATGCGAACCCGCTGACGCCCGGCCGATGTGGGAAGAGCGCTGGCACCCGTTGCGCGAGGAATGGGTCATCGTCGCGGCACACCGGCAATCGCGTCCGTGGTCGGGCGCGGAAGTGGCCGGTCAGGCGCTGAAACCTCCGGCCTTCGATCCGACTTGCTACCTGTGCCCTGGAAACACGAGAGTTGGGGGCGCCACCAACCCGGCATACACGGGCACATTCGTGTTCGACAACGATCACCCGTGTGTCGGCGTCAACGCGCCGCGCGACCTGACGCCTCCGATCGGCATCTATCGTAACCGTCCGGCCGCCGGCGTCGCGCGAGTCGTGTGCTACAGCCCGCGGCACGACCTCACGCTGGCCGAGCTCGACGTCGACGGCGTCGAGGCGTTACTCGAGACCTGGCAGCTGCAGATGCGCGAACTGGCGACGCATCACGAGGTGAACTTCGTCCTGATCTTCGAGAACAAGGGAGAGGTCGTCGGCGTCAGCAACCCGCACCCGCACTGTCAAATCTACGCGACCAACTTCACCTTCAAATACATCGACACGGAGCTCAGAGCCGGCCGCCGGCATCTCGACGAAACCGGCCACACGCTGTTCCACGACATCGTGGCGGCCGAGCGTCAGGACGGCCGCCGGATCGTCTCTCAGCATGGCAGCGCCGTCGCGTTCGTGCCGTACTTTGCACGCTATGCCTATGAGACGTACGTCGCGCCGCTGCGCAGTGTCGCGACCATTGACGGATTGACTGACGAGGAGCGGCGGGATCTTGCGACGGTCCTCCGCGACGTGGTCATCCGTTTCGACAACCTCTGGCGGATGCCGTTCCCCTACGTGATGGCGCTCCACCAGGCCCCGCGGAAGGAGGACGTCAGAGGATTCCACTTTCACATCGAGTTCCATCCGCCGCTGCGCCGGCCGAACCTGCTCAAGTACCTGGCCGGTCCCGAGATCGGCGGTGGGAACTTCCTCAGCGACACGTCGCCGGAGGAAAAGGCCGCCGAGTTGGCGGCTGCCGGTGGTCCGCACTATCTTTCGGCTCCGGCCTGAGTCGAAGGATGACAACCGCTCTCCCCTTCCACCCGCTGCTCGAGCCCATCCGGGTCCTGCATCGCCGCATACGAGACGATGTCGTCCGCGCGTGCGAAGAGGCAGCCGTGGGAACGCTCTCGGGCGTCGCGAGCGAGGCGGAGGGCGACACGATCTACGCGATCGACCGCGTGGCTGAACACGAGCTCGTCGCCGAGATCGGCAGGACCATCGCGATGCAGCAGGAACCGGTCCTGCTGGTGGCCGAGGGGCTGCCTGGCGGCGAGGTCGTCGTGCCGGAAGGCGCCGACCGAACGGCCGCGCGATGGGTCATCATCGTCGACCCGATCGACGGCACGCGCGGCGTGATGTACCAGAAACGTCCAGCCTGGATCCTGACCGGCGTCGCGCGCGGTCCTGGCCCTTGCACGCTGGCGGATATCGAACTCGCGGTGCAGACGGAGATTCCTCTCGTCAAGCAACATCTGTCGGACGAGCTCTGGGCGGTTCGCGGCCAGGGCGCGTCTGCCGTGCGCGTCAACCGGTTCACGGGCGACATCGTTCCTCTGATTCTCCAGCCTTCGACCGCGAGCACCCTGGCTCACGGCTTCGCCACGATTTCGCGGTTCTTTCCGGGCACTCGAGCCGAGCTCGCAGCGATTGATGATGAAGTGGTTGCGGCGGTGAGTGGGCCGCCAAGGCCGGGTCAGGCGCAGTCGTTCGAGGACCAGTACATCTCGAGCGGCGGCCAGCTCTACGAGTTGATGGCGGGCCACGATCGCTTCGTTGCTGATCTCAGACCGCTCGTCGAACGTCATCGTGCCGGCGGGGCCGCGCTCTGCTGCCACCCGTATGATCTGTGCACGGAGCTGATTGCGCGTGAGCTCGGCGTTCAGGTGACGGACGAGCGGGGCGTGACGCTCGGCGCGCCACTCGACGTGACCGCTGATGTCGGATGGATCGGCTACGCGAACGCCTCGCTCAAGGCACTCGTCGAGCCACATCTTCGACGCGCGCTGACGCGGCGAGGGCTGATCGAGTGACGCAGCCGCTTCGTTCCCTGTCAGCGGTGCCTCACGGCGTGCCCGACCTCGAACGATTCGCCGCCGATGTGGCGGCTCGACTGAGCGCAGGCGCATGGCCGGGGAGCGTCGTCACACGCAGCGGCGATTCGGTCTTCGTCGCCCGCGCGCCGGGACGGCTGGACGTGATGGGCGGCATCGCCGACTATTCGGGCGCTCTGGTTCTTCAGTGGCCGATTCGTGAGGCAACGCGCGTCGCCCTCCTGCCGTGGCCCGAACGGCGTCTCTCGATCACATCGGTTGGACGCGGCGGCGTCGAGCGTCGTTGTAACGTCCCGCTGGACCTGATCGCCGATGCCCATCGTCCCTACGACGACGTGCGTGCGTGGTTTGCCGGCGATCCGGCGCGCCACTGGGCCGCCTACGTCGCCGGCGTGTTCCACGTGCTGTCGCGCGAGCACGGTGTGCACTTCCGCAACGGCGCCGCCATTCTGATCGAGTCCGACGTCCCGGAGGGCAAGGGCGTGAGCTCTTCGGCCGCGATCGAGGCGGCGACGATGGAGGCGGTGGTTGCAGCGTGGGGCGTGGCGATCGAGCCGCGGATGCGTGCGGTTCGGTGCCAGCAGGCCGAGAACCTGATCGTCGGCGCACCGTGTGGCGTGATGGACCAGATGGCGTCGATCTGCGGGGAGGCCGGCCGTCTCATGGCGCTGCTCTGCCAGCCCGCCGAGTCCCAGGGGAGTGTCCGACTGCCCGACGGATTGGGAGTGTGGGGGATCGATTCGGGCATCCGGCACGCGGTGACCGGCGCGGACTACGGCGCAGTGCGCCTCGGCGCGTTCATGGGGTACCGGATCCTTGCGGCGCTCGCCGGCCTGCGCGTGAGGCCCGGCCAGCGGGAAGGTCACGTGCAGGTCGACGATCCGCGCTGGCGCGGCTATCTCGCCAACGTGGGCGGCGAGGCATTTCGTCGATTCGAGCAGGACATCCCCGAGGCGCTTGACGGTGAAGCGTTCCTGGCGCGCTACGGCGGCACGACCGATCTCGTGACCAGTGTCGATCCTGCGCGCCGCTACGCCATCCGAGTGCCTACGGCGCACCCGATCTACGAGCACGAGCGCGTGACCGAATGGGCGGGCTTGCTGACGGCCTCGCCCTCGGTCGCGCCTGCACCCGACGCGGCGCGGCTCGGTGCACTGATGTACGAGTCGCACGCGAGCTACTCCGCGTGCGGCCTCGGCTCGGGCGGGACTGATCGACTGGTCTCACTGGCACGGGCGGCCGGCTCGGCGCGTGGTATCTACGGAGCCAAGATTACCGGCGGTGGAAGCGGCGGCACCGTCGCGATTCTCGGTGATGCGTCTGCCGGGGATAGCGTCCGCGCCATCGCGCGCGAGTACGCCGGCGAAACCGGCCGTGGCGCGTACGTCTTCGAAGGCACATCTCCGGGCGCCGCCCGCATCGGGGCGATTCGCCTCGATGCGGCTTGAGCGCTTTCGGGCTAAGATCCGCGCTTCGTCCAATCGTCCGTTGTCAGCGCTCGAATGACGAACAAAAAAGACATCGCGATCTTCCTGCTGCTGGTCGTGCTGTGCGCGATCGTGACGGCGCTCAACCCGCGGTTCCTGTCGCCTGCCAACCTGCAGAACACCGCACGGTTGATTGGGGCATTCGGTATCTTCAGCATGGGCCTCGGGCTGGTCATCATCACCGGTGGCATCGACCTGTCGGTCGGATCGTCGTTCGCGCTGCTCGGCGTGCTCCTGAGCATGATGTTGACCGAATGGCATCTCGCGTGGCCGTTCGCCGTGCTGGCGATCGTCGGACTCGCCGCGCTGCTCGGCGCCGTTCACGGTCTGCTCATCACGCGACTCCGGCTGCAGCCGTTCGTCGTCACACTCTGCGGGCTGCTCGTCTATCGCGGGCTCGCGAGGTTCATTGCCGACGACGAGACGAAGGGCTTTGGCGATGCGGCGGGATTCCGCACGTTGCAGCGCCTGATGACCGGGAGTTTCTTCGGCGCCCCGACACCGTTCGTCGCCATGGCGATCATCGGCGTGGTGATGGGGGTGGTGCTGCACCGCTCGGTGTACGGACGCCACCTCTTCGCCACCGGCCGCAACGAGGTCGCCGCGCGGTTTTCGGGCATCGACGTGCGGCTGGTGATCGTGAGCGCCTACGTGATCCTCGGCGTGCTGACGGGCATCTCGGCGATCATCTTCGCGTTCTACACCAACTCGATCTCACCCTCCTCGCACGGCAGCTTCTTCGAGCTCTACGGCATCGCGGCCGCCGTGCTCGGCGGTTGCAGCCTGCGCGGAGGCGAGGGCTCGATCGTCGGCATCCTGCTCGGGACCACACTGCTCCAGGTGCTGCAAAATCTGGTGAATCTGCTCGGGATCCCAAGCTCGCTCAATTTCGCCGTGATGGGTGGCGTCATACTCATCGGCGTCGTCGGCGACCAGATCCTGCAGCGGCGCGCGGCGCATATCAGTTTTTGATACCTTGTCGAGTTCCGGTTCCGCACGATCGTGCCCTTCCATCATGAGGAGAGTCGAATGCGCCTGAAGACAGCTGTCGCGCTCGCCTGCGCGGCCGTGCTCGTTCTGGCCGGTTGCAGCCGTAAAGGTTCGTCCACCCGCAGGCTCGCCTTCGTCACCAACAATGCGTCGGACTTCTGGACGATTGCGAGAAAGGGTACGGAAAAAGCCGACGCCGAACGGGCCGACATCACTGTCGAGTTCCGGCTGGGCGAGGGGGCGGCCGCCGGTCAGAAACGGATCGTGGAGGATCTGCTGGCCAAAGGCGTGGACGGCATCGCGATCAGTCCGGTCGATCCGGCCAACCAGACGGCCATGCTCGACGATGCCGCCCAGAAGACGCTGGTGTTCACACACGATAGTGATGCGCCAGCCAGCAAGCGCGAGTGCTACGTCGGCACCGACAACGTCGCGGCGGGGCGGCAGGCCGGCGAACTGCTGAAGTCGGTCCTCCCCCAGGGGGGCAGGATCATGTTGTTTGTCGGGCAGATCGATGCACGCAACGCGCAGGAGCGACTGCAGGGCATCAGAGAGACCATCGCGGGCACGACGATCGAGATTCTCGACGTCCGCACCGACGACACCGATCAGGTCCGCGCAAAGGCAAACGTCGCGGAGACGCTCGTCGCCCATCCCGATGTCGCCGCCCTCGTCGGCCTCTGGAGCTACAACGGCCCGGCGATTCTCAATGCCGTCCGGGATGCGAACAAGATCGGCCAGGTGCCGATCGTCACCTTCGACGAAGAGGATGAAACGCTCACGGGCGTCAAGTCGGGTGCGATCGCCGGCACCGTGGTGCAGCAGCCGTTCGAGTTCGGCTACCAGGCGATGACGCTCATGGCGAAGGTCCTCGCGGGCGACAGGTCCGGCATTCCGTCAACCCGTCAGCTGTTCATCCCGACGAGGGTGCTGCGCCAAAACGATGTCGACGAGTTCCGGAAGAAACTCACAGAGCTCCGCGGCCGCTGACGCATCAACCACTCGTTCCGCAGGTCATGGGCGTTCCGGTTCTGCAGCTTCGAAGCATCCAGAAGCGCTTCCTCGGCGTGCATGCGCTGAAGGGCGTCTCCCTCGACGTGCACCGGGGAGAGGTCGTCGCGCTACTCGGCGAAAACGGTGCCGGCAAATCCACCCTGATGAAGATCGCCGGGGGCATCGAACAGCCGGACTCCGGGGCGGTGCTCATCGATGGCGCGCGCGTCGACGTGCGCGACGTACAGGCGGCGACCTCACACGGCATCGCGTTCATCCATCAGGAACTGAACCTCCTCGACAACCTTGACGTTGCGGGCAATGTTCTGCTCGGCCGCGAGCCGACCGTGTGGGGGCCGCTTCGGCTCGTCGATCGCCGGAAGATGCACGCTCTCGTGCAGCCCTATCTCGTTCAGCTCGGCCTCAACATCCCGCCAGACACGGCCGTCGCCGGACTGTCGATCGCGCAGCAGCAGCTCGTCGAGATTGCGAAAGCCCTCTCGCTCAAGGCGCGAGTGCTCATCATGGATGAACCGACGTCGAGTCTGACCCTGGCGGAGACTTCAAGGCTGCACGAGATCGTCGCGGGACTGCGTGCGGATGGCGTCGGAGTGATCTACATCTCTCACCGTCTGGGTGAGGTCCGGGCAGTGGCCGACCGCGCGGTCGTGCTGCGCGATGGGGCCAATGCCGGCTCGCTGGCGCGTGACCACCTGACCCACGACAACATGGTGCGGCTGATGGTCGGCCGCGACATCGCCGCCCAGGTGCACGCACGCGGCGCCGCCGGCCGGGATGAGCGCTTCAGGATCGAGGGCCTGCGCACCAGGCGCTACCCGCACCATGCGGTCTCGTTCGGGGTGAGTCGCGGTGAAATCCTCGGCGTTGCCGGCCTGGTCGGCGCGGGGCGGTCTGAAGTCGCACAGGCGATCTTCGGCGTTCAGCGGCCGCTCGCCGGACAAATCTTTCTGGACGGGTCGGCGATTGAGATCGCCGACCCGGCGGCCGCGATTCGCCAGGGTCTGTTCCTTGTCCCCGAAGATCGACGCACCGCAGGCCTCGTCGTCGATTTTTCGGTGCGCGAAAACGTGACGCTCCCGTCGCTCGACCGATACGCAACGCACGGGCTCGTGTCGGTCGCGAAGGAACGGGTTGACGTCACCGCCGTGTGCGACCGGTTGCACGTCAAGGTGCCGTCAATCGAGACCAAGACCGCGGACTTGAGCGGCGGCAATCAGCAGAAGGTCGTGCTGGCGAAGTGGCTGGCGCTCGGGCCGAAGGTGCTGATCGTCGACGAACCGACGCGCGGCATCGACGTCGGTGCCAAAGCAGAAATCTATACGGTACTGCGGGGCCTCGCCCAAGCGGGCGTGGTCATCGTCATGATCAGCAGCGACATGGAAGAGATTCTCAACATGAGCGACCGGGTGGCCGTGATGCACGAAGGTGCGATTACGGGCACGCTCGCGCGAGCGGACTGCAACGAGGAGAAGATCATGACGTTGGCCGTTAGCTAGATGATTCGTCCGATCCTTCACGTCATCCACGTCCACCAATAGAACCGCCGGGCCCCCGTCGGCCCGTCCTGTGCCACCGAAATGATCGGGCCCGCTGAGGCACCGCTTGGCTGAGGCAAGACAACTCCATTTCCGCTTTTGTGTGCGGATCCGCACACATAGACGCGCACACTGCCGCGGCCTCGAGCAGCGACGTGAAGGATTGCGCCGCTTTTCCAACCACAGGCTCGCACCGGCTGGCCGTCTGTTTGCTTCTCCCTCGTGGGAACCCAGTGAAACGATATTCGATGACAGGCTTGTGGACGGGCCGATCACCAGCGTGGCGTATCCCTGCCAAGAATCGCCACCGAGTTCTCGTCGTCGCGTTACTCTGCGTCAGCGCGGCAGGCTGCTCGAACGCCGCGCCTGGAATTGCGGCGGATAGCAACCAAATCGACGCGCTCCTGACGAAGGTTAAAGCCGGGAGCGTTCAGTCCGGCAGCCGCGTCCGGGTGACCGGCGTCGTCACCGACAATGATGTGGAACAACGGCTGGCGTTCATCGCTGACGCGAACCGCGCGATCGCCGTCCACACGGCAACGGGAGGCCTCACCGCGGTGCAAGGGCAGCGCGTCACGATCGACGCCAGGCTCGACTCGTCGGGTCCGGTCACCGTTCTTTCCGATCCGGTCGTCATCAGCTCCGTCGCCGGCGCGCTGCCGGTCGTCGCGCTCGTCGATCCGGGCGACGTGTTCAATGGTCCGCTGACGGGGCGCCGCGTCGAGCTGACATCGCTCGTGCAGAGCGCGCAGATGATCGACGGACGGCTGCGCCTGACCGTGACCGTTCACGGAATCCAGCTCGACGCCGATGTCCGGCGGGTCGAGGGCACCAGCTGGCAGTCCCTGATCGGTAGACACATTCGGTTTCGCGGTGTCGTGGTGCCCGCCGCTGAATCGCCTGGCCTCCAGCCGCGCGATCGCATTGTCATTGCATCGCTCGCAGATATCGACGCGATCGGCCCGCGCCCCGCCTCGCCCGCGGGTCCGCGCAAGCTGCTGACGACGGCGGCAGCCATCAAGGCCCTGTCCTCCAACGAAGCGGCCGCAGGCCATGCGGTCAGACTCCGAGCGCAAATCACGGTCATCGATCCTGCATGGACCGTGCTGTTCGTCCAGGACGCCACCACCGGCATTTTCGTGTTCACCCGCAGCCTCACGCACCCGTTGCCGCGCTGCCGTCCGGGCGACTGGGTCGAGATCGCCGGCGTCACGGGGCCCGGCGAGTTCGCGCCGACGATCGTCGCGTATCAACTGCGCGTGACAGGATCGGGACCGCTACCACGTGCGCGCGCGGTGTCGTTGCACCAACTGCTGTCGGGCGGCGAGGACAGCCAGTTCATCGAGATGTCGGGTGTGGTCCGAACCATGGCGCGGGACGACAAGGACCATCTGGCGTTCGAGCTGATGAATGCGCACGAGCGAATTCCCGCATTTGTCCCCTCGATCGGCGAGCAGACGCTGCCGGCCGGGCTCGCCGTTGACGCAGCGGTGCGTCTGAGGGGCGTCGTGGGTGCGCGCTTCAACGCCAAACGACAGATCATCGGCGTCCAGCTGTTCATCCCGACGACCAGCGAAATCATCGTGGAGTCGCCGGCGCTCGCCGACTCATTCCAGCTGCCCCTCACGGCGATCAGCGGACTGCTCAATTTCGCGGGCGTGAATCGCGTCGGCCGGCTGGTGCGAATCCGCGGGGTCGCGATCGCCGCGCGAGAGCACACTCTGTATCTGCGCGACTCCGACACGAGCGTGGAAGTGCATACCGCTGCGATCGAGACCGTGACGCCCGGCGCGCTGGTCGACGCCGTTGGATTTCCGTCGACCGGGGTCTACAGTCCCCAGCTCGAGGATGCGACGCTGCGCCGCATCGGCACCGGAGAGGTTCCGCCGGCCGCGGAGACGACCGCGATCGATCTGCTTCGCGGGACGAACGACGCGGCGCTGGTCAAGATTCGCGCCCGGCTCCTGCAGCGCATGTCCACGTCAACCGAGGACGTCCTCGTGCTCGACGCGGACGGTACGACGTTCTCCGCGCACCTCGAACGCCGGTCGGGAAGCGACGCGCTTCCGCCGCTGCGGAATGGCAGTCTCATCGAGCTGACCGGCGTGGCCTCTGTGCAGGCGGTGCGGGAGGCGAATCGGATCGTGCCGCGCGGGTTCCGACTGCTCCTGCCGGATGCCGCCGCGATTCGCATCGTCGAAGCGCCATCGTGGCTGACCGGTCAGACGGTGGTGTGGGCGCTCGCGGCGCTCGCCGTGATGACCGCCGTGTCGTTGGCGTGGATTGCCACGTTGCGAAGACGGGTCCGCGCGCAGACGCACCAGCTCGGGTTGGCCAAGGACGTGGCTGAAGCCGCCAATCGGGGCAAGAGTCAATTTCTGGCCAACATGAGCCATGAGATTCGCA
>Ga0207675_100004708_pt1 | contig 13135 bp, 12 predicted proteins | sample KBSSwiS42_FD_184305 | JGI IMG/M metagenome (GOLD analysis project Ga0207675, IMG submission 184305) | Switchgrass rhizosphere microbial communities from Kellogg Biological Station, Michigan, USA - KBS Switchgrass S4-2 (SPAdes) (version 2) | ecosystem: Host-associated > Plants > Roots >... | reverse complement strand
GGCCTTCGCCCTTGGAGGCGCCGGCCACCAGGCCCGCGATGTCGACGAACTCGACGATCGCCGGCACGACGCGCTCGGGGGACACGATGTCGGCCAGCGCCTGCAGGCGCGGGTCGGGCAGCTCCACGATGCCGACGTTCGGCTCGATGGTGCAGAACGGATAGTTCTCGGCCGCGATGCCGGCCTTGGTGAGGGCGTTGAAGAGGGTGGACTTGCCGACGTTGGGCAGTCCCACGATGCCGCATTTCAGGCTCATGGAGGAGGGGTCTCGGCAACGGGGAAAGGAGCGATTTTAGTCGGCGACCGCCGCGCTCTCGGGTGCGCTCCGGGCGCTGCGGGCGGGCCGCGGATTGGAAAAGACGAGCACGCCGTCGTCGACCCGCGACCAGCGCAGGCTGACGAGGTCGCGAAGGTAGTTCTGGTGCAGCTGCCATGGCGGCTTCGAGCCCTGCTGCGGAAAGAGATGCAGCGAGCGCTGCACGTAGCCCGAGCTGAGGTCGAGCCAGGGCGCGCCGCCGACCTCGGGATCGGCATTGCGCGGCGTCGCCTGGCGCATGCCGGTTCGCGCCATGTGCTTCAGCAACCGGCAGACGTACTCGGCGATCAGGTCCGATTTCAGCGTCCAGGAGGCGTTGCTGTAGCCGAACACCGAGACCAGGTTGGGCACGTCGCTGAACATCGCGCCTTTGTAGTTGAGGGTGCGCGGCCACTCGACCGGGGTGCCGTCGACGCTGATCGCGGCGCCGCCGAAGGCCTGCAGCGTCAGGCCGGTGGCGGTGACGATCAGGTCGGCCGGCAGCTCCTCGCCGCCGACCAGGCGCAGGCCGGTCGGCGTGAAGGATTCGATCTCGCCGGTGGCGATGGCGGCGCGGCCGTCGCGGAGAGCGCGGAACAGGTCGCCGTCGGGCACCAGGCAGAGGCGCTGGCGCCAGGGGTCGTAGCGCGGCGTGAAGTCGGGCTCCAGCGCCCGCTCGGGGCCCATCCAGGCGCGGACGCCGCCGAGCAGGAGGCGCCTGGCCCGGTCGGGCTTGCGCCGGCAGAGGCTGAAGAAGTAGAGGCCGAGGAGCAGACGCTGCCAGCGCATGACGGCGTTCGCGGCACGCATCGGCAACAGCCGGCGCAGCCCCTTTGCCAGGCCGTCCTCGGACGGCCGCGACAGCATCCAGGTCGGCGAGCGCTGCAGCATCGTCACCCGGGCGGCGCTTTGCGCCAGCGCCGGCACCAGCGTCACCGCGGTCGCGCCGCTGCCGATGACGACGATCTTCTTGCCGGCGACGGCGACATCCTCCGGCCACTGCTGCGGATGGACGATCCGGCCGGCAAAGCGCTCGGCACCGGGAAAGGCCGGGGCGTAGCCCTCGGAATAGCGGAAGTAGCCGCTGCACATGAAGAGGAAGCCGCAGCGCATGCGAACCGGTTCGCCGGCCGCGCCGCGCTCGATGTCGACCGTCCACGACGCCGTCTCGCTCGACCAGTCGGCCCGGACGACGCGCTGCTCGAAGCGGATCTGCCGGTCGATGCCGTGTTCGCGTGCGGTCTCGCGCAGGTAGGCGAGGATCGCCGGGCCCTCGGCGATCGCCTTGGCGCCGGTCCAGGGGCGAAACGGGTAGCCGAGCGTGAACATGTCGGAGTCGGAGCGCACGCCGGGATAGCGGAACAGGTCCCAGGTGCCGCCGCTCCGGTCGCGCGCTTCGACGATGGCGAAGCTCAGCTCCGGGCAGCGCGTCCGCAGCCGGCAGGCGGCGCCAATGCCCGAGAGGCCGGCGCCGACGATCAGCACGTCGACGTGCTCGGTGGCGGTGCTCGTGCCGTCGCTGTTCATGGCGCCGAGCTTACGAGAAGCCGGGGGAAGAGCGAAGCGCGTCGCTGCCGCCTCGCCGACAATGAGCCATGACCGCCGCACGGGGCCTGTTCGCCGCCGAAGACGGCCGGGCGCGCTGCTTCTGGTGCGCGGCCAGCCCGGCCTACCGGCACTACCACGACAGCGAGTGGGGCTTTCCCGTGGTCGACGACCGGCGCCTGTTCGAGAAGCTGTGCCTCGAGGGTTTCCAGGCGGGCCTGAGCTGGCTGACGATCCTCAACAAGCGCGAAGCCTTCCGCAGCGCCTTCGCCGGCTTCGATGCCGCCAAGGTCGCCCGCTTCGGCGCCCGCGACGTCGCCCGCCTGCTCGGCGACGCCGGCATCGTGCGCCACCGCGGCAAGATCGAATCGACGATCAACAATGCCCGCCGCGTCCTCGACTTGCGTCAGGAGTTCGGCTCGCTCGCCGCCTATGCCTGGCGCTTCGAGCCGGCGCCGCGCTCGCGGCCGAAGCGGATGACGCTGGCCGCGCTGAAGAAGCTCGGCAGCTCGGCCGAATCGGTGGCGATGTCGAAGGACCTGAAGAAGCGCGGCTGGAGCTTCGTCGGCCCGACCACGGTCTATGCGTTCATGCAGGCGATGGGCCTGGTGAACGACCACCTCGAAGGCTGCCACGTGCGCGCCCTCGCTGCGCAGGCGCCGCGGCCGTCGGCCGCGGGCCGCGACTCACCGACCCCGGAGAAGCCATGACGACGACCCTGCAGACCCTCGCGCCGCACATGAAGGACCTCGGCGGCGGCTTCATGGTGCGGCGCCTCCTGCCCTCGGCGGACCGGCGCTCGGTCGGGCCGTTCGTGTTCTTCGACCATTTCGGCCCGGTCGAGGTCGTCGCGCCGGGCTCGAGCCACGACGTGCGCCCGCATCCGCACATCGGCCTGGCGACGCTCACCTTCCTGTTCGACGGGGCGATGATGCATCGCGACTCCACCGGCGTGGTGCAGCGGATCGAGCCCGGCGCGGTCAACTGGATGCAGGCCGGCCGCGGCATCGTCCACTCCGAGCGGGTGCCGAAGGACCTGCAGCAAAGCACCTACCGCAGCCATGGCCTGCAGCTCTGGGTGGCCTTGCCCGAGGCCGACGAGGAGTCGGCGCCGACGTTCCAGCACGCGTCGGCGGAGAGCATCCCGCGGGTCCGGCTCGAGGGCGCGACGGTGCAGGTCGTCGTCGGCGCAGCGTTCGGCGCGACCTCGCCGATCGAGACCCGCTCGCCGACACTGGCACTGGTGTTCGATTTCGATGTCGGCAGCGGCATGACCGTCGAGCTGCCGGCGCTCGCCTCGGAGCGCGCCCTCTATGCGGTCGACCACCCGTTCGAGATCGACGGCGAGAAGATCGACGAGTTCACCATGGCGGTGGTGCCCGCCGGTGCGAAGCCGAAGCTTGCGGCGCCGCGCGGCGGCCGGGTGGCGCTGGTCGGCGGCGAGCCGCTCGGCCAGCGCTTCATCTCCTGGAACTTCGTCTCCAGCCGGCGCGAGCGCATCCTCGCCGCCGAGGCCGACTGGGAGGCGCAGCGCTTCGCCCGCATCCCCGGCGAGACCGAATTCATTCCGCTGCCGGCGCGCCACCCCTGAGCCGCCGGCCGGCGAGAAGCGCCGGACTCAGCATCAGCACGTTGCCGATGACGGCGAGCGCCAGGCCGCAGAACGTCAGCAGGTCGGGACGGAAGCCCTCCACCAGCAGCGAGAGGAGGAGCGCCAGCAGCGGCGTCATCACGCCGACAGTGCCGGCCGGGCCGGGGCCGAGCCGATCCTGCAGCGTCAGGAAACAGGCGAAGGCCAGCACCGAGCCGGCAACCGCCAGCCAGGCGAGCGACAGCCACCAGCTCGGCGCCGTGGGCAGGACGAAGCCGCGGCCGAGAACGAGGCCGACGATCGCTGCCGCGGCGGCGGCGTAGAGCATGCCGAAGCCCATCGCCGGCAAGAGCGGCAGGCCGCGGACGCGGTTGCGGCTCGCCATCAGGCTGCCGATCGCCGAGAGCAATACCGCGGCGACGGTGAACACGAGGCCGAGCGTGCCCCGCTCGCCGCCGCTCGGTCGCGCGATCTCCGGCCAGAAGATGAGGGCGACACCCGCCAGCCCGAGCACGCCGCCGACGACGAAGCGGCCGCCGACGGCGACGCCGAACAGCGCCGCCGCGCCCAGGCCGCCGAGCAACGGCGAGGCCGAATAGCCGACGGCGACCAGCCCCGAGGCCACGTAACGCTCGGCGTGATAGACGCAGATGTAGGAGATGCCATAGAGAAAGGTGCCCTGCAGCGCCAGCGAGACATGGGCAGCGAAGGGAAAGCGCAGCCGCTCTCCGCGCACGAGGGCGAAGGCGACGACGCCGCCGCCGGCGATGACATAGCGGACCGCCACCGCGAACTCCGGCGCCAGGCCGGAGAGCTGGTAGGTGATCGCATGCCAGGTCGTGCCCCAGATCAGGACGCAGCCGGCGAAGAGCTGCCAGGTCTTCAGCCGTTGCACGGCGCGTTCAGTCGAAGGCGAAGCTCGCCCGGCCCTGCATGCCGGGACGAAGGTTCCGGTCGATGCCCTCGACGATCACCGCGTTCATGCCGAAGGTGAGGGCGCCGTCGACGCGCTGGTCGGCGCGGTACTGCGCGAGCACGTCGCCGACGGCGTGGCCGGCAACGCCGGTCGCCGGATCGACATCGGGAATCGGACAGCGGGCGCAGGGCTTCACCAGTTTCAGCCGCACCGGCCCCTCGGCGGTGTCGAAGGCGATCTCGTCGAGAGGGTCCTCGCCGTGCGCATCGAGCCCGCCGAGCACGAGGTTGGGCCGGAAGCGCGCCATCGTCACCGCCGGCTCGCCGGCCAGCGCCAGCCGCCGGTTCACCTCGTCCAGGCCGGCACTCGACGCGACCAGAAGCGGAAAGCCGTCCTGGAACGAGGTCTCGGCCTCGAGCGCGCCGGTCCACTGCCGGTTGGCGAGGCGCCGCTGCTCGGGGTCGAAGCGCGCCAGGCGCAGCGGCCGGCCGAGGAAATCGCTGAACCACTGGGCGCAGAGCGGCCCCATGTCGAAGGCCGCGACCGTGTCGTTCCACACCTTCGCCGTGCAGGGGGCTTCGACCCGGTCGAGGGCGACGTGCAGCGCCAGCATGCCCGGGGCGCGCAGGATCATTTCCTCGAGCTTGAGCGTCGGCTGGATCAGCGCCATCCGCGGCAGCTCGCGCTGCGTCACGAATTCGCCAGCGGCGTCGACCACCATCCAGGCGCGGTCGAGGTCGAAGCCGGTCTCGATCAGCAGCGCCTCGGCCGGGGCGGTGCCGGCGCAGGACTTGATCGGATAGACGTGAACCGATTCGAGGCTCACCGCGGTGTCGGGGTCGTCGCTCACGCTCATGAGGATGTCTGTGAAGGCGGAAGCCGGCGATTGTCTCGCGAGCGCTCCCTACAATCGATTCGATGCGTTCCTTCGATGTCCAGGTCGCCGGCAGCGGCATCGTCGGCAAGACCCTGGCGCTGGCGCTGGCCCGCCTCGGCCTCTCGGTGGCGCTGCGCGGCGCGCCGGTGCAAGGCGGCGGTCGGGAAGACGTCCGCGCCTATGCCCTCAACCCGGGCTCGGTGGCGCTGCTGCGCGGCCTCAAGGTCTGGGACGCGCTGCCCGAAGACGCCAGGACGACGGTTCACGACATGCTCGTGCATGGCGACGCCGCCGGCGCGGCGCTCGAATTCTCGGCCTGGGAGCAGCGGGTCGGCGAGCTGGCGGTGATCACCGATGCGGCGGCGCTGGAGCGCGAGCTCGACGCGGCACTGCGCTTCGCGCCGCATGTGACGCGAGTCGATGCCGATGTCTCCGCGGCGCTGGTGGCGCACTGCGAAGGCCGGGCCGCGGCCGAGCTGAAGGGCCTGGGCGCCGGCATCGCGGTCGAGTCGTACGGCCAGAAGGCGATCGCCGCGCGGCTGGTGGCGTCGCGGCCGCACGGCCATGTCGCTCGCCAGTGGTTCCGCTCGCCCGACGTGCTCGCCCTGCTGCCGTTCGATCGGCCCGAGCCCGAGCGCTCCTACGCGCTGGTCTGGTCGCTGCCCAGCGAACGCGCCGAGGCGCTGCTCGCGGCCGAGCCGGCGGCATTCGAGAGCGAACTCGCGCTCGCCAGCGGTGGCGAGGCCGGTGAGCTGCGCCTCGGGTCCGAGCGCGCGGCCTGGCCGCTGGCCGTCGGCGGCGCGGCCGCCTGGTGCGGGCCGGGCTGGGTGCTGGCCGGCGACGCGGCCCACCTGGTTCATCCCCTCGCCGGTCAGGGTCTCAACCTCGGCCTCGGCGACGTCGCCGCGCTGGTCTCGGTGATCGAAGGGCGCGAACCCTGGCGCCGCCTGGGCGACGAACGGTTGCTCCGGCGGTACGTGCGGCTGCGCGCCGCGCCGACTTCGGCGATGCTGCGAATTACCGACGGATTGCTGCGTTTGTTCGCCGAGGACAAGGCGCCGATTCGCGAACTCCGCAACAATGGCCTGACCCTGGTCAATCGGCTCTCGCCGCTCAAGCGCTGGCTCACCGCGCGGGCGCTCGACTCCTGACAGCAGCAACATCATGAAGAACCCCCTGCGCGGCCTCGCCGCCGTCCTCCTCGCCGCCTGCTTCGCCTCGGCGGCCTTCGCCGACGAAGCGGCCATCCGCAAGAACATCGCCGAGCGGCTGCCCGACATCCCGAAGATCGACGAGATCCAGAAGACCGGCATGCCCGGCATCTACGAGATCCGGATCGGTACCGACATCCTCTACACCGACGAGAACGGCAGCTACCTGATCCAGGGCGAGGTGATCGACACCAAGACGCGCGTCAACCTCACCGAGCAGCGCATCGCCAAGCTGACGGCGATCGACTTCAAGAGCCTGCCGCTCAAGGACGCGATCGTCTGGAAGCAGGGCACCGGCGAGAGGAAGCTCGTCGTCTTCGCCGATCCGAACTGCGGCTACTGCAAGAAGTTCGAGCGCGATCTGCAGGAAGTCAAGAACGTCACCGTCTACACCTTCCTCTATCCGATCCTCGGCGGCGATTCGCCGGAGAAGTCGAAGGCGATCTGGTGCGCCAAGGACAACACCAAGGCCTGGCGCGACTGGATGATCAAGGGCACCCCGGCCGAAAGCAGCCCGAACTGCGACGCCAGTGCCCTGCAGCGCAACTACGCCTTCGGCAAGAAGCACCGCATCAACGGCACGCCGGGGCTGGTGTTCGAGGACGGCAGCCAGCGCGCCGGCGCGCTCAACGCCGAGGCGATCGAAAAGCTCCTCGTCACGAACCGCGGCAAGTCCTGAGCCCCGCGGCGGCCGCCAGGCCGCCCCGGGCTACATCCGGTAGCTCGGATCCTTGCGATCCACCAGCCGCTGCAAGGCGGCGAACGAGTCCTGGCCGGCGCCGTATTTCGGGTTGAACTGGAGCGCGTCGACGACGCACTTCTCCAGCACTTCCCGGGAGATGGCGGTCGCCTCGCCCTTGCCCTGCATCGCCAGCTGCACCTCGCAGGCGCGATTGACGGTCCACATCAGGAGCAGCGCCTGCGGCAGGGTCTGGCCGATCGTCACCGGCCCGTGGTTGCGCAGCAGCAGCACCGGGCGGCCCTCGGCGCTGCGCAGGATGCGCTCGCCTTCGTCGGCGTGGACGGTGATGCCTTCGAAGTCGTGATACGCCACCTTGCCGTAGAGCTGCGCGGCATAGAAGTTGGTGAAGGCCAGGCCCTCCTTCAGGCAGCAGACCGCCTGCGTTGCCGTGGTGTGCAGGTGCATCACGCAGTGCGCGTCGGGCAGGGTGGCGTGGATCGCGCCGTGGAAGGTGATGCCGGCCGGGTTGATCGGCCAGTCGGAGTGGCCGACGATCTTGCCGGCGAGGTCGACCTTCACCAGGTTCGAGGCCGAGACCTCGGAGTAGTGCAGGCCGAAGGGGTTGATCAGGTAGTGCGCGTCCTCGCCCGGCACGCGCAAGGAGATGTGGTTGTAGATCAGCTCGGTCCAGCCCAGGTGGTCGAAGATGCGATAGGCGGCGGCGAGCTGGACGCGGGCCTCCCATTCCTCGGGGCTGAAACGGTCGGGGCGGGTGAAGTTCATGACGCATCGCCTCCTCGGGCGCATTTCGGTTCGGCGATCCTGCCGCGCAATCCCGGACGAGCGGATCGCGGGCCTCCATCTTGCCCGGGTTCGAGGGCCGATGCCCGCGGCGACAATCCTTCGCCATGATCCGCTACCTCGTCGACGCCTCCGCCACCGCCAGCCACACCTTCGCCGTCGAGCTGCGGATCGACCGGCCGGCGCGCGAGCAGCGCCTCAGCCTGCCGGTCTGGATTCCCGGCAGCTACCTGGTGCGCGAGTTCGCGCGCCACCTCTCGGCCCTCGCCGCCGAGCAGGCGGGCCGGCCGGTGCCGCTCGAGCAGGTCGACAAGGCCACCTGGATCGCCCGCTGCACCGGCGACGGCGAGCTCGTGCTGCGCTATCGGGTGTACGCCTTCGACCTGTCGGTGCGGGCGGCCTTCCTGGACGCCGACCGCGGCTTCTTCAACGGCACGGGCCTGTGCCTGCGGGTCGAGGGTCGGGAAGCGGAGCCGCACCGGCTCGCGCTCGCCGGCCTGGGCGCCGATTGGCAGGTCGCGACCACCCTGGCGGCGCAACCGGGCGGCGCGGCGCACGAATTCGTCGCCGCCGACTACGACGAGCTGGTCGACCACCCGGTCGAGCTCGGGCGCTTCTGGCGCGGCAGCTTCAGCGCGGCGGGCGTGGACCACGAGCTCGTCGTCGCCGGCGCCTTGCCGGACTTCGATGGCGAAGCCCTGCTCGCCGATGCGAAGCGAATCTGCGAGACGGCGATCCGGTTCTGGCACCCGGGCGGCAAGGCGCCGTTCGACCGCTACCTGTTCCTGCTCAACGCCGTCGACGAAGGCCGGGGCGGGCTCGAGCATCGCGCCAGCACGGCGCTGGTCGCGCCGCGCCGGCATCTGCCGCGCCAGGCCGATCGCCTCGCCCGCGGCGCCCGTTCCGCGGACGGTGCGGCCGCGCCGCGGGCCCAGCCCGCGGAGGGCTACACCGACCTGCTCGGCCTGATCTCGCACGAGTACTTCCATGCCTGGAACGTCAAGCGCCTGAAGCCGCGCGACTTCGCCCGGCTCGACTACGGGCGCGAGAACTACACCCGGCTGCTCTGGTTCTTCGAGGGCTTCACCTCGTACTACGACGACCTGCTGCTGCTGCGCGGCGGCCTGATCGATGCGGCGCACTACCTGCAGCTCGTTGCCAAGACGATGACCGCGGTCGCCGGCACGCCCGGCCGCGAGCTGCAGAGCGTCGCCGCGTCGAGCTTCGACGCCTGGGTCAAGTACTACCGCGGCGACGAGAACACGCCGAATGCCACCGTCAGCTATTACGCCAAGGGTGCGCTGGTCGCGCTCGCGTTCGACCTCACCCTGCGCGGCGAGGGCCGCGGCTCGCTCGACGAGGTCATGCGCCGGCTCTGGACCGAGAGCCAGGGCGGGCCGATCGACGAAGGCGACATCGCCGACGCGCTCGAAGCGGTCGGCGGCCGGTCGTACGCCGCCGAGCTCGCCGCCTGGGTGCACGGCACGGAAGAGCTGCCGCTGGCCGAGCTGCTGCCGCGCTTCGGCGTGGGCCTCGAGCGTCAGCCGGCGACGCTGGCGCAGCGGTTGGGCGTGCGCGTCAGCGAGAGCGCCCTGACCGGCGTGAAGGTCACGCACGTGCTGCGCGGCGGCGGCGGCGAGCGCATCGGCCTGGCTGCCGGCGACGAACTGATCGGCGTCGGCGGCTGGCGGCTGCGCCGGCTCGACGATGCGCTTCGCTTCGTCGCGCCCACGGGCGCCACGGCGCTCTGCATCGGTCGCGATCAGCGTCTGCTCGAGCTGCGCTTCGACCCGGCCCTCCTCGCCGGCGACGAGAGCGGCGCGGTGCAGCTGCGCCGCGTCGATGGCGCGAGTGCCGACGCCCGGCGACTCGGCGAGGCATGGATATCCGGCTGATCCGCGATCCGGCGACCGAACCGGTGCGCCGCCGGGCGGCGGCGTTCGTGGCCCTGGTGATCGCGGTGGTGCTGCTTCACGGCTGGCTCACCGCCCGGCTGGCCGAGCGCATGGCCGAGATCGACAGCGCTGCGGCGAAGATGCCGGCGCGGGTCGAGGTCGCGTACGTGAAGACGCTCGAGCTCGAGGCGCCGAAGCCCCTGGCGGCAGTGGTCGCACCGCGCCCGCCGCCCCGGCCGCGCGCGCCGCGGCAGGCCAAGCGCGTCGAGCCGGCGGCCTCGGCGGCGTCGGCACCGGTCGCGATCGAGGAACCGGCGACGGCCGGCGTGGCGACGGCGGCGCCGGTGCCGGAGCCACCGGCCCCGGCCCCGGTCGAGCCTGCGCCCGCCGATCCGGCTCCGGTCGTCGCCGATGCGGCAGCGCCGGCGGCGCCAGCGGCATCGGCCGCCGAAGGCTTCGTCTGGCCCAAGGCCACCCGGGTCAGCTACCTGCTCAGCGGCAACTGGCGTGGCGAGCTGAACGGCCGGGCCGAGGTCGAGTGGATCAAGATCGACGACCGCTACCAGGTCAACGTCGCCATGCACGCCGGCCCGGAGTTCGCGCCGCTCGTCGCCCGGCGGATGATGAGCGAGGGCCGGATCGTCGAGGGCGGGCTGGCGCCCGACCGCTACGAGGAGGAGACCAAGGTCGTGACGCGGGACGACCGGCGGGTGAGCGTGGTCTTCGCGCCGGATTCCGTGACCCTCGGCAACGGTCAGCAGCGTCCCCGCCTCCCCGGGGTGCAGGACACCGCCAGCCAGTTCATCCAGTTCACCTGGATGTTCGGCAGCCAGCCCGAGCGGCTGCGCGTCGGCAACACCTTCGAGTTCCCCCTGGCCCTGCCGCGAAGCATGAACGTCTGGGTCTACGACGTTGCCGCGGAGGAGGAGTTGCACACCGCGGTCGGGCCGCTCAAGACCTTTCACCTGAAGCCGCGGCGCACGGTGCGCCGGCCCGGCGAGTGGCTGGTCGAGATGTGGTTCGCGCCCGAGCTGCGCTTCCTGCCGGTGCGTCTGCGCATCGAGCAGGACGCGACCACCTATGTCGAGCTGCTGATCGCGAGGAAGCCCGAAATGAGCGGCTCGTGATCGGCGGCATCATTGCCTTCTTCGAGCGAAAGCGAGCCGGACCATGACCTACGAATGCATCCTCACCGAGATCCGCGGCGACGGCGAGCGCCGCACCGGCCTCATCAGCCTGAACCGGCCGAAGCAGCTCAACGCCCTCAACGACACGCTGATGGACGAGCTCGGCGCGGCACTGCTCGCCTTCGATGCCGACCCGGGCATCGGCTGCATCGTCCTGACCGGCAACGAGAAGGCATTCGCCGCCGGCGCCGACATCGCCATGATGCAGCCCTACGGCTTCGTCGACGCCTATTCGAAGGGGCTGATCAGCCGCAACTGGGAGACGATCCGCCAGGTGAGAAAGCCGGTGATCGCGGCGGTGGCCGGCTTCGCCCTGGGCGGCGGCTGCGAGCTGGTGATGATGTGCGACATCGCCATCGCCGCCGACACCGCCCGGTTCGGCCAGCCGGAGATCAAGCTCGGGATCATCCCCGGCGCCGGCGGCACGCAGCGCCTGCCGCGCGCGATCTCCAAGGCCAAGGCGATGGACATGGTGCTGACGGCGCGGATGATGGATGCGAACGAGGCCGAGCGATCAGGGCTGGTCTCGCGCGTCGTGCCGGCCGCCGAGCTCATGGACACGGCGTTCGCCGCCGCGGCCGCGATCTGCGCCTTCAGCGGGCCGAGCGTGATGATGGCCAAGGAGGCGGTCAACCGCGCCTGGGAGACGCCGCTCTCCGACGGCATCGCCTACGAGCGGCGCCTGTTCCATTCGCTGTTCGGTACCGAGGACAAGGACGAGGGAATGGATGCGTTCCTCGCCAAGCGCAAGCCTGAGTTCAGGCATCGCTAGGCCGCCTGCGACAGACTCGGCCGTAACATGACCATCCTGATCCCTTCCAGCCCGACACGCCTGCTGCTGGCTGCGGCGCTGCTCGCCCTCGCCCTGCCGTGCCGGGCGGAGGACGAGTGGTTCGGCGGCGACAAGCGCGCTCACTTCCTCGGCGGCGTGCTCATTGGCGGCGCCTTTTCCGCGTACACCGGGTCGAAGCATCCGGGGGTGTTGATGGGTTGCGGCGTCGGCGCGTTCGGCGAGCTGATCGAGGCGGCGCGCGACGGCGGCTTCACTCCCCGCGTCAGCGCCAAGGACTTCGCTGCCGAGTGCGCCGGCGGCGTGCTCGGCGCCTATATCGGCGTGAAGCTGGCCTCGAACGACAAGGTCGACGAGGCCAACGCCGCCCACGGCGACGACTCGTGGACCACGGCCGACAAGCGTGGCCATTTCCTCGGCGGGCTGGCGATTTCCGGCGCGGTTTCGTACTTCACCGAATCGGCCACTGCCGGTGTGCTGAGCAGTTGCGGCCTCGCCGCGGCAGGGGAGATGATCGACGCGGCGAAGAGCGGCTGGAAGAGCCGCCACGTGAGCGCGAAGGACTTTGCCGCCGGTTGCCTCGGCGGCGTCGCCGGCGCCTTCGCGGGGGTCTACATCGCCCCCAACCGCATCGTCTGGACTCGGCAGTTCTGAGCCCGACTGCCGCCGCCGTTCAGCTCTCGTTGCGCAGCGACGGAAACAGGATCACGTCGCGGATGCTCGGCGAATCGGTGAGCAGCATCACCAGCCGGTCGATGCCGATGCCGCAGCCTCCGGTCGGCGGCATGCCGATCTCGAGGGCGTGGATGAAGTCGGCGTCGTAGTACATCGCCTCCTCGTCGCCGGCCTCCTTGTTCGCGGCCTGGGCCTGGAATCGCGCCGCCTGGTCCTCGGCATCGTTGAGCTCGGAAAAGCCGTTGGCGTACTCGCGGCCGGTGATGAAGAGCTCGAAGCGCTCGGTCACCGACGGATCGGCGTCGGAGGCGCGGGCGAGCGGCGACACCTCCACCGGGTAGTCGACGATGAACGTCGGCTGCCAGAGCTCGGCCTCGACCGTGGCCTCGAACAGGCCGAACTGCAGCTCCGGCAGCTTCCAGTGCGCCGGCGCCGGCTCGTGCAGCGCGCGCAACTTCGCGCGCAGTACCTCGGCGTTGCCGGCCTCGGCGTCGCTCAGGCCGGCGTGGCGGACGAGCGATTCGCGCACCGTCATGCGCGCGAACTTTACATCGAGGTCGACCTCGCGGCCGGCATACTGCAGCTTCGCCGAGCCCGCCGCCTCGCGCGCGGCGTGGCGCAACACCTCCTCGGTGAAGTCCATCAGGTCGTGGTGGTTCCAGTACGCGGC
>Ga0207675_100004707_pt1 | contig 13136 bp, 11 predicted proteins | sample KBSSwiS42_FD_184305 | JGI IMG/M metagenome (GOLD analysis project Ga0207675, IMG submission 184305) | Switchgrass rhizosphere microbial communities from Kellogg Biological Station, Michigan, USA - KBS Switchgrass S4-2 (SPAdes) (version 2) | ecosystem: Host-associated > Plants > Roots >... | reverse complement strand
GCGCTGATCGACGGCCAGCCGAAGCTCTGCAACCTCAAGGACCTGATCTCGATCTTCCTCGAGCACCGGCGCGAGGTCGTCACCCGGCGCACTGTGTTCGAGCTGCGCAAGGCCCGCGAGCGCGGCCACGTGCTCGAGGGACTCGCCGTCGCGCTCGCCAACATCGACGAGTTCATCGAGACGATCAAGGCGTCGCCGACACCGCCGATCGCGAAGTCGGCGCTGATGGCCAAGAGCTGGGACTCGTCGGTGGTGCGCGAGATGCTCGCGCGCGCCGCGAGCGACACCGTGCAAGGCAGCGACGCGTACCGCCCGCAAGGGCTGTCGCCCAACTTCGGCCTCCAGGCCGACGGGCTCTACCGGCTCTCCGACGAGCAGGCGAGCGAGATCCTGCAGATGCGGCTGCAGCGGCTCACCGGCCTCGAGCAGGACAAGATCCTCGGCGAATACCGCGACGTCATGACCGAGATCGCCGACCTGCTCGGCATCCTCGCCAACCCTTCGCGCGTGACGACGATCATCGGCGACGAGCTGGCGGCGCTGAAGCGCGACTTTGGCCAGGCGAAGCTCGCGCAGCGGCGCAGCACGATCGAGTCGAACGCGCTCGACCTCGGCACCGAGGACCTGATCACGCCGACCGACATGGTCGTGACGCTCTCGCACACCGGCTACGTCAAGAGCCAGCCGCTCGCCGAGTACCGCGCGCAGCGGCGCGGCGGCCGCGGCAAACAGGCGACCCTGAACAAGGAAGACGACTGGGTCGAGCAGCTCTTCATCGCCAACACCCACGACTACATCCTCTGCTTCACGACGCTCGGCCGTGTCTACTGGCTCAAGGTGTGGGAGGTGCCGCAGGGCTCGCGGACGTCGCGCGGCCGGCCGATCGTCAACATGTTCCCGCTGCAGCCCGGCGAGAAGGTCAACGTCGTGCTGCCGCTCACCAACGGCTTTCGCAGCTTTCCGACCGACCACTACATCTTCATGGCGACCGCACAGGGCGTCGTCAAGAAGACGCCGCTGGACGAGTTCAGCAACCCGCGCAAGGCCGGGATCATCGCGGTCGATCTCGACCCCGGCGACTTCCTGATCGGCGCCGCGCTCACCGACGGGCTGCACGACGTCATGCTCTTTTCCGACGGCGGCAAGGCGGTGCGCTTCGACGAGCAGGACGTGCGCGCAATGGGCCGCGGCGCGCGCGGCGTGCGCGGCATGACGCTCGACCCCGGCCAGAGCGTGATCGCGATGCTCGTCGCCGATGTCGACGAGTCGCAGAGCGTGCCGAACGGCACGGCGCGGATGAGCGTGCTGTGCGCGACCGAGAACGGCTACGGCAAGCGCACCCCGATCGCCGAATACACGCGCCATGGCCGCGGCACCAAGGGAATGATCGCGATCCAGCAATCGGAGCGAAACGGCAAGGTCGTCGCCGCCGCGCTGGTCCGGCCCGACGACGAGATCATGCTGATCACCGACAGCGGCGTGCTGGTGCGCACGCGCGTCGCCGAGATCCGCGAGCTCGGCCGCGCGACGCAAGGAGTGACGCTGATCGCGCTCGACGACGGCGCCCGCCTCACCGGCCTGCAGCGGATCGTCGAGAACGACGCTTCGGTCGACGCCATGGCCGAGGGCGCGAACGGCAACGGCAACGGCCATGCGAACGGCGATGGCGATGCCGACGGCCCGATCGGCAGCGGAGAAGGCGCATGAGCGTCGCGCTGCGCGCCGCGCTCGTCGTCGCCGCCACGGCGCTCGCGACGGCGACTGCATCGGCGCAGGTCGCGACGGGCGCTGCGTCGGCGCCGGCAGCGCCATCGTCGCCGGCGAAGAAGGCGCTCGTCCAGCGCATCCTCGCGCTGCAGCAAAGCGAGGTCGAAACGTTCGCGCGCGGCGTCGTCGAGCGTCCGGCGGCGCAGATGATGCGCGATGCCGGGCTCGCCATCCAGCAGCAGGTCCCGCTCGACAAGCGCGAGGCGACCGGCCGCGCGATCGAGGCCGAGGTCAAGAAGTACGTCGACGAGTCGTATCCCCTCGTGCGTGAACGCGCGCTGAAGATCGCCCCGTCGACGATCGGCGCCGTCCTCGAGGCGAGGATGAGCGAGGACGAGCTGCGCACCCTGCTCGCCTGGCTCGATTCGCCGACGAACAAGAAGTACCAGCAGGTCGCGCTCGACGTGCGCAACGCGTTCGCGCAAAAGCTGCTTGCCGACATGCCGGCGCTCCTCGATCCGAAGCTGCAGGCGCTCGACGGTCGCATCCGCGTCATCCTCGGCGTTCCGCCTGCCAACGGCGCCGCACCGCCGCCGACGCCGGCCGCACGGCCCGCGAGCAAGTAGCTCGCCGCATGGCAGCCCGCACCCCGCCTGCCGATCTCGAATCGCTGCGCGCGCAGATCGACGCGATCGATCGCGAGCTGCTCGGCCTCCTCAACCGCCGCGCCGCAGTCGCGACGACGATCGGCGAGCTGAAGCGCGCCGAGGGCTCGCCCGCGTTTCGTCCCGAGCGCGAGGCGGCCGTGATCGATGCGCTGAAAGCCGCCAACCCCGGCCCGCTGCCGACGCCGAGCGTCGCGCCGATCTGGCGCGAGATCATGTCGGCGTGCCGCTCGCTCGAGACGCCGACGCGGGTCGCGTATCTCGGGCCGGCGGGGACGTTCAGCGAGCTCGCCGCGCTCGGCTACTTCGGCTCGTCGATCGTCAGGCTGCCGTGCGCCAACGCCGACGAGGTGTTCCATGCCACGAGCGCAGGCGCTGCCGACTTCGGCGTCGTCCCGGTCGAGAACTCGAGCGAGGGTGTCGTCACGCGCTCGCTCGACCTCTTCCTGACGACGCCCCTCACGATCGTCGGCGAGACGAGCCTGTACGTCCGCCACAATCTGCTGCGCAAGACCGACTCCCTCGAGGGCATCGCCGCGGTCTGTGCGCATCCGCAGGCGCTCGCGCAGTGCCACGCGTGGCTCAGCCACCATCTGCCCAACGCCGAGCGGCGCCCGGTCGCGAGCAACGCCGAAGGCGCCCGCCTCGCCGGCACCGACCCGACGCTCGCCGGCATCGCGAGCGAGCGCGCGGCGAGCGAGTACGGGCTCTTCGTCGTCGCCCCGGCGATCCAGGACGACGCCCACAACCGGACCCGGTTCGCGATCCTCGCCCACCCGAGCTCGCACCCGAAGCCGGCGGCGTCGGGACATGACTGCACGAGCCTCGTCGTCTCGGTGGCGAACCGGCCGGGCGCGGTGCACGACATGCTGCAGCCGCTGAAGGCGAACGGCGTCTCGATGACGCGGTTCGAGTCGCGGCCGGCGCGTTCCGGGCAGTGGGAGTACTACTTCTACGTCGACATCGACGGCCACCCCGACCAGCCGCACGTCGCCCGCGCGCTCGCCGAGTTGCACGACGCCTGTGCCTTCTTCAAGCTGCTCGGCGCCTACCCGGTCGACGCGCACTGATGGCGGCCCCACGCTGATGTTCGAGCAGCTCGGCGTTATCGGTTGCGGCCTGATGGGCGGCTCGTTCGCGCTCGCGATGAAGCGCGCCGGCCTCGTGCGCCGCGTCATCGGCTACAGCAAGTCGCCGTCGACGACCGAGCAGGCGAAGCGGCTCGGCATCATCGACACCGCCGCCGAATCGGCGCTGCTCGCGGTCTCGGGATCCGACATGGTCCTCATCGCGGTGCCGGTGTCGGCGACCGAAGCGACGTTCAGGGCGATCCGCCATGGCATCGAGGACGGCGCGCTGATGATGGACGTCGGCTCGACCAAGCGCGACGTCGTCGACGCTGCCCGGCGCGTCCTCAAGGACCACATCGCATCGTTCGTCCCCGCGCATCCGATCGCCGGCAAGGAGGTCGCCGGCATCGGCCACGCCGACGCCGCGCTCTACCAGGGCCGGCAGGTGATCCTGACGCCGCTCGCGAAGACCTCGCCCGAGCTCGTCCAGAAAGCGACCGACGCCTGGGCGGCGATCGGCTCGCAGGTGCTCAGGATGACACCCGAGGACCACGACGCCGCGTTCGCGGCGGTCAGCCACCTGCCGCACATCCTCGCGTTCGCGTTCTTCAACTCGGTCGCGCGTCAGCCGGCCGGGCGCGATTACCTCTCGCTCGGCGGCCCCGGCTTTCGCGACTTCACGCGGATCGCCGCGAGCAACCCCGAGGTCTGGCGCGACATCCTGATGGCCAACCGCGAAGAGATCCTCAAGCAGACGCAGCGCTTCCGCCATACGCTCGACGCGATGGAGCACGTCATCAAGACAGGCAACACCGAGGCGCTCGAGGCGTTGATCCGCAGCGCCAGCGACGCGCGCGCCGGCTGGCAGATGAATTCGGCGACGCCGCACACGCACCGCTAGCGCGGCCGTGTTCACGACCCGCTTCCTCGACCTGCCGCCGCTCTCAGGCGTCGGCGGCACGGTGCGCGTTCCCGGCTCGAAGAGCATCTCGAATCGGGCCTTGCTGCTCGCCGGGTTCGCGTCGGGGACGACGACGATCACCGGCCTGCTGCATTCCGACGACACGCAGGTGATGCTCGAGGCGCTGAAGCAGCTCGGCTGCCGGCTCGAAGGCGACGCCGGCGCGATCGTCGTCCACGGTCTCGGCGGCCGGCCGCTCGTGCAGCAGGCGACGCTCTGGCTCGGCAACGCAGGAACCGCGATGCGGCCGCTCGTCGCCGCCGTCGCGCTCGCCGCGAGCGGCGACGCGCGCTTCGAGCTGCGCGGCACGCCACGGATGCACGAGCGTCCGATCGGCGACCTCGTCGACGCGCTGCGCTCGATCGGCTGCGCGATCGACGAGCTCGGCCAGCGGGGGTTCCCGCCGCTCGCGATCCGCGCCGCGCCGACGCCGCTCGCGCTCGACCGCCCCATCGTCGTCGGCGGCGCCGTGTCGAGCCAGTTCCTGACCGCGCTCCTGCTCGCGCTGCCGCTGCGCACGGGCAGCGCCGGCGCGACGGTCGAGGTCGCAGGAGAGCTGATCTCGAAGCCGTACGTCGACATCACGCTGCGCCTGCTCGAGCGCTTCGGCGTCGCCGTGACGCGCGACGGCTGGCGGCGCTTCCACGTCGCCGCTGCCGAGGGGCTGCGCTCGCCGGGACGCTTCGTCGTCGAGGGCGACGCGTCGTCGGCGTCGTACTTCATCGCCGCCGGCGCGATCGCCGCCACGGACGAAGGCCTTCGCGTCGAAGGCGTCGGCAGCGATTCGATCCAGGGCGACGTCGCGTTCGTCGACGCCGTCCGCGCGATGGGCGCGCAGGTCGACGCCGAGCCGCACGCGCTCGTCGTGCGGCGCGGCCGCTTCCCGCTCGCACCGCTCGCGCTCGATTGCAACCACATCCCGGACGCCGCGATGACGCTCGCCGCGCTCGCGCTCTTCGCCGACGGCACGTCGCGGCTCGACAACATCGGCAGCTGGCGCGTCAAGGAGACCGATCGGATCGCCGCGATGGCCGCCGAGCTCCGCAAAGTCGGCGCCGACGTCGTCGAAGGCGACGACAGCCTCGCGATCACGCCGCCGAAGCGCTGGCGCTCGGCGGCGATCGCGACCTACGACGACCACCGGATGGCGATGGCGATGTCGCTGGCGGCGTTCAACGGCGTCGCCGGCGTCGCCGCCGGCTGCTCGATCCGCATCGCCGACCCGCGCTGCGTCGGCAAGACCTGGCCCGGCTATTTCGAGGCCCTGTTCGCCGTGGCACGCACCGCCACCGCCGACATCCCGGTGCTCACGATCGACGGTCCGACGGCGTCGGGCAAGGGAACGCTCGCGAGCGGCGTCGCCGCCGAGCTCGGCTACGTCCTGCTCGATTCGGGCGCGGTGTACCGCGCCGTCGCGATCGCCGCTCTGCAGGCCGGGGTCGACGCCGAGGACGAGTCGGCGCTCGAAGCGCTCGCGCTCGCGATGGAGCTGCGCTTCGAGGGCGGACGGACCTTCCTCGCCGGCGCCGACGTCAGCGACCTGCTCCGGCTTGAAGCGGTCGGCGCGATGGCGTCGCGCCTCTCGGCATGGCCCAAGGTCCGCGCCGCGGTGCTCGGCGTCCAGACCGCGTTTCGCCGGCTGCCCGGGCTCGTCGCCGACGGCCGCGACATGGGCACGGTCGTCTTCCCCGACGCCGCGCTCAAGGTGTTCCTCACCGCGGGCGCCGCAGAGCGCGCCGAGCGAAGGTACAACCAATTGATTTCAAAGGGGATTTCCGCTAATATCGACAGTCTTCGTGCCGACCTCGAAGCCAGAGACGTCCGCGACATCCAGCGCAGCGTCTCGCCCTTGAAGCCGGCCGAAGGAGCGTTCCTTCTGGACAACTCCGCGCTCACGATCGAAGGTTCGGTCGCTGCGGTGCTCGAAGCCTGGGAAGAGCGCCGGCCTTTCGACCGACCGCAGGTCTGAAGGCCAACCGGCCCGCCGCTTTCCCGCCTCGTGCCTCCTGGCACACCGAAGCGTCGGATCTTCAACTTCACCGCGGTCATTGCCGCACGGAATTCAAGTCACATGCCACAAGCTCAAGTCGCCACGTCGTTCGCGCCCGAATCGTTTGCCTCGATGTTCGAGGATTCGCTGAAGAAGGCCGAGATGCGCAGCGGCGAGGTGATCACTGCGGAAGTTGTCCGCGTCGAGCACAACTTCGTCGTCGTCAACGCCGGTCTCAAGTCGGAAGCCTACGTCCCGATCGACGAGTTCAAGAACGACCAGGGCGAGCTCGAAGTCCAGCCCGGCGACTTCGTCTCGGTCGCGATCGACGCTGTCGAGAACGGCTACGGCGACACCATCCTGTCGCGCGACAAGGCCAAGCGCCTCGCGTCCTGGCTCGCGCTCGAGAACTCGCTCGAGTCCGGCGAGTTCGTCACCGGCACCGTCAACGGCAAGGTCAAGGGCGGCCTCACCGTCCTCGTCAACGGCATCCGCGCCTTCCTGCCCGGCTCGCTCCTCGACACCCGTCCGGTCAAGGACATGAGCCCGTTCGAGGGCAAGACGATGGAGTTCAAGGTCATCAAGCTCGACCGCAAGAGGAACAACGTCGTCCTTTCGCGCCGCGCCGTCGTCGAGGCTTCGATGGGCGAGGAGCGCGCCAAGCTGATGGAGACGCTGCGCGAAGGCGCGATCGTCCACGGCGTCGTCAAGAACATCACCGAGTACGGCGCGTTCGTCGACCTCGGCGGCATCGACGGCCTGCTCCACATCACCGACATGGCGTGGCGGCGCGTCCGCCACCCGAGCGAGGTCGTCCAGGTCGGCCAGGAACTCGACGCCAAGGTGCTCAAGTTCGACGCCGAGAAGAACCGCGTCTCGCTCGGCATCAAGCAGCTCGGCGACGACCCGTGGCTCGGCGTCTCGCGCCGCTACCCGCAGGGTACGCGCCTGTTCGGCAAGGTCACCAACATCGCCGACTACGGCGCGTTCGTCGAGATCGAGCCGGGCATCGAGGGCCTCGTCCACGTCTCCGAAATGGACTGGACCAACAAGAACGTCGCGCCTTCGAAGATGGTCTCGCTCGGCGAGGAAGTCGAGGTCATGGTCCTCGAGATCGACGAGGAGAAGCGCCGCATCTCGCTCGGCATGAAGCAGTGCAAGCCGAATCCGTGGGAGGAGTTCAGCTCGACGGTGCAGCGCGGCGACCGCGTCAAGGGCCCGGTCAAGTCGATCACCGACTTCGGCGTCTTCGTCGGCCTCGCGGCCGGCATCGACGGCCTCGTGCACCTCTCCGACCTGTCGTGGAACGAGCCCGGCGAGCAGGCCGTGCGCAACTACAAGAAGGGCCAGGAGGTCGAGGCGGTGGTGTTGGCGGTCGACGTCGACCGCGAGCGCATCTCGCTCGGCATCAAGCAGCTCGACAGCGATCCGTTCACGAGCTTCGTCGCCGTCAACGATCGCGGCGCGACGGTGACCGGCAAGGTCCTCACGGTCGACCCGCGCGGCGCCGAGATCCAGCTCACGAGCGATGTCATCGGCTATCTGCGCGCATCGGAGATCAGCCGCGACCGCGTCGAGGACGCGCGCAACGTGCTGAAGGAAGGCGACGAGGTCAGCGCGATCATCATCAACGTCGACCGCAAGGCGCGCGGGATCCAGCTCTCGATCAAGGCCAAGGACAACGCCGACAACCAGGAGGCGATGCAGCGGCTCGCGCAGACCAACGAGCGCGAGAACGCCGGCACGACGAGTCTCGGCGCGCTGCTGCGCGCCAAGCTCGACAACAAGAGCGAGTAAGAGTCCGCTCGCGGCATGACGCGTTCGGACCTCGTCGTCCAGCTGGCCGAGCGATTCGGCCAGCTGACCCACCGCGACACCGAATTCGCGGTGAAGACGATCCTCGACGCGATGGCCGCGGCGCTCGCCAAGGGCCATCGCATCGAGATCCGCGGCTTCGGCAGCTTCTCGATCAACCGGCGGCCCCCGCGCGTCGGCCGCAACCCGCGCTCGGGCGAGCAGGTCGTGATCTCCGAGAAGCTCGTTCCGCACTTCAAGCCCGGCAAGGCGCTGCGCGAGGAGGTCGACAGTCGCGTCGGCGCGCTGCGTTCCGCCGAGACGAACGCGGCCGGAGGCGGCGTCGCCGAGCAATAGGCGGCCGCGGGCGATGAGAACGATCGTCTGGCTCGTCCGCATCGCCGTCTTCTTCACGCTCTTCGCGTTCGCGCTCAACAACCAGCACGAGGCGCAGGTGCGCTGGTTCTTCGGCGGCGAATGGCGCGCGCCGATGGTCTTCGTCGTCCTCGCGGCGTTCGGCCTCGGCTGCGCGTTCGGCATCTTCGCGATGGTGCCGAGCTGGTGGCGACATCGCCGGATGGCGCGCAACCACACCCGCCGCGCCGAGGACCGCCTGCGGATGGCCGGCGCGCCCGCGGGCGACGTCGTCGCGCAGCATCCGCCACGCGATGGACTTTGATCCGCAGTGGCTCATCTGGCTCGTCGTCGCCTTTGGCGTCGCGTTCGCGCTCGGCTGGCTGGCGTCGCGGCTCGACGTGCGCCAGTCGCGGCGCGAGCGGCAGGAGTCGCCCAAGGCGTACTACAAGGGCCTGAACCTGCTCCTCAACGAGCAGCACGACAAGGCGATCGACGCGTTCATCACCGCGGTCCAGGAGGACCCTGACACGTCGGAGCTGCACTTCGCCCTCGGCGACCTCTTCCGCAGGCGCGGCGAATACGAGCGCGCGGTGCGCGTCCACCAGCACCTGCTCGGTCGCGCCGACCTGACGAAGCAGGAGCGCGACGCCGCCCAGCACGGGCTCGCGCAGGACTACCTGAAGGCCGGCCTCTTCGATCGCGCCGAAGAAGCGTACCGCGCGCTCGCCGGGACGTCGTTCGACACCGAGGCGAGACTGGCCCTCCTCGACCTGCACGAACGCTCGCGAGACTGGCGCGCCGCGGTCGAGGTCGCCGAGCAGCTCGAAAAGAGCGGCAGCGGCTCGTTCGCTTCGCGCATCGCGCACTACCAGTGCGAGCTCGCGCTCGAGGCCGACGCCGCCGGCCAGCACGCCGAGGCCGAAGCGGCGCTCGCGCGCGCCCGCGATGCGGCGCCCGGCGACGCGCGCCCGCTCGTGCTCGCCGGCGAGCACGCGGCTTCGCGCGGCGACACCAACACGGCCCTGCGCTGGTGGAACACGCTGATGGCGGTGCGGCCGGCGGCGTTCAACCTCGTCGCCAGGCGCTACGCGACGCTCGCGCGCAGCGCCGGCGACGGCGCCGCACCCGCACGCCTGCAGGCGCTCTACGACCAGGCGCCGACGCTCGATCTGCTCGAGGCGATCGCGTCGCTCGATGCCGATGCGCAGACCCGCCGCGGCCGGCTGCTCGGCCATCTGCGCGAGCACCCGACGCTCGCCGCGGCGCAGGCGCTGCTCGCCGCGCCCGCGCCGGAAGCGAGCAGCACGGGCAGCGGCGCGCCGCTCGCTGCGGTCGAGGCCGGCGCCGTCCGCGACGCCGTCCGCCGCGCTGCGCGGCCGCTGCACCGCTATCGCTGCGCCGCGTGCGGCTTCGAGGCCGAGCACTATTTCTGGCAGTGTCCGGGTTGCCTCGGCTGGGACACGTATCCTCCGCAACGGCTGGAGGACCAATGAGTCGCACCGACCCCGCGCCCTCGATTCCGCGCGAACGCATCGCCGCCGCGCGCGTCCTCGTCGTCGGCGACGCGATGCTCGATCGCTACTGGTTCGGCGCCGTCGAGCGGATCTCGCCCGAAGCACCGGTCCCGGTCGTGCGCGTCAACGCCAACAAGCACCAGGAGCGTCTCGGCGGCGCCGCCAACGTCGCCTGGAACGTGCAGGCGCTCGGCGCGCACGCGAGCCTGCTCACCGCGATCGGCGACGACGAGCACGGCCACCGCCTCGAAGCGCTGCTCGCGACGAGCGGCATCGAATCTCTCTTCAAGCGCGATCCGCGGCTGACGACGACCGTGAAGCTGCGCGTCATCGGCCGCTCGCAGCAGCTCCTGCGCGTCGACTTCGAGGAGGAGCCCGACCACGAGGTCCTCGAGGACATGCGCGCGCCGTACGAAGGTGCGCTCGCGGGCGCCGACGCGGTGCTCTTCTCCGACTACGGCAAGGGCGGCTTGACGCACATCCCGACGATGATCAGCGCCGCGCGCGGGGCGCGGCGGCCGGTGCTCGTCGACCCGAAGGGTAGCGACTGGAGTCGCTACCGCGGCGCGACCGTGATCACGCCCAACCGCAACGAGCTCGCGCAGGTGATCGGGGCGTGGACGAGCGAGACGCAGCTGCGCGAGCGCGTGCAGGCGCTGCGCAGCTCGCTCGACCTCGAGGCGCTGCTCGTCACGCGCTCGGAAGACGGCATGTCGCTCTTCGATCGCGAAGGCCGGCTCGACATCGCCGCCGAGGCGCGCGAGGTGTTCGACGTCACCGGCGCCGGCGACACCGTGATCGCGACGCTCGCGGTGATGCTCGCGTCGGGCCTCGCGGTCCGCGACGCGATGCCGATCGCCAACCGCGCCGCCGGCATCGTCGTCGGCAAATTCGGCACCGCGACCGTCGGCTACGACGAGCTGTTCGCGCGGAGGCCGTCGTGAAGGTCGTCGTCACCGGCGCTGCCGGGATGATCGGCGCCAACCTGCTGCGCGGCCTGAACGCGATCGGCATCGACGACATCGTCGCCGTCGACGACCTCCACGACGGCGCCAAGTACGTCAACCTCGCGGGCGCGAAGATCTCCGACTACTTCGACCGCCGCGACTTCTACGATCGCTTCGCGCGCGGCGAGCTCGGCCGCTTCGACGTTGTCTTCCACGAAGGCGCGTGCTCGGACACGATGGAGCACGACGGCCGGCTCATGCTCGACCTCAACTACCGCTCGTCGAAGACGTTGCTCGACGCCTGCCAGGCGCAGGGAACGCGGCTGCTCTACGCCTCGTCGGCGGCGGTCTACGGCGGCTCGGCGACGTTTCGCGAGGAGCCGGCGTTCGAACGGCCGCTCAACGTCTACGGCTACTCGAAGCTGCTGTTCGACGACATCGTCCGTCGCATGCTGCCGCGCGCGAAGACGCAGGTCGCGGGCTTTCGCTACTTCAACGTCTACGGCCCGCACGAGCAGCACAAGGGGCGGATGGCGTCGGTCGCGTTCCACCACTTCCAGCAGCTGCACGAAAGCGGGCGCGTGCGCCTGTTTGGGCCGTACGGCGGCTACGGCGCGGGCGAACAGGCGCGCGACTTCGTCTTCGTCGGCGACGTCGTCGCGGTCAACCTTTGGTTCCTCGAGCATCCCGGCACCAGCGGCATCTTCAACCTCGGCAGCGGCCGCGCACAGCCGTTCAACGACATCGCCGTCGCCGTCGTCAACGCGACGCGCGCCAGCCGCGGCGAGCCGCCGCTCGCGCTCGCCGAGCTGGTCGAGGCGGGGCTGATCGAGTACATCGACTTCCCGGCGGCGCTGGTCGGCAAGTACCAGTGCTACACCGAGGCCGACCTCGGGCGGCTGCGCGCCGCCGGGTGCGACCACGCGTTCGCCGACGTCGCCTCGGGCGTCGCGCGCTACGCGGCCGCGCTCGCCCCGACGACACCCCCCTGAAGCCCCTCCGCGGCGGGACAACGGTGCGCGTCGCCGCGTCGTTCTTTCGGCGCCTGCTTCGTCGACGACGACGCAGCGCACCGGCGGCCATCCGGTCGCTGGTCAGCCAACCCAGGAGGTGTCCCATGTTGAAGACGATCTTTGCCGCGCTCGCGGCGCTCTTTCTCGCGGTGGCCGCGCACGCCGCCATCGACGTCAACCGCGCCAGCCAAGCCGAGCTCGAAGCGGTCAAGGGAATCGGCCCGTCGCTCTCGACGCGCATCGTGAGCGAGCGCAACAAGACCGAGTTCAAGGACTGGAGCGACTTCGTCGGCCGCACCAAAGGAGTCGGCGAGAAGAACGCCGCCAAGTTCTCCGAGGCGGGTCTGACTGTGCAAGGCAAGCCCTACGTCGCGCCAGCGGCCGGCGAGGCGAAGCCCGCAAAGGCCGAAGGCCGCGGCGCCAAGGCGAAGCCGGGAGCACAGGGCACGAAGAAGACGCGAGCCAGCGCGGCGAGCGCATAGCGGCGCGAACGCGGCACGGGCGCGGCGATCGTCAACCCGGCGTCGCGAAGCGGCGTTACGGGGGAGCGCTGCGCCCGTGCCGACGCGCCGCACCGTCGCGCCAGCGGGCCGCCGGTCCCTCGATCCACCGGAGACCCCATGTTGAAGAAGCTCATCGCCGCGCTCGCGGCATTCATCGCAATGACGGCGTTTGCCGCGGTCGACGCCAACAAGGCGACGCAGGCCGAGCTGGAGTCGATCAAGGGCATCGGCCCGGCGATCTCGGGCGCGATCGTCAGCGAGCGCAAGAAGGGCGAGTTCAAGGACTGGAACGACCTCGTCGTCCGCGTCAAGGGGATCGGCGAGCACAACGCGGCGAAGTTTTCTGACGAGGGCCTGACTGTCCAGGGCAAGACGTTCTCGGGCGTCGCACCGGCAGCGACGAAGACCACCGCGCCTGCGGCGGCGGCCAAGCCCGCGGCGCCGCCGACTCCTGCGACCGCTGCGAAGACCGAGACGCCGGCGACCCCGGCGACGCCAGCAACGTCCGCGAAGGCAGCCTCCGCTGCTGCGAAGGCGGAGAAGTCTGCCAAGGCCGAAAAAACGGAGAAGACCGAGAGGACCGCCAAGGCCGAAAAGGCCGAGAAGACGGCGAAG
>Ga0207675_100004705_pt1 | contig 13138 bp, 15 predicted proteins | sample KBSSwiS42_FD_184305 | JGI IMG/M metagenome (GOLD analysis project Ga0207675, IMG submission 184305) | Switchgrass rhizosphere microbial communities from Kellogg Biological Station, Michigan, USA - KBS Switchgrass S4-2 (SPAdes) (version 2) | ecosystem: Host-associated > Plants > Roots >... | reverse complement strand
GTTGTGCAGTCGGCCGCCGGCACCGAGGAACAGTCCGGTGCCGATGGCACCGCCGATCGCGATCATCTGCAGCTGCCGGGGCTTGAGGCCCTTGTGGTACCCCTCGTCCTCTGCCAGCAGCGCGGAGTTGTCGTATGTCGACGGGGGCTTGGGTGTGGTGGTCATCGAACCAGTCCTCGCTCTAGTCAGTTTCGGGGCGACGCAGGATCAATGGGGGTACCTCGGACATCCCACTGCTCCGGGGGTCCCGGCGTATCCCTGACGTCACGAAACGTCATGACAAATCCCGCGACGGCGACGACCGCCGCGATCGCATAGCCGATTATCGAATACCATCCGACGTGGAGGTACGCGGTGACCGCGACGATGAACATCGCCAGGAACACCAAGGACATCCCGATCAACGGAATCTTCGCAAATAAATCAATGCGTGCCATGTCACCCACCTCGATAGACCGAATGACGGTGGTACCAGTGAACACCTTCCGGCGTTGTGGCGGTGGCGAAATGGAAGTAATACACGCTGCTCCGGTGGGCGGCGATCCGGTGGAGCAACAGGTCTGCCGCCACGTCGGGCTTCTCCTCGAGCATCCAGTGGCTGATGCCGTGCAGGGTTTTCCAAACGGTATCCGCCGGCGACGTAGCGACCGCTCTGCTGAACACTCTGTTGCACGATCGGGACGTCGCCGTCGCCCCGGACGAACATCGTTGGGACGGTTATCTTGTCGTCAATTCGCCTGTTTCAGCTGCGGTAGCGCTTAACGGGCACCTCTAGGACGTGGCCCGGGCGGAAGGAATTTGTCATCAGACGCGGTCTCGCCGGCGCCAGGCGCGGCATGGCTGCCAAGGGCAAGTAGCCCCGTCGGACGGGTTTGCTACCGGTCCCGCAACCGGTATGCCGCCAGGCCGCCGCTGTACGGCATGGTGATGCTGCCATGGCAATCGCCGCGGTCATCGCGGTGGCGGGATTTGCCCTGGCAGTTCCGCGACTTGTCGTGACAAAGAGGCGCACTATGGGCGCATGAATGCGGGGGCGCAAACCCAAGTCGACGAGATCGCACCCGGCATCTTCCGGATGTCCACGTGGGTCCCGGATATCACCGAGCATGGTTTCACCTTCAACCAGTTCCTTCTCACCGGCGACGAGCCGATGTTGTTCCACACCGGGCAGCGACAGCTGTTCCCGCTGGTGTCGGCGGCCGTGAATCGGGTCATTCCGCTGGAGAAGCTGCGCTGGATCTCGTTCGGCCATCTCGAGGCCGACGAGTGCGGAGCGATGAACCTCTTCCTGGATGCCGCCCCCAACGCCGAGGTGATCCAGGGCCCGCTGGCGTGCATGCTTTCGCTGATCGACATGTGCGACCGCCCGCCGGTCGCGGCCGATGTCGAGCCCGGCGCGGTGCACGACGTCGGTGGGCACCGGCTGCGGTTCATTCCTACGCCGCACGTGCCACACAACTGGGAAGCTGGGTTGTGGCACGACGAGACGACGTCCACCCTGCTCGCCGGTGACTTGCTCACACATGTCGGAAAATGCCCGGCCCTGACCGAATCCGACTGTGTAGCACCGGCGCTGGAGGCCGAGTCGATCTTTCACGCCACCGGGCTGACGACTAACCTCGGGCCGACGCTGGAGCAGCTCGCCGACCTGCGCCCGACTACGCTGGCGCTCATGCACGGCTCGTCCTACTCCGGTGACGGCGCCGCGCAGCTGCGCGCGCTGGCCGACGGATACGCCGCGATGGCGGGCACTGGATGACGGCACACTGGGCGCTTGCCGTTGCTGTCACGTTGGGCGTTGTGGTGACGGGCTGCCAGACCAGCACCCCGGGTACGCCCATCACGAGTCCGAAATCACTCACCGAGCCGAACTTTCCGACCAGCCGACCCGCCAGGCCGACCGCCGCGCCGCCGAAGACACTCACGCCTGCGCCGCCGACGAGTACTGCCGCAGCTCCCGGCGCAGAGGTGCTGCCGCCGGAAAACGGCTACGTGTTCATCGAGACGAAGTCCGGCAAGACCCGCTGCCAGCTCAGCACCGCCGAGGTCGGCTGCGAGGCGCAGTTCACCAATTCACCGGTGCTCGACGGCACCCCCGCCAACGGTGTGCGGCTGACCGCGAACGGTGAAGTCAGTTGGCTTGTGGGTAATTTAGGCGACATTCCCGCCGTCACCCTCGACTACCGGACGTACTCGGCGGTGGGCTGGACGATCGAGGCTCGTGAGGACGGCACCCGCTTCACGAACGATCGCAGCGGCCACGGCATGACCGTCGCCGTCGACGGCGTACAGGCATTCTAGGCTTCACCCATGACCCCGGCTCAGCGTGAACGCGCCTCACTCGTCGAGACCATGCGCTCCATCGGACCCGACGCGCCGACGCTCTGCGAGGGCTGGACCACCCGTGACCTCGCGGCGCATCTGGTAGTCCGGGAGCGCAGGCTCGACGCCACGCCGGGCATCATGATCCCGCTTCTCGCCGGCTACACCGACAAGGTCCAGCGCCAGGTAGCCGCGTCGACCGACTGGGATGAGCTGCTGAACAAGATCGCTTCTGGTCCGCCCACGCTATCCCCGTTCAAGATCCTCGATCCGGTCGCGAACATGGACGAGATGTTCATCCACCACGAGGACGTCCGACGAGCTCAAGGTGGTTGGGAGCCACGCGCGCTCGACGCAGCCACCGTCACGGCGTTGCGACGGCCACTCGCCATCATGGCCCGGCTGACCATGGCGAAGGTACCGGCCCGGGTGACGCTACAGACGCCAGACGGCGCGACGGTCGCCGTTGTCGGCCACGGTCCGCCGTTGACTGTCACCGGCGAACCTGGAGAGCTCACGCTCTTCGTCGCAGGCCGAGACGAGGCGCAACTCACCCTCTCCGACGCCCAGGCCGCCCAAGCGGTTCGCGCAGCTCGCCGCGGGCTCTGACGTACTAGCCGTCAGACCGTTTGGTTCTTCGACGCCAAGCCCGCGGGGGCCGAGGCGACGGCGCGTTGGATTGCCTCGGCCAGCGCAAGCGCAGTCTCCTCGGTCAGCTCGAGGGCGACCCTGGCCGACGGGCCCAGCGCAGGGTTGAGCACGTCGATATTCACGGTGTGGCCGTATGGGGCATGGACCGGATGGTCGACGTAGACCGTTGCCTGGCTGGCCCCGAACCAGCCCGTCGCACCCTTGCCGCTGCCGTCGACGTCGATCTTTTCAGTCAGATAGGTGCACATGCGTCAGCCCTCCAGATGCTTGGCGAAGAAGTCGCCGATCCGTCGCCAACCGTCCAGCGCCGCCTCCACGCGGTACGCCGGGCGGTCGACGGAGAAGAACGAGTGTCCAGCCCCGTCGTACGAGTGAAACTCGTGGTCCTTGCCCAGCCGGTTCAGTTCGGCGTCCAGCTTGGCCACCGCATCCGGTGACGGATACCGATCCTCGATGCCGAACAACCCGAGCATTGGGCAGCTCAGATCGGATGCCAGCCCCAGAATCGGCCTCATGCTGGCCGGCAAGCCTTCCGGCGGGTCTTCGACAATGAAGGCGCCATAGCAGTCCACAGCGGCATCCAATTGCAACGAGCACGCCGCCAGAAACGCCTGCCGTCCCCCCGAGCAGTGGCCGATCACCCCCGTCTTTCCGTTGGCACCGTCCAGATTTCGGAGATATTCCGCGGCGCCGGCCACATCTCCGACGAGTCGGTCGTCGGGTACGCCGCCGGCTGCGCGCACGGTGGCCGCCGCGTCGTCAGGGTCGGCGCCGGGCGCCTCGCGTGAGTACAGATTGGGGCAGACCGCGTGGTAACCCGACACGGCTAGCCGGCGGACGAACTCCTTGGTCTCGCGGTCGTACCCCGGCATGTGGTGAATCCACACCACGCCACCGCGCGAGCCGGTCGCAAGCGGCACTGCACAGTAGGCCTCGATTTCGTCGCCGCCGTGACCGGTGATGGTGATCGTTTCCGCGCGTATCGCATCTGGACTGGCCATGGTCATTCGCATTTCTCCTGGGAAGCAATGACGGATTGCAACCGCAACTTTTAGATTGCCCTGCAACGTGATTGGTTGGGCAGCTACGCCGTCCGAACTAGTCTGACGTGCCCAGTGCCGACAGTCCCGCGTCGTAGCTGGGCTCGACCGCGATCTCGGGCACCAACTCCGTATACGCGACGTTGCCGTCTGCGCCGATCACCACAACTGCCCGCGCAAGGAGCCCGGCCATCGGACCGTCCACGATGGTGATGCCGAAATCATCGCCGAAGCTGTCCCGGAACGCTGATGCCGTGATGACGTTCTCGATGCCCTCGGCGCCGCAGAACCGCTTCTGAGCGAACGGCAGATCTTTCGATACGCACAACACGGACAGGCCGCTTGCCTCGGCGCGCTCGTTGAATGTCCGGACACTGGTCGCGCACACGGGAGTATCGACCGACGGAAAGATGTTGAGCAACAACGGCTTACCGTGGAACTGTTCGCTGGTCACCGCGCCGAGATCGGTGCCGGTCAGGGTGAATCGCGGAGCGGGGGATCCGACGGCGGGCAACTCACCGACCGTATTGATCGGGTTTCCGCGCAACGTTATCTGTGCCATTCGTACAGTGTGCCAAAGCTGCCTGTGCGGCTCCCGCCAGGGTTCGTTGCGGTTATCCGCCCCTGCATGAAATGTCCACGTAGACGGTTGGGTGGGGTCGATCCGGCGTCCCGATGAGTCGACGTTCGAACTGTTGAGTCCCTCGATCCCGGTGACTTTGCAACCCGACAGCGGGTAAACCGCGGCACCGTTGAGTACTACGTTGAAGCCCTGGCTTTGTAGGGCATTGATCGTGTCTTGTGCGTTGCCGAACCCTGAAGGCGCCGCCGCAGCCTCACCGCTTGACCCAAGTGCGGTGACCGAAAAAGCGGCGAGCGCGGCGACCGCGGTGATGATTGTGTTCCTCATCGAGTTCCCTTTCCGGAGGGAGTTAGCGACGAGGGTTACGGTCGACGACCGGCAGGCACGCCTCTACGCTAGCGGTCGTGGATTTTCGCGTCTTCGTCGAACCCCAGCAAGGTGCCACCTACTCCGATCAGCTCGCGGTCGCCCATGCCGCAGAGGCGCTGGGCTATTCGGCGTTCTTTCGGTCGGATCACTACGTAGCGCTCAGCGGCGACGGGTTGCCCGGGCCGACCGACTCCTGGGTGACGCTCGCCGGCATCTCGCGTGAGACGTCGACGATCCGGCTCGGCACGATGGTCACCTCCGCCACCTTCCGCCATCCCGGCCCGCTGGCGATCTCGGTCGCTCAGGTCGACGAAATGACCGGCGGCCGTGTGGAATTGGGTATCGGCGCCGGCTGGTTCGAGGCAGAGCACCAGGCGTATGCGATTCCGTTCCCGCCGCTGGGCGAACGCTTCGACCGGCTCACCGAACAGCTGCACATCATCACCGGCCTGTGGACGACACCCGTCGGCGAGAAGTTCGACTACCCCGGAACGCACTACACCGTGGTGGAATCCCCGGCCCTGCCCAAACCCACGCAGTCACCGCACCCGCCGATCATCATCGGCGGCGGCGGCGCCAAGCGCACACCCGCGCTCGCGGCGCAGTTCGCCGCCGAATTCAACATCCCGTTCGCGCCGTTGGACGTGGCCAAGACTCAGCTCGAGCGGGTGGCGGGGGCATCGGCCGAGGCCGGCCGGTCGCCCGACTCGCTGACCTACTCGGCGTGTTTCGTGGTGTGCGCGGGGCGCGACGATGCGGAGATCGCGCGGCGCGCGGCCGCGATCGGCCGAGAGACAGACGCGCTGCGCAGCAACTCACCGTTGGCGGGAACTCCCGCCGAGATCGTCGACAAACTCGGCGCATATATAGAGGTGGGCGTGCAACGGGTTTATCTGCAGCTTCTCGACATGTCCGACCTCGACCAACTCGAGTTCTTCGCTACCCGGGTGGTATCGCAGTTCGACTGACCGGTTTCTGGCTGCGACCCGCGGCTACTATCACTGGGCATGGCAGGTCAGGACCACGACGACTACGACGACGAACAGTTGTCGTCGGCTACGCCGTGGTACAACCGAACCCCGGCGCTCGTCGGGGCGAGCGTGGCCGGCCTCGCCGTGATCGGCATTCTGATCGCAGCGGTGACGTTCGTGTCGCGCCAGTTCAACGAGCCCGACCAGGCTCCGCTGAACTTCGTCGAGCCGTCGTTCTCGGCGACTGCCACCCACTCGTTGTCAACGCCGACCACGACCGCGACGATCACCAGCACCAGTCCCCCGGTCACCACTGACATCGACGCACCATCGTCCACCACCTCCTCGTCACCCGATACATCGAGCGGTACCGACACGTCGACCCCCACCCGGACCGCGTCGACCAAGCCGCACACATCACCAAGCGGCGCCGAATCGCCGCCCAGTACGACGCGTCGCGGCCCCCGCACGAATGTGACGCGCACGCTCTATCCGCTGCCCTGAGCGCTTACTATCAGTGCCCGTGGCGCGCTACGGACCTCCCGACGACCCCAACCACTCTGACCAGGAGCCGACCCGGTACGCCAACTACGGTGATTAGACCAACCAGGGCAACTACGGCGACTATGGCCAGCGGCCGTACCCGCCGTCGGTGAGCCTGGCCTACCGCCGACGGAACCGCTTCTTCCCTGGTATCGCAAACCCGTGGCGCTGGTCGCATTCGGCGCGGTCGGCGCGGTGCTGATCGCGTTGATCCTCTTCGGGCTGGTCAAGCTGCTCACCGGCGGCTCATCACCGGAAAGTCCGACCACGCTCACCCCGATCACCCGGAGCACGACGTCGGTGACCGCGCCGACAACCACGACGGCCGCCACCACGACAGAGCCGACCACCGAGCAGACCACGACCACGACGACCACCGAGCCCACTACGACGACCACCACTACCACGACCACCACGACAACGACGACCGAACCAAGCGTCAGCACGAGTACGAGCACCAGCACGGTCACCCAGACCGTCACCGTTCCACCATCGGGCGGCTGAGTGACTCGCGCCGCCTACGCACACGACGCCGTCGTCATCCTCGATGCCGGCGGGGACTCCCGCGCGCCCGGCGGTGCGATAACCGTTGCGCTGTGCGGACATTGGGACCACGAGCCGCCGTGTCCGCTGGCACCTCACCACACCGATGCAACACCAGCAGGCGACGAGATGCTCCGGCTACGGGTGCTGTTTGCCGCCGATCCCGCCGACGAGGAGCGGGTGCGGTCGTTGATCACACAGGCGTTGTCGTCGGGCCGGCTGACCGGTCCCGACGGCCGGGTTACCAGGTGGATGCTGAAGTCCAGCGGCGCCGATAGTGTCCGTTCGGAGGAAGCCGACGACGCGGCGCGGCTCGTCGCGTCCTAGCGGCCTCTCGCGGCATATTCAGCGACCAGCCCCTCTGCGCTGCGCACCGCCGCCCTGCAGGCGCGGGTGGTGAACGGATCGTTGAGGGGATGGTCGGCGCGGCGGCGCCACCGCTGAGCTGCCGCGAACGCTGCCCGCGGCCCGTCGTACGGCGCGTCGGGCTGCAGCCCCAGCCGGCTGGCGGCGTCGGTGCCCAGCCCTCCGATGATGCGCCGCAGCGACGCCATCTCGTCTTCGTTCAATGTCGTTGGACGCGAACGTAATTGGCTCAACAACCGAAGCTCTTCAAAGGCATGCGTATCCGCCAGCAGCGGATCGATGTCGGCGAGGATGTAGCGCGTCGCATAGATCGGGTTGGTCTGCACGAACCGCCGCAGCGACAGCAGCGCGGTATGCGCCTTCAGCAGATCCGAACGTTGCGCGAACTGCTGGTCGATGACGTCGCGCAGCGCCACCAGCCCACTGCGCTCCAGCAGCTCGTCGGCCAGCGCCACCGAATCGCTGACACCGGCGCGCAGCACCGCGATCGAGATCCTGATGCCGAACATGCCGAACCGGTCCAACAGGGCGGCCCGGGTGGCGGCATCGACGGGCAACGAACTGTCCTCCCGCACGAAGCGGTCCACCGACAGCATGGCCTTCGTGAGCTCGGCGGCGTCCACCCCGGCCAGCTTCTCCAGCGCCACGAATTCGCTCTGCCGCAACGTGCGGGCAGTCAGCGCCAACAGCCCGGACACCGGCACCACGGCCTGGCAGATGCCGGTCTTGTCCATTTCGCTGGTGAACCGTTTGGCCACATCCTTGGCCGAGAGCATCGCGTCGATCCGGCCCGCGCCGATCTCGTCGGCCCGCGACGCGACCCCGATCACGCCGAGCGCGCCGGCCGATCCGCCAACCAGCTCACCGATCTGTTTGAGCAGCGCGATGTCCGCGGCATTCAACGTGCGAAGCAGGAACACCACCGCGTCGACGCGCGGCACCCCGTCCTCGGGCACCAGCAGCCGCAAGGTGCGTTGGGAGACATCACGCGACAGCGACGACGTGCCCGGCGTGTCGATGATGGTCGCGTCGATCAGCTCGGCGGCGGGCCATTCCACGTCCAGGTCGACGACGTCCTCGGGGTCGAGGCTGGCGAAGTCGAACGTCAGCCCAGCCGATCCGTTCGAGCCACGGGCGATCGGCACATTCGAGCGCCTCCCACCGCGGTGGTTGGCCGTCACCTTCGGGATTGGACCGTGCCGGAACCAGGTGACGATGCGGGTGGCTTCGGTGGCGTCGGTCGGCGCGATGTCTTCGCCCACAAGCGCATTCACGAGCGTTGACTTGCCCGCCTTCAACGTCCCCGCCAGTGCGATGCGGATCGGCTGGTTGAGCCGATAGCCGATGCGCTCCAGTTCGTTGTGCACGTCGGGTCGATTCCGGTACGTCGGATCGTTGCGGTACGCCTGGATGGTTCCGCCCAGGATCGCGCGCACCTGATCGCTCGTGCTCATCTCGGGCTACCTCGGCTGTCCTCCCACTCGGCGATAACCGACTGTTCAGCTTAAAGCGTGTCGAATCGCCAAGTCATTCGACAGCTTCGCCCCAGACGACAGCGCTCGTATCGCGTTCGACGCCGTCGTCATCGATGGCATGGTCGTGGTGCGGTTCGTCGTCCTCGGGCGGGGTGGTGGTTTACGTGGTTCCCACGGGCTCGCGGGCCGCTTCGGTGGCGCCGGGCGCCAAATTGACCGCGTGATCGGTCACCTGTTTGAGAATGTTCAGCTGCCGCTCGAGTTCGCGGACGCGGTTGACGCGCTCGTTCTCCTCCAGCTGCGCCGACGCGATCGTCGCCTGCAGCGACTCGTTGAGCGAGCGGGTGGTCTGATTGGCGATGCCGCGGTAGTGGTCGCGCAGCTGGCGCTGAATCCCCTTGAGCCGGTCGCGCGATTCCTTGGTGACGACGAACGAAACGTCGTCAACGAAACGCCGCATGTTCATCTTCGCCTCGCCGCGCACGCGCATCATGCGGTTCTCCATGTCGTCCTTGTAGGTCTTGCGGCCCAACAGAACGCCGGCGCCCAGCGACAACGGATTGAACATCCCCAACCCGGCGAACGATGTCAGCATGCCGAACATCAGCACGCCGCCGTACGAGCCGCGCATGCCGGTGACGACCTTGTGCCCGGCCTTGATGGGCTTGGCTTCCAGCTTGGAGAGCGACTTGATTTCCCCGAGGCTGGCACCCATTTCGCGGGCGTCGAGCTGTGGCATCTTGATCGCCTCGAGCCCCGCCTCGACGAACGTCCGAGCTACCTCCTGGGCAAGCACCTCGGCACGCTGGTAGGCCCACACGAAGTTGTCGCCGACGGCGGTGGCGATCGCATTCTCCAGCTCGGCGCCGATCTCGGCCCAGTGATGAGTCGGGTCGGTGGTGTCGATCACGTGCTCGGTGTGCTGGGTGATGGTCCGGAACCGACCGCGCAGGTCGTGGTCGACATCGGCGGTCAGATCGGCGATTCCGTCGTTGAGCACCTGCTGCCACAGCGCGGTCTGCTGAAGAGCGTCCTGGGCTTCCTGCTTGCGCTGTTCGAGCTCGGCCTTCAACCGGTCGCGGGCATCCGGATCGTTGAGCGCTGACAGCTCGGAGTCCGCGGCAAGCGTCAAATGCTCGGCAGCGGAGCGGATCTCGGCGAGCACCTGGTCGCGCACCCGGTCGTTCTCCCGGGACAGCACCTTCTCGCTGAGGAACTTCACGATCGCCGGGAAGTTGGACTCTTCGTTGAGTTCCTTGTCGTTGAGCTGGATGGCGTGGCTGCGTAGCAGCGACGACGCCGGAATCATCGGGATCGGCAGTCCTGTGCGCTGCAGATGCGCCTCGTTGACCTCGACGATCTCGCGCCAGTGCGGGTAGAGGTCGGTCTTGGTCGCGACAATCGTTGCGACCGGGCAGATTTCGAATGCCTGACGGATGAACGTCATCTCGGGATCGGTGAACTCCTGGCTGGTGTCGCTGATCATCAGCATGGCATCCGCGTCGGGCAGCAGTCCGAGCGTGGCTGACAGATGCGGCTGAGCATGACCGCCGACGCCGGGGGTGTCGACGAACACCAACCCGCCCTTGAGCAGGGGACTGTTCGCGGTGACCGCGACTCGGAGTACCTGCCGGCCGCGTGCCGCGGGATGGCGACGCAGATCGTTTTTGATGTCCGCGATGGGGATCTCTATCGCATCGGGCTCGGCACCGTCGGCGCCGGCGAGGATAAGCTTCGCCGTGGCCTGTTCGCCGTAGGACACCATCGTGGCGACCACCGTGGTCTCGTCGTCGCCGACGCGGGAGACCGGCACATTAAGCAGCGAGTTGAGTAGCTGGCTCTTGCCCTGTTTGAGCTGGCCGGCGATCACCACGCGGATCTGCGGGTCGCTGATCCGCTCCTTTGCCTTGGCCATCCGCCCGGCCAGATCGCCGCGGTCCTGAGCCTCGGCGATCTTGATCGTGTGGTCGATCAATTCAACGATGACCTTGACCTTGCGGGGGTCATTCGGTTGCGTCATGGTGTCCCTCTTGTGTTGCCGCCGTTGCCCTAACGGTAGGCGTGCCAGCTGGCGGGGCCCTGAGTTCGGTCCCCGCCAGCTGCGCTATTTCGTGGTACCTCTCGGTCAGAACAGGTCGACGTCCACACCCTGGTGGATGTCGGTGGTCTCGTGAACCGAGTTGTCGACGCTGTCGTGGCTGTCGTGCGTCGAGGTGTCGGTGTTGTGGCTGTTCGACGAGTTGTCGTCGTGGCTTGCATCGACGCTGCCGGAGATGTCGCCACCATGGGTTTCGACGTTGGTGACGTCGCCGCCGGCGGAGGTGGTCGTGGTGTGCGTAGGAGCGATGACCACCCCGCCGCCCGCCCCACCTGTCGCAGCGCCGCCGTCGCCCCCACCACCGGTGAGGATGCCGCCGCCATGGCCACCGTTGCCACCGGACGCACCGCCACCGCCGGTATCGATGTCGCCAGTCTTGACGACCGGACCCTCGTTGCCCTGGATGATGTCGCCGCCGCCGGTCTCTTGCGAGTTGTCCTCGACGTCGTTGCCGTTGCCCACGATGACGGGCGAGTGGTCGCCGGCGTCGATGTCGCCGGTGTTGGCGTTGTTGTGATCTCCGTCCTGCTTCACCGAGCCATCAGTCAGGATGTCGCCGTCGTTGGCTCCGTTGACCACCACACCGCCGTGATCGGCGGTGTTCGTGGTCTTATCGCCGAAGGTGATGTCACCGAAGTCCAGGTTGACACCGCCCTGCTGCACGTCGTGGCCGGCCTCGGGGCTCAAGATGTGGGGATCGTTGTTGCTCAGCACGTCGTTGTGGCTCAGCGTGTCGTTGTTGCTGAAGGCGTGGGTCTCCGGCGCGAAGACATGCTGCGGGGTGAAGGCGATGCCGTGGGTCTCGGCGACCGCCTGCTGCAACCCCTGCACCGGGTTACCGCCGCCGTGGATGACAGCAGCCGGTGCCACGGTCGCGGCGACGGCCTGCACCTGCGCGGCGGTCACGTTCTGAACGCCGGCGTTGGTCATTGCACGGTCGGGGTCGTTGACGAAGGCCTGCGCCTGAACCGGGTCGCGGAACAGGTCGAGAATCCAGTCGATCACGTTGGTCATTTGGGTGGTCCTTTGCTGTGTGTGTTGTGGAAGCTGGTCGCCGGCTGTCCGGCGAACTGATGACAACGTTATGGACCGGACGACGTTGGAGAAACGGGGTCAGAGCCCGTCCCTACGAGATCGCATCCCGGGATAGTGGCGGGGCCCCTATTAGGGGATTAGGGGATAGCCGGGGATGACGGCATCAGGCCAGGTCAGCGACGGCACAGCACGCCAAAACGGCGCGGCCGTGAGTGGCCGCGCCGTTGTGGACGTGCTGATGCGCACTAGTCGAAGACGTCGAATCCGGTGTCGCCGACGTCCAGGTGGTGCTGGGCGTCGTCGACGACTGACTGCCAATCGGTGTCGGCGCCGTCGCCGACGAGCGGTGCGTCGTCGATGATCCCATCTGTGAGCTGCGCGGACGGATCGTCGAAGGTCGCGACGGCCGGAACATCGGCATCGTGAAGAGCGTCCAGACCCGCGTGCAACGAGTCGTCGGGCTGCTCGATGACGTTCGTCGCGAAGGCGTGTCCGTCGTCGATCACCGGGACCGAGGAATGGTCATCGAATGCGTCGAAAGCCGCGGTAGCTGCCCCGCTGCTCCATACGTTGCCCCCGGCATCTCCGCCGAGTAGATCCGCGCCTGTACTCGGCACCGCCGACGACAGCGATTCCGAGACAACCGGGATCAGCGCATTGACGTCCGCGCTGGTCACATCGGGCAGGTTGGCGGCGTGAATGGCTTGCGCCGGGTCAGCGGCATACTGGGCGGCAGCGTCAGGGTCCCGCACCAACGACATGACAAAGTCGAGTAGCGGGTTTGCCATGACACACCTTCTCTCCTGTTGAATACTCCGGGCGAACGCCCGTTCGTTAGACACGATGCTATCCAGGGCCTGCCCTGGCGTGATCGGTGCGAAACCCTGCCCTGCCGCCGCAACGTTAGGGGACACAGCGTTAGGGGTTTTGCGCCGTTAGGGGGATCTGCGTGTTCGGCACGTCGTCGGCGTGCGGTCCCAAGAGCGTCCACACCTCTAAGTCCACGAGCACCCCAAAATCCGCCCCAACTTTTCTCCGACGCGGTGAACACCCGTCGCCCACGGTCGACCTCAGCGCGAGCGTCGACAACGAACATTATTGCCTCGCTTTGCTCGCCGCCTTCGGCCTGCCCGTCGCGCGCA
>Ga0207675_100004704_pt1 | contig 13138 bp, 12 predicted proteins | sample KBSSwiS42_FD_184305 | JGI IMG/M metagenome (GOLD analysis project Ga0207675, IMG submission 184305) | Switchgrass rhizosphere microbial communities from Kellogg Biological Station, Michigan, USA - KBS Switchgrass S4-2 (SPAdes) (version 2) | ecosystem: Host-associated > Plants > Roots >... | reverse complement strand
GTTTCACGTAGAGGTGAACTATGGATGACGACGCCGGTATCCCCGCATTGCCACTCTCCTCGCCGATCCGGCCCGAGCCACCATCCTGCGCACCCTGATCGACGGTACGCTGCGGCCGGCTGGCGAATTGGCCTACACCGCCAATATCTCGGCGCAGTCGGCAAGCGCGCATCTCGCCAAGCTGGTGGAAGGGGGGCTGCTCGCCGCGGAAGCGCAGGGACGGCATCGCTACTTCCGGCTCGCGAGCGCGCAAGTTGCGGACGCGATCGAAAGCCTCGCTTCGCTCAGCGTGGCGGTCCGCCCGCGCGCCCCGCGCAGTCCGCTGCCTTCGAAATCGATGCCGATTCAGTTTCTGCATGCCAGGACGTGCTATGACCACCTGGCCGGCGAGACCGCGGTCCGGGTGTGCGAGGCCATGCTGAAGGCGCGCTGGCTGATTGCTCAGGCGCGGGATTTCCGCGTTACCCGGCTCGGCGAGAAAGAACTGGCGGCGCTCGACATCGATCTCGCCGCAGCGCGCCAGTCGCGGCGCATCTTCGCGCGCGCTTGCGTGGACCTGACACAGCGGCGCCCGCATATCGGCGGCGCCCTGGGTGCCGCGCTGCTCGATCTATACGTCTCGCGGGGGTGGATCCTGCGCACGCGCCGCTCGCGCGTCGTAAACATTACGCCCAAAGGACAGGATGCCTTTCGGCGAACATTCGGCACCAGTTAACAGTTCACTACAAAATGAGGGCATACATCCCCTCATGCTCCCCTGGTCCCGGCCTGTTTCAAATCAATCTGAAACGTGCGTTAAGTCGTACACACCCGGTCCATCAGCCGCCGCATGAACTGCTCGCACTTCGCGACCTGCTCGATGGCGACATATTCGTTGGGCTTGTGCGCCTGCTCGATGGACCCCGGCCCGCAGACGACAGTTGGAATGCCGGCTCGCTGAAACTGCGATCCCTCGGTGCCGAACGACACCTTGCCGATATCGTCGTTGCCCGATAATTCCTGCGCCAGCCCGACTACTTCGCCTTCCGGACCGTTATCGAGCGCGGGCAGTGCCGACAGCGGCGTAATTGTGAAGCCGGTGTCGGGATGCACCGCGCGCATTTCCGGCACCAGCCGCGTGTCGATGTACGTTTTGAACTCCGCCAACAGCGCCTCGGGATCGTCGCCGGGCAGGTGGCGGAACTCGAAATCGAACGTGCATTCGTGCGGCACGATGTTGAGCGCGGTGCCGCCGCGCATGACGCCGGTATGCACGGTCGTGTGCGCAACGTCGAAGCCGCGATCGTACGGCCCCTGATCGCGATGACGGCGCGCCATCGACTTCAGGAACGCGACCGCCTCCGCCGCCGCTTCCACCGCATTGACGCCCGCCGGCGCATATGCCGAATGGCAGGTAAAGCCGCGCACGTTGCAGCGAAACCCCCGTTTGCCTTTGTGCGCGATGACGGGCCGCATCAGCGTCGGCTCGCCGACGATGCACGACCTGGGCCGGATGCCGGACTGCGCGAGATCGCTGATCAGGCGGCCCACGCCGATGCAGCCGACTTCTTCGTCGTACGAAAAAGCAAAATGCAGCGGCGTCTTCAGGCCGCGGCGCGCGAACTCGGGCGCGAGCGCCAGCACCACGGCGATAAAACTTTTCATGTCGGAGGTGCCGCGCCCGTAGAGCTTGCCGTCTTTTTCCACTACGTTGAATGGATCGGTATCCCATGCCTGGCCGTCGACCGGCACCACGTCGGTATGGCCGGACAGCAAGATGCCCGGGGTTCCCGGCGGTCCCAGCGTCGCAAACAGGTTGGCCTTACTGCGCTCGTCGTTGAAAGTAAGACGGCTCTCGGCGCCCAGGGCGGCAAGGTAGTCGCGCGCGAAGTTGATCAACTCGAGGTTCGAATCGCGGCTGACGGTCGGAAACCCGACGAGCTTGCGTATCATGTCGATGCTGACGGGCGCGCCGGCGGGTTGTGCTGCCATGATAGGTCAATTCTGACGAAAGCTTACAGAATAGGTGCGGGGTCTGAAGGTGTCAATTTTGGTGCGCGCGCACCACGGCTTTGCGATGTCGCAACCGGACAAATTACGGTATGCTGAACGCGCCGTCTCAGAGAGGAAAAGTCCGATGTCTGCGAGAATATTTTGCGCGGCGCTCGCGCTGCTGCTCGGCAGCGCATACGCGACAGCAGCCGACTTGAGCATCGCGGTCGGCGCCGACGTCACCTCGATCGACCCTCACTATCACAACCTCACGCCGAACAACAATATCGCCGAGCACATCTTCGAAACACTCATCACCAAGGACCCGAAGTCGCTGTTGAAACCCGCGCTCGCGGTGTCGTGGAAGGCGATCGACGATCTCACCTGGGAATTCAGGCTGCGCAAAGGCGTCAAGTTCCATGACGGCTCGGACTTCACGGCTGCCGACGTCGTGTTCTCGATCGAGCGCACCGCACAGGTGCCGAACAGCCCGTCGCCCTTCACGCTGTACACGAACCAGATCACCGAGAAAATCATCGTCGACCCGCTAACCGTGCGGCTTAAAACGGCAACGCCGTACCCGCTGATGCCCAACGACATGGGCACCGTATTTATTGTCTCGAGCAAGGTCGCCAAGGGCGCCGCCACCGCCGATTTCGACTCCGGCAAGGCAACCGTGGGCACCGGGCCGTTCAAGTTTGTGCGCTATGCAAAAGGCGACCGCGTCGAGCTCGCGCGCTTCGACGGCTACTGGGGCACCAAGTCCGCGTGGGACAAGGTCACCTTCCGCGTGATTGCGAGCGATCCGTCGCGCGTGGCGTCGCTGCTCGCCGGCGACGTGCGCGCAATCGAAAGCGTGCCGACGGCCGATCTCGCCCGGCTGTCGAAGGACCCGTCGATCGCCATTTCGCGCACCGTGTCGCATCGCTTGATTTTTCTGCATCTCGATACCAACCGCGACAGGTCGCCGATGGTGACCGATAAATCCGGCAAGCCGCTCGACAAGAACCCGTTGAAGGACGTGCGCGTGCGCAGGGCAATCTCGAAGGCGATCAACCGGCAGGCGATCGTCGAGCGCGTAATGGAGGGCGCCGCGGTCGCAACCGGCCAGCTGATGCCAGAAGGCATGTTCGGCTACGTGCCGGGCATGAAACCCGAAGCGTTCGATGCGGACGGCGCGAGAAAACTGCTGGCCGAGGCCGGCTATCCCGACGGCTTCGCGCTTACGCTGCACGGCCCCAACGACCGTTACGTGAACGACGACCAGATCTGCCAGGCTATAGCACAAATGCTCTCGCGCATCGGCATCCAGACGCGCGTCGAGACGCTGCCGTCGGCGGTGTATTTTTCGCGCGCGACCAAGCTCGAATTCAGCATGATGCTCGTCGGCTGGGCGGCCGACACCGCGGAAGCGTCGTCGCCACTCAAAGCGCAACTCGCGACCTATGACGTGAAAAAAGGCATGGGCACCGCGAACCGCGGCCGCTATTCAAATCCTAAAATGGACGCGCTGCTCGAGCAGGCGCTGGCGACCGTCGACGACACCAAGCGCGAGAAACTGCTACAGCAGGCGACCGAAGTGGCGGTCGGCGACCTGGGCATCATTCCGCTGCATCACCAGGTCAACCTGTGGGGCACGCGCAAAGGCACCGTCTACACGGCACGCACCGACGAGCGCACGCTCGCCCACGAATTCCGCCCGCAATAAGAAGCAAGGATGAACGATGAAGGCGGAAGCATGAAAAAAAGGCCCGCTCCTGTTCATTCTTCATCCTTCCGCCTTCATCCCTTTATAACCGGGAGCCGATCATGATTGTTCGCCTGCTGATTGCCGCGTTGCTTGCGCTGACCGCTCTCGCCCCTGCCACCGCTGCCGAGCTCGTGATCGGGCTGGGCGCCGACGTGACATCGATCGACCCGCACAACAACAACGCGGCACCTAACAACAGCATCGTCGAGCAGATATTCAATAAGCTGATCGAGAACGACGCGAGCCAGAAACCGAAGCCGGGGCTGGCCGAATCGTGGCAGACGATCGACGACCTCACCTGGGAATTCAAGCTGCGCCGCGGCGTGAAATTTCACGACGGCTCGGAATTCACCGCGGCGGACGTCGCTTTTTCGATCGAGCGACCAGGCATTATCAATACACCCGGCGGTTTCACCATCTTTACGCGCTCGATCACGGAAAAAATCATCGTCGATCCGTACACGATCCGGCTGAAGACGGCCACACCCTATCCGAACCTGCCGATTGACATGGCGGGGCTGATCATCGTGTCGAGCAAAGCGGCGAAAGGAGCAGTCGCTGCCGATTTCGATTCCGGCAAAGCGACCATCGGCACCGGGCCGTGGAAGTTCGTGCGCTATATCAAAGGCGATCGCATCGAGCTCGTGCGCAACGACAACTACTGGGGACCGAAGCCGCCGTGGGACAAAGTGACTTTCCGGCTCATTACCTCCGACCCCTCGCGCATTGCCGCGCTGCTGTCGGGGGACGTGCAAATGATCGAAGTCGTGCCGCCGGCGGACTACGCGAATCTCAAGGTCAACAAAGACATCACGATTTTCACCACGACGTCCAACCGCATGATTCACCTGCATCTGGATTCCAACCGCGACAAATCTCCTTTCGTCACCGATAAGGCAGGCAGGCCGCTCGACCGCAATCCGTTCAAGGATGCGCGCGTGCGCAAAGCGGTTTCCAAAGCGATTAATCGCAATGCGATCGTCGAGCGCGTGATGGACGGCCTTGCGCTGCCCGCCGGGCAACTCGTGCCCGAGGGCTTCTTCGGGGTAAGCGCGACCTTGAAACCCGAGCCGTTCGATCCTGAAGGCGCCCGCAAGCTCCTCGCCGAGGCGGGTTATCCCGACGGGTTCGCGATTACGCTGCACGGCCCCAACAACCGCTACGTGAACGACGACCAGATCGTGCAGGCAGTCGCGCAGATGCTGACGCGCGTGGGCATTACGACCAAGGTGGAAACGCTGCCCTTCTCGGTTTACGTTTCGCGCGCCAACAAAGTCGAGTTCAGCGCGGCGCTGTTAGGCTGGGGCGTCTCCACGGGCGAGGCGACGTACCCATTGCGCTCGCTGATTGCGACCTATAACCAGGCCAAGGGCCTTGGCACCTGGAATTGGGGCCGCTATTCGAATCCGCAAATGGACGCGCTGCTCGAGCAGGGGCTCGCGACGGTCGACAACGCCAAGCGGGAAAAACTGCTGCAGCAGGCGACCGAGCTCGTGATCAGCGACACCGGCCTCGTACCCTTGCACTACCAGGTCAACACCTGGGCAGCGCGCAAGGGACTGGTTTATACGCCACGCACCGACGAGCGCACTTACGCGCACGACGTGCGCGCTACGCCCTGAAATGGCCGGTCCGTGAACTCCATCACAGCGGTGAAAATGAGCCTGGGTCGCAGCGCGCGTTGAGCTGTCGAGGGCAACACTTTTGGCCCTCGAAATGCAACAAAGAGGGATGAAAATAGACGCAAAAGCCGTTAGTATTGCGTGAGGGGGAAAACCGGAGAATCGCGTCGGCTTACGTTGCCGGCCGGCGCGCAACCGTAATCAATCATGCTCGTTTTCATCATTCGCCGGATGCTGCAAAGCGTGCTCGCGCTGCTCGTCATGTCGGTGCTCATATTCGTCGGCGTATTCGCAATCGGCAACCCGATCGACATCCTGATCAATCCGCAGGCCGACCAGGCTGAAATCGCGCGCGCGACCGCCGCCTTGGGACTCGATCAGCCCATGTGGGTCCAATACTGGGAATTTCTGCGCCACGCGCTGGCCGGCGATCTCGGGCGCTCGTTTTCGCAAAACGTGCCGGCCGTCGAGCTCATTTTCGAGCGCATGCCCGCGACCGTCGAGCTCGCGCTGTGCGCGATGCTGATGGCGATCGTGCTGGGCATTCCACTGGGCCTCGTCGCCGGCATGAAGCCCAACGCGTGGTACAGCAAGACGATCATGGCCGGCTCGATTTTCGGCTTCAGCCTGCCCACGTTCTGGGTCGGCCTGATGATGATCATGGTGTTCTCGGTATTTCTGGGCTGGCTGCCATCGACGGGCCGCGGCCACACCACGCTACTGTTCGGCATCCCGGTCAGCTTCCTGAACTGGGACGGCATTACGCACCTGATGATGCCGGCGCTGAATCTGGCGCTCTTCAAGCTCTCGCTGCTGGTCCGGCTCACGCGCGCCGGCACGCGCGAGGCGATGCTGCAGGATTACGTGAAGTTCGCACGCGCCAAAGGGCTGCCGATGCGGCGCATCGTCGGCGTGCACGTATTGAAAAACATCTTAATCCCGATCGTGACCGTAATCGGCCTCGAGTTCGGGTCGCTGATCGCGTTTGCCATCGTCACCGAAACCATCTTCGCGTGGCCCGGCATGGGCAAGCTGCTAATCGATTCTATCAACGTGCTCGATCGTCCCGTTATCGTCGCCTACGTGCTGATCATCGTGTGCCTGTTCGTCGTCATCAACCTCGCGGTCGACCTTCTGTATTCGCTGCTCGATCCGCGCGTGCGCCTCGCCGAAGCGCGCGCATGAGCAGCGTCGCGGTCGAGACCCCGTTCCGGCGCGTCGCCGCCGATTTCGCCGAGAGCCGGCTGGCGCTGGTCGGTCTCGCGACGCTGATCCTGATCCTGGTCGTGGCGATCGGCGCGCCGCTGGTGTCGCCGCAAAATCCATACAATCTCGCGACGCTCGACATCATGGATTCGAAACTGCCCCCTGGCGGCCAGAGTCTCGACGGCATGACGTTCTGGCTCGGTAGCGACGACCAGGGACGCGACATGCTGTCGGCGATTTTCTACGGCCTGCGCATCAGTCTGGGTGTCGGCACCCTGGCGACCGTATGTGCGCTCGCCATCGGGCTCGCCGTCGGGTTGATCGCGGCGTGGTTCGGCGGCTGGGTCGAAGCGGTGATCATGCGCCTCGTCGATCTGCAATTGTCGTTCCCGTCGATCCTGATTGCGCTCGTGCTGCTGGCCTCGCTGGGTCAGGGTGTGGACAAGATCGTCATCGCGCTGATCACGGTGCAGTGGGCGTATTACGCGCGTACTGTGCGCGGCGCGGCGCTGGTCGAGCGCAACAAGGAGTACATCGAGGCCGCGACCTGTCTGGCGCTGCCGACATCCCGCATACTCTTCAAGCATTTGCTGCCGAACGTGCTGCCGCCGCTGATCGTGATCGCGACGGTGCAGGTCGCGCACGCGATCGCACTCGAGGCCACCTTATCCTTTCTGGGACTGGGCATGCCGATCACTTCGCCGTCGCTGGGCCTCCTGATCGCCAACGGCTTCACGCATCTCATGTCCGGCAAATACTGGATCAGCCTCTATCCCGGCATTGCGCTGCTGATCACTATCGTCAGCATCAACTTAGTCGGCGACCAGCTGCGCGACGTGTTGAACCCGCGGCTGCAGAAATGACGCCGTCAGGCACTATCGCCTCGAAGATGGGGTTCCAGTCGCCCCCATCCTACCTTCCCCCATTGGGGGAAGGGGATACCGGCCTGCGCCGGAATGACCACAAAGCGTGACGACCATGGCTGTCCTCGCCGTCGAGAATCTGAAGACTCATTTCTTCACCAAGGCCGGGGTCGTCAAAGCCGTGGATGACGTCAGCTTCAGCGTCGACGCGGGGCGGGTTTTGGGCCTGGTCGGCGAATCGGGCTCGGGCAAAACGGTGACCGGCTTTTCCATCATGGGACTCGTCGATCCGCCGGGGCGCATCGTCGCCGGGCGCATCCTCCTCGAAGGCCATAATCTGCTGGACCGCACCGACGATGCGATGCGCGGGTTGCGCGGCGACCGCATCGCGATGATCTTCCAGGACCCGATGATGACGCTGAATCCGGTGCTGCGCATCGACACGCAGATGATAGAAACCGTGCTCGCGCATCAAGCGGTCAGCAAGGAACAGGCGCATGAGCTTTCGCGCAATGCGCTCGGCCGCGTCGGCATCCCGTCGCCGGACGAGCGGCTCAAAGCCTATCCGCACCAGCTGTCGGGCGGTATGCGCCAGCGCGTCGCGATCGCGATCGCGCTGCTCAACAACCCGCGAGTGATCATCGCCGACGAGCCGACCACCGCGCTCGACGTGACCATCCAGGCGCAAATCATTTACGAAGTGCAGAAGCTCGCGCGCGAAACGGGCACCGCGATGATCTGGATCACGCACGATCTGTCGGTGATCGCGGGGCTCGCCGACGATGTGTGCGTCATGTACGCTGGCCGCATCGTCGAATCGGGCCCGACCGCCGACCTGCTCGATCATCCCATGCATCCGTATACCGCCGGCCTGATCGCATCGATCCCGAGCCGCAACCAGCGCGGCAAGCCGCTGCACCAGATTCCCGGCATGACGCCCTCGCTGCTGCGCCTGAAACCGGGGTGCGCATTCCGCGACCGCTGTCCGCACGCCGATGCTCTATGCTCGACCGCGCCGGAAATCACGCGCCCCGCGCCCGCGCGCACGCTGCGCTGCTTTCATCCGATGACCGCACTGGAAGAAATCCGATGAGCGCACTGCTCGAACTCAAACACATCACCAAGAACTTTTCGCGGCCGCTCGACCTGGCCGCGAAGATCGCGCGCCTGGCCGGCTCCAAGGTGCACGAAGTCGTTGTGCATGCGTTAGACGACGTGTGCCTGACCATCAACGAAGGCGAAGTGGTCGGGCTTGCCGGCGAATCGGGCTGCGGCAAGTCGACACTCGGCCGCATCGCCGCGGGCATCCTGACGCCGACCATGGGCGAGCGCGCATGGCGCGGCGCCGATATCACCGCACTGGAGCCCGCGCAGCGCCGCGACGTCGCACTGAAGATCCAGATGGTGTTCCAGGATGCCTTCGCGTCGCTCAATCCGCGCATGCGCGTGTCCGAAATCATCGGCGAGGCGCCGCGCGTGCATGGCATCGATACCGCCGACGACATCGATTACTACGTCGACCAGCTGATGCGCAAAGTCGGGCTCGACCCGTCGTTCCGGCGGCGCTTTCCGCATCAGTTCTCCGGCGGCCAGCGCGCGCGCATCGGCATCGCGCGTGCCCTGGCCGTCAAGCCCGAGCTGCTGGTCTGCGACGAAGCGGTCGCCGCGCTCGACGTCTCGATCCAGGCGCAGGTGCTGAATCTCTTCATGCAGCTCAGAGCCGACTTCAACCTCACGTATTTGTTCATCAGCCACGATCTCGGCGTGGTCGAGCACCTCGCCGACCGCGTGGTCATCATGTATCTGGGGCGCATCGTCGAGACCGCGCCGACGCTCGAGCTTTTCCAGCACCCGAATCATCCGTATACGCAGGCGCTGTTGGCGGAGGTGCCCAAGCTCGACAAGCGCGCCCACGATTTCGCCCCCATCAAGGGCGAAATTCCCTCGCCGATCGATCCGCCGCTGGGCTGCCATTTTCATCCGCGCTGTCCGTATGCGATGGAGCGCTGCCGCACCGAACGTCCGCAGTTCAGGCAGATTTCGCCCGGGCACTGGTCGGCGTGCTATTTGAACGACGTGCATTAATTTTTAGTTTGCGCTCATCCGCGAGGAAAGCATGAGCAAAGAAAAAGACGTCAATGCGCTAGACCGCCGCTCATTCCTGAAGGGCGCGGCAGCGGCCGGCGCCGCGGTGGCCGCCGGCACCAAGATTGCCGCGGCTGCGGAGCCGACAGCCGAAGGCGCCAAGCCCGCGGCCAAACCGGCCGCCAAATTGCCGAGCGAAACTTTCATTACGCGTCCCGGCTCGGACTTCATGACGGATGTGCTCAAGGCCGTCGGGCTCCAATACATCGCGATCAATCCGGCGGCGGGATTTCGCAGCCTGCACGAATCCATCGTTAATTACGCCGGTAACAAGAATCCCGAGATCCTCACCTGCCTGCACGAAGAATCCGCGGCCGGCATCGCGCATGGCTATGCCAAGGCGGCGGGCAAGCCGATGGGCGTCATGCTGCACGGCACGGTCGGCCTGCAGCACGGCGCGATGGGCATTTACAACGCTTGGTGCGATCGCGTGCCGATGATGGTGTTCGCCGGCAACGGCATCGACGCCGACACGCGCCGCCCGGGCGTCGAATGGATACACAGCGCGCAGGACCCTGTCGCGCTGGTACGCGAATTCGTGAAATGGGACGACCAGCCCGCATCGCTTCAGCATTTCGCCGAGTCGACCGTGCGCGCCTATAAGTACACGATGACTGCGCCGATGGAACCGGTGGTGGTGTGCGTCGACATGGATCTGCAGGAAGACGCGATCGAGCACGCCGGCAAATTGCGCATCCCCAGGATCACGCGGGTCGCTCAACCGCAGGGTGATACGGCGGCGCTGCGCGAAGCGGCAAAAATGCTGGTCGCCGCCGCCAAACCCGTGATCCTCGCCGACCGCGCGGTGCGCTCGCAAGCCGGCGTCGGCCTGATGGTCGAGCTCGCCGAAGCGCTCGGTGCACCCGTGGTCGATCTCGGCGGCCGCATGAACTTCCCGAACACTCACGACCTCGACTGCTCGGCGTTAAAGCAAACGCTCCTGCGCGACGCCGACCTCGTGCTGCTGCTCGAAGTCAACGACGCGTGGGGCAATCTCAACGCGTTCGCGGATCCGTACAAAACGCATCAGCCGGTGATCAAGCCCGGCACCAAGGTCGTGACGATCTCGATGCAGGACGTGTATCACAAAGCAAACTACCAGGACACGCAGCGCTTCATGCCGGCGGATCTCGCGATCGGCGGCGACGTCGAAGCGACGCTGCCTGATTTGATCGAGGCGGTGAAGCGCGCAACGTCCGCGGAGCGCAAAGCCGCGTTCACGGAACGTACGCAAGCCGTGGCGAAAATGCACCGCGACATGAAAACGCGCGACCGCGAAACTGCGGCGCTCGGCTGGGATGCGGCCCCCATCACCACCGCGCGGCTCGCCGCCGAAATGTGGAGCGCGATCAAGAATGAGAAATGGGCGCTCGCCGTCAGCGATCGTGTGCCATGGCCGCGCCGGCTTTGGCCCGTCACCGAATATCACCAGGCGCTCGGTGGCAACGGCGGTTACGGGCTCGGTGGCTATTCGCCGATCGCGCTCGGCGCGGCACTCGCCAACAAAGACAAAGGGCTCATCACCGTCACGCTGCAGCCCGACGGCGACATGCTGTACGCGCCGGGCGTGCTATGGACGGCGGCGCACCACCGCATTCCACTGCTGTGGCTCATGCACAACAACCGCTGCTATCACCAGGAGATCATGCACGTGCAGCGCATGGCGGCGATTCACGACCGCCCTCAGGCCACTGCGCGCATCGGCACCGAGATCACCGCGCCCGATGTCGACTTCGCGAAAATCGCACAGGGCATGGGGGTATGGGCGGAAGGCCCGGTTACCGATCCGGCCAAACTCGGCGCAGCGATCAAGCGCGCGCTCGCCGTCGTCAAGGACGGCAAGCCGGCGCTGGTCGACGTCGTGTGCCAGCCGCGCTAATCCACACGCCGCGCGCCGCCGGCGACCCGCCAAAAAAAAGCCCGCTTGCGCGGGCTTTTTTACATACGCCGTTCGGGATTAGTCGAGCGGGCGGATGTTCGTCGCCTGATCGCCCTTCGGGCCGGTCGTGACGTCGTAGGATACTTTCTGGTTTTCACGCAGGCTCTTGAAACCGTTGCCCTGGATTGCCGAGAAATGCGCGAAGAGGTCCTTGCCGCCGTCGTCCGGTGTAATGAAACCAAAACCTTTGGCGTCGTTGAACCACTTAACAGTACCGTTACTCATGTTGGTCATTCCTAATAATTAATGAAAGGCTCGCGCCCGGGTGCGAGAACTACAAGAGGAAAGTAACAACAACCTGAGGGGTACCGCTTTAAAACGCGGCCACTACGGACTGGCAATTTCACTGCTTGAAGATCCTGCGCCGCCCGTTATACGCGACTCCGCACAGAGGGTCAAACTATTTCTGAAAGGCCCGTTTTGGGGCTTTCCGGCACGGTTTCCATTGTCATTCGCTATGCCGGCTCAATGTGCGTAGTATCCGCCCACCGGTCAATTCAGGCGCAGACATCCATGGTTACCTACGGCGGCATCACGTTCAACGGCAAATCGGGCGAAAAATACTACTTCAAGGCGTGGCCGCTCAACACCAAGTTTAATCCGCTGGGCGCCGTTTATTTCGTGACGAAGCGCGTGTTCAACGACAAGACTTACCGCCGGGCGAGCCATCAGAGCATCTACATCGGCCAGACGGCTGACCTGACCGCGCCGCTGGCGCTCCCGCCCCAGCTCACGTGCTTTGAGAAAAACGGGGCAAACTGCATCTGCGTGTATGTCGATGCCAGCGAAGAGCGCCGGCTCGCGATCGCGCAGGACCTGCTCGCGGCGCACCGCACGACCTGCAACGACATGCGCGAGCACCGTTCGCGCGCGCAGGCCGAAGCGGAATTCTAGACTTCCGCGGGATCAGTTCCCGCTGAGTTGCGGGATGTCCTTCGCCGGCAGACCCGGCTTCATCGATACCAGATAAGCATAAATGTCGGCGAGATCCTGATCCGGCAGGATCCTGGTCGAGTAGGGCGGCATCGCCTGGCGCGGCGCCCTGGTCTGCCGCGCAAACGCGGGCCATGCAAGAGGCTGCGGCGCGATTTTGGGACCCGCCACGCCGCCGCCGTGACCGATGGTGCCATGACAGCTCTGGCATAGCTGCTCGAGGTAGATACTGCGGCCGCGCTCGGCCGAACCCGCGGGCGCGTCCTGAGCGTGGGTCGCCACCGTCACGAGCATCATCCCGGCTAATATGATTGCTGCACGGCGCATATTTCCTCCCCCAATTCTGCTGTAGCTTGCCTTCGATTTTGGCTTCCGTGCGCGGGTGCGTCAACCCGCAGTTGCCGGGATCCGGGCGAGAAAAAACCGGCGTGCAGTGCACGCCGGTTTTTTTGCAAACTTCGCCCGGACAGACCGGGAATTCGATCAGCCGCGGCCGCGGCTGCGGTTGCCGCCGAACCCGCCGCCGTCGCGCGTCGACGGGCGTCCGCCGTTGCCGCCGAACGACTTGCCGCCCCAGCTCGAGCCGCTGTTCGAGCGAGACCCGCCGCGTTCGTTCGCACGCGGTTTATTGCTGCCGAAGCTCTTGCGCGGATCGCCGAAACGCTTGCGATCATTGCCGCTCGGCGCGCCGCTGCGCGGCTTGACCTTC
>Ga0207675_100004702_pt1 | contig 13139 bp, 10 predicted proteins | sample KBSSwiS42_FD_184305 | JGI IMG/M metagenome (GOLD analysis project Ga0207675, IMG submission 184305) | Switchgrass rhizosphere microbial communities from Kellogg Biological Station, Michigan, USA - KBS Switchgrass S4-2 (SPAdes) (version 2) | ecosystem: Host-associated > Plants > Roots >... | reverse complement strand
CCGAAGATCGTGCGCTGGACGATGCCGTTGAGCAGGTAGCCCTGCACGTAGCCGAAGACGGAGGCGCCGAGGTAGATCCCGATCACGGCGAGCAGGACGAGGCCCAACGCCCCGAAGTCGATGCCGACACCGGGCACGACGTGCTGGCTCTCGATCACCCCCGCGACCGTCGCGTTGCCCGCCGCGCGCGCCTGCTCCGCGGCCTGCTCCGCGGTGATCCCGGCCGGGAGCTGCTTGCCGATCACCCCTGCGAAGATCACGTCGGTGGCCCGGCCGAGGATGATCGGCCCGATCACGTTCAGCGCCACCGAGATCACGCCGAGCACCAGCACGAGCACCACCCCGAGGCGCTCGGGCCGCAGGAGACCCACCAGCCGCCGCGCGGACGGCCCGAAGTCCATCGCCTTCTCGACCGGCTGCCCCGCACCGCCCCACGGCGGCCCGCCCCCGCGGCGCTGGGCCGCCATGCCCCGCGCGGCGGCGACCGTGTCCGCGTCCTGCCCCCCGGATCGTCGAGGCTTCGTCGGCGCACTCATGCGACCGCCTCCCGCGCCGCGTGCTGGGACTCGACGATCTCGACGTACGTCGGGCAATCCACCAACAGCTCCGCGTGCGTGCCCTTGCCGACGACCAGGCCGTCGTCGAGCACCACGATCTGGTCGGCGTCCGCGATGGTCGACACGCGCTGGGCGACGATCACCACGGTGGCCTCGGCCGTGACCGGCTTCAGCGCGGCGCGCAGCCGGGCGTCGGTGGCGAGGTCGAGCGCCGAGAACGAGTCGTCGAACAGGAAGATCTCGGGCCGTCGCACGAGCGCGCGGGCGATCGCGAGCCGCTGCCGCTGGCCGCCGGAGACGTTCGTGCCGCCCTGGGCGATCGGCGCCTCGAGGCCCTGTGGCATGGCCCGCACGAAATCCGCGCCCTGCGCCACCTCCAGCGCGGCCCAGAGCTCCTCGTCGGTGGCGTCCGGGTTGCCGTAGCGCAGGTTGCTCGCCACCGTGCCGGAGAACAGGAAGGGCCGCTGCGGCACGAGCCCGATGCGCCCCCACAGGTCGTCGGGCGCGAGGTCGCGCACGTCCACGCCGTCGACGCGCACGGCACCGCCGGTGGCGTCGTAGAGCCGCGGGACCATCGCCAGCAGCGTGGTCTTGCCCGCGCCGGTGCTGCCGATGATCGCCGTCGTCTGCCCGGGCCGCGCGGTGAACGACACGTCGCGCAGCACGGGCGAGGCCGCCCCCGGGTAGCAGAACGTGAGGTCGTCGACCTCCAGCCAGCCGTCCGCGCGCAGCGGCGTGACCGGCGCGGCGGGCGGCTGCACCGACCCGCGGGTCTCGACCACCTCCATGATGCGGTCGGCGCACACCGCGGCCCGCGGGATCATGATCGCCATGAACGTGGCCATCATGACCGCCATGAGGATCTGCAGGAGGTAGGCGAGGAACGCGGTGAGCGCGCCGATCTGCATCTGGCCCGCGTCGATGCGGCCCGCGCCGAACCACAGCACCGCGACGCTCGACACGTTGAGCACCAGCATGACGATCGGGAAGATCAGCGCCTGCAGCCTGCCCGCGGCCAGCGCGACCGCGGTGACGTCGGTGTTGGCCGCGTGGAACCGCTCGGTCTCGACCGGCTCGCGCACGAACGCACGGACCACCCGGATGCCGGTGATCTGTTCGCGCAGCACCCGGTTGATGCCGTCGATGCGCACCTGCATGAGCCGGAACTTCGGCACCATCCGCGCGATGACGAGCCCGATCGCCACGATCAGCACGGGCACGCAGACCGCCATCAGCCAGGAGAGGCCGACGTCCTCCTGCAAGGCCATGGCCACGCCGCCCACGCACATGATCGGCGCGGCGACCAGCATCGTGCAGGACACGAGCACGAGCATCTGCACCTGCTGCACGTCGTTCGTGTTGCGGGTGATCAGCGACGGCGCGCCGAACCGGCCCAGCTCGTGCGCGGAGAACTCGCCGACGCGGTGGAAGAGGGCCGAGCGGACGTCGCGGCCGAAGCCCATCCCGGTGCGCGCCCCGAAGTAGACCGCCGCGACCGAGCACACGACCTGGAGCAGCGTGACGGCGAGCATCCAGCCGCCGGTTTCCATGATGTACCCGGTGTCGCCGCGGGCGATGCCGTTGTCGATGATGTCGGCGTTGAGGCTGGGCAGGTACAGCGACGCCATCGTGCCCACGAGCTGCAGGGCCACCACGGCGGCGAGCGCGCGCCGGTAAGGGCGCAGGTGCCGTCGGAGCAGGCGAACTAGCAAGGTCGATCCCCCCTGATCGAAAGTCCGTCCAGCAGGATGCCGACGATCTGCTCCGCCGTCAGCGGATTTCCGTCATTGATGATCGGGTGGGTGGACGAGAACACGAGCATCCGCAACGCGACCGCCAGCTCCATCGGCGGCACCCGCAGCGCCGTGCGGTCGTCGCCCACCAGCTCGACGATCGCCTCCCGGAACTGGTCGTTGATCAGGCGGTGCCGCTGGCCGTCGGGCGGCGGGCCCTTCATGCCGAGCGCGTTGATGAGCGTGAACACGGTGTCGAGGCGGCTCTGCAGGATCTCGACCAGCCGCACGAGCCGGGCCCGCAGCGGCAGTGCGCGCTCGATGTCGGCGATCTCGACGAGCGCGGGCGCCGGGTCGAACGCGCGCTCGGTCACCGCCTTGATCAGCGCCTCCTTGCCGTCGAAGACCCGGAAGATCGTGCCCTCGGCGACGTCGGCGGCCTCCGCGATCTGCCGGGTGGTGACGCCCGGCCCGTGCCACAGCACGAGCGGCAGCGTCGCGTTGATCAACGCCTCGCGCCGCTCGGCGGGCGGCATCCGGCGGGCGCGGACGTTGCGGACGGGCATGGTCACCATCTTAGATGAGCGCGCACTCACTACAGCGGCCGACCCGCTTGCACAATGACCACAACGTTCCGATCACGGGCATCGACTGACTAGTGTGAAACGGCCGCATGATCGCTACTCCAACGGGGGATGCGTGTGAAACCGTTCGTGATCAACAAGCATGGCAGGCTGGTTTTCCCGGCGAACGTGCTCGGAGAGCTCGATTTCTCCGTCATGCACACGCTCGACCAGTTCACGGCCGTGATCGGCCGGGACTTCGAGTCGAAGGCGCCCACCGGCACCGACATCCGCAAGAAGGTGGAGACCGACGCCTACACCGACCGGTTCAGCCTCCTGCGCGATCTCGGACAGAACCTCTTCTGGGTGAACCGCTACTCGATGACGATGTTCGACAAGCGGCCCACCCGGTGGCGGGACCTGCCCCGGCGGCGCTCCGACGTCTTCCTCCCGGTGCTCACGCCGTGGGAGGACGGCGAGGCGAAGGTGGCCGCCGTCGAACGCGCCTGGGAGGGCCTGCCGCCCACCTGGGACGCAGCCGCCGAGCAGGCGATCTTCGACCTGCTCTTCGACCTCTACCGGCACAAGCGCCACCACGCCACCGAGCTGCCCGCGGTGAAGCCCACCGTGGCCGAGTTCCTCGAGCGCCCCGGCGCGCTCACCTGGGTGGTGCCCGAGCACGATCCGGACTACCCCGTCTTCGGGCTCAGCGAGATCCTCGACGCCGAGGGCCCCGTACCCGAGCTCGAGGCGCTCCAGCGGTGGGCGATGGTGCTGCACAACCAGTACCCGTGGGACCGCTCGCGCACCCAGCTGCGGCCGGTCTCGGAGATCGGCGACGACGACTGGGTGATCGCGTTCCACCCGCACAACCGCGACGTCGTGGCGTTCCTCGACCGCGTGCGGTCGGGCGCCGCCGAGCCCGAGCGGTCCGCGGAGGCCCAGCAGAGCATCACCGCCGTGCCGCCCGTGCGGCCCTACCCCGCCGTCCACGTGCGCGAGGCCTTCCGCGTCCAGCCGCGGCTGGAGTCGCTCGCCGTGGCGCGCGGCGAGATCGTCTGCGACAACGCCGACGTCGTGCGCAACGCGAGCTTCTCCTGGTCGCCGATGAGCGCTGACGAGATCCTCAAGAAGACCGGGATCGCGCAGCGGCGCTACACCGCCCACGGCATCGACCACCTCTCGCTCGCCGCCGCCAAGGGCGCGCTCGCGCACGCCGGGCGCACGGCCGAGGAGATCGGCGCCGTGCTCGTGGCCACCTGCACCAGCGACCGGCTGATCCCGTCGCTGTCCACGTGGCTCTCCGGCGAGCTCGGCATCCTGCAGACCCACTGCTCGGCCGACATCGTCGCCGCCTGCGCGGGCTTCCCGTACGGCCTCTCGGAGGCGGTGCGGCTGCTCCAGGAGATCGAACGGCCGGTGCTGCTGGTCTGCGTGGAGAAGTTCTCCGACAAGATCGGCGCGGTCCGGACGTCCAGGATGATCTTCGGGGACGGGGCGGCGGCGGTCGTCGTCGCACCCGCCGCCGAAGGCCAGTCGGGCGACGTGCACGTGATGAACACCTACGCCAGCGGGCCGTGGTCGCAGGTCAACTCGATCATCTGGCCGAACCCCGAGTTCGACAACGACATCACGGTGTACGGCCCCGAGGTGAAGGCGCTCGCAGGCCGCTACCTGATCCAGATGATCGAGGAGCTCGGCCAGGAGCCCGGTCTCAACGGCGGCACGCTGCTCGAGGACGTCGAGCTGATCGTGCCGCACCAGGCCAACAAGACGATGATCCTGCAGCTCGCGGCGAAGGCCGGGGTCGCGGCCGAGCAGCTCTACTTCAACATCGAGACGATGGGCAACGTCTCCTCGGCGTCCATCCCGGTGGCGATCGCCGATGCCGTGCGCGACAAGGTGATCACCGGGCCCACCCGGGTCTTCGCACCGGGCTTCGGGGCGGGCGCGGTGGGCGGCTACGCGGTGCTCACCATCGACCCGACGATCATCGCGCCCGAGGTGGTCCTCGCGGGCCCGGCCCCGGACAACGCGACCACGGCCCCCACCACCAGCGCGGACATCGCCGCGGCCTTCGGCGACTAACAGCCCCACCAGAGAGGAACACCCCCATGAGCGCACCCCCCGAGCAGCGCGTCGCGATCGTCACGGGCGGCGCCCGCGGCATCGGCGCCGCGATCACCACGGCGCTCGCCCGCTCCGGCGTGCACGTGGCGGCGGGATACAGCGCCAACTCGAAGGCCGCCGAGGAGCTCGCGGGCAAGCTCGGCGCCGAAGGGGCGTCCGTCTCGGTCCACCAGGGCAACGTCGGGGCGCCCGCCGACTGCGAGCGCGTCGTCAACGAGGTGCTCGAACAGCGAGGCAAGATCGACTATCTGATCAACAACGCGGGCATCACGGTGGACAAGACCGTGCGCCGGATGACCGTGGACGACTGGCACGCCGTGCTCCGGATCAACCTCTCCGGCGCGTTCTACATGACCAAGGCCGTGCTGGACCACATGCTCGGCAACGGCTTCGGGCGGATCGTGAACATCTCGTCGGTGATCGGGGAAACCGGCGCGGTGGGTCAGGCGAACTACTCGGCGTCGAAGGCGGGCCTCATCGGGTTCAGCCGCAGCCTCGCGCAGGAGGTGGCCCGCAAGGGCATCACGGTCAACTGCGTGGCGCCGGGCTACATCGAGACCGAGATGGTGGCGGCCGTCCCGGAGGAGGTCCTCAAGAAGCTGCTCGCCGGGGTGCCGGTCGGGCGGCTCGGACAGGCCCGGGAGATCGCCCGTGCGGTGCAGTTCCTCGTCGACGACGACGCGGGCTACATCACCGGCTCGGTCATCTCCGTCAACGGCGGCCTGGACATGTAGGAGGGGTCAGCCGCCGATCCGGGCGGTGATCGCCCGGGCGGTGCGCGCCACCTCGGCCAGCATCGACGGGGCGACCAGCGCCGGGCTCGAGGTGCACGGGAACGTCACGGCCACGCCCGCCACCGGGTGGCGGGCGTGGTCGAGCACGGCGACGGCCACCGACGCGAAGCCCGGCGTCACCTCGCCGTCCTCGACCGCGTGGCCGGTGCGACGGACGTCGGCGAGCAGCCGCCGCAGTGCCGAGATCGTGCGCGGCCCGGCTTCGTGCCGGGTGACGAACGCTTCCGAGTCCGGGAACAGCGCCCTGACCTGCGCCGCGGGCAGTGCCGCCAGCATCGCGCGCCCGCTGGCGGTGAGCTGCGCGGGCAGGCGCACGCCGACGTCGGTGACGAGCGACGGACGCCCGGGCGCCCGCTCCTCGATCACGTAGACGACCTCGCGGCCGTGCAGCACCACGAGGTGGGCGCTGTGCCCGACCCGGTCGACGAGCCGGGCGAGCGGCACCCGCGCGACCCGGGCCAGCGGGGCCTGTCGCACGTAGCCGGTGCCGAGCTCGTAGGCCGCCAGCCCGAGGCTCCACCGGCGCTCGTCGACGAGGTGCACCACGAAGCCGGTGGCCGCCAGCGTGGCCAGCAGCTGGTAGGTCGTGGATCGAGGCAGGGCGAGGTCACGCGCCACGGCGGCCGCGGGCACCGGCCCGGCCTGTCGCCCCAGATGGGCCAAGACCGTGAGCGCCTGGTGGGCGGCCGGTACCTTGACCGGTCTCGTTATCGGTTCCGCCATCCGGCCCAGGCTAGCGGGTTGTCCGGGATCCCGGACACCTTCGCGTCTGCCGGCATGGTGCCCGAGGCCGTCGCGGGTGTCCTATGGAGCGCGTGCCAGAGACCGTGAGCATCCGCCCTGCCCCCCTCTCCCCCGCCGAGGTCGTCGCCGTGGCCCGGGACGGCGCCGCCGTCGCGCTGTCCGCGGAGGCCGAGCACGAGCTGGAGGTGGGCCGGAAGGTGGTCGAGGCGCTCGCCCACGACACGGCGCCGCACTACGGCGTCTCCACCGGCTTCGGCGCGCTGGCCACGCGGCACATCCCGGTCGCGCAGCGCGCCCAGCTGCAGCGTTCGCTGGTGCGCTCGCACGCCGCGGGCAGCGGGCCCGAGGTGGAGCGCGAGGTCGTGCGTGCCCTGCAGCTCCTGCGCCTGTCCACGCTCGCAACCGGTCGCACCGGAGTGCGCCCCGAGACCGCCCGCGTCTACGCGGCCATGCTCTCCGCCGGGATCACGCCGGTGGTGCCCGAGTACGGCTCGCTCGGCTGCTCGGGCGACCTCGCCCCGCTCTCCGCGTGCGCACTGGCCGCCACCGGCGAAGGCATGGTGCGCGACGCGTCGGGCGAGCTCGTGGCCGCCGCCGACGCCCTCGCGGCCGCCGGGATCACCCCCGTCGTGCTGGCCGAGAAGGAGGGCCTCGCGCTCATCAACGGCACCGACGGCATGCTCGGCATGCTGGTGCTGGCCGCGCACGACCTGGCCTGCTTGGTCCGCACGGCCGACGTCGCCGCCGCGATGAGCGTCGAGGCGCTGCTGGGCACCGACGCCGTGTTCGCCGCCGACCTGCAGGCCCTGCGGCCGCACCCCGGCCAGGAGCGGAGCGCGGCCAACCTGCGCGTCCTCCTGCGGGGCTCGGCGGTGATGGCCAGCCACCGCAACCCGGAGTGCACCCGCGTGCAGGACGCCTACTCGCTGCGCTGCTCGCCGCAGGTGCACGGCGCGGTGCGCGACACCCTCGCGCACGCCGAGGCGGTGGCCGCCCGCGAGCTGGCCGCCGCCATCGACAACCCGGTGGTGCTGCCCGACGGCCGGGTCGAGAGCAACGGCAACTTCCACGGTGCGCCGCTCGGGTACGTGCTGGACTTCCTCGCGATCGCCGTCGCGGACCTTGCGTCGATCTCCGAGCGGCGCACCGACCGGTTCCTCGACGTGGCGCGCTCGGGCGGGCTGCCGCCGTTCCTCGCCGACGACCCCGGCGTCGACTCCGGGCACATGATCGCCCAGTACACCCAGGCCGGGATCGTGGCCGAGCTGAAGCGGCTCGCCGTACCGGCGTCGGTCGACTCGATCCCGTCCTCGGCGATGCAGGAGGACCACGTGTCGATGGGCTGGGCGGCCGCGCGCAAGCTCCGGCGGGCCGTCGACGGGCTGAGCCGGGTGCTCGCCGTCGAGGTGCTCACCGCCGCGCGGGCGCTCGACCTGCGGGCGCCGTTGACGCCCGCCCCCGCGACCGCGGCGGTCGTCGCCGCGCTGCGGGAGGAGGTCATGGGCCCCGGCCCGGACCGCCACCTCGGGCCGGAGATCGACGCGGCCCACACGTTCGTCACCACCGGCGCGGCCGTGGCCGCCGCCGAGACCGTCACCGGAACCCTTCGCTAGCTAGGAGAACACCCATGGAGGGCGCACGCCCCGTCCGCGCACCCCGCGGAACCGCACTGACCGCCCGGTCGTGGCAGACCGAGGCCCCGCTGCGCATGCTGCAGAACAACCTCGACCCGGAGGTGGCCGAGCGGCCCGACGACCTCGTCGTCTACGGCGGCACCGGTCGCGCCGCCCGCGACTGGCGCTCGTTCGACGCCATGGTGCGCACCCTCACGACCCTGCGGGACGACGAGACGATGCTCGTCCAGTCCGGCAAGCCGGTCGGCGTGCTGCGCACGCACGAGTGGGCGCCGCGGGTGCTCATCGCCAACTCCAACCTCGTCGGCGACTGGGCCACCTGGCCCGAGTTCCGCCGCCTCGAGCAGCTCGGCCTCACCATGTACGGCCAGATGACCGCGGGCTCGTGGATCTACATCGGCACGCAGGGCATCCTGCAGGGCACCTACGAGACGTTCGCCGCCGTCGCCGCCAAGCGGTTCGGGGGCACCCTCGCGGGCACGCTCACCCTCACCGGCGGCTGCGGTGGCATGGGCGGCGCCCAGCCGCTGGCGGTCACGCTGAACGGCGGGGTCTGCCTCGTCGTCGACGTGGACCCGACCCGGCTGCGCCGCCGCGTCGAGCACCGCTACCTCGACGAGCTCGCCGCCGACCTCGACTCCGCCATCGCCAGTTGCGAAGCCGCCGTGCGCGAGCGCCGCGCCTGGTCGGTCGGGGTGGTCGGCAACTGCGCCGAGGTGCTGCCCGAGCTCCTGCGCCGGGGCGTCGCCGTCGACGTCGTCACCGACCAGACCTCCGCCCACGACCCGCTGTCCTACCTGCCCGCGGGCGTCGCGCTCGACGACTGGGCGGACTACGCCGCCGCCAAGCCCGAGGAGTTCACCGATCGGGCGCGGGAGTCGATGGCCCGCCACGTCGAGGCCATGGTCGGCTTCCAGGACGCGGGCTCGGAGGTCTTCGACTACGGCAACTCCATCCGCGACGAGGCCCGCCACGGCGGCTTCGATCGCGCGTTCGCGTTCCCCGGCTTCGTGCCCGCCTACATCCGGCCGCTGTTCTGCCAGGGCAAGGGCCCGTTCCGCTGGGCCGCGCTCTCCGGCGACCCGGCCGACATCGCCGCCACCGACGAGGCCGTGCTGGACCTCTTCCCCGACGACGACCACCTGCACCGCTGGATCCGCGCCGCGCAGGAGCGCGTGGCGTTCCAGGGCCTCCCCGCCCGGATCTGCTGGCTCGGCCAGGGCGAGCGGGACAAGGCGGGGCTCCGGTTCAACGAGCTGGTGGCCGACGGGCGGGTGTCCGCGCCGATCGTGATCGGCCGCGACCACCTCGACACCGGCTCGGTGGCCTCGCCCTACCGCGAGACCGAGGCCATGGCCGACGGCTCGGACGCCATCGCCGACTGGCCGCTGCTCAACGCGCTCACCGCGGCCTCGTCCGGCGCGACGTGGGTGTCGATCCACCACGGCGGCGGCGTCGGCATCGGCCGCTCGATCCACGCCGGGCAGGTCAGCGTGGCCGACGGCACCCCGCTCGCGGCGGAGAAGCTGGCCCGTGTGCTGACGAACGACCCGGCGATGGGCGTGCTTCGGCACGTCGACGCGGGCTACGACGAGGCCCGCACGACGGCGGCGGCAGAAGACGTGCGCATCCCGATGGCGGAAGGGTGAGCGCGGAGGTGCGGCCCCGGCGTCAGCGGGGTGACACTCCGGACACTCAACGTCCGGAATGTCACCCCGCTGACGTCCGGGCGGGGCTGGCCGACCTCGCGCACCTCGGGCGCGCCCCCTCCGGCGGGTACCGGCGGTTCGCCTGGACCCGGGAGGACGCCGAGCTGCGGGACTGGTTCACGGGCGAGGCCAAGGCGCGCGGGCTGGACGTCGCGGCCGACCGGGCGGGCAACCTCGTCGCCTGGTGGGGCGATCCCGACGCGGACGGGCCCGGCGTCGTCACCGGCTCGCACCTCGACTCCGTGCCCGACGGCGGCGCGTTCGACGGCCCGCTCGGCGTCGTCAGCGCGTTCGCCGCGCTCGACGTACTGCGCGCGGACGGGTTCCGCCCCGCGCGCCCGCTCGGCGTGGCCTGCTTCGGCGACGAGGAGGGCGCGCGGTTCGGCGTGGCGTGCGCGGGCTCGCGGATCCTCACCGGCGCGCTCACCGCCGAGCGGGCCGCCGGGCTCGCCGACGCCGACGGCGTGTCGATGGCCGAGGCCGTCACGCGGGCGGGGCACGCCCCGCTGGGGCCGGACCCGGAGGCGCTGGGGCGGATCGGCACGTTCGTCGAGCTGCACGTCGAACAGGGGCGGGCGCTGGCCGACCTGGGCCGGGCGATCGCGGTCGGCACGGCGATCCACCCGCACGGCCGCTGGCGGCTCGACCTGGCGGGCCGGGCCGACCACGCGGGCACCACCCGCCTGGTCGACCGCGACGACCCGATGCTCGCCTTCGCCCGTGTGGTGCTGGCCGCCAGGGCCGCGGCCGAGCGCCACGGCGCCGTCGCCACCTGCGGCAAGGTGCACGTCGCCCCGAACGGCGTCAACGCCATCCCGTCGCACGTCACGGCCTGGCTGGACGCCCGTGGCGAGGACGCCGAGCGGGTGCGGGCGGTCGTGGCGGACGTCGCCGGGGAAGCGGGCGCGGTCACCGAGGAGTCGTGGACCGACCGCACGCCGTTCGACCCGGCGCTCGCGGCCCGGCTCTCCGCGCTGCTGGACGACGCGCCGCTGCTGCCCACCGGGGCCGGGCACGACGCGGGCGTCCTCGCCGCGGCGGGCGTCCCAACCGCGATGCTCTACGTGCGCAACCCCACCGGGATCTCGCACAGCCCCGAGGAGCACGCCGAGGACGCGGACTGCGCCGCCGGGGTCACCGCCCTCACGGCCGTGCTGCGCGAGCTGGCGGGGGCGGCCCGATGACCGGCTTTCCCGCACGCCGATCCGCGGCGCCCGTGCCACTGAGGCGCCGGGGCGCCGCGACGACCCCGTCGCCTGCCGCAGCGGTCGGCGGCCGGGCGGCCGCCGGAGTCGGCCGATGACCCGCTACTGGGCCGCGGCCGCCCACCTCCCCGACGGTCTCGCGGCCGACGTCACGTTCGAGATCGCCGACGGCCGGTTCACCGACGTCAAGCCGGGCACAGCGCCCGGCGACGCCCGGCGGCTGCCCGGCGTGGTGCTGCCCGGGTTCGCCAACGCGCACAGCCACGCGTTCCACCGGGCGCTGCGCGGGCGCACGCACGGCGGTGGCGGCACGTTCTGGACCTGGCGGGAGGCGATGTACGCCGTCGCCGCCCGCCTCGACCCCGACTCCTACCGGGCCCTGGCCACCGCCGCGTACGCCGAGATGGCGTTGGCCGGGGTCACGGCCGTCGCCGAGTTCCACTACGTCCACCACGGCCCTGGCGGCGTGCCGTACGCCGAACCGCACGCCATGCGGGCCGCCCTGCGCGCCGCCGCGGCCGACGCGGGCATCCGCCTCACCCTGCTCGACACCTGCTACCTCGCGGGCGGCTTCGACACCCCACTGGAAGGCCCCCAGCTGCGCTTCGGCGACCGCGACGTCCACGCCTGGGCCGAGCGGGCCGCGGGCGCCGACGGCGTGGCCGTGCACTCGGTGCGGGCGGTGCCCCGCGACGCGCTCGCCGTCGTCGCCAAGGCCGCCGAGGGCCGTCCCCTGCACGTGCACCTCTCCGAGCAACCCGCCGAGAACGCCGCGTGCCTCGCCCGCCACGGGCTCACGCCGACCGGCCTGCTCGCCGCCGAGGGCGTGCTCGGGCAGGCCACGACCGCGGTCCACGCCACCCATCTGACCGACGCCGACATCGCGCTGCTCGGCGGCACCGGCACCGGGGTGTGCCTGTGCCCGACCACCGAGCGCGACCTCGCCGACGGCATCGGCCCGGCCCGCGCGCTCCACGACGCGGGCGCGCCGCTGTCGCTCGGCAGCGACCAGCACGCCGTCGTCGACCCGATCGAGGAGGCCAGGGCGCTGGAGATGCACGAGCGGCTCGCCACCGGCGAACGCGGCCGGTTCCGCCCGGCCGAGCTCCTCGCCGCGCTGACCAACCACGCCCCGCTGGGCAGGCCGGACGCGGGCACGCTCGCGGTCGGCGCACCCGCCGACCTGGTCGCGGTGCGGCTCGACTCCGTCCGCACCGCGGGCGCTGACCCCGCCCAGGTCCTGTACGCCGCCACCGCGGCCGACGTCGACACGGTGCTGGTCGACGGCCGTCCCGTGGTCGAGGGCGGCGCCCACCGGCTCGGCGAGGTGGGCGCACTCCTGACCAGCGCGATCGGCGCGGCCACCGGGGCCCTCCGATGACCGCCGTCCTCGTCACCGGCATCGGCGAGCTCACCACTCAGGACCCGGCGGTCGGCACGCTCACCGACGCCGCCGTCGTGGTCGACACCGGGCGCGTCGCCTGGGTGGGACCGTCCGCTCACGCGCCCACTCCCGGAAGGATGTGGAGCAACTCGCGCCGCGGCGCGCGCTCGTGGCGCGCGTAGAGGTCGTAGGCCGATGCGCCGGTCACGCGCACCGTCACCACGTCGCCGGGTGTGAGTCCCTCGCCTTCCACCACCACGCCTCCATCCACCTCCCATGCTTGTCCCGCGGTGCGCGCCGCCCAGGCGCCGCGATTCGCGGGTCCGTCGATCATCACGCGGACGTCGCGGCCGATCCAGCGCGCGAGACGCTCGCGTGACAATCGCTGTTGCAGCGCGAGCAGCCGCGCACGGCGGCTGCGGCGCTCGACCAGTGGGACGCGAGGCGTCATCGCCCACGACGGCGTCTCGGGCTCGCGCTCGTACGCGAACACCACGACGTGGTCGAACGGCTCCTCCTCGAGGTAACGGCACAAAGTCTGGAAGTGCTCCTCGGTCTCGCCCGGGAATCCCACGATGAAGTTGGTACGAAACCCGACGCCGGGTATTCCCTGCTTGATGCGGCGCACCAGGTTGCGGGTCTGGGGCTCGGTCATCGCCCGCGCCATGCGCCGCAGCTGATCCTGG
>Ga0207675_100004699_pt1 | contig 13144 bp, 13 predicted proteins | sample KBSSwiS42_FD_184305 | JGI IMG/M metagenome (GOLD analysis project Ga0207675, IMG submission 184305) | Switchgrass rhizosphere microbial communities from Kellogg Biological Station, Michigan, USA - KBS Switchgrass S4-2 (SPAdes) (version 2) | ecosystem: Host-associated > Plants > Roots >... | reverse complement strand
AGAGCATCGGCCCGGCCTGCTCCAGGAGGGACCCATAGCGGACCCAGCCGCCCCGGGAGACGCCGTTCAGGCTGGCCACCACCGGGATCGACAGGGCCGCCCTGGCCTGGGCGACCAGCGACAAGTAGGCGCCCGGCCCGGCCCCGTACCCGGCCTGCCCGCCGGGCCCGACCCGGCCGCAGGTCCAGCCTCGGCCAGGTCCTCCTCGAACAGCGAGGGCAGGACCACCGCCCCGGCCCCGGCCGCCTCCAGCCGGCGCAGCCCGTCCAGGGTCCCGGTGAGCGGCGAGGACGAGGCGACCACCGGGGAGCGCAGCTCCATCCCCAGATAGCGGGTTCGCAGATCGGCCATGGCCACGTCCTCTCCGACGGCTCGGGCTCTCCTGGTTCCGTCCAGGCTGCCCCGGCCTGGACCGGGCCCCCAGGGGCGGAGGTCCCGCCGGGACCCGGCCGTTCGGCCCATGACCGGGTGTCGCCGCCGCGGGAACCTGTTCCCAGCGAGCGGCAAGGTGCCGTTCGATGAAGGAAAGGAGGCGGTCGCGCCATGGCAAGCACCGCCAATGGGCGTCCGTCGAGCGCACCGGTGTACATCGAGGAGCCGGCAGTCTCGAAGTGGCTGTTCGGATCGAGCACGGCCGGCTGGATCTGGCTGGTGGCCCGGTTGTGGCTCGGATGGGAGTGGCTGCAGGCCGGCTGGAGCAAGCTGTTCGGCGGCAACATCACCTGGAAGCTCTGGAACTGGGGCGACCCCGCCTACAGCCTGACCGGCGACGGCAACATCGGCTGGATCCGCTCCGGCACCGTCAAGACCCCCGACGGCCAGCGGACCCTCCAGGTCGGCGACGCCGTGGCCGGGTTCGCCAAGGGCGCCCTGGCGTCCGGCACCAAGGGCGACCACCCCGACATCGCCTACTCCTGGTACGTCAACTGGCTGGAGTGGCTGCGTGACACCGGCCACACCTACTTCGGCCCGCTGGTGGCCATCGGTGAGGTCGTGATCGGCATCGCGCTGATCCTCGGCCTGTTCACCGGGATCATGGCCTTCCTGGGCGCGGTCCTGAACTTCTCGTTCGTGTTCGCCGGCAGCGCCGGGGTCAACCCGGCCATGATCCTGGTCTCGGGCCTGCTCATCCTGGCCTGGCGCAACGCCGGCTGGTACGGCCTGGACCGGTTCGTCCTGCCCAAGCTGGGCACGCCCTGGCACCGCGGCGAGGTGTTCGCCCCCTCCCCGGGCAGCGGCACCCGCGTCCCCACCTGACCCACCCCGACCCGGAGGACCCCGCGGCCCCGCCCGGGGTCCTCCGGCGTGCGACGTGTAGGCTGCAGGCGCGATGGCCTCGATCCACGACCGGTACGAGCGGCTGCTGGAGGCCGGGCTCGTCCTCGCCGCCGACCTCACGCTCCCGGCCACCCTGCAGCGCATCGTGGAGCTGGCCGCCGGGCTCACCGGCGCCCGCTACGGGGCCCTAGGGGTGCTCGGGCGCGACGGCGTCATCACCGAGTTCATCACCACCGGGGTCACCGAGGAGCAGCGGGCGGCCATCGGCCACATCCCGGTCGGCCGCGGCATCGTCGGCGTGCTGATCGACGACGCCCGGCCGCTGCGGCTGCACGACATCGCCGAGGACCCGCGCTCGGTCGGCGTCCCGCCCAACCACCCGCCGATGCGCAGCTTCCTCGGGGTCCCGGTCAAGGCCGGCGGCCGGGTCTACGGCAACCTGTACATGACCGAGAAGGACGGCGGCGAGGACTTCGACGCCGACGACGAGCGGGCCCTGATCCTGCTGGCCGCCCAGGCGGGCGCGGCGATCGAGGCGGCCAACCTGTTCGAGCAGGCGAACGACCGCGCTCAGCGCCTCGAGGCCATCCGGGCCATCAGCACCGCCATCCTGGCCGGGACCGACACCGGCGAGCTGCTCGGCCTGATCGTGCGACACGCCCGCGCGCTGGCCGGCACCGACATGGCCTCCCTGGCCCTGCCGGTGGACAGCGAGCACCTGGCCGTGGAGGCGGCCGACGGGCTGCTGGCCGGCCAGCTTCGGGGAACGGTCTTCCCTGCCGATGGCTCGGTGACCGGCGACGTCATCCGGACCGGCAAGGCGGTGGTCCTGGCCGACGCCGGGGCCGACCCGCGCAGCGCCCAGCCGATCGTCGCCGCCGGCGCCGGCCCGGCGGTGTTCATCCCCCTGGCGGTGCGCGGCCGCATCCTCGGCACCCTCACGGTGGCCAACGGCCGCGGCGGCCCGCTGCTCCGCGAGAGCGAGGTGCAGCTGGTCGAGACCTTCGCCGAGCAGGCCGCGGTCGCCCTCGAGTACGGCCGCCTCCAGGGCCAGCTCCAGCGCCTGGCCGTCCTCGAGGACCGCGAGCGGATCGCCAAGGAGCTGCACGACGGCGCCATCCAGGCCCTGTTCGCGGTCGGCATGGGCCTCCAGGGCTCGGCCCTGCTGGCCGGGGACGACGAGCTCCGCGGCCGCCTCCAGCACGCCGTCGAGGAGCTGGACCGGGTCATCCGCGACCTGCGCAACTACATCTTCGGCCTGCGCCCCGGCATCCTCGCCGACCGCCAGCTCGACCAGGCTCTCCAGGGGCTGGTCGAGGAGTTCGGCCAGCGCACCGGGGTGCTGGCCATCGCCGAGGTCGACCCGGCGGTGGCGGCCGAGCTGACCGGCCGGGCCGCCGACGTCGTCCAGCTGGCCCGCGAGGCCCTCTCGAATGTGAGCCGCCACGCCGAGGCGGCCACCTGCCGGGTGTCGCTGTACCGGGACACCGACGGCGCCGTCCTCGAGGTCGACGACGACGGCCGCGGCTTCGACCCGGCCGCGGCCACCGGCACCGGCCAGGGCCTGCGCAACCTGCGCGAACGGGCCGAGGGTCTTGGCGGCCGGGCCGAGATCCAGAGCGCCCCCGGCGAGGGGACACGGGTCCGGGTGCGGATCCCCCGCTAGCGGGCCCGCCCTGGCGGTGGCGGTCCAGCACGCCTGCTGCCAGGATGCGGGCATGAGCGAACCACCGCTGCGGGTCATGCTGGTCGACGACCACCAGGTCGTCCGCGACGGCATCAAGCTCCTGCTGAGCGACACCACCGACGCGGTCGTGTGCGCCGAGGCCAGCTCGGCAAGGGAGGCCGTGGCCGTCGCCGCCCAGGCCCTGCCCGACGTGATCGTCATGGACGTCCGCCTGTCCGACGGCTCCGGCATCGAGGCCACCCGCGACATCCGGGCCCAGCGGCCCAAGACCCAGGTGCTGATGCTGACCAGCTTCGCCGACGACGAGGCCCTGTTCGCCTCGATCATGGCCGGGGCGGCCGGCTACGTCCTCAAGCAGATCAAGGGGGACGAGCTGGTCCGGGCCATCCGCGCCGTCGGGGCCGGCCAGAACCTCCTCGACCCGGCCGTCACCAAGGGCGTGTTCGACCGCCTCCGCAAGGGCAAGCACCTGCTCATGGACGAGAAGCTGGCCCGCCTGTCGCCCCAGGAGGAACGCATCCTGGGCCTGGTCGCCGACGGCCTGACCAACGGCCAGATCGGCCAGGAGCTGGGCCTGGCCGAGAAGACGGTCAAGAACTACGTCTCCAGCATCCTGGCCAAGCTCGAGGTCGCCCGCCGCGCCGAAGCCGCCGCCTACCTGGCCCGCCACACCACCCTCCCCGGCAGCAGCTGACGGGCCGTCCATCCACGTGCCCGCCCTCGACCCCGCATCGCTCCGCTGGGCCGTCAACGCCGCCGCCCCAGGCGCCGACGTCACCGGGGTCCGCGGCCTCCGCGACGGCGGCTCCCCCTGGCTGGTCCAGCTCACCCGACACGGCGAGGACCGCAGCACGGTGCTGCGGGTCGGGACAAGTCAGGACCCCGCCGGCCTCGCCACCGAGGTGGCGGCACTCCAGCTGGCCGCCGACCACGACATCCCGGCGCCTCGCCTGCTGGCCGCCGACCTGGACGGCGACCCGCCCCTGGTCCTGGTCGAGCAGCTCCCGGGCAGCAGCAGGATCCCGCCCGGCCGCCCCTCGGCCCGTCTCCGCATCCTCGGCCGAACCGCCGCCACGCTCCACGCCGTCTCCCTGGAGCCGGCCTCCGCCCTCCCCCAGCGCGACCGCCCCATCGCCAGCGTCGACTTCGCCGCCCTCCGCCGCCGGCACCCGTACCCCCTCCTCGTCGAAGCCGAGCAACGAGTGGGCGACCCGCCCCCACGGGACCCGGCCGTCTTCGTCCACGGCGACCTCTGGCAGGGCAACGCCCTGTGGACCGGCGACACCCTCAACGGCCTGATCGACTGGGACTGCGCCGGCAGCGGCTCCCCCGGGATCGACCTCGGCTCCCTCCGCTGCGACGCCGCCATCTGCTTCGGCCTCGAAGCCGCCGCCGACATCCAGCAGGGCTGGGAGGAGGTCGCCGCCCGGCCCGCCGCCGACGTCGCCTACTGGGATGTCGTCGCCGCCCTCAGCACCCCGCCCGACATGGGCTGGTTCCCCTCCGCGATCGCCGGCCAGGGCCGCCCCGACCTCACCCAGGACATCCTGCTCCGGCGTCGCGACGGGTTCCTCCAGGCCGCCCTCACCCGGCTGGACGCCGGGATCGGCTAGCCGAGCCGTTGATCAGCTCGGCCAGCACCCTCCCCGCCTCAGGCGTCGCGGCGGCGGAGCTGCCAGGCGGCGAGGGCCAGCACGACCGCGGTGTAGAGGCAGAACAGGCCGAACCCGGTCCAGGGTGCGAGTGCCAGCGAGTCGGGCTGCACGTTGGCGACGGCGGCGCCGGCTGGCACGGGCAGGTACGGGTAGATCCTGTCCGACCAGGCGGCGGGCAGGAGACCGGCCAGGAGCTGGGGCCCGAACAGCAGGCCGAACAGCCCGGCGACCGCTCCGGCGGTGCTGCGCAGCAGGGCGCCGAGCCCCAGCCCGAGGAGGCCGACGGCGCTGAGGAGGAGCGCGCTGCCGAACACCGCCCTGGCCACGCCCGGGTGGCTCAGGGAGATGTCGAGCCGCTCGGCCGAGAGGATCGACTGGCCGACCAGGAACGCCGCCACGGTCGCGGGAAGGCACAGGGTGAGCGTGGTCAGCGCGAACACGATGGCCTTGCCCCACAGCACCGGCAGCCGCCGCGGGACCGCGGCCAGGCTGACCCGGATCGTGCCGGTGGCGTACTCGCCGGCGACCAGCAGCACGCCGAGGACGCCGATGGCCAGCTGGGCCAGCTGGACGCCGGTCAGGCTGACCGCGGTCGGGTCGAAGGCGGCGACGGCCTCGGGCTGGGTCGGCGGCCGGGTCACCCGCAGCACGCAGTACAGCGCTCCGAACCCGACGATCAGGACGACGGCCGCCAGCAGCGACCAGGCGGTCGAGGGCACCGAGCGCAGCTTGGTCCACTCCGAGTGGACCACCCGGGCCTGGGTCACCCGCTGGCCGGTGGCGCCGGCCGGTCGGGCCGGGTGGAGGTGGCGGGTCGTGGTCATGGCTGTGCTCCTCCGGTCATGGGGGCGCGGAACTCGACCGCGTCCCGGGTCAGGTCGATGAAGGCCTCCTCCAGCGAGGCCTGCTGGGCGGTGAGCTCCAGCAGCGTGATCCCGGCGCCTCCGGCGAGCCGGCCGACCTGGTCGGTGCTGAGCCCGGACACGGCCAGGGCGCCGTCGGTGGCCTCCGAGACGGCCACCTCCCGCGAGCGGAGCAGGGCCGCCAGGGCGGCGGGGTCGGTGCTGCGGACCCGGACGACGCCGGGCTCGGCCCGGGAGACGAACTCCTCCATGCCGGTGTCGGCGATCAGCCGCCCCCGGCCGATGACGATCAGGTGCTGGGCGGTCAGGGCCATCTCGCTCATCAGGTGCGACGAGACGAACACGGTCCGCCCCTCGGCGGCGAGCCCCTGGAGCAGCGACCGGATCCAGCGGATGCCCTCGGTGTCCAGGCCGTTCACCGGCTCGTCGAGGATCACCGTGGCGGGGTCGCCGAGCAGCGCCGCCGCGATCCCGAGCCGCTGGCCCATGCCGAGCGAGAAGCCGCCGGCCCGCCGGCGGGCCACCTCGCCGAGGCCCACCGCGTCGATCACCTCGTCCACCCGTGAGCGACGGATCCCACAGGTCTGGGCGAGCGCCAGCAGGTGATGGTAGGCGCTCCGGCCGGGGTGGACCGAGCGGGCGTCCAGCAGGGCACCCACCTCGCGCAGCGGCGCGGCGTGTTGCTGATAGGGCTTGCCGTTGACGGTCACCGACCCGCTGGTCGGTGCGTCCAGCCCCAGGATCAATCGCATGGTGGTCGACTTCCCGGCCCCGTTCGGTCCCAGGAAGCCCGTCACCACGCCCGGCCGCACCGTGAAGGTCAGGCCGTCGACGGCGGTCTTGTCGCCGTATTGTTTGGTCAACCCATGCGCCTCGATCATCTCGGATTCCCTCCTCGGTCCGTGACCGCACCAGGCTGGCCGGGCCGGGCCGCGCTGTCGTTGGGGCCGGCGGCCTGTCCGGGGTGGGGTTTTCCTCACCCCGGCGGAGGGCGGGCCGCATGGCCGCCCGCCGCGGCGGCGTTTACGGTGAGCGCATGACCTGGCCCAACACGGCACGAAGCTGGCGGCCGACGCTGCACGCCCTCACCGGCCTGGCGGCCGGCGTCGGCGTCGGCGCGGTGCTCGGCGGGCTGGTCGTCATCTGGCTGGCCGCCGTCTGGAGCCTCGTCGACTGGCCGGTCGGCGGCTGGGGACCTGCCGTGCTCTATGCGGCGGTCGCCCTGGCCGGGCCGGCGCTGCTGCTCTGGGGGGTGCGAGGGTTCGGCGCCCTGCAGCGGGCCCGGTTCCGCGCCGTGCTCGGAGTCGAGATCCCGGCCCCGCCGCGCGGCGCGGCCGGCTCCTGGGCGCTGCGGCCCGTGCGGGCCTGGCGCGCCCCGGCCACCTGGCGCCAGCTCGGCTACCACCTGCTGGCCCTGGTCGGTGGGACCGTGGGCGGTCTGCTGGTGGCGGCCTGCTGGTCGGCCCCGGTGCTGGCCGTCGCCTGGTTCGCCGGCCTCCTGGGCGACGGCCCGGGCGTGCTCGCCGGGCTGGCGGCGGCCCTGCTGTCAGTGGCCATGCTGGTGGCGGCGCCGTGGGTGGCCAGGGGCGTGGCCCGGGCCGACGAGGCCGCCGCCAGGGTCCTGCTCGGTCCCAGCCGCGGCGAGGAGCTGGCGGTGCGGGTCGAGACGCTGGCCCGCAGCCGGGCCGAGATCGTGGCCGCCACCGACGCCGAACGCCGCCGCATCGAACGCGACCTCCACGACGGCACCCAGCGCCGGCTGGTCTCGCTTGCCATGCACCTGGGCATGGCAAGGGCCAGCCTCACCGACGCGCCCGAGCCGGTCCGCCAGGTCATCGAGCAGGCCCACGACGAGGCCACCGAGGCCCTGGCCGAGCTGCGCCAGCTGGTCCGCGGCCTCCACCCGGCCGTGCTCGACGACCGGGGCCTGGACGCGGCCCTCTCGGGGATCGCCGCCAACGCCCCGCTGCCCGTGCGGCTACGGGTCGACGTGGCCACCCGCTGCGCCCCCGCCGTCGAGGCCGTCGCCTACTTCGTCGTGTCCGAGGCCCTCACCAACGTGGCCAAGCACGCCGACGCCACCCACGCCGAGGTCAGCGTCGAACGCACCGGCGACCGGCTGCACGTCGTCATCACCGACGACGGCCACGGCGGCGCCACCCTCTCCCCCGCCGGCACGCCGCCGGACGGCGGCGGCACCGGCCTGCGCGGCCTCACCCAGCGAGCGGCCGCGGTCGACGGGACCCTCACCGTCGAGAGCCCACCCGGCGGCCCGACCGTGATCACCGTGGAGCTGCCATGCGGGTCGTGATCGCCGAAGACTCGGTCCTGCTCCAGGCCGGCCTGACCAAGCTGCTCACCGACGGCGGCTTCGAGGTTGTCGACGCCGTGACCGACGCCGAAGCGCTGCTACGGGCCGTGGCCGAGCACCGCCCCGACGTCGCCGTGGTCGACGTGCGGATGCCTCCGACCCACACCGACGAGGGCATCCGGGCCGCCCTGGTCATCGGCCGCCAGTACCCGGAGGTCGCCGTCCTGGTGCTGTCCCAGTACGTCGAGGAGCGCTACGCCACCGACCTGCTCTCAGAGCGGACCAGCGCCGTCGGCTACCTCCTCAAGGACCGGGTCGCCCACGTCACCGACTTCCTCGACGCCCTACGCCGAGTGGCCGCCGGCGGCACCGCCCTCGACCCCGAAGTCGTCGCCCAGCTCCTCGTCCGCCACCGCACCGACCCCCTCGACCGCCTCACCCCCCGCGAGCTCCAGGTCCTCAAGCTGATGGCCGAGGGCCGCTCCAACAACGGCATCACCGAAGCGCTGCGAGTCAGCCCCAGCGCCGTCGAGAAGTACGTCAGCAACATCTTCACCAAGCTGGACCTGGCACCAACCGACACCGACCACCGCCGGGTCCTGGCGGTGCTGAAGTTCCTCGGCGCATGAGGAAGACCGGGCTCCCATGTCGACAACGCTGGGTCAGCTCGGCGGCTCGTCGACAAAGGCGAGGGTGACGGCGGCGAACAGCGGGGAGGTGGCCAGGTTGTAGTGGGTCAGGCCGGGAAGGATCGCCAGCGCGTGACCGCCCTTAGGGCGGCCGTCGCCCATCCAGCCGCCGTCCCGGAGGCCGCCGTCGAGCAGCTCGAAGACCTCGACGTAGTGGCTCGGCGGCGCCATGTCGGCGTCGGCGGCGACGATCAGCGTCGGCACCTGGAGGCTGCGGACCTCCTCGGTGAAGTCGAAGTCCTTGGCCATGGCCTGGCCGATCTTGTCCAGGAGCTGGGGGAAGTCCTCGGGGCGTGGCGCCACCCGCTGGTAGAGCTGGTACATCGGGGTGTCGGTCATGAACTCGGCGGCGGCCGCGTTCACCTGGCCCTGCTGGACGCGCATCTCCGGATAGATGGCGTCGGGGCGGATGTTGGCCGAGGCCGCCACCAGCCGGCCGACCTTGGCCGGGTACTTCGCCGCGGTGTGGAGCGCCACCCAACCGCCGAGCGAGTAGCCCACCAGGTCCGGCTTGTCCAGCCCGAGGTGGTCGATGAGGGCCGCGATGTCGTCGGCCATGAGCCGAGGGTCGAGCGGCCGGTCGACATCGGCGGTGCGGCCGTGCCCCTGCAGGTCGACGACGAAAACCTGATGGCGCTCGGCCCACGCGGGAAGGACCAGCCCGAACGCCTCGCCCGACCCGAGCCCGCCGTGCAGCAGGACCATCGGCCGCCCCGCCCCCTGGGTCTCGAAATAGAAATTGATGCCGTTGACCTCGGCGTACTGGCCGGTGCCTTCGGCGTCGGTTGTCCTGTCGCTGCTCGTCATGGTGCGGGCCCCCTGGACCGTGAGCTATGGACGGCCGGTTCGCCTGTGGGTCACACCAGGTCGGGCGAGGTTGGCGAGCGTCGGCTCCTTCACCGGCGTGTCGCCCAATGCCTCCTCGATGGCCGCCAGCGTATCCGGCGTGAGCCGCATGCCCGAGGCCTTGGCGTTGGCGTGGACCTGCTCGGGCCGCGAGGCGCCGACGATCGCCGACGCGAGCTCGGGGCGGCGGAGCACCCAGGCCAGCGCGAGCTCGGCCATCGAGAGACCCGCCTGGTCAGCGATCGGCCGCAGGCGGTCGACCGCCTCAAGGACCGCGTCATCCATCAGGCGATCCATCGCCACGTTCATGTCGCTGTTGGCCGCCCGCGAGTCGGACGGCGGCGCCTGCCCAGGACGGTACTTGCCGGTCAGCACGCCCTGGGCGAGGGGCGACCAGACGATCTGGGAGATGCCGTTGGCCTCACACAGCGGGAACAGCTCACCCTCGGGAGCCCGCCAGAGCATTGAGTACTGGGGCTGTGAGGAGACGAACAGGTCTGGTCCAGCGATGTCGACCGCCGCCTGGATCTGCTCCGCCGTCCACTCACTGAAGCCCAGGTACCGCGCCTTGCCCGAGGCGACGACCTGCTGGAACGCCTCGATCATCTCCTCGACCGGGACGTCCGGGTCAAAGCGGTGCGCCTGGTAGAGGTCGACATAGTCCGTCCGCAGGCGAGCGAGCGACGCGTCGATCTGCTTGCCGATCTGCGCCGCCGACAGGCCGCGGTCGGCCGGGTCGTCCGACATCTGGCCCCAGACCTTGGTCGCCAGCACATAGGAGTTCCGCGGGCGGCCAGAGAGGATCTCACCCCACGCCGACTCAGCCGCGCCGCGGCCGTACACGTTGGCGGTGTCGAAGAAGTTGATGCCGGCATCGAACGCAGCGTCGGTGCACGCGCGGGTCTGCTCGAATCCCACGCCGCCCGCGAAGGTCAGCCACGAACCGAGCGAGATCTCCGAGACCTCCAGGTCCGAGGAGCCAAGCCTGCGGTAGTTCATGATGCTCCTTGCCACCGGCGCGCGGCCGGCTGGAGGGTTGACTGTCGAAGAGGATGTCGACTGTGTCGGCCGTCGGGAACATACCGATCAGGCCAGCTTTGGCGCCACCGGCAGGTCCATGCCCCAATTGATCAGCCCCACAGGAGACTGTCTGTCGTCGCTTGCGTTTGCGCGGCCGTCAAGCAGCGGAACTGGACGCTCAGGCAAAGTTACGTAGATCGCATGAGACTCGGACGTGTGCGCCGACCGTAGCCTACGGGCGCCGAGAAGCCGGCCGGATCCCCGGCCCGCTGCCGCCGGAGGACGCACCCATGCGCAACCGCACCCGCCACCTTCTGGTGGCCGTCGCGACCGTCACCCTGTTCGGGCTCACGCTGCTCCCCGCCCGCGCCCTGCCTTCCTCGACCGCCGCCACCACCCTGCAGTTCTACGGCGGCGAGGCCCACGCCGTCGCCCAGATCGGCAACACCATCTATGTGGGTGGGAGCTTCACCTCGGTCGGGTATGGCTCGGGCACGATCGCCCGCGCCTACCTGGCTGCCCTGGACGCCACCAGCGGCCTGCTGGTGGACGGCTTCAACCCCCGGCCCGACAACGCGGTCGACTCGCTGCTCAAGAGCGCCGACGGCGCCCGCCTGTACGCTGGCGGGCTGTTCAACAGGATCGGCGGTTGCACCCCCTGTGACCGGCTGGCCATGCTCGACCCGGCCACCGGCACCGCCAACCCGAGCTTCCATCCCCAGCCCAACGCCGGCGTGCTCAAGATGGCCCTCTCAGGCCGGACGCTGTACTTCGGCGGCAAGTTCACCTCGGTGGCCGCGACGACCCGCGTGCGGCTGGCGGCCGTGGACGCCATCACCGGGGGCCTTGGCACCAAGCTCAACCTGGCGCCCAACGCGGCCGTGCGCGACCTCGCCCTCAACTCCACCGGCAGCACCCTGTACCTGGCCGGGTCGTTCACCAAGATCGGAACCACCACCCGCTACAATTTCGCGTCGGTCGGGGCCGCCTCGCGGGCCCTGACCGCCTGGAACCCCAACATCCACGCCTCGGGCTGGGGCATCGCGCTGTCGCCCAGCAACACCACCGCCTACATGGCAACCGCCGATGGCAACGAGAGCATCTGCAACGCCGGTCACGAGTCGGTGATCGCCATGGCGGCCACCGGGTCGGGCACGCCGGCGGTTCTGTGGCACAACGGTGGAGACGCCGGCTGCCCCTTCAACTCTGGCGACATCAACGCGATCGAGGCCACCGCGAGCGCGGTCTACATCGGCGGGCACCTGACCAACCTGTGCACGGCCAAGAACACCTCGTACACGGCCAAGTGCCCCGGGAGCCTCACCGTCCGTAGCCACGTGGCCGCGCTCAGCCCCACCACCGGGGTCCCGCTGTCGTGGAACCCTGGCGCCGACGGCACCCGCGGTGTCCTGGTTATCCAGGCGACGCCGGCCGGGCTCGGCGTCGGCGGCGACTTCCCCCGGACCAACGGCGTAGGCCACAACGAGTTCGCCCTGTTCCGCGGCACCACCTGAGCTACTTCCAGCGACGGCGCAGCCCCAGCAGTTCCTGCCCGTAGCCGACCACCGCGATCGGGGACATGAGCATCTGGTAGGTGAGGACGAAGCCCACAAAGCCCACGGCGTTGCGCCGTACCCGCAGCCCGAGCAGGTTGAACACCCGACGTCGCTGGAAGCGATACAGGATGGCATTGACGACCAGGGTGAGCGGCAGCACGGCCAGGGTGTAGGGGCCGACGATCCAGTAGCGGCCCGTCGCCGCCAGGAGAAGGCCAGGCAGCCACACCAGCGCATAGGCGACGTCCAGCGCCGGGATGAGCAGATCGATGGCGGTGAGGAAGCGCAGCAGCCCGCGTGGCTGATTCCAGGGTCGGACACTGCGGAGGCCCTCGACCATCCCTCGTGCCCAGCGGGCCCGCTGGCGGGCGAGATGGACCAACCTGGTCGGAGCGGCGGTGAAGGCGACCGCCGAGGGCTCGTAATAGACCCTGGCCCCTTGGCGCATGAGCTGCCAGGTCAGGACGATGTCCTCGCCGATGGCGTCGGGCCAGCCACCGGCGGCCAGCACCGCCTCGGTGCGGTAGAGACTGAAGGCTCCCTGGGCGACCAGGGTTCCCTGGTAGAGCCCCTGCATCCGCTTCACCGACGCGATCCCCAGGAAGTAGTCCCACTCCTGCATTCGCGTCCAGAGGCTGTCGCGGCTGTTGCGGACCAGCACCGACCCGGCCACCGCCTGCACATCGGATGGGGCGCTCAGCAGCCGGGCCACGATCTGACGAACGGCCTGCGGGTGCAGCAGCGTGTCGGCGTCAAGGGTGATGACCAGCTCGGTTCCCACGGCCGCCAGCCCGGTATTGAGGGCGTGGCTCTTGCCGGGTCGTGGCTCGGTGATGCAGCGCACCTGCTGGCCGGTGGCGGCCCCGTAGGCCTCGGCAACGGCGCGCGTTCCGTCGATCGAGCCGTTGTCGACGACGAGGACCTCGACGGGGCCCGGATAGTCCTGGCCGGCGATGTAGGCAACCGTCTCCTGGATCCGGTCGGCCTCGTTGCGGGCGGCGATCAGCACCGTGACCGGGACGGTCGGATGGGACTTCCGCAACGGCGGCTGGCGGTCCAGCAGCAGACTTATGGCCAGGAACGCGACCAGCCAGCCCGGGAGGTAGGCGACACATACAGCCGCCGTCTCGCCGGCTCCGGCGCGGTTCCGCCGCCGTCACCGGCCACCGACTGCTGGTCGGCCCCGACACCGTTGGTTGTCGGGCTCACGCCTGGCTCCCATACCACGATGGGTGGTCA
>Ga0207675_100004698_pt1 | contig 13146 bp, 10 predicted proteins | sample KBSSwiS42_FD_184305 | JGI IMG/M metagenome (GOLD analysis project Ga0207675, IMG submission 184305) | Switchgrass rhizosphere microbial communities from Kellogg Biological Station, Michigan, USA - KBS Switchgrass S4-2 (SPAdes) (version 2) | ecosystem: Host-associated > Plants > Roots >... | reverse complement strand
CGGCGCGCGGCGTGTGCGCCAGCGGCTGCCGACGTGGGACGACAGCGTCAGCGCGATGGCGCGCGCCCTCTCCCCGGGGTCGCAGACCGGGTCGCAGACGGTGTCGCAGACCGTCTCGGAGACGGGGTCGGAGACCGTCTCCGAGACGGTGTCGGAGACGGGGTCGGAGACCGTCTCGGAGGCGGGGTCGGAGACGGTCTGCGACCCCGGGTTCAGCGCCGAGTGGCTGGCGCTGCGCGAGCCGGCGGACCGGGCGGCGCGATCGGGACGGCTGGCGCGGCGGGTTGCGTCGGTGCTGCCGGCGACGCGCCCGGTTCGAATCGTCGATCTCGGCGCAGGCACCGGCGCGAACAGACGTTATCTCTCCGCGCATCTGCCGACCCCGCAACGCTGGTTGCTCGTCGACCACGACGCCACCCTGCTCGCCCGGGCGACCGCGGCGGACGCGGCATTCGTCGAAACGCGCGAGCTCGATCTGAATGCGATCGGGAAGCCCGCCGCGCGCCACCTTTTTTCGGGGGCCGGCCTGGTCACCGCGTCGGCGCTGCTCGACCTGGTCTCCACAGGGTGGCTGCAGACCCTCGTCGATCGCGCGCGCGAACATGGCGCGGCGCTCCTCTTCGCCCTGACCTACGACGGTCGCATCGAGCTCGACCCTCCCGAGGCGGAGGACGCCGACATCCGCGAGCTCGTGAACCGGCATCAGCGCACCGACAAGGGCTTCGGCCCGGCGCTCGGACCCGACGCGACCGACGCGGCGGCCGCGATGCTGGACCGCGCCGGCTACCACGTCGACCGCGAGCGCAGCGACTGGAGGCTTGGCGTGGAGTCGCCGCATCTGCAACGCGAGCTGATCGAGGGATGGGCGCGTGCGGCGGGCGAAATCGATCCGTCGAAGCGGGCGGCGATCGAGCGCTGGCGGGAGCGCCGGATCGCGCACGTGAACAATCAGCGATCACGCATCATCGTCGGCCACGAGGACCTGGCCGCGTGGTTCGACTGAGACCTTCGGCTTCCCTCTGGGCTTCCCACCTTCAGCGCTTCTGGTCAGCCGCCGCGCTCAGTCGCCCCTCGTACGCGGCCGAGGCGACGTGCGACTCGTGCAGCGTGACCCGGACGCTGTCGACGGCGTGCGCCGTGCCGCCGAGATCGCCGTGTCCGATCGCCGCCGCGATGCGATCGAAGATGGCTTTGGCGAGAAACTCAGTGGTCGTGTTCCGCCCCTTGAACGCCGGCTCATCGTCGAGGTTGCGGTAGTTCAGGCCGCCGACAATCGTCCGCAGCACCTCCCCCGCGCGGCCGATGTCGACCACCATGCCGTTATCGTCGAGGTCGGGTCGGCGGAATTCGACGTCGACCACGTAGGTTGCGCCGTGCAGCCGCTGAGCCGGCCCGAACGCCTCGCCGCGGAAGCTGTGAGCGATCATGAAGTGGTCGCGAACCGTGACGGTGTACATCGGTGCCTTTGCGCTGCGAACGTGATGACGGCTGCTTCCGCGATCGGCGCTTCAGTATCTGATGCGGTGACAGAGGGCGTCGCCCGGCTCCGCCGCGAGCTGCGCCATCACCTGCGGCAGCGCGTCGAACGGACTCTCGCCGGTGATGAGGACGTCGAGCGCCGGATCGGTGAGCATCGACAGCGCCAGCGCCATCCGACGGCGCGTGGACCAGCGCGCGCGCTGCGACGGCGGCACCGTGCCGACCTGCGACGATGCGATCGTCAGGCGGCGGGCGTGGAATGCCTCGCCGAGCGGAACCGGCACTTCGCCGGCACCGTGCCAGCTCATCTCGACGATCGTCGCCTCGAACGCCGCGACGCGCAGCGCCAGCGCCAGGCCTGCCGCCGATCCGCTGGCGTGAATCACCACGTCGGCGCCGTCGCTCGCATCGGCCGGCGTCTTGAAGCCAACGCCCAGGGCCTTGGCAATCGCGCCGCGCCGCGGGTTGGTGTCGACCAGTTCAACCTCACAGCCGGCGATCCGTCCGGCAATCCACGCCGCGAGGCAGCCGACGGCGCCCGCGCCGACGACGGTGATGCGATCGCCGACGTGAGGGCGCGCATCCCAGACGCCGTTGATGGCCGTCTCGAGGTTCGCGGCCAGCACGGCACGCTCCGGCGGCAGGCCGTCGGGCAGCACGTGCACCGCGGCCGCAGGCACGACATAGCGAGTTTGATGCGGGTAGAGCGTGAACACGCGGCGGCCTTCCAGCTCGCGTGGACCGCGCTCCACGACGCCGACGCTGGCGTAGCCGTACTTCACCGGCGCCGGAAACTCGCCGCGCTGAAACGGCGCCCGCATCCGCTGCCGCTCGCTCGCGGGCACGCGTCCGGCGAACACCAGCGCTTCGGTGCCGCGGCTGACGCCGCTGAAGAGCGATCGCACCACCACCTCGTCGCCAGCCGGATCGGCCAGCGGTTCGGCCCGCAGCTCACCTCGACCTGGCTCGGCGATCCAGAACGCGCGCGCCTCGGCAGCAGCCACGGGAGATACAATAACCTTTCACCCTGCACAAATGATCTCCACCGAGTGGCACCTGCCCGTTGCACCGCTGCGCGCGAGCGCCGTCACCGCGACCGTGGCCGGCGTGGCCGGCGCGTTCGTGCTGGCCGAAGCGTCGCGCTCGCTGCTGCCGGTTGGCGATCTCTATGCGGTCAAGGCAGCGGCGATCTTCGCGATCGTGATGCTGTTCGCGCTCGGCTTCCTGGCGCGCCATCATCCGTACCCGCGCTTCGGGCCGGCGAACCAGGTGACGACGGTGCGGGCGGTGCTGGTCGCGCTGATCGCCGCGCTGATTGGCGAGCCGCGATTCCCGGCCGTCGCAACCAGCGCGGCGGCGGCTGGCGCCGTGATCTCTGTGCTCGACGGCGTCGACGGCTGGCTGGCGCGGCGCTTCCGTGTGGCCAGCGCCTTTGGCGCGCGCTTCGACATGGAGATCGACGCGCTGCTGATCCTGATGCTGGCGATTCTCGTCAGCGAGTTCGGCAAGGCCGGCCCGTGGGTGATGCTGTCGGGCCTGCTGCGCTACATCTTCATCGGCGCCGGCCGCTACTGGCCGCGGCTGCGCGAGCCGCTGTTCGCCAGCCGCCGCCGTCAGGCGGTCTGCGTCGTGCAGATTCTGGCGCTGGTCGTCGCGATCCTGCCGGCCGTCCAGCCGCCGCTGAGCACGGCGGTCTCTGCGGCCGCGCTGGCGGCGCTGGCGTTTTCGTTCCTCGTCGATACGCGCTGGCTGCTGCGGAGCGCGGCCTGATCGACAGCTGGAAGCCTGTCCCCCGCCCATGAACCGAACCCTGGTGGCGCTCGTCGCGGCGCTCGCGATCCTCAACGCCTCGCTGTCGTTTCACAACGTGTGGCCGACGCCGATCATCGGCTGGCGCGGCGAGCTCTCGCTCGAGTTCGCGGCCATGCTGCTGCTGCTCGCGGCCCTGACCCGCTGGTGGCGAGTGCCGAGGAGTCGCTTCCTGCGTGGGATGGCGGCTCTCTGGGTCGTGCTCGCCATCGGCCATTACGCCGACGTCACCACGCCGGCGCTCTACGGCCGCGACATCAACCTGTACTGGGATGCGCAGTACATGCCCGACGTGGCCGCGATGATCGCGCGCGCCGCGCCGCTGTGGCTGATCGTCGCGGCGGTCGCCGCGGTCGCACTGGCGATCGCCATCCTCTTTCTGATGTTCTGCTGGGCGTTCTACTGCGTCGCCCAGGCGATGGCGCAGGCACGCGCACGACGCTGGCTCGCCGCGCTCGCGATCGGCATGTTCGTCGTCTTCGGGGTGCAGAAGCTGATCGCGTCGCGGTCGACCGAGGTCTACGAGTTCGATCCGGTGGTGACTTTCGCGCCGCCGGTGACGCTGACCTACGCGCGGCAGGCGCGCCTCGTGCTCGCGGCGCGGGCCGGTGAGCACACGCTGCCGCCGAGCCCGAAGATGGACGCCGACCTGTCGCGCGTCCGCGGCGCCGACGTGACCTTGATCTTCATCGAGTCGTACGGTGCGCTCGCCTACGAGCGGCCCGACATCGCGCGCCCGCTCGAGGCGGCGCGCACCGAGCTGGCGGCGGCGATCCGCGACACGCACCAGCAGGTGGTGTCGGCGTTCGTCGAATCGCCGACTTTCGGCGGCTCCTCCTGGCTGGCGCACATCAGCCTGATGTCGGGCATCGAGGTGCGCGATCCCGCGACCAACGCCAGCCTGATGTCGCAGCAGCGCGAGACGCTCGTGACTGCCTTCAAGCGGCAGGGGTATCGCACCGTGGCGATGATGCCGGGGCTGCGCCAGCGCTGGCCGGAAGGGGCGTTCTACGGCTTCGACGAGATCTACGGGGCGGCGCGGCTCGACTACCGCGGCCCCGAATTCGGCTGGTTCGCGGTGCCCGATCAGTTTTCGCTGGCGCGCGTCGAAGCGCTCGAGCGCGACGCGCGATCGCAGGCGCCGACCTTCATGTTCTTCCCGACCATCAGCACGCACTTCCCGTTCATCCCGTCGCCGCCGTACCAGCCGGATTGGGCGCGGATGCTGACCGATCATCCGTACGGCGGCAGGGCGATTGTCGAGGCGTACGACCACGAGCCGGACTGGACCTCGTTCGGCCCGGGCTACGTGCGCGCGATGACCTACACCTACCAGACGCTCGCAGGCTACCTGCGGATGACGGCCGGACGCGATCGCGTGCTGATCGTCCTCGGCGATCACCAGCCGGCGGCGGCGGTGAGCGGCGAAGGCGCGACGTGGGATGTGCCGGTGCACGTGATCGCGCCGGATGGATCACGGCCGGATCGATCGATCGTCCTCGCCACGCTGCGGCAGCACGGCTTCGGTGCAGGGCTGACGCCGCATCGGCCGCCGCTTGGCAAGATGCACACGCTGCTGCCGCTGCTGCTCGACGCGTTCAGCGCCCCGCCGCCGCGCGGCCAGCCCTGATCGCGTCGTCTGCGGTCGGCCCCTGCATCAGCAGGGCGAGGAATCCCTCCTTGACGCGCTGCGCCACGTCCTGCGTGTTGGCGGTCAGCATGTCGGGAAGGCCTGCGGCCTTTGCTTCCTGCAGCACCTTCTGCGTCCCGGCCTCGGCGCCGGCGCGGTCGCCGCCGAGCGCCTGCCTGAGACTGCCGATGCCGCAGGCCAGGATGCTGAGGCCGTCGAGCGCGGCAATCTCCTTCGCCTGCGCGACCGCCGCAGGATCCTCGAGCATCAGCATCGCCAGCGTTTCGCCGCGGCGATTCTTCGGCGACCAGACGTTCGCCCCGGCGTCGCGGAAGAAGGCGAGCGCTTCGCGCGCTTCCGCCAGGTTGCGGATGTGCGGGATGGTGACGCCGTCGGCGCCGGCGTCGAGAATCTCCTTGACGCGCGTCTTCGCGGCGGCGGCGCCGTCGGTCTCGATCGGCGGGATGCGGACGAGGAGCATCTTGCGGCCCGCGGCCTTCGAGCTGCGCAGCCCCGCGGCCATCGCCTTGACCGCGGCGGGATCGTAGCTGCCTTCGAGGTTCAGGAACACGAAGTCGTAGAGCGGATTCATCGCCAGCTTCTCGCCGCCCTCGCGCGTGTAAACGGCGGGCAGCGGAGTCTGGCCGCGCGGTCCCGGGTTCTCGTTCGGCGCGTAGACGCCAAAGGCGGCCTTGCCCTGCGCCCACAGATCGATGACCGCGTTCTGGTGTGTCTGTGCAGACAGCTGCACCGTCACGCCGCACGCGATCGCCACGAGAATCGCCGCCCGTCCCACCTTCATCCCCATTCGCGTCCTCCCCGGACGCTCCGAGGGTATCATCTGCCAGTTCACACGTCGGAAGACGGACCAGAGGAGACGTTCATGCGCGCGCTGCCTGTCGTCATCGCCATCGCTCTCACCGCCCTTGCCGCGCCCGGCCGGACCGGCGCCCAGGCACAGCCTCCGGCCGACGTCGTGCTCGTCAACGGCACCGTGCTCACCGTCGATGCGAACGACTCGGTCGCGCAGGCGGTAGCCATTGCCGGCGGCAAGATCGTGGCGGTCGGCACCAACGATGCGATTCGGGCGCGCGTCGGCCCGTCGACGCAGGTGATCGATTTGCGCGGCCGCACGGCGACGCCGGGCCTGATCGACACCCACGTGCATTTCTCCGAGGCCGACGCGCTCTTCTCGGTCGAGCTCAGCGAGGCGGCGTCGATCGCCGACGTGCTCGAGAAGGTGCGCGCGCAGGTCGCGAAGTTGAAGCCTGGCGAATGGGTGCGCGGCCGCGGCTGGGACGAAGGCAAGTTCAAGGAGCGGCGCTACGTGACCGCCGCCGATCTCGACCAGGTCGCGCCCGACAATCCGGTCTGGCTGGTGCACACCACCGGACACTACGGCGTCGCCAACAGCTACGCGATGAAGATGTCGGAGGTCACCGCGTCAACGCCCGCGCCGCCGGCGGGGACGATCGATCGCGATGCCGCGAACAAGCCGAGCGGCGTGATGAAGGAAGCGGCGATGGGGCTGGTGTCGCGCAACGTGCCGTCGCTGACGCGCGACCAGCAGCGCGCCGGCATCGTGCGCATCATCGAGGACTTCAACAAGGAAGGGATGACCGGCGCCAAGGATCCGGGCATCGGCCAGCAGAAGTGGGAGATCTATCAGGAGCTGCTGAAGGAAGGGAGGCTGAACGTTCATCTCTTCGCGCTCTGGTCGGGGGCGCGCCGCGCGGCGGACAACGCGCAGGTGCTCGCGCGCGTCACCGCCAACCCGAAGCCGCCGGCCTCGTTCGGCGACGGCCTGCTGATGTCGGGCGGCGTCAAGATGTTCATGGACGGCAGCGGCGGCGCGCGCACGGCGTGGATGCACCAGGACTGGAACAAGAACTTCACCGAGAAGGACACCGGCAACACCGGCTATCCGACGACGCCGCCCGATGATTACCGCACGATCGTCACCGAGCTGCACAACGCCGGCGTCCATGTGAGCACGCATGCGATCGGCGATCGCGCGATCGACTGGGTGGTCGACACCTACGCGGCGGCGCTCGCGGCGAAGCCGACCAAGGGACTGCGGCACGGCATCATCCACGACAACACGCCCACCGATCACGCGATCGACGAGATGGCGCGGCTGCAGAAGGAGTTCGATGCCGGCTATCCCGAGTCGCAGGCGCCGTTCACCTGGTGGATCGGCGACAACTACGCAGGCAATCTCGGCCCCGAGCGAGGGAAGCGGCTGAACCCGTTCCGCACCTATGTGAAGCGAGGGATCCGCTGGGCAGGCGGATCGGACTACGGCGTCACGCCGTTCCCGGCCCGCTACGGCCTGTGGGCGTCGGTCGCGCGCAAGACGCTGAACGGCACCTACGGCGCGACGCCGTTCGGCACCGCCGAATCAGTGGACATCAAGACGGCGCTGCGCTCGTACACGATCTGGGCGGCGCACCAGCTGTTCCTGGAGAACCGGACCGGCTCGATCGAAACCGGCAAGGACGCGGACATCGCCGTCTGGGACCGCAACATGTACACGGTCCCGACCGATGCGTTGAAGGATCTGAAATGTGAGCTGACGCTCTTCCGCGGCAAGGTCGTGCACGGCAAGTAGCCGGACCTTACGTTCCGAGCCGCAAATATGGTTGCAGCGCGGTGAACCGGAATTCGATCTCCGCAATCGCGTCCGCTGAGAGCGAGAGCGGCTTCGGCTTCCACCCCGCCGTGCCACCGGTTCGCGCGGTCGTCGTCTTGAAGATGCCGCGTTTCTGCATCACGTAGAGATCGGCGCCGGGGATCGATTCGTTGATGTTCCGCATCAACAGGAACTTGCTGTACGCATCGCGCAGCCGATCGGCGTCGCCGCGTTCGTGCAGCTCCCACATCCGCGCCATCAGGTCGGCGTACATCGCCATCCCGGTCATCACGCCGTCGAGGCCGAGACGCATCTCGTACAGCCAGCCGTCGGCGTAGGACGCGCCGAAGACGCCCTTCAGCGGCGGACGCTGCTTCAGTTCCGCCTTCATCCTCTCGACGAGCGGCGCGGACTCTTCTTTCACGTAAGCCAGGTGCGGATGCTCGCGCGCGAGCTCGACGATCAGCTCGACGGTGGGCGCGAGATCCTTCGCGCCGCCGCTCGTCTGGATGAAGATCGGCCGCGCCGTCGACCGCGCCAGCGCGCGGAAGTACTCGCGGTAGTCGTCGAGCGATCGCGCCGCGCTCGGCGGCATCGCGATCATCGCGTCCGGCGCCAGCGCCTCGGCGCGCCGCGCGTACTCGAGCATCTCCTCGGTGGTCCGCCCCTGGACGCCCAGCACCAGCGCCGGCTTGCGTCCCTGGTTCGCCTTGGCCAGCACCTCGAGCCCGCGCAGCCGCTCCTCCTTCGTGAGGTTGGCGACGCCGCTCGATCCCTGCGGCCAGACGATGCCGTGCGCGCCGGCCTCGTCGACAAACCGGACCTCGCGGGCCAGATCGTCCCAGTCGACCTCGCCCGCGTCGGTGAACGGCGTCGTCAGGATCATGAACGCGCCGCGCATCGGCTTGCCGCCGGCGGAAGGGCCTTCACGTCGAGCCGCGGCCTCGCTCAGGGCAGCAGGCGCGAACAAGGATGCGGCGGCGAGCGCAAGGCATTCACGGCGGGTCACGCGGCGTTCGCTCATCGTGGTTCCTTTCGCGGCCTCTGGTAGCGCAGGCCTTTAGGCCTGCCAACCGCCGCGCGGGGCAGCCCTGAAGGGCCGCGCTACACGCCGCGCGGGGCAGCCCTGAAGGGCTGCGCTACACGCCGCGCGGGGCAGCCTTTAAAGGGCTGCGCTACAGTTGTCTCCTCGGGCCCCTGCGGGAGTAGACTACGCCAGACTGAAGGAGGCGGCGATGAAAGGTTCTGTCTCGCGGCGCGGATTCCTGCAGACCGCCGGGGCCGGCAGCGTCACCATGTGGATCCCGACCCACGCCAGCGGCTACACCGGCGCGGAAATGCGTGAGAAGGCGGCCGCCGCCTCGACGCTCGGCGTGTCGAAGTGGGAGCTCGACACCCCGGCGCTGTGCGTCGACCTCGACAAGATGGAAGCCAACATGGCGACGATGCGGAAGAAGCTCGCCGCCACCGGCACCGGCATCGTCAGCCGGCCGCACGCCAAGACGCACAAGTGCCCGGCGATCGCGAAGCTGCAGCTCGCCGCCGGCTCGATTGGCGTGTGCACCGCCAAGGTCAGCGAGGCCGAGGCGCTCTTTGCCGGCGGCATCGAGAAGATCCTGATGACGACGTGCAACGTGTCGGCGAGCAAGATTCGCCGCGCGATGAAGATCAGGAAAGCCAACCGCACGTTCATCCAGGCGGTGGACAACCCGAAGAACGCGCAGGACCTCTCGGACGCGGCCAAAGAGGCGGGCCTCGTCGCCGACGTGGTGATCGACGTCGCGGTCGGCACGCGATCGGGCGTGCCGGCGGACGAGCGCGCGCTCGCGCTGGCGCAGCTCGTCGACAAGCTGCCGAACCTGAAGCTCCGCGGGATGATCAGCTACGACGGCGGCGCGCAGCACATCAAGGGATTCTCGAAGCGCGCCGAGGAGACGCTGAAGCGCTACGAGCCGTCGCTGCGCACCTTCGAGGCGATGAAGAAGGCGGGCCTCAGCACCGAGATCTTCAGCGGCGGCGGCACCGGCACCTACAACATCATGCCGAAGGTGCCCGGCGTCACCGACGTCCAGGTCGGCAGCTACATCTTCATGGACGCGCAGTACCTCGAGATTGGCGGCGAGGGGAACGAGGAGATCTACACCGACTTCGCGCCGTCGCTGACGGTGATGTCGACGGTGCTGAACAACTACTTCCCGAAGAGGCTCACCACCGACGCCGGCCAGAAGGCGCTGACGCTGAACAAACCGGATCCGATCGTGATCGGCGAGAAGGGTTTCTCGTACACCGCCGGCTCCGACGAGTTCGGCACCATTCAGTACGAGACGGCGACGAAGCAGTACGAGGTCGGCGACAAGCTCGAGCTGATCGTGCCGCACTGCGATCCGGCGGTGAACGAATACGACCAGATCTATGCGACGCGAAAAGATCGCGTCGAGGCGGTATGGCCGATCGCGGCGCGCGGGCACTCGCAATAGCGAACCGTGCGGTTCGGGGTTCGGGGTTCGGGGTTCGGTTGACGCTCAGACGCCAGCTCGCACTCTCGTTGCTGCTGGCGCTCGCCGGCGGCGCGGCGATTCGCGCCGAGGACTGGCCCCAGTTCCGCGGGCCGTCCGGCCAGGGGCATTCCGCGGAAACCGGCCTGCCGCTCGCGTGGAGCGAGTCGCAGAACGTCGTCTGGAAGGCGCCGGTGCCCGGCCGCGGATGGTCGTCGCCGGTCGTCGCCGACGGACGCGCCTGGCTGACGACGTCGGTCAAGGAAAAGGGGGCGTCGCTGCGGGCGATCGCCTACGACCTCGCCAGCGGCCGCGAGACGGTCAACGTCGAAGTCTTCCACGTCCGTTCGGCGGACCTGCTCAACCCGAAGAACAGCCAGGCGTCGCCGACGCCGATCGTCGACGGCGACCGCGTCTACGTGCACTTCGGCGCCGACGGCACCGCCGCGCTGACCACCGCCGGCGAGATCGTCTGGAAGCAGAAGTTCCCCTACGAGTCGCAGCACGGCAACGGCGGGTCGCCGATCGTCTACGACGACCTCCTCATTTTCAGCTGCGACGGCAGCAGCGACGCGTTCGTCGTCGCGCTCGACAAGCGGACCGGCAAGGTGCGGTGGAAGACGCCGCGGCGCCAGCCGTGGGATCAGGCCTACTCGACGCCGCTCGTCATCCGCGTCGGCGAGCGCGATCAGCTGGTCAGCGTCGGCGCCTATCGCACCACCGCGTACGATCCGCGAACCGGCAAGGAGATCTGGCGCGTCCGGTATGACGAGGGGTTCTCGAACGTGCCTCGCCCCGTGTTCGCGCACGGGCTCGTCTACCTCGCCACCGGCTTTCAGCAGCCGACGCTGATGGCGGTCAGGGTGGACGGCACTGGCGACGTCACCAAGACCCACGTTGCCTGGACGCTGACTCGCGGCGCGCCGCTCACGCCTTCACCGCTGGCGGTCGGCGACGAGCTCTACGTGGTCAACGACGGCGGCATCGCGCAGTGCCTCGATGCGGCGACTGGAAAGCCGCACTGGGTGCAGCGGCTCGGCACGGGTTACTCGGCATCACCGGTGTTTGCCGACGGCAGGATTTATTTCCTGAGCGAGGACGGCACGTCCACCGTCATCGAGCCTGGAACAACGTTCAAGATGTTGGCCACCAGCTCGCTCGACGGCGGGATTCTCGCGTCGATGGCGGTCTCCGGGCGCTCGATCTTCATCCGCACCAGCACGCACCTCTACCGGCTGGCACTGCCGTCGTCGTGATTACGTACGGCGTCGTGCCCTGATCGCCACGCGGTAATTGTTCTCCGCGTTCAGATTGATCAGCGCGACGAACGCACGCCCCTGATACGTCCCGAGCGTTCCGGACTGTGACACCGCCGCCACGTCCCATCCCGCCGGCAGCAGCACGGTGTTACGCAGGCCGTGCAGCGTCCGCTCGAACACCAGCTCGCCGTTCACGACCTTGTAGGCCGCGTCCTTCACCGTGCCGGTGATCTGCAGGTGCGCGCTCTGCCTGTCGTCGACGATCGGCACGTCGAGCTTCACGGCCGACGCCGCGCCGTTCTTCACCACGGCCAGGGTCTTCGCCGTATCGAGATCGACGACACGGAGATCGGTGAGCGGCAGGTACTCGAGCGAGTTCAGCGTCGCCTTGTCGCCTTTGCGGTAGTCGCTGTAGGTCTGCTCCACCTTGATCGTGCCGCCCTCTGGCGCGCCAAGGTCGTACAGCGTCTTCACATCGTCGAAGAACATGTCGGGATCGTTGCGCGGCGGAAACGCAGCAGTCGTGCGGCGCGCATGAATCGTCACCGGGTTGCTCTGGCCGCTCGGGTTCGCGAACGCGAGCTTCAACCGCCCGTCGGCGGTCGTGGTCAGCTGCGCGGCAACGTTCGACGACAGGAACGAGAAGCCCTTCGGCAGGAGCACGCCGAGGCGGTACCCGCTCAGGCTGCGCACCCAGACGATGTCCTCGCCGTGCATCGTGTAGGTGCGCGGATCCTTGTAGGTCTTGTAGATGAGCACGCGGCCGACGCCGCCTTCGGGCACCGGCATCGGCAGCGCGGCGTGAATGGCGTGCGTGTCGCTGCCTTCGTCCTGATAGGTGAACTTCAATGGCTTGCCGGTGCGCGGGTCGTAGACCTCGATGTCCGATCCTTCGCTGCCGCCGCGGGTCGCGTTGACCAGCTCGGTGGCGCCGGCGCGCGTCTCCTCCGGGATGAAGCGGATGCGGAACGCTTCGCTCCCGGGCGCGAGGATCGCGTATTCGGTGTAGGCGTCCTGCGTGAAGAGCCGCGACAGCGGCGGCGTCGGCCGCAGCGAGCCGTCGGGATTGGTGCCGCCCGGAAACGGGTTCGGCCCCGATCGCTGCGCGAGGCCGAGCGCGGGCACAATCGCGAGCGTGCAGAGCGCGAGGCAGCCACGTCGAAGTCGTACCGTCAGCATGGCGCTAAGTGTAATATGCGGCCCACACAAGAGGAGGTCTCATGCGTACCATCCGTACCATCGTGTCCGCGTTCTCGGTCGCGCTGATTGGCGGCTCGCTCATCGCCGTCGCGCAGCAGCCGGCAGCGCAGCAGCCGCCGCAGCCGATGTCGTTCTTCGTCACCAGCGTCGGCCTCGGCAAAGGCGCCGACCTCGGCGGCATCGCCGGCGCCGATCGTCATTGCCAGACACTCGCCGCTGCGGCCGGCGGCGGCAGCAAGACCTGGCATGCCTATCTGAGCCAGGCGGCCGCGGGCGGGCAGGCGGCGGTCAATGCGCGCGATCGGATCGGCGCCGGTCCCTGGTACAACTCGAAGGGCGCGCGCATCGCGCAGAACGTCGCCGACCTGCACGGCGACACGCTCGAGCAGGCGCGGCGCGGCAACAACCTCACGAAGGTGACGGCGCTGAACGAAAAGGGCGAGACCGTCAACGGCGTCGGCGACACGCCGAACCGCCACGACATGCTGACCGGCTCGCAGCTCGACGGCACCGCGTTCACCGACGGCCAGGATCACACCTGCGGCAACTACTCGAAGAGCGGCGAGGGCACGGTGCAGCTCGGGCACCACGACCGCACCGGCGGCGGCAGCACGTCGTGGAACTCGACGCACCCGAGCCGCG
>Ga0207675_100004694_pt1 | contig 13151 bp, 8 predicted proteins | sample KBSSwiS42_FD_184305 | JGI IMG/M metagenome (GOLD analysis project Ga0207675, IMG submission 184305) | Switchgrass rhizosphere microbial communities from Kellogg Biological Station, Michigan, USA - KBS Switchgrass S4-2 (SPAdes) (version 2) | ecosystem: Host-associated > Plants > Roots >... | reverse complement strand
TTCTTCGCCAACACCCCGGCGCGCACGCACGGGGAAATCCAGGCGGAGATTCAGAGCAAGCATGCGGTGCCGTACTTCTTTCTGAAGACGGAGAGCATCCGCGAGTACTTCGAGCAGCCCGGTGCGTTCGATGAGCGCACGGTGATGGTGCACACCAACGCCTACGGCGGATCCGATCCGCTGGCCGAAGTGCATCGACTTCGCACCGTCGAGCTGGTCCTGTTTCCGATCCGGATTCGTTCGGCGATCGCTCCAGCGTGGCCGCTGGGCGCCCGGGCCAACGCCCCCGACGGGGAGCAATTCTTGAAGGTGCTGCCGGCACTCTATCATTCCGCGGACCGCCATCCCGTGCTGCTCGAGAAGATCAACTCGGTGCGCGTTCCCCTGGGGCTCCCCCCGGTGGGCTGTGCTCAGTACGAGCGCCCGCACGTGGTGGCGAAGGCCGCGATGTTTCCCGACTGGTTCGGCATGCCGGCTGCAGACTGGCCGGAGCTGGAGTGCCTGGGCTTTCCGCTGCCTGCTTCGGATCCACCGTTGCCGTTGCCCGTACAGGAGTTCTTGCAGCGCTGCCCGTGCCCGATCGTGTTTACGACCGGCACGGGGTTCGGCGGCCCTGAGATCTTCTTCGAAGCGGCTGCTGCCTGTTGCGCAGAGCTCGGCAGGCCCGGGGTTTTCCTGAGCTCGTTTCTGGCGGCCACGCCTCGCGCGCTGGGAGACCGCATCGCTTGCTTTGCGCACGTAGAGCTCGATCGGCTGCTCCCGCACACGGCGGCGATCGTGCATCACGGCGGCATGGGCACGACCGCGCGTGCTCTGGAGGCGGGCATCCCGCAAGTCATCAGCCCGACCGGCTTTGATCAACCCGACAACGGCCATCGCACAGAGGTACTGGGCGTGGGCCGCGTCGTGCCGCGGACGCAAATGAGCGGCGCCACGTTTGCCGCAGCCTTGCGTGAGCAGCTGAACGACCCCGAGCAGCCCGCGAGGCTGGCGCGCTATCGCGCGGCGCTTGCAGGCTCACGAGCGGTCGAACGTGCCGCGGATCTGTTGGAGAGCGTCGCCCGCAGGGCGTTGAACTAGTTCGTTCCACGACACCAAAGCCCTGCTGGACCCGGGTGAGCCCGCAGCCACCATCCGAACGCGAAGGCCCATCGGGCCATCCGGCGCGCGACCTCCCCGGCTCTGGCCATGATTCCTGGCGCGCCGACCGTTCGTGACACTCGCTCGCTACCTGGCTAGCTGTCGGCGCGCACTGGCTCAGGCAAGTTCGAGGAATTCTCTTCCGACGAGGCTTGCAACGAGTCGGGAGGCAGAGGGTCGCCGAGTGTTCGCCAGCTCTTGCGCAGGAACTGCAAACACACTCCGCTGCCGACCAAGACGACGAGCGCGAACGCTCCAAACTGCCAGGGCCCTTCCAGGCGGATCTGAGGGGAATCGCCCAAATAGTATTTGCTCAGCGCGAGCCAGCCACCGTTGTTCAGCGCATGCAGGGCGATGGGCGCCCACAGCGAACGAGTGCGCGTGTAGACCAGCGCACAGGCTAGTGCCAAGATGAATATCCCCATCCTGTCTGAATGGGCTATGCCAAATAGCGCGCTGCAGAGCAGCGCTGCTTTGCTGGGACCAAGGCGCAGCCGTAGGCTCCGAAACAGTGTGCCCCGGAACAGCAGCTCCTCGATCAGCGGCGGCAGCAGAGCGACGTTCGCGACAACGAAAGCGTCGACATGGCTATGGGGCAACTTGAACGTGTAGGCGCCGGTCGTGCTGGCCACCTGCAGAATGTCGCGGCAGTACCAGATGATCCACCAAATGATTCGGACGCTGGTACTTCCAAACATCGCCAATGCGACGATACCCCAGCCGGCGAGGTCGAGAGGTCGGCCCAGGCTCGCCCGCAGGGAATACGGGCGAGGAGCAGCCGTTAGCAGCCACCATCCGAACGCGAAAGCCCAGAGGATCAGATCCCCAAGTCGTCGCGACGCAAGCTCTGAAACCCCAGAGTGTGACCCGAGCTGGTCCCAGGCAATCACCGGCAGAAACACCGCCGGCAGCACTGTCCAGAGTCGAACTCTGGAGATCCGTTCCTCGAAGCTTTGTGGCGGCGGGGGAAGGCTTTTCGATTTCACGAGCTGCTCCGTCCGTTCACATACCTCGGCCCAGCCGGCGTAGGAACTGCCGCGCCACTCGCTTCCGACAGCGCAGGGAACGTCCCAGCGCTGCCGGATGGTGACGCGGTCGAGTTTGCGTCATCAGCCTGAGGTACCCGGACTCGAGCTGGACCCCACGACGGCATGGTCGATGGCCATGATCACGTCGTGACCCAGCTGACCTAAGGCCTCGCCGATGGGATGCACGGTGTCGTAGATGATTTCGCCGGCCTTATGCGCCAAATCAACTGCTTCGTGACCGATCTCGTGGACCGTGTCCGCCAGCGTCCCTATCGGACCTTCTCCGCCGGTATGGGTCTCGGTGGACGTGGCCGTGACGTTGACGGTGCCGGTGACGGGGCTGGTACGGAGGTCCAAGGCGTTGGCCGACCCCTGCTGCTGCTGCTGATCATCACCCGACCCGGCGGCGGACACGGCGTTGTTGCCGCCCAAGACCAGATCGAGGTCATCGAGGGAGAGCTCCTGGCTCGGGTCCAGCAATGCGGAGACATTGAGTGAATTGAACATGCTCGGGTTACCTTTCGTGTTCGGCACTTGCGCCGTGACTCCTTTGTCGATCATCTGGCGACCGGGTTGCTCACATTGTGTGGCGTTGCATCCAGAGCAATCGAGTGACCTTCCCAGACGATGCCGCCCGGTTGGTTCTGCACTCTCTGGGAAACCAGGCCCAGCAATGGCCGAAAGGACGTCACCGCGTCGAACTACCCAGCTCGGCCGCCGGATTTCACGCGAGGAAACGCCATGCACGCGCCCGCCATCGTTCAGCTCACTCACTCGCAACCGACTTTTGCGCAGCTCGCCGACCTCTTCGTCATGGGGCTACGCCGCAGGATGTACGTCCCGGATCACGCCGATGACGAGGTCGAGGCCGAGTTCGCCGCATTCCGTACCCACCTGGATCGTCACCACTACCCGGAGTTTTGCGAGCTGTTTGCCGGCGCTCTGAGCGAGCAGCTCGGTCGAGAGCGCCTGGAGGAGATGCTGCCCGACTTGAGCCGCGAGGCCGCTCAGCGCTATCTGGAAGCCGCCCCGCAGATCCAGCAAGAGCTGGAACGGAGCCTGCCGTCGTTGACCCAGAAGCTCAGGGCTGCGGCGCAGGCGGTGCTGTCGAGCAGCGCGGGGAGTGGGGCGAAGAGCAGCGGGGCTTCGAGGGCGATGATGCTGGCGCAGTCGACGGGAGCTCATGAGGTCCTGCACAGCCTGGCTCAGGCGGTGACCCGAGAGGTCCTGCTCCAGCGCGGCGCGGATGCTGCCGACCCCTTGCTGCTCTCGAACTCCGAAGCGCAGCGCGTGCGCGAGGCTTTGTTGAGTCTGCTGGTGGCGTTCTACGCGCGCTTGTTCATCCAGCAGGTGGGCGAGCCGCACGCGGCCATGGTCTTCGAGGAGCTGGAGCGGGAGCCCCTGCGCAGCTATCTACGCGCCCGCAGCGCGATGAAGCCAGCGCTCGACCGTGGTCTGATGGAGCTGGTCGGGCGCATCATGCGAGAGGTGCTGTGATGAGCGCCGTGGCAGCGAGCCCCAAGATCGTGATCGCCGGGATCGGAACCAAGGGTGATCTGTTTCCGTTGCTGGCGCTGGGACGTGAGCTGGTGCAGCGTGGGTACGAGGCCCAGCTACTGGGCAACGACGGCGCCGGTGCCCTCGCCGCGAGCTACGGGCTGGGCTTCACCGCCGTCACCGTCGAGCAGACGGACAACACCGTGAGCACCCAGGACAATCTGGACCACCACGTCTTTCCCTCCTACGGCCCCACCGCTGACTATTTCCGCGAGCAGATCAGCGTGGGTCAGCCGCTCGTGGTCGTCAATTCGAGCCAGTACTGCGCAACGAACGCCGTCTGCGAAAAGTACGGGCTAGCGGTGTACCGCATCCACCTGGCCCCCAATGGCATTCGCTCGCTGCTGCGCCCGCCCTGGCCCTACCGTGAGAGGCTCGAGGGGCCGTTGGCCGCCACATTCCGCAAGTACTTTCTCCCAACCGTGTACGCGAAGCGGGACCGTTCGACGCTGCTCATGCCCGGCCTCAACCAGTTCCGGGCGGGGCTTGGCCTCGCTCCCGTCGAGGTCGTGCAGGAGATCGATCGCGTGGTCCGGGCTCACCTCGGCTTCTTTCCCAGCTGGTACGCCGAGCCCGCAGCCGACTGGCCGCAGCCGTTCGAGCTCTCGGGCTTTCCGCTGCCTGCTACGTCCGCGGCCCTGCCTAGCGAATTTGTGGAGTTCGTGCAGCGTGAGGGCCGTCCCATCGTGTTCACGCCGGGCACGGGAGTGCCCGACGTACAGCTGTTCTTTGAGCAATCACGCCAGTGCTGCGAGGCGCTGGGACTGCCCGGAGTCTTCTTGAGTCCCCACTTTCGCGCGCCCAGCAGCGGCCTCGGCAGCCGGATCCGGCACTTCGAGTTCCTGGACTTACAGCTGGTGCTGCAGCACAGCGCGCTGCTCGTCCATCACGGCGGCATCGGCACCACGGCACGCGCCTTCCAGGCAGCTGTGCCGCAGATCATCCGAGCGCGGATGTACGATCAACCGGACAACGGCGATCGTGTCACCCGCCTCGGCGTGGGCCGCTGCCTGTTCCGCGAGAACGACACGACGGAGGCGTTGATCGCAGCAGCGCGACAGCTCACCTCGAGCGCCGAAGTCCAGCAGAAGCTCGCGCACTTTCGCGCGGAGATCGCCGGGTCCGACGCCGTCGCTCACGCGGCAGATTGGCTCGAGCGCTACCTGATGAGCGAGGCCCCGGCGGCGCGTCGGGCCAGCTGAGCCATGACCGCCCAGCTCAAATTCATGCTCAGCTCGATCGGCACACTCGGGGATATGTTGCCGATCCTGGCCCTGGGGAAAGAACTCCAGGAGCGCGGCTACGCTTGCCACATGCTGGGCAGCGCCCCCGGTGCGGCAGTCGCCGAGCAGCTGGGACTCGAGTACAGCACGGTTTCAACCACGCGCGTGAGCGATCGGGGAGGAGCGGAAGAAACTTTTGATACGTACCTACGCCCCTCCTACGAGCCCACGTTCCGCATCTTCGAGCAGGAGCACGCGGCGGGTCATCGGCTCGTCGTCGTCAATCAAAGCAACTACTCGGCCACCTCGCTGATGTGCTCGCGGTATCAGCTGCCGCTCGTCCGCACCATCTTGTACCCCGCGTTGATCCACTCGCTGCAGGCGCCGCCGATGCCCTGGAGAGCGAAGCTGAATGGCCCCCTGGGCAAGAGCTACCGGCAGCATCTTCTGCCGAAGATCTACGAGGAGCGGGAGCGCGGCAGCTATCAGTTGCGCACGGTGAACCAGCACCGCCTCGAGCTCGGGCTACCGGCCCTCGACGGCTTGCAGGAGACGGAACGGCAGATTCAGCTGCGTCTTGCCTTCTTTCCAGACTGGTATGCGCCGCGAGCTGCCGATTGGCCCGAGATCGAGCACGTCGGCTTTCCACTGCCCGGCTCGCAAGGCGAGCTTCCTTCCGCCGTCACGCGACTGATCGAGAAGCACGGTCGGCCCCTGGTGTTTACGCCCGGAACCGGCGTTTCCGACGTGGAGCTGTTCTTTGCGGAAGCCCGGCGCTGTTGCGAGCTTTTGGACCGCCCGGGCGTGTTTCTGAGCCCGCGTTGCAGGGGCCGAGGCACGCAGGATGCGCGCGTGGCGGTCCTCGACTACATCGATCTGAGCGTACTGCTGCCGCACGCGGCCCTGTTGGTGCATCACGGAGGCATGGGCACGACTGCCCGAGCACTCGAAGCGGGCATTCCGCAGATCATCTGCCCGCACGGCTACGATCAGCCAGATAACGGGGCGCGCGTCGAGGATCTGGGCGTCGGCGTGGTGGCGGAGGTCTCAGAATCGTGCGCAGAGGCTTGGGCCACTGCCGCGCGCGGTCTGCTCGCCAGCGAACGAGTAGCAGCCACGCTGCGCGAGCTGTCGAGTCGGCTCTCACGGTCCTCTGCGCTGAGCCGCGCTACCGACCTGCTCTTGAAACGCTTCGCTGCGGCGAGCTAGCGTTCGGCGCGGCCTGCCGCGGGAGGCGCGGCACACGCGCCAGCTAGCCCCTTTCGGTCCGCCGGAGAGCGCGCTGGCTAGTCTTCTGCCGCGCGGGGCAACCTCGACGCCAAACGCCGCTCGTAGGGCTGAAACGCGCTGCGTCGGTCGCAGCACGCAACCCCACCTTCGCCTTGACCGACCACATCCGCATGGCAGCGCCGTATACGCTGATGGGTTGGCTGAGCCGACCCTCTTCGCCGCCGAACGTGGCGCGCGGTCCATCCGTCCGTATCCAGGGGCACGGTTGCATCGCTCTCGAAGCCTCCTCCGGTGCGCGTGCTCTCTCCAGCGAGACTCTCGAGGTCGCGCGGGGAGGAGGCTTGGCAGCCCTCGCTGCTCCGCTGCAGGCAACACTGGGCGCGTTACCCCGGAATGCCTTGCATGCGCTGCCTGAGCCCGCGGCGCAGCCCGTGCTGCGCGCGCTGGAGGCCCATGCCGAAGCGCGACGAACACTGCCCGCGAGCGCGCCGCCGTCCGTGGCTCGCCCTTCTGCGCAACCCGTCAAGCCGGCGCGAATTGCCAGCGTTGTCGCTCCCATCCCACATCTGTCGGCCGTCCACTCTGCGCCGCCAACACCTGGCCGCAACTACGCTCCGGCACCCGCACCCGCGGCGCCGGCACCCGCGGCCGCAGCGCAGGCCCCTGCAACGCCGGCACCCGCGCCCGCAGTACGGGCCCCCGTCGCGGTCGAGCCTGCAGCGCAACCCGCGGCACCCGCTGGGCCCGCCGCGAATGCCGGTGGCGCTGCCGATCGCTTGTTCCGCCGCGAAGCCTTGCAAGCGCAGCACGGCAGCGAGCCCCGCGCGAGCCTGCCGCAGCCGACCGGATCCAACTGGAGCATCCTGGCGGTCGTCGCATCGCTGGTCGCGGTGGTGTTCGTCGGTGCGTTGTTTGCCAGCGTCGAGGTCACGGTCAAGGCTCCGGGTGCCTTGCGCGCGCCCGAAGGACTGCGCCCCGTGGAGTCGGCGATCGCGGGTGCCATCGCCGAGGTGAAGGTGCGCGCCGGCGACGAGGTGAGGGCCGGACAGCTGATCGCCAAACTAGCGGTCGCCCAGCTCGATGCGAGCTTGACCTCCAAGCGTCAGGAGCTCGAGGCGCTCGAGCACCAGAATGCGCTGGGCGAAGCGACGGACAAGGCCTATTCCGAGCGCATCGACACGGCCCTCCGGCACCGCCGCCAGGTGCTGCGGAGCCGCAGCCAGCTCAACCAGGAGTTGCGCGCTCAGCGTCGCGACATGCTCGACCGCACGCACGAGCTGGTGCGCGAGGGCGCCGGCAGCCTCAACCAGGAGATGGCCTCGCGCGAGGCTCTGCACGAAGCCGTGGATGCAGGGCAGTTGCTCAGCTCGACCCTGGCCGACATCGACGTGCAGCTGGCGGACGTGCGCAATCAGCTGGCGGAGCGTGCGCTGGCGCGCGAAATCGCGCTGGCCCGCGCCCAGACCGCAATGCTGGAGGTGGAGACCCTGATCGCGCACGCGGAGGTGCGCTCTCCCGCGGCAGGACGTGTGGAGTCCTTGCTGGCGAAGCCCGGCGAGGTGGTACAGGCGGGGCAACTGCTCGCGCAGATCGTGCCCCAAGGCGCGCCGCGCTCCATCGTCGCGTTCCTGCCCGCTCGCGAGACGGCGTTCGTCGGGGTCGGGACATCAGCTCGCGTCGAGCTCGAGTCGTTGCCGGTGTCGGAGTTCGGCATGGCCCAGGCCACCGTCCAGCGCATCTCCGCGGACATCGCCGATCCGCAAGAGCAAGCCGCCGCTTTCGGTCAAGCCACCCCGGGCGCGACCGTGCGCGTGGAGCTCGAGATTGATTCGGCGAGCGACAAGATGACGCCGCACCTGAGATCCGGCGAACGCGTCATCGTGCGACTGCACCGCCGGCAGCGCCGCATCATCAGCCTCATGTTCGACTTTGCCAGAACCATGTTGGAGCAGTGATGTTTCAGTTGAGCCGCCGCCAAATTCGGCCGATTCAGCAGCTCGAAGCCGCCGAATGCGGGGTCGCCAGCCTCGCGATGGTCCTCGACTACCATGGCGCGAGCATCCCGCTCGATGAGCTGCGGGACCTCTGTGGCACGTCCCGCGACGGCAATAGCGCCCGACAACTCGTGGATACGGCCACGAGCTTGGGGCTCGAGGCGCGCGGCTTCAAGATCGCCATCGAGCAGCTGAAGACCACGAAGCCCCCGCTACTGCTGCACTGGCGCATGAACCATTTCGTGGTGTTCGAAGGCTTCCGCGGCGACCGCGCCAGTATCGTCGACCCCGCCACGGGTCGCACGCAAGTGGAGAGCGACGAGCTGAGCCGTTGCTTCTCCGGGGTCGCGCTGACCTTCTCGCGGACGAAGAAGCTGCGCCGGCGCCCGCGCGTTTCACCCGGATTTGGTCGCTTCTTTGCCGAGCTCTGGACGGGCAAGAGCGCCGTCGTGTTCTTGGCGTTGGCTGGCGCGCTGAGCCAGCTGCTCGGTATCTTGTCGCCGGCGCTGCAGCAGGTGCTGGTCGACGAGGTGATCACCCCGCAGCGCTCCAACTGGCTGATGCCGATTCTGTTCGCCCAGATCGGCGTGGTGCTGGCGGTGCTGGCTTTGAGCTGGCCCCACCAGACGATGTTGCTGCGCCTGCGAACGGCCCTGGTCGCGCGGCTCACCAACCAGCTGGGGCGGAAGCTCCTGCGCGTCCCATTGACCTTCATCGAAATGCGCAGCCGCGGGGACCTGCTGCAGCGCGTGAGCGGCTACTCGGGGCTGGCCAACTTACTCACTCAGTCGGCGGGGGGCATTTTTCAGCTGCTGTTCGCCGCGGCGCTGGCCGCGCTCATGCTGGCCTACGACGTCCAACTCGCGGCGCTCGCTCTGGCGGTGGATCTGATGCGCATCCTGATCGTGCGGCGCCTGCGCGAGGAAACGCGCCAGCGCTCCGCCGGGGAGCTCACGGCGCGCGGCGCCGAGGCGTCCATCGTCGTGCAGGCGGCGAGCTCGGGCGAAGTCGTCCAGGCCTTCCGCATGGAGAAGGGGCTCGAAAACTGGTATTCGAATCGCCTCGAAGAGCGCCTCTCGTGGACGGTGCGAGCCGCGCGGCTCGTGCGCGGCACGGGTGCCTGGCTCAGCATCTTCGACGGCCTCACGCAGTGGTTGGTCTTCGGCTTGGGCGGCAGCCGCGTGATTCACTCGCAGATGACCTTGGGAGTCTTCGCCGGGTTTCTGGCCATGCGCGGTCTGTTGCGCGGGCCGCTGGGAGGGCTGGTGCATACCTTCGAGAGCTGGCAAGAGTTTCGCGGTGTGATCCAGCGCAGTGACGACATCTTCCGTCAGGAAATCGAGCCATGCGGCGAGCGCAAACTACGCAGCAGCACGCCGGTGCTGGAGTTGAAGAACGTGGGCTTCCGCTTCAGTGGCGGGTCGCCCTGGCTGTTTCGCGGCGTTTCGCAGCGCATCGAGGTAGGCCAGAACGTCACGCTGGTGGGGCCGTCGGGGCAAGGCAAGTCCACGCTGCTGCGCATCCTGGCCGGCGTGCTGAACCCGACGGAGGGCCAAGTGCTGCTCGACGGGGTCGATCTGCGCGAGTTCGATCGCGACTCGCTCGGCGAGAAGATCGGCGCGGTCGTGGGCGCGCCCGTGCTCGTGGACGGCACGCTCCGCGACAACCTGCGCCTGCGGCGCCCGAGCTCGAACGATGAAGAGCTGCGTGAAGCCACCCGCATTGCCTGCTTCGACGAGGTCGTCGGCCGTCTACGCAGCGGCTATGGCACCGTGCTGTCCGGTCATGCGCCGCCGTTCTCCGGTGGCGAGCTGCAGCGGCTCGGCCTGGCGCAGGCGCTGATCGGGCGCCCCGGCATCCTGCTGCTCGACGAAGCGACCAGCTTTCTCGACGCCGACACGGAAGCTCGAGTCATCCGCAACACGCTCCAGGCGCGCACCACGCTGATCTCCGTCGCACACAGGCAAGCGGTGATTGAGACTTCGGACCTCGTCTACCGCATCGAAGCCGGGCGCGTCACCCGCGAGACCACCCGCCGTACGAACAGCCAGAAGCAGCTCGCGGGGCGCATCGTGCAAGCAAAGTTCGGCGCCGGCGTCAGCGCAGCCTGAGCCCCTCCGGGAAAGTGTACTTTCATGCAACTCGATCTCAATCTCGAGGCCGGTGACCGGCGACCTCTGCAGACCTGTCTGACGGAGTGGACCTACACCGAGCGATCCTTGGTCTTTCGACTCGGGGTCGTCTCCGCGCTCTCCGCCTTGCTCGCGCTGGGCAGTCCGCGCATCACACAACTCGTCTTCGATCGCGCGCTGCCCGACGGCTCTCCGCGGCTGATGCTGGTGGCTGCGGCCGCGGCTTTCGCGCTGACGCTGCACTCTGCCTGGCTCGACTGGGTACAAGCCAAGCTGAGCATCCAGCTCTGGATCAACCTGGAGCGCCGCTCGCTCATCCGAGTGGTCCGCGCGCTCGTCCAAGCGCAACCGGAGCAGCGGAAGCTGAAGAACTCCGGCTGGACGATGACGACGCTGAATGGCGCCGGTACCGCCGCGCAGCGCTTCTCCTCGAGCATCGTCTCGCTGCTCGGCCAGGGGATGGCCTGCGCCGGATACCTGGTCTCGCTCGCGCAATTCTCCCCGGGGGCGACGCTGCTCGTGATCGGGGTCAATTGCGCCGTACTCTATCTCGGGCTGAAGGTGGTGCGCTTCGAGGCCGGCCATGTCCAGCGCGCCCTCGAGTGCAGCAGCGTACAACAGCAGTACTTGCACTTGCTCTTGAGCCGCATCGCCTCCTTGCGCGGCTTGTTCGCGACGGAACGGCTGGCGCAGCGCTGGTCGAATCAGGTGGACCAAACGGCAGAAGCGCAACTGCGCAGCGGCAAGGTCTCCCTGGTCATGGGCACGGTGGACACGGTGGGTATGCGAGCCCTGACGACCGGAATCTCGGTGTGGGCCACCTACCAATGCTTCGGCGGCAGCCTCAGCTTGGGAGAGATGATGTTCTTGCTGACCGCAGCGGGTGGGCTGTCAGTCACACTCGGGGGGACCATGCAGGCCGGGCTGGGTCTGAAGGCACTCGGACCCTACGCGGGTCGCGTCGATGAGCTGGTCCACCTGTCACGGCCCCGCCCGCGGACGTCCGAGGTAGCCACGGGCGAGCGCATCATCGTCGACCACGTCTGGTTTCGCTATTCCCGGGACGACCGCTGGATCCTGCAGAATCATGACTTCCAGGTCCGGCGCGGAGAGATGATCCACTTGCGTGCGCCTTCCGGAACGGGCAAAAGCACGCTGCTCCGGCTGATCGCGGGGCTCCTGGAGCCCACCCAGGGCAACATCTCCGTGTTCGGCATGACGCCCGCCGAGGCGGCCGAGCAGGTGCTGTACGTACCTCAGAGCTGCGAGCTGTTCGAGACCTCGATCCGCCACAACCTGGAGCTCTTGAGCTGCGCCCCCCGCGAGCGCATCCTGCAGGTGGCGCAGCAAACGGGGCTGTCCCGCATGCTGCAGAGCCTGCCCATGGGCGAAGAGACCCGCGTGGCGGCGCAGGGGCAAAATCTCTCCTCCGGGCAGCGCCAGCTGCTCGTGATCACCGCGGCCTTTGCATCCACGCGCGAGGTGCTGCTGCTGGACGAATCTACGGGTCAGATTGACGTCCAGACCCGCAGCCAATTCGACTGGGCAGCGCTGACGCAGGGGCGGACCGTCATCTGGGTCGAGCACGCCCAGGACCCCTGAATGGGGCTGGAGCAAGCCTGGGCAACATCGAATCATCGGATCCCCGACCAGGGCCCCGTGGCCCGATCGGGGCTCGCAACCGCCCGACGCCAGATCCCGCCAGAAATGGCCCCCCGCACGCCACTGCGGCGCGCGGCGCCTCGGGCCCGCCGAAAAGATTGGCAACTGATCCATGTCTCTCGCCGATCCATCCAGTGCGAGGACGGAGAAGGAAGCCCGCTCGCTCCACACGGGCCAACCGCCCGAGACTGGCAGATGACATGGCAAGCAGCGCAGCGAGGAAGACGGCCCTGGTGACCGGGGCAGCCGGCTTTCTGGGATCTCACCTGGTGGACCGACTCTTGGCGGAAGGCTTCGAGGTGATCGGGGTCGACAGCTTGCTGACGGGGAATGTCGCGAATCTGCGCGCGGCCGGCCGGGACCCCCGCTTTCACTTCCAGACCGGCGACGTCCGGGACGATCTCGGAGTGCACGCCCAGCTGATCTTCAATCTGGCCTGCCCTGCCTCGCCCGTGCACTACCAGCGAGACCCCTACGCCACGTTCACGACCAGCGTGGTCGGAGCCCTGCGCCTGATCGAGCTGGCTCGCGCGCACCGTTGCACGATCGTCCAAGCCTCGACCTCGGAGATCTACGGTGACCCGACGGTGCACCCGCAACCGGAAGGCTATTGGGGCAACGTCAATCCGATCGGTCCGAGAGCGTGTTACGACGAGGGCAAACGGGGCGCGGAGACGCTACTGAGCGATGCGCGGCGTTGCTGGGGCGTCGACACACGCATCATTCGCATCTTCAACACCTACGGTCCGAGAATGGCCATCAACGATGGTCGCGTGGTGTCGAACTTCATCGTGCAGGCGCTGCGCGGGCAGGAGCTGAGCGTCTGCGGAGACGGCCGGCAGTCTCGGTCGTTCTGCTACGTGGACGACCTCATCGAGGGGTTCGTGAGGGTGGCTCGCTTGCCGACCCTCGAGGGGCCGGTGAACCTGGGGAACCCGGTCGAGTTTACCATGCTGGACCTGGCCGAGCAGGTCACGGAGCTCACGGGCGCGCGGAGCGAGGTTCGCTTCGTGCCCTTGCCGATGGACGACCCGAAGCAGCGGCGCCCCGATATCTGCCGCGCGCGGCAGCTTATCGACTTCGAGCCCCGCGTGCAGCTACGCGAAGGGCTGACGCGAACCATCGCAGACTTCGCGGGACGCCTGCGCGAGACGTGCGCGGCGTGCGCGAACGCGGCCACGCAGG
>Ga0207675_100004693_pt1 | contig 13155 bp, 11 predicted proteins | sample KBSSwiS42_FD_184305 | JGI IMG/M metagenome (GOLD analysis project Ga0207675, IMG submission 184305) | Switchgrass rhizosphere microbial communities from Kellogg Biological Station, Michigan, USA - KBS Switchgrass S4-2 (SPAdes) (version 2) | ecosystem: Host-associated > Plants > Roots >... | reverse complement strand
CCTCCCGCCGGGCAAAGCCCGGCTCCGGCGGCCAGTCATAGCGACGAATTACGGTGGCGACGCCTTCGTTATTGCGGTTCTCCCGGCCTCCTCCACGAGGCGACCGTAATGAGAACTTCCGCACCAGTGGGTGCCGAATGTGAGCCGAAGCTGTGACGCCGCTGGAAGGGATCTTCCTCGCTCGGCCCGATGCCCCAGGCGAAGGAATCACACTCGCGGTCAAGGACCTCTTCGACACCGCGGGCCTCGTCACGACCTACGGCTCGATCCTCTTCGACCAGCACATGCCGACGGAGACCGCGGAGGCGGTTCAGCGGCTCGAGGCGGCCGGCTACGTCGACGTCGGCAAGACGAACCTGCACGAGTTCGCGTACGGGACGACCTCCGAGAACCCGCACTTCGGGACGGTTCCCAACCCGGTCGCGCCGGGCCGGATCGCCGGCGGCTCGAGCGGCGGCTCGGCCGCCGCGCTCGCGGCGGGGCTGGCCGCCGCAGCCCTCGGCACGGATTCCGGCGGCTCGATCCGGATCCCGGCCGCGTGTTGCGGCGTCGTGGGCCTCAAGCCCAGCTACGGGCTCGTACCGATGCTGGGCTGCTTCCCGCTCGCGCCGAGCTTCGACCACGCGGGGCCGATGGCCCGCGACGTCGCGGGCTGCGCCGCGATGATGACGGCGCTGGCCCCGGGCTTCGAGACTGTGGAGGTCGAGCTCGCGGACGTCGAGGTCGGGGTCGCCTGGCTCGAGCACGCAGACCCGAAGGTGCGGGAGCGAGTCGAGGGTGCCGCGGCGCTGTTCCCACACGCGCATACGGTCGAGCTCCCGCTCGCGCACAAGATCGGAGCCGCGTTCAGGGGTGAGGTGGCGGATGTCCACCGCGAGCTCTTTCTCGAGCACTCCGAGTCCTACGGCGAGAACGTCCGCACGAAGGTCGAGCGCTGTCTGGCGCTGACCGAGGCGGAGTACGACGCCTCGGCCGCTGAGCGAGAGCGTTACCGGGACCGGCTGCTCGAAGCCGCCGCTGATGTCGACCTGGTGCTGACGCCGACGCTCGTCTGCGTCGCTCCCCCTGCTCCCGCGGAGGAGCTCTCGATCCGGGACAAGCTGACCTTTCTGACGCTCCCCTTCAACGCCACCGGCTGGCCGGCGCTCGCGCTTCCCTGCGGAGCGGCCGAGCACGGGCTACCCGCATCCGTCCAGCTTGCCGCCCCGCCGGGCGAGGACGCCAAAGTCCTGGCCGCGGGGGCCGCGCTCGAGCGGGCGCTGTCACCCGGTTGACGTCACTCGAACGAGTGACTGCGCGCGAAGGTCGGGTGCCGACAACTTCTGCTGATGGTCTGCGCCCGTCTTACTGCTGCGTTCGTTGCCGCGCTCGCGGTTGCCGCGCCTGCCGGCTCGGCCCTGGCGGCCAACCAGGGGCCGCAGGGGCTGCACGCCTTCACGTTGCGTGCGAACGAGCCCGTCGTCCACACCTTCTCGCGCACCCCGTCGTTTGCCTGGAGTCCCGTCGCCGGCGCGGTGACGTACCGGTTCGAACTCTCGACGAGCAAGAACTTCTCGGACAGCGGCATCGTCTGGTCGAGCAAGGGGCTGAAGAGCCCGGCCGTCTCGGTCCCGATCTCGCTCCCCTGGATGACCGGCAACCCGTACTCGCTCTTCGCACACGTGCGCGCGATCACGCGCCGCGGCGTGACCGCCTGGAGCGCTCCGTTCGGATTCAACATGCGCTGGTCGGCGGTCCCGGCCCCGATCACGCCCGCGTACCCGGGACTGCTGCGCTGGAGCACCGTCCCGGGCGCGAACGCCTACATGGTCTGGCTCGTCGACTCCGGCAAATGGTTCTCGACGCGCTCGAACATGGCGGACGAGCGTGAGTACTACACCTTCCACCAGGACCCGGCCTACAGCGGCGTCGTGCACTGGCGAGTCCGCCCGGTTCGCTGGCTCTACGGCGAGACGGAGAACGGCTTGCCCTCGGTCTCGTACGGACCCTGGAGCCCGATCTACTCGAGCTACAACCCGCCGTTCGCGACCGGCCCCCTGACCGACGTCGCCACCGTCTCGAACGTCGTCTCCGACGCGACCCACACACGCCAGCACGAGGTCATGCCCGCGTTCGTCTACAGGGGCAACACGTCGATCTGGAACACGACGCAGGAGCTCTACCGCGTCGAGGTCTTCACCGACGAGGACTGCCTCAACACGGTCTTCCGCGGCGCAATCACCGGGGCACCGGCCTACGTGCCGCGCCCGACAGGGCCTCTCGGCTTGCCCACCGACGTCACCTCGATCACCGCGGCCAGAAGCACGTTCCTGCCCGACGGCACCGAGCCGGACTCGTACACCAACGACTACATCTCGGTGAAGGGCAACGAGTCGGAGGTCTCCGCGGCACCGTCGGACGGCGGTCACACCGGTCTCCCGGCGGCCCAGGTCGTCAAGGGAGCGAAGATCGACCTCTGGGACAGCAACTGGTCCGGCGGCCGCTACTACTGGACGGTGATGCCGATCAACGCCGTGCCCGCGACGACGGTCACGACGACGCTCGCGAACGCGGCACTCGCGGGAGACACGACGATCACCGTCGCCAACGGCACCGGGATCGTCGCCGGTGACGCGCTCAAGGTCGGCTCCCCCGCCGGCGAGAACGCCGTCGTCAAGTCGATCGTCGGGAACTCGATCACGCTCGCCTCCGGCCTCAGCGCCCTCCACAGCGCCGGCGAAGATGTCGTCCGCGCTGGCGGCGGAGTCACCTACCGCGAGGCGGAGCTCACGCAGGATGCCTGCGCCAGCGGCCGCCGGATGAGCTTCGGCAAGTCGAGCGAACCGGTCGTCACCGGCTCGGCGGCGCCGTTCGCCTCGGGCCTCTCGCCCGAGGGCAAGCTCGTCGCCGCGGCCGGAGCTCGGCCTCGCTTCTACGGCCAGCCGCTCGTCGCGTGGCAGCCGGCGGCAGGCGCGGATCAGTACGAGGTGCAATGGAGCCCGAAGCTCTACCCGTGGAAGACCGCGGGGACCCAGTTCACCTGGGGAACGTCCCTCACGCTCCCGCTCTCGCCCGGCACGTGGTACTACCGCGTGCGCGGCCTCGACTTCCTGATGGCCGGCTCGAAGCCGCAGATGTCGTGGTCGGACCCGGTGCGGCTCGTCGTGACGAAGCCGCGCTTCCGGGTCGTTCGCTAGCTGCGCTCGAGGAGCCGCCTATCCGACCGGCTGCGCTGCGTCCGCGCGGCGACGAGGGCGAGTCCGCCCAGTAGGAGCAGCGGGCCGGCGACGATCAGCGCATAGAGCAGGATCTGTACTTCCCGCGCAAGTACCGAGCCCGCGTCGTCAAGGGTTCGGTCGAGGCGACTCGAGGCCGCGGCTGCCTTGGGCTTCGGCGTGACGAGGGTCAGGCTGAGGCGCGCGAGCTTGGCGTGGCGCACGGTTGCGGCGCGGCGCTTCAGCATCGTCGCCAGCTGCTGCTCCTCGAAGGCGAGCTGGCGCTCGAGCCGCGCCCGCTCGGCGGTACCGAGCGGCCCGCGCAGGCGGGCCGCAATGGCGGCGATGGTCTGCCTGAGCGCTGCGATGCGTGCGGCCTGGCGATCCGCTCGCTGCTGCAGGTCCTGCACCGAGATCTTCTGGGCAAACAGCGTGCCGTATCCCGAGAGGTCGGCGATCGCGCGTTGCACGTGGCCGATGGGCACCCGCAGGACGAGCGTGGACACCCCGCGGCGTCCAGGCACGTCGAACGAGGCGCTCACCACGAAGCCGCCGAGCGAGCGGGCCAGCCGCATCGCCTGCTGCGTGCGGGTGGACAGCTCGTCCGCGTCGTGCACCCGCAAGGTCAGGGCGGCGTCGTACTGCTGCAGGCGGTCTCGAGCTGGTGCAAGAGCGCCACTCCCGGCCTGGAGCTTCCCGGCCGGGACTGGGAAAGAACGTGACGTGCCGGCCTGCGTGTGCGCGCCGAAGACCGGCGCGCCGGGCACCCGATCGGCCGTGCTCGTCTCGGGCGCGCCAACTTGGCGCTCTCGGGAGCCCGAGTGGACGAGACCAATCGCGGCCGCCACGCAGAGCGACCCGGCCAGACCAACGAGCGCAACCGCCGGAGCGAGCCGCCGCAGGCTCGGAAGCATTCGGCGCGACGGAAGCGGTGCAAGCGTTTCGATCCGCTCCCGCAGCTCCGCCGGGGCCCTCGGTTGCGAGGCCCGTAACTCGCGCGCGAGCTCCCCGAACCGGTCGTCCACGAGCTCAAGCGGCGACACCTGAGCTCACCTCCTTCTCCAGCTTCTGCAGGGCGCGGCTCAGGCGGGTCGAGCACGCGCTCGTACTGATGCCGAGCACCCGCGCCGTCGCCTCGCCGTCCAGCTCGAGGAGGACCCGCAGCGCGATCACCTCTCGCTCGGCGGCCGACAGCTGCGCGAGGGCGCGCTCCAGCGCCGGCGACAGCCCTTCGCCGAACGCCGGCTCCGCGCTCTCACGCACCTCGGCGACCGCGTAGCGCCCCTCGCGCCTGCGGCGGCGTTCCTCGCCGCGGAAGTGGTCGAGCGCCGTCGAGCGCGCGAGCTGGCAGAGCCATGTGCGCGGCCCGCCGCGGTGCGGGTCGAAGCGGTGCCAGCGCTCCAGGGCCCTCGCGAACGTCTCGGCTGTCAGGTCTTCGGCCACAGCTCGGTCTCCCGTCAGGTACACGAGGAAGGCGTGCACGTCGTCGAGGTGGCGCCTCGCCGCCTCGGCGAAGTCCTCCGCGCTCGCCCTCGCCTTCACGAGACCTATACGCCGCCGCGGCCCCGCGGCGTCACATCAAGCCGAGCGGACGGCTTGCTCGTAGATGCGGTCGCGGGCGAAGCGATCGAGCTCGTCGCTGAGGAGGTCGGCGGGATCGGGCGGATCGCCCGGCGGGAACGGCGCCGGCTCGCCATCGACCTCGACGCTGACGAGTCGGTCGGACGGCTCGTGCTCGAGCTCGATCTCGCGGTCGAGCCGCGAGCGCAGCCATCCGGCCAGCAGGTAGGCCTGCGCCTCGGTGCCCGTGACCTTGATCCGTTTCACCTCGGCGATTCCCGGCCACAGCGAGGCGAGCTGCGGGCGCCAGCGACTCGTGCGGGCCCAGGCGATGTCGGAGACCATCACGCGGTCGAAGACGTCGGCCAGATCGCCGTACGGCCCGGGGAGCCCCGGCCACTCGGTGCTGTCGACGATCAGCCGGTCGACGACATCGAGGAGCTCCTCGAACGGCCCTTCGCCAAACGGCGGCACCCCGCGCCAGCGCAGGAACACCGGCAGGTCCGGGAGCAAGAGCGGCTGGACGATGCTCGCTGGAACGGACGCCCGGTTCCCGCAGAGCTCGATCCTGATCGTCTCGGTGCAGATCTGCCTCCCGACCCCCGACTCGAAGCAGTCCACGTCGGCCCTCGCCTCGATGCCGTCGTCCTCGTCCGGCCGGGGGAAGAGCGCGATCGTGCGCGACGGATGCCGCTCGGCGAGCCCGGCGAGGACGTCCTCGGCGGCCTCGACCCAGGCCTCCGGCACCCAGGCGAGGTGCGTCATCACGCTCGTCCGCTGGTACGGCTCGCCGGACTCGGCGTCCCACCGTTTCGCAGCGAGCTCGCGGTCGATCTCGGCGACGGACGCTAGTGCCGTCGCCATTCCCGGCCGTCCCGCCGCATGAGCTCGTTCGCCGCCCCGGGACCCCACGTGCCCGCCGCGTAGTTCGGGAACGCGGGCCGGTCGCGCTTCCAGAGCGCGACGATCGAGTCGACGAGCGACCACTGCTCCTCGACCTCGTCGGCGCGCGTGAACAGCGTGGCGTCTCCAAGGAGACAGTCGAGGATGAGCCGCTCGTACGCCTCGGGGATCCCCGTGCGGAACGTCCCGCCGTAGAGGAAGTCCATGTGGACCGTGCGCAGCATGATCCCCTGACCCGGAACCTTGGCCGCGAACTCGAGCGATACGCCCTCGTCGGGCTGGATGTGAACGACGAGCACGTTCGGCTTCAGGTCTTCCGAGTCGGCCTGCTCGAACGGCGGATGCGGAGCCCGCTGGAACTCGATCGCGATCGTCGTCTCCCGCCGGGCGAGCCGCTTGCCCGCGCGAATGTAGATGGGCGTGTCGGCCCAGCGCCAGTTGTCGACGTACAGCTTGGCCGCTACGTAGGTCTCGGTCAGCGAGTTCGGGTCGACACCGGGCTCCTCGCGGTACCCGGGCACCTCCTCGCCTTCGATGTAGCCGCGTCCATACTGGCCGCGGACGACGTGCTTCGGCCCGGGGGTGTGGAGCGCGCGGAGCACCTTCACCTTCTCGTTGCGCACGGACTCGGCGGTGAAGTCGATCGGCGGCTCCATCGCTGTCAGCGCCACCAGCTGGAGCAGGTGGTTCTGGAAGACGTCGCGGATCGCCCCCGCCTGCTCGTAGAAGGCGGCGCGACCCTCGATCCCGAGCGTCTCGGCCACCGTGATCTGGATGTGGTCGACGAACTGGCGGTTCCAGATCGGCTCGAAGATGCCGTTCGCGAAGCGAAGCGCGAGCAGGTTCTGGACCGTCTCCTTGCCGAGGTAGTGGTCGATCCTGAAGATCTCGTCCTCTTCGAAGTGCCGGAGCAGCTCGGCGTTCAGCTTCTGCGCCGAGGTCAGGTCACGACCGAACGGCTTCTCGACGACCACGCGCGTCCAGCCGTCGGTGGAGCGGCGCTTGCCGAGCGCGTGCACGAGGACTGGCACCGCATCCGGAGGAACGGCGAGGTAGTAGACGCGGTTCCCGGCGGTACCGCGGGTCTGGTCGAGCTCGTTCAGCGTCGCCACCAGCCGGTCCTGGCCGCCATCGTCGGCGAAGTCGGTGGCGACGAAACGCATCCCCTCGGCGAGCCAGTCCCAGACCTCCTGGTTGAACTCGTCGCGGCCGAACTCCTGGACGGCGTGCTTCATGCGCTCGCGGAACTCGTCGTCGCTCTCCTCGGAGCGCGCGACGCCGACAATGGCGAACTGCTCCGGCAGCATGCGCCGCAGCGCAAGCGAGTACAGGGCTGGGAAGAGCTTGCGGCGCGTGAGGTCGCCGGAGGCGCCGAAGATGACGAACGCGCACGGGTCGGCCATGCGCCTGATGGTGAGCCCCTCGAGCAGCGGGTTCTCGTGCGCCGCCGGTTGTGCGGTCTCGGTCACTCGCTCTTCTCCAGGTGCCCGCCGAAGGCCTGCCGCATCGCCGAGAGGGCGCGGTTGCCGAAGGCGGAACCGGCGCGCGAGGAGAAGCGATCGAAGAGCGAGGCGGAGAGGACCGGCACCGGCACGCCTTCCTCGACCGCCGCCTGCACGGTCCAGCGGCCCTCGCCCGAGTCGCTCACCCGGCCCGCGTAGGCCTCGAGCTCGGGCGACTCGTGCAGAGCCTGGGCGGTCAGGTCGAGCAGCCAGGACGCGATCACCGACCCACGGCGCCAGACCTCCGTCACCGCGGCGAGGTCGAACTCGTAGCGGTAGTGATCAGGGTTACGGAGCGGCGTCGTCTCCGCATCCGACTCCTGCTCGTGCAGGCCTACGTTCGCGTGCTTGAGCACGTTCAGACCCTCCGAGTACGCCTGCATGAGCCCGTACTCGATCCCGTTGTGGACCATCTTGACGAAGTGGCCCGCGCCGGAGGAGCCGCAGTGGAGCCAGCCCTGCTCCTCGGGTGCCGGGTCGCCGTCGCGGCCGGGGGTCCGTGAGGCGGCCTCGACCCCGGGCGCAAGCGCCTCGAAGACCGGCGTGAGACGGGCGACCGCCTCTTCGTCACCTCCGACCATCAGGCAGTAGCCGCGACGAAGGCCGAAGACGCCGCCGCTCGTCCCGACGTCGACGAAGTGGATCCCGCTCTCGCGCAGTTCGGCCGACCGGCGCAGGTCGTCGACGTAGTACGAGTTGCCGCCGTCGACGATCGTGTCGCCCTCCTCCAGATGGGGCGCCAGCTCCGAGACGACCGCATCGACGATCCCAGCCGGCACCATCAGCCAGACGGAGCGCGGCGCGTCGAGCTGCTGCGCCAGCTCCTCGAGCGAGGACGCGGTCGCCTCGACGTGCGGGTCGTAGGTCTTGACGTCGTGACCGGCCTCCCGCAGCCGCTCCGTCATGTTCCCGCCCATGCGGCCGAGGCCGACCATTCCCAACTGCACTAGAGATCCTCCAATCTGACCCGCACGATTCTCCGGCCTCGCTCCTCGAGCGACGAGAAATCCCCTGCCGCCTGGGCCTGGATCAGCCGCCGGAAGCCGAACTTCCGGCCGGGGATGGCTACCTCCTTGCCCGGATCGTCCACGACCTGGACGAACAGGCCCGTATTCGGGCCACCCTTGTGCAGCTGGCCCGTCGAGTGCAGATAGCGCGGGCCCAGGTTGTGGGTGACGACACACCCGGTCTCGGCGCGGGCGCGCTCGACGAGCGGCTCCAGCTCGGCCTCGCGCTCCGGGTCGATGAACGCCTGGATCGCGACGTAGTCGCCGGGGCGGGCCTGCGCGAAGAGCTCCTCGAGCGAGCCGCTGGGCTCGAGCGAGGGATCCCCACCCCGGGCCAGCACCTCGTTCGTCATGTCCTTCGCCGCCTGTACGTCGGGCTGGTCGAACGGGTTGATGCCGAGGATCGATCCCGCCACCGCGGTTGCGAACTCCCAGCGGTAGAACTCCTGGCCAAGCTCGTAGGGCGCGCTCAGCCGCACCTCGGGCGCCTGCCGGTCCGGGCCGTCCGGTGACTCTCCCGGAGCCGGGATGAGACCTTTGCCCTGCTTGCCGGTCGACTCCGCCAGGAGCTGCTCGGCCCAGAGACCGAACCCGCCCGTGTTCGGGTTGATGGTGACCTTGTCTCTCCCGTCCTGCCAGCCGTGGCCGAGCTCGAGCCCAAGCTCCAGGCCCGGGTTGCCGTCCTCGTCGTGACAGGCCTCCGCCATCTCTTCGACGCGCTCGAGCAGCCGCTCGAGGTCGACCCCCATCAGCGCCGCGGGTACCAGGCCGAAGACCGACAGCGCCGAATAACGGCCACCGATCGTCGGCTCACCGTCGAAGATGCCGATGAAGTTCCGTTCCCTGGCGAGCGATTCGAGCTCCGAGCCCGGATCGGTGATCGCGGCGAAAAGCTCGCCCCGCTTGCCGGCCTTCTCCCAGAAGTAGTCCAGGTGGCAGCGCGTCTCCAGCGTCGTGCCCGACTTGGAGGCTGCGATGAACAGCGTCGCGTCGAAGTCGAGCGTCTCGGCCGCGCGACGGAGGGCGGCCGGGTGAGTCGTGTCGAGGACGTGGAAGCTCTCCGATTCGAAGGTGCGCCGGATCACCTCGGGGGCGAGGCTCGACCCGCCCATCCCGAGCAGGACGAAGGTGTCGATGACGCCCGGGGCAGCGAGCTCTTCGACGAACCGGAGCAGGTCACCCTGGCGGCTGCGCATGCGCATCGGCTCGTCGAGCCAGCCGAGCCACTTGGCCTCGTCGCGACCGGTCCAGAGCGTGGCGTCGCGGGCCCAGATGCGCTCGACGACCTCTGCGGGGGCGACTGTGCTCATCGCGGCTCGTCGAGGAAGCCCAAAACGAGCGCGTTGAACTCCTCGGGGCGCTCCATGCTCGGCACGTGCGCGGCCTCGGCGATCGAAGCCCTCCGGGCTCCCGGAATGTCGCGCTCGAGCCGGTCCGCGATCCGGTGGATGTCCGGCACGTCCTCCTCGCCGACCAGGACGAGCGTCGGCGCGGTGACGTCGGGGAGGCGCTCGGGTAGACCGTCGACGAGCGGCTCTTCCTCGATCGCGTCCAGGACCGGGAGCTGGAGCTCGTAGGCGCGCCGCTGCATCTCGGCGACTCTCGCCCGTACCGACTGATCAACCTGATCGGGATTGCGCCGCGGGCCGTCGACCCAGGTGCGAAGGGTCACCTCGACGGCGGCGTCGAGGTCGCCGCGTTCGAGCGCCGCTTCCTCCTCGGCGTCGGCAGCGCTCATGTCGTCCGACCAATCGTGCCCCGGCAGGCCCGCGCCGACGAGCACCAGCGCGTCGACGAGCTCGGGGCGCCCAACCGCGACCTCGAGCGCGATCCGGCCGCCCACGGAGACGCCGACCAGCGAAGCGCTCTCGAGCCCGTGCTGCTCCATGAGCTCGACGAGATCGCGACCGTCCGAGTAAGGGCCGCCCGGTTCGAGCGGTGAGCGGCCGAAGCCGCGCTGGTCGTACCGCATCACGCGGTGGGCCCGCGTGAACGTCTCCCACTGGGGGTCCCACATCCGGCTGTCGCAGATGCCCTCGTGAATCAGCACGACAGGCGGGCCGTCACCCGCGACCTCCGAATACAGATCCGAGCCCGCGGCGCTCAGGCCGAGACCAGCTCTCCTCGCTTGGACCGCACCCCGTCGAGCAGCTCCCGGAACGAGTCGGAGAACTTCTCGACGCCTTCGCGCTCCAGGACGGCGACCACGTCGTCGTAGTCGACCCCGGCGGCCGCGAGCCGCTCGAAGACGCCCTTCGCCTCGTCCAGGTCGCGCTCCAGCGTGAGCTCGACCACGCCGTGATCCTGGAAGGCCCGGATCGTCTCCTCCGGCATGGTGTCCACAGTCTCCGGGCCGATCAGCTCCTCGACGTACATCACGTCCCGGTACGCCGGGTTCTTCGTCGAGGTCGAGGCCCAGAGGCAGCGCTGCTTGCGGGCGCCCTTCGCGGCCAGCGCATCCCAGCGCTCGCCCGAATGGAGTTCCTTGTAGCGCTGGTAGGCGAGCTTCGCGTTCGCGATCGCGAGCTTGCCCTTCAGCTCGTCCGGCCCGCCGGTCTCCTCGAGCCGCTTGTCGGCTTCCGTGTCCACCCGCGAGACGAAGAAGCTCGCCACCGAGGCCACCGGGCCGGGATCGCCGCCGCTCTCGACGAGGCGCTCGAGCCCACGCTGGAACGCTTCGACGACCTCGGAGTAGCGCTGCAGCGAGAAGATCAGCGTCACGTTGATCGAGCGTCCGCGGGCGATCATCTCCTCGATCGCAGGCAGCCCGGGCTCGGTCGCGGGGATCTTCACGAAGCAGTTCGGCCGGTCGACGAGCTCGTGCAGCCGCTGCGCCTCGGCGATCGTCCCCTCGGTGTCGTACGCGAGGTTCGGGTCGACCTCGATCGAGACGTAGCCGTCCTGGCCGCCGCCGCCGTCCCAGACCTTCCGCAGCAGGTCGCAGGCGTCCCGGACGTCCTTGACCGCGAGCCTGAGGAAGACCTCCTTCGCGTCGTCCTCCTCGGCCAGCACCTCACGCAGCTGGTCGTCGTAGAGATCTCCCTCCGAGATCGCCTTCTGGAAGATGGTCGGGTTGGAGGTGACCCCGACCACCGCGTCCTCCTCCATCATCCGCGCCAGCTCCCCGCTCCGGAGCATGTGGCGCGAGAGAAAGTCGATCCAGACGCTCTGCCCGAGCTCGGACAGCTGGTGCAGTCGCGATTTAGCCATAGCTCTTCTCCCTTTCCATCTCTTCGATCTTTTCAAGCCGGCGCACGTAGCGCTCGCCCCCGTTGAACCGGGCGGCTAGAAACGTCCGCGTCAGCTCGAGAGCCAGCTCGGCACCGACGACCTCAGACCCCAGGCAGAGCACGTTCATGTCGTCGTGCTCGACGCCCTGGTGCGCTGAATAGGTGTCGTGGCAAATAGCCGCACGGATGCCGGCGAGCTTGCTCGCGGCCACGGAGGCGCCGACGCCCGAGCCGCAGACGAACACCCCCCGCTCGGCCTCGCCGCTTCGAATCGCTTCGCCGATCTCGCGCGCCTTGTCCGGATAGTCGATCCTCGGCTCGGGCTTGTCGGTGCCCAGATCGACGGCCTCGTGCCCGAGAGCGGCCAGCTCGGCCAGCAGCACCTCGCGCAGCTTGACGCCGCGGTGGTCGAAGGCGACCGCGACTCTCATCAGGACCGTTACGTTACCCGGGAGTCGTCGTCCAAGGAGGTCCGGCCCGATGAACGAGACCGAGCTCTGGCGGGAACTGGGACAGCAGCTGCGCGTCGATTCGATCCGCAGCAGCAACGTGACCAAGTCGGGCCACCCGACCTCGTCGATGTCCGCGGCGGACCTGATCGCGGTCCTGCTCGCGAAGTACCTGCACTACGACTTCGGCTCGCCCGACGACCCGCGCAACGACCACCTCGTCTTCTCCAAGGGCCACGCCTCACCGCTGCTCTACTCGATGTACAAGGCGGCGGGCGCGATCACCGACGAGGAGCTGCTCACCTTCCGCGTCTTCGGGAGCCGGCTCCAGGGCCATCCGACCCCGGCGATCCCCTGGGTCGACGTCGCCACCGGCTCGCTCGGTCAGGGCCTGCCCTACGGCGTCGGCATCGCGCTCGCGGGCAAGAAGCTCGACCGATTGCCCTACCGCACCTGGGTGCTGTGCGGCGACAGCGAAATCGCGGAAGGCTCGGTGTGGGAAGCCTTCGAGCACGCCTCGTTCTACGGGCTCGACAATCTGACGGCGATCATCGACGTCAACCGCCTCGGGCAGCGCGGCGAGACCATGCACGGCTGGGATCTCGACTCCTACGCCGAGCGAGCGCGAGCCTTCGGCTGGAAGGCGATCGAGATCGACGGGCACGACGTGGAGGCGATCGACCGAGCGTACTCCGACGCCATTGAGACGGAGGGCGTCCCCACCGTGATCGTGGCCAAGACGATCAAGGGCAAGGGCGTGAAGGAGGTCGAGAACAAGCCGAACTGGCACGGCAAAGCACTCGACAACCCCGAGCAGGCGATCGAGGAGCTCGGCGGCGAGCGGAACATCGTCGTCGAGGTGGCCAAGCCGGACTACGAGGGTGAGCCGCACGTGTTCGAGTCGGGGCCGCTCGAGCTGCCGACGTGGGCGCTCGGCGAGGAAGTGGCGACGCGGCTGGCCTACGGCGAGGCACTCGTCGCCCTGGGCGGGGCCAACGGCAAGGTCGTCGTGCTCGACGGCGAGGTCAGCAACTCCACCCACGCAGACCTCTTCGCCAAGGCCTATCCGGAGCGCTACTTCGAGATGTTCATCGCCGAGCAGCAGCTGGTCGCAGCGGCCGTCGGCCTCCAGGTGCGCAACTGGGTGCCGTTTGCGTCGACCTTCGCGGCATTTTTCTCGCGCGCGTACGACTTCGTCCGCATGGCCGCGATCAGCCAGGCGAACATCCGCCTCTCGGGCTCGCACGCCGGGGTCTCGATCGGCGAGGACGGGCCGTCGCAGATGGCGCTCGAGGATCTCGCGATGATGC
>Ga0207675_100004692_pt1 | contig 13158 bp, 8 predicted proteins | sample KBSSwiS42_FD_184305 | JGI IMG/M metagenome (GOLD analysis project Ga0207675, IMG submission 184305) | Switchgrass rhizosphere microbial communities from Kellogg Biological Station, Michigan, USA - KBS Switchgrass S4-2 (SPAdes) (version 2) | ecosystem: Host-associated > Plants > Roots >... | reverse complement strand
CGCACAACCAGAAAGCCACGTCGAAGCTTGCCGCATCTTCAACATGATCGGCATGTCTGCCTTGCGACTAACGCTTCCCTATCACCAACAACGGAAGCCCGCGGACATCGAGCGCGCCGATCACCTGGTCAGCACCAACGTTGGACGATCGATCCAGTCGATGCGTCAGGCTGTGTTGGATACAAAAGCTGCGGTCAGATGGTTGAAGAATGAAGGATACGAGCAGGTCGGGATACTTGGTACGAGCGTGGGATCGTGCATTTCGTTCCTGGCCTTTGCTCACGATCCAGATCTAAATGCCGGGGCTTTCAATCACGTCTCCGGATATGTTGCTGACGTTGTCTGGCATGGCCTCTCGACAGCCCACGTGCGCGAAGGTTTTTCAAACCACATCTCACTTGAAGAACTGCGTGACTACTGGTCGCCGATCAGTCCACTTCCCTTCATGCCGCGCGTTGCTGCAATGGGCAAGAGACCCATCCGTTTCATCATCGCCAAGTATGACCTGACGTTTCCAATAAATCTTTCACACGAAGCAATCGCCGAAGCTCAACGCAACAATCTGCCACTCGATATCGTCTGGCTGCCATGCGGACATTACACAACGGGCGAAATGCCGTGGAAAGCGATTGACGCTTGGAAAATTGCGACGTTTTTTAGGAAGCAGTTTAGGAAATAGAGCTTTGGCCTGTGCCTCAAAAGTCAGAAACCCGGGGCAGTAGCCCAGTAGCCCGGGGCAGTAGCCCGACTGTAAAGGAGGGCTCGTCGGTGTTTAGTAGCGAGTCGGAGCCCTCCTTTACAGTCGGGCTACTGCCCCGAGCGCTCATGGCGACATTTGAGGGCAAAGCCCAAAGCTCTAAGTACAAAGCTCTCTCCAAGAATCATTTCGCCAGCGGAAATACAGGCTCAATATCCACCGGCACACTCTTCAACTTATCCAGCGCTGACTGCATCGGTGGCCTGATCACCGCAAACTTATCAAGTATCGCCTTCGCCTTCTCGTAAGAACCTTCTGCTTCCAGCGTCAGCAAGTCGTGCGTGAGTTTCGTCACGCCAACTTTGAACTTCGCGTGATCGACGCTGAACGTTCCTGACTTCTCGTCGTACTTGATTGCGCCTTCATCCACCAGATAGTTGAACTGCATGGCAACGCCCTTGCCGTGCGCTTCCGTAATACCAAACCTGACTGAGCGAAACATACTGGCGAGATAAGTGATGTAGAGTGTTCGCTCCATACTCTTCTCGATTGTGTTGTGATCGATCATGTATTGCAGCGCCCACAAACCGGTCATGTCGGCTTTTGCTTCTTCAATCGCCGAGTAAAGTTCTTTCAATTGTTTGCGAACCGTCGTCTGTTGACCACCAACTGTAATGTTGTGTGGACCGAGTCCGTGCATCAACTCATGACAAAGTATGTGTGTAAAGAAGGAGTCAAACGATAGTGATGCTCGGTCTGTCGGTTGCAGGACTACTCGCGAAATGGGAATCAGCGTCTTGTTGAACTTCGCGTCCTGCACGTTCTTGAGCATTACGCGCTTCGATCCCTTCTCCTTAACTACTCGCTCGTCGTTCGGCAAATTAAACGCGGCGGTCTGGACTCCGTTGTTCCCCTCGCCTGAGGCATACACTTCATTTACCACTCGAATCGGAGATGCTGCGCCCAGTTTTGGATTGCGATACGACGGATCCATCGGCAGATTGTTTTCCAACTCCTGGAGGTACTGACTAAACTTCGCCAGCTTCGCCGATTCAGCGTCGTCGCGCAGAGTCACATAAGCTTCAAACGATGCCTTGTAACTAAACAACTCGTCTTCGTAGGTTTCGTAAGGGCCGAATGTCACGTCTATCGGTGCATCCAGATCCATCCAGGCCACGTCACTCTCGTAGTAGTCGTCAGTGCCAAACGCGTCGGCGCGTTTATTGAGAAAATTCTTGAGCGTCGCGTTTGTTGCTAAGGCTGCGGCCTCGTGAAGAAGCTTTGCGGCAGGTTCGAGATACTCACGATACGCCTGGCTGTAAGGAACCATGGTCAGCTTGCCATCACTCCCACGACGAATGACGTAGAAAAACCCGGTCGCTTTTTGTTTGTCAGCTTCCGACAATCCCTGCACCCACGAATTGAATTCATCGCGCGTCATATCGTCAGGATAAGCGGCGGCTTGTGGCGGCTTCTCTTTCGGCACGCCATCAATGAAAGGTTCATTACTATCAAGGCGCGACCAGGGACCGTCGTTGATGTAGAAATAATGAAGACGCTGACGACCGACCGCTGACTTGTCAGCCAAAAGTTTCACCTCTAGCGCAGCATTGCCACTCCACACCTGGCGCAGAAACAATGGATCGAGAAGTTTCGCCGCCTCGATGATCTTGTTGAGAGCGAGTTTGTCTTTCGCATTCAGGCGAGCCGTATCGGCAGTTAGTACGGTCGGAGCGAAACGAGCGATCTTTTTCGCCAGCTCCGGATCGCCTCCAGCAGTTTTCTTTGTTTGACTAATCAATGGAGTAACCGTCAAAGCGATAATGAAAAGGATGGAAAGTAGTTTTCTTAATGTAGTCATACATGATCCTCAGGAGTTGTTTGGTATTTAATTCTCTTTTGTCTGATCTGTGTCCATCTGCGTTCATCTGTGGCTGGACTCTTCGGGGTCGTCGCGTTAGATGACTTCCGCAGCGATGGAGTCAGTACCATAACGCGGTAGCGTATGGCTATCTGAAATACTAACGAGGTGGAGCCATACGCTACCGCGTTATGGTACTGACTCCATCGCCACTGCATCGCTCGTACGCGGAGATAACGACAAGCTGAAGCATATCGGACATCTCGAACATCATAAGTTCTGACGGTTCTTGAGAATCTTCACGAACGACGCTGATCGAAGTTCCTGCAACGTCAAACCCGAAAGCTCAAGCGCTTCTTCTTCAGTCAACGCACCGCAATTGATCGCGCGCAGGAAATAATTTAGCAGCCCTTGTCCCGTTGCTGCGTCGTCAAAAACGTCGCCCACTAACGTTGCTTTTGCCGCCTTCTCCACAAAGTTCTTCAAACGTTCCGATGCGGCCGCCAGGCTCTCGAGAAAGAACGAATAAACAGCAGCGTAACGAGTCGGTAGTTGCGCTGGATGTAAGTCCCAACCTTGATAGAAACCGGTGACGAGCGAATGTTGGATGTGGTCGTAATGGAGCTTCCAGGCCCGATGGACTACTTGCCGATTTTCTTCGATCTCCTCTGCATTTAGCTGCGAGCCACCCTCAACAAACCGATGCGGCGCAACAGGCATGATGTTAGTTGCGCCATCTGAAAGCCAGATGCCTGTACCTGCAAACGCGACCTGCATCATGTTCTTCGCGAAGTCACAGGCCGGATGGAGCATGTGTTGATGCGCTGCAGTTATGTTGCAGCCTGCTGTGTAGTCGTAAGTGCCGAAGTGCGCCGCCACGCAACGTCCTTCAGCGGCGCCAAGCAGCAGTGGAAGATTGATTTCACCGCGGTGATTGATGATCGACTGCGTTGTTTCGATCATCATCTCAAATTTCAAAGTATGTTCCCCCAAGCCATTTTGCTTTTCGAGTCGACCAAGCAAAGCGGCAAGTGTTGATACCTGCTCCGGAATAGTGATCTTGGGCAAGGTGATCACGAAGTTGGCTGGCAGCTTCGCGTCGCTTTTCTCAGCAAGCGTCGAGACAAAGATGTCGAGTGTGCGGAAACTGCGCGCGCGTAGTTCTTCGTTGAATGGCTTGATGCGGATCCCAATGAAAGGTGGCAAGGTTCCGTTCTTGATTCCCTCGGCAACCTCGGTGGCCGCTTCTTCAGCGTGTCCGTCTTCTTCCGAGTCGGGCCGATTCCCGTAACCATCTTCAAAATCGATGCGGAAGTCTTCAACAGGTTCGCGCTTCAGTTTCTCACTGACTCGCTCATAGATCGTGTGGGCCAACCAGGCCGGCTTGTTGTCGTTTCCAAGTCGCTCAGGTTCATTCTCAAGTTCCGAGACGAGATCGTCGGCCTCGGCAAGTGACTCCGGCAGTTGGCTTGAACCGGGCAGATCCAACGCGTGCGCAAAGACGATGAAGTCCGGAGCAAACTGATCGAGTGAACGACGCGCCAGCGATCCTAGCCGTTTGGCTGAGTCTGATTTGAAAAGATGAGCGCCACCGTAGACCGTGTGAACCGGTTGTCGCCGGCCTGTTTCACCCGGGTAGTGGGTGGTGAATTCCTCATTTGCCTGACGCAAACCATCGGTTAAGTCATTCAACGACTCTGCTGAAAGTAAGGCCTTCATTTTGTCCTCTGTGCGAATGTGAATTGTGAGTCGAGTTTAGTTGAGCGATGAGGCAAGTGGCAAAGTGTGGGATTGGACTTGGGCCTTGGGACTTTGGACTTTGGACTTGGGTGGCTTCTGAAGATTGAGGCGCCCACCCCCAGAACCACCTCAAGTTTTTCTCAACCACCCAAAATTCTTCAGCAAAACTGAGAAAAACCTCTAGCTGGACCGTTCAAGTTTTTCTCAACTGCTACACGTTACCTTTTCATCGTTCACCGGTTCCAAGTTGATTTCGACGACCTTGATGGAGGCGACGTCCATGCAGCCCAGACGACGAATTCAGTACTTCTTATTATTGGCCGCTTCACTATTCGCAATCGCTCTCCTCGTCAACAATCGAATAACAACCTCCGCTAGTGCTGACCTCCAGACCGCGTCGGTGATCGTCCAGTTCAAGCAAGATCCCGCCGCGGTCTATAAGGCCAAGACCGAAACCGCTGGTGGCACAGTTTCCCAGGATCAACTTCAGGCTTATCGAGATCAACTTCGCGGAAGCCAGGATCAGTTTCTGAACGACCTCCGCGCTCAAGGTGTCAATTTCACCGTTGATGGCGTCGACGTTCCAAACTTCATTGGCGGTATCGCCGGACACGTCGATTTCCGCTACACGCTCGTCTTGAACGGTATGGCGCTCAAACTTTCGCCTTCAGTCATCGCCACGTTGAAAGCAATGCCGCAGGTAAAGAGTGTTAACGCCACTCGCACGCTGCGGCTTCAGCTCGAAAAGAGTGTCGACTACGTCAACGCTCCTGCGGCCTACGGTCAGTTTCAGGAACTCACTCCGTTTGACGACTTCCGTGAAGGCTACGAAGGCCAGGGAATAAACGTCGCAGTCCTCGACACTGGAATCGACTGGACACATCCGATGTTTGGTGGCGATCCGACTCCGCCACGCCTCGGCATCGCACCTCCTGTCGCTGCCGTCAACACCAACAAGAAAGTTATCTACTACATGAGTTTCTCCGGCGGCTTGATCGATGACTTCGGACATGGCTCCGCTGCTTCATCCGACATTGCCGGCTACCTGGGAATTGCTCCGGGTGCAGACAAACTTCCCGGAACGGCGGACGACGTTCGTCTTCATGGCGTAGCACCGCAAGCGAAGTTAATGGGTTACAAAGTTTGTCTCGGTGTTGGGAGCTGTTTGAGCACGTCGACAATCATGGCCCTCGAAGACGCAGTGAGTCCGGTGACGGTCGATCTTCAACCGAAGCCAGTGGCTCACGTGATCAATCTTAGCCTGGGTGGACCAGGCGGACCCGACGATGATTCAGCGATTGCTGCCAGCAACGCCGCATTGCTGGGCACGATCGTGGTGGCTTCTGCGGGGAATGAGGGACCGGGTGAAGGAACGGTCGGCTCGCCCGCAGCAGGCCGCCACGTAATCGCCGTCGGCGCCAACAACGATCCGGCAAGCGGCTCAAACACCGCGGACCTGGTCGGTGGTCGCACAGGAATGATTGCGAACTTGCTCGACGGTGCCGCTGCCATCACGGTCGATATCACTCAAAGTTACGTTGACTGCGGCCTGGCTGAAACACCGGCCGACGTTCCAGATTCAGTGAGTGGAAAGATCGCACTTATCGCACGAGGCAGCACGGTGCAGTTTGGCGATCCGGTAAACGCAGGCACCGGTTTGTTCTCGAACAAAGCCGCTAATGCTTTCGCGAAAGGCGCGATTGCCGCCGTCATTTACAACAACGAAGACGGTGAACTATCGGCTGCGACTGTGCGCGCGTCTCTTATTCCCGTTGTCGGCCTGTCGAAAGTAAACGGTGAATACTTGAAAGCGCAGCTCGGTGCCGGTGGCATTTCAAGTGCGCCGCTTCGTCTTAACAAAGCGCTCTTCTTCCAACCGCAAATGACCGACTTCTCTTCGCGCGGCCCTATCGAAGGATTAGGTCAAATCAAACCCGATGTCACTGCTCCGGGACTCAACATCTACGGCGCAACTGTTCGCGTAGGCGCCGCCGAAACGAATACGGGGACGATGTTTGATCCGACCGGATACATCCATGCGAGCGGCACCAGTTTCTCCGGGCCACATGTCAGTGGTGCAGTCGCCTTGATAAAGCAGGCTCATCTCAACTTTAGCCCTGACATGATCCGGGCAGTGCTTGCCAACACTGCGACTAACTTGCGCAACGCCCAGGGAACTCCGCGTGGTGATGGCAGTGCTTCAGAACCAATCAACGCCCAGGGCGGTGGCCTTATCAATGTGAAAGCCGCGATCGATGCGAAGGCAATCATGGGCGTGACTGGTGACGGAATCATCGAGCCGTCGATCTTGTCGAGCCACTCGTTTGGCGAAGATCCGGTTCTCAACAATCGTGTCCTCAATACTCGTAACGTGACTATGACCATCCAGGACACTTCGGGTCAGGGTGGTAGTTACAACCTCTCAACAACCGACAATCGCTACTTCGACGTGAATGGGATTTCGGCAAAGGTTAGTCCAACAACCGTCACTGTTCCGGCCAACGGAAGTGTGACCTTTACTGCAAGCGTAACTCTCGATGGCGACAAAGTCCGTGATGCTTCAGCGCCGAAACAACTGCAGTGGTACGTTGTCGCAAAACGACAGAACAGCAACGAGGTTCTGCGCTCGGCAATGTACTGGCGCGCAAACCCAACTACTCCTGCTGAAGGAAGTGGTTCGTCAGCTACAGAAACATATACCGGTACTGTCCTCGCCAGCGACGGCGGTCTGCAGCGAGATTTTCTTAAAGATTATGTCGCTGCAGATGTGTCTTACGTTGATGTGCCATTCCAGGTAGGTCCGGCCACGGTAGGTATCGATGCGACGCTTGATTTCGCATCAACACACATCGCAGACATTCCCGGTGTTGGTACTTTGGCGATTCCGGATCTCGACTTCATGCTCTTTGATCCAACTGGTCAGCAGATTGGCAACTCCGCCAACGGTGGTGGTCCGGAACACATAAGTGCGCCAGTTACCAAAACGGGGACCTTCACCTATCGCGTGTATGGTTGGTTGAATCCGCCAACTGACTTCACCATCAGGAGCACTCAGTTGTTGGGTGGGACACCGCCGGTCGTGCAACCGTTTCTGGCCGACTTCGTAGACGCACAACAACAACGCATCGACTTCGATGGCAACTACAAACTCACCTGGTTACCTTCCCAGGGCAATGTGCAAAAGTACGAAGTTGAAGAATCGGTGGATGGCTCAAACTATTCAGTCGTACGCACAACAAATCCGGGGACTACTGAGGCTTTGTTCAGTAACATTCCAAACGGCACGCGAAGCTATCGAGTTCGCGCTGTGTTGCCGGGCAAGATTGGATTCTTTGTAACCATCCCGAGCAACGTCGAAACCCTCGTCATCGATCGGCGTTGCAAAGTAAACATCACTAAGAATACTAACTCGGCAATTTCCGGCGTCTCGTTCCTTAATGGCGTGTTTCAGGTGAATCTGGATCTGACCAACACGTCTTCATCAAACTACTATCCACTGGTCGACCTCAAGATAGTGAAGATCAGTTCCACCTCGGGAACAGTCAGCGTGATGAATGCCGATAACGGGGCGAGCGGCACCACCAATGCCGCGGGGGCTCTCTTCGGCTACTCCAGTTTGCTGGGCGCTGACGAAACTTTCTCAGCGGGCGAGAAAACAGGCTCTCGAACGATTCAATTCCGCGACACTGCTTCAGAACTGTTCACGTTCGATGCGGTCGTTACCGCTTACCAACGTAAAGGCGAGCCAGGTTCGACTAGTAGTGGCGGAACCGGCGCAGGTTCACCTCCACCAGACAATTCAGGTTCGACGTTGCCTGACCTGACGAGTCTGGTGCGATTCACCGTCAATCCACTGACGCGAGTTGTATCAGCACAACTAATTCAATAGCCCCCGACGTCTGGGGCTGTGATGTCATTGAAGCGGCGATTCCGGGCGAGGGTCGTTTAGCGGAAGTGGCCGCGCAGTCCCACACGTTAATGTTATTGACACTCCACCGCGCCTTCGATACTTTTGTTTCAGGTACTCGCCCGACTCGATACCGACCCCAAATTTCTCACCTCAAGAAACAACCCAACTTAGTAGTTCCGGAGAAGTAAGCAATGAGAAAAGTAATTTCCGCTCAAGTTTGTGTTTTGCTAATTCTTGTTCAGGCTTTGGTTGTGTTGCCTCAAAAACCCATCAACCACGGTGGCAAGATCGAGAGCAGATACGATGGCGTTGCATTTGAAACAGTGATGCGCCTGCGAAAGATGAAAGTCGATTGTGGAGCTTTCAAAGACAATTTTAAGGATGGCTGCGTCAGCATCGATGTAGCGCTGCACTGTCCAGGCGCGCAGGTGAGTTACGTTGGGAGTGTCACGTTGCAGCTTATTTTCGAAACCAAGAGTTGGAACCAGGCGCACGGACCCAACCAAAGGGAGCTCTCGATAGTTGCCGATGCCCAGACGCTGAAGGTAGGACGAATGCGTCTCGTACCGAAGGGCGACACAGTGATGGAGGAAAAGATGATTGAGACCCTCGAAGCGACTCTTCCCTATGTCGCCTTCAAAAAGATCGTTCAATCACAGTCGATCGAGTTTCAGGTGGGCCCGAGCACTGTAGAGTTGCGTGAAAAGAACCTCGCAGCCCTGCGCGACCTCGATAACAGGGTGGTTAAGTAAATCTGTAAAGATTCCCTTTAGTGACGCCTTTGAACTTAAGGACGCGCTCTTCTGGGACCGCAGGCGTCCTCGCCTGCAAACCTCGCCACAAAGGATCTTCAAAGCTAACGTTGGCAGGATTAGGTGACTGCATTACCGAACCCAATGCCCTTTAGTAGCTACCTCCCAACTAATGGGCGCGCTCTTCTGGTACCGCAGGCGTCCTGTTGGGCGAGTCGCGTCACTAAAGGGCGAGAGTGAACGGGTCACCTAATCTCGCCCATCACGCCATTCCGATAGTCCTCAACAGCTTGATAAATCTCGTCTCGTGAATTCATTACGAATGGACCGTAGCGAACTACTGGCTCGTTAAGTGGAACTCCGGCTAATAGCAGAACGTCGAGCAGCTCATCGGAGTCGTTCTTAATACTGACCGCTTCGCCTTCTCGCTCAAACATGATCATCTGTCCACGTGTCGCTTTCTCCTCGTCGACGCCAAACAAGCCTTCGCCGCTTACCACATATGCAAAGCCATTGAAAGTTGACTCCATGGCCTGGGTTATTTGCCCGCCTGGCTTCACAGTGAAGTGCAGATACATGATTGGCGTCCGCGTTTCTATTACGGCCTTAACACCAAGCGACTCACCAGCAATCACTCGTACACTTACCAAACCATCAGCGCTCGTGGCAACGGGAATTCTTGACGCGGGAATCTCCTGATATCGCGGTTGCATCATCTTGTCGCGCTTGGGAAGGTTCACCCACAACTGAAATCCGTGTAGCCGTCCGCCATTTTTCGAAAACTCCTGCTCGGGCATTTCGGAGTGCACCACACCTGCACCTGCTGTCATCCACTGCACGTCACCAGGCGTCAGCTTGCCGGCATTACCATGCGAATCTTTATGCTGCATGCGTCCTTCAAGCATGTAGGTGACAGTTTCAAATCCACGATGTGGGTGATCGGGTGCCCCCTTGGCCTCACCAGGTGCCAAATCCTTTGGCCCCATTTCATCTAACAGCAAAAATGGATCGAAATCAGAAAGTGCATAAGTTGGAAAGGGTCGATGCACGAGAAAACCTTCGCCCTCCAATGTCTCGATGCTATTGATAATCCCTGAAACAGCTCTAATTCTCTTATCAGTCATTGAAATAGGTCCCTCTCTAAATATTGACCTCTTTGGATTGCGGCGGCCTAGCGCAACCCTGGTAAACAGTTCCTCAGTGATACCCTCTTTCGCCAAAGCGGCGCCAGGCCGCCGCACCCCAAAGCCTCATCAACGTTGCATAGCCAACTTACTTTTAGTAAGCTCGGCATCAAGATAAGGTAGCAGACTTACGTTTGTCAAGTAGGCAACGAAAGGTAAGTGACCAGAGGTGACAATAGGAAAATCAGCAAAAAAGAAGGCAGCGGCCAAGCGCGCCGTTAAGCCTGTGAAACCTGAAGAGTCGTCGCAGGTGTGCTCACGATTTCACCACGCAGTGGAGTTGATCGGGCGACGCTGGAGTGGGGCAATCATCAGTTCGATGATTTCGCGGCCAAGGTGCTTCAATGAATTCTTTGCCGCCGTGCCCGGGCTTTCCGATCGCTTGTTGACTCAGCGCTTGCGCGAACTTGAATCAGAAGGCCTGGTGCGTCGGACAGTCATCGCCGGTCCGCCGGTTCGAGTCAGTTATGAATTAACTGAATCGGGCAAAGATCTGGAGCCGGCTATTGAAGCGCTTGGTACATGGGCTGAGAAGTGGGTCGACTAATTGCAGATTGAACAAGTCGCTTAACGCACTGCCTCCTGCTCCTGCCTACTGCCGCTGCCTTCTGCCTCTCGCTCCTGTATCATTCCAACAACAAAAACGGAAAGGAACCCCCCAGATGAAACCCCTTTTTCTTCTCGTCGCCATTGTTCTAACAGTTGGCATTGCACACGCCCAGAAGACAGCAACACCTAAACAAGTTCTTCACGACTTCCGGGCCAACACGACTACTCAACCGTCGAAGATTTCGCCAGCGACGCAGAAGTTCGTCCTCTCAAAAGTCTTTCGCAAGTACTTGTCTGACGGAAGCAAGTGCAATCCAAAGTTTGATGGGAGCGGAAGTGACAATTACCTGAAGGCCGCACGCAACGCCGGACAAATGGCGCCTTCGATTATTGATTCCGTCACAGGAAGTTTTACCACACCAGGCCAAACACAAACTGCCTATCTGATCTCAGTCAGCGAGTGCGGCGCCTCACACGCCGACAACTTCGGCAGCGATCGAGTGGCGATCCTTGCGGGTCAGCAACTCGTCGCAGATTTTGACGTCGATTTCAAAAGCAGCTTTGTGCGAAAGACAGATCTAAATGCTGATGGCGTCGACGAGTTGTTGATGACAAGTGGTTACATGGGCCAGGGAACACTGACAGAAAACGCAGCGCTGGTTAGTTTTCAAGCCGGCCGTTTCAACGTCATCGAGGATTTCGAAACCGTAACAGAAGACTCGTGCGCATCTGGTTTTCCAGGCAGCACGGCGAAGGCTTCGGTCATTTCCTATAGCGCAGCAGCGCCGGGCAAAATGCCGAAGCTTCAGTTGGACAATTACGAGTCGGCCTGTCGGAACACAAAGCGCTGGAAGTTTGTATCAACCGGCAAGATGCAGCAATAACGTTGGCGAGGGGCTTACAGCCGATTAACCAACCTTTTGATCAGCGCTGGACAATTGGAATGGTGAGTCTCCGACGCGTCGGAACTCTAAAACCGATAAGGCCGCTTTGTGGCGTCTCAGGTTTAGCGCAGACACCAGCACCAACGTAGCGCCAAACATTTCCATAAACTCCTCGATGGTCACTTCAACTTTGTACCAAACTGATTCTGAGCTTCCATGAAACAGTTTGTAGCCAAGCGTCTCTACTCCCATTCCGCCTGTCAAAGCTATCGTGATTCCTATTAAAGCAAGCAGGCTCACGCGCCGGTAGTTGTTCCAAAGCAGAAGTAAGTCGTCGGCAAGAAACTGGCAAATGGTCAAAAGAACCGCAATCGCCACCATCACGAGCAGGAAGTTGTGCGCCGCGTAGGTCGGTAACCAGTCGACGTAACGTTGACCAACCATTGCCGTGATTCGTTCGTGAATCTGAGCGGTCTCATCAGACGACGCATAAACGGCAGCCAGACCTGCTAGCCCAAAGAATAACTTCGACGGCCGACCACTTCGTCTCTTTCTTAGCGCGCAACTCCAGAATGCGATCGCAACGCAGAAAAGCTGGGAGGACGAGAACCACGCCGGGATATTCCCTTCACTGTCCAAGTCAAACAACGCGTGGAGCGTTTGGTGATGCCCGGTGGTAGTGACGTCGAACCAGTAGACGGCGACCAGGGCAACTTCACACAGCAACGCAGTCACGATGACTTTACCGGGGAAGTTGATTTTGAGATTCGTATAAAGTGATTTCATCGAGCGCCTCTATCGTCTGACTTCAAATCGCGGGAGAGGCTCAATGCAAATCGTGTTCACGCGCCAGAGTGTCCGATAAACTTTAGTTTGTCGCTGGTCCAAATAAGGCGAACTCTGCAAACAAAATCAATTCCAACCAATCAGCACCGCTCAGTCACCCAACGCTTTCAAACCATAGATGCAGCGAAATAATTTCAGACGGAGCCAAATAGACTCTCAGGACACTTCGCGGTTGGAACCCGACTTAAAGCGCAAAGGTGCAGCGCGCCAGTTGCCAGACCGGTAATTGAGACACAACGAAAACCACCCGCTCCATATTACTGAAGCGGGTGGTTGATTGAGTCAATTCTCGTCTAGTCTATGTCGTTGGGTTTGAGTCTCGGTCGTTGGAATCGAGTCTCGCCTTCCTTTTTTTTCTCACGATCATACCCGCTAAGCCGGTACCGAAAAGGAAAATCGTGGTCGGCTCAGGCACCGAGTCACTAACGAACCGGTACGAGACGGGAAAGGCCGCACCAGCGACAAAACCAGGCTGGCCCGCTAAAGGAGTATAAAGGAATGTTCCATCGACTCCCTCGGCGAAACTGACCAAGTTCGTCTGAAAAGCCGATGGGAAGCCAATGTCAGCAAGCGAACCTTCCCCCGGGAGAGAGTAGAAAACCAATGTACCATTAGCATTGAAGCGGAGGAGATCCCCCATCACGCCACCTTCGGTGAGTATAACGTCGCCGATGACAAGTCCCGGTGGATTTAGAAGATTATATGTCAGGGCTCCAGCGAGTCCGCCGGGTCCCG
>Ga0207675_100004690_pt1 | contig 13164 bp, 10 predicted proteins | sample KBSSwiS42_FD_184305 | JGI IMG/M metagenome (GOLD analysis project Ga0207675, IMG submission 184305) | Switchgrass rhizosphere microbial communities from Kellogg Biological Station, Michigan, USA - KBS Switchgrass S4-2 (SPAdes) (version 2) | ecosystem: Host-associated > Plants > Roots >... | reverse complement strand
GCCGCGCCCACCACAGAGGTGACCGCGGCGGTCCACACCGACCACGACTTCCTGCTCGCGGCCGGTCGGCTCTACGCTCGACCACGTGGCGACGGTTGACGCCAAGGTCGCGGACCTTGGCCTCGTACGTACGTGGATACGTTCACCGGGGCGGCCGAACAGGCTCAGCACCTCGGCCGGACCCTCGCCGGTGCTGCCGAACCAGTGCGGCTGCGAGGTGTCGAACTCGATCGCCTCCCCGGTTCCAAGGACGATGTCCTCCTCGCCCAGCAGCAGGCGCATCCGGCCCGAGAGGACGCAGAGCCACTCATAGCCGTCGTGCGCCCGAGGGTTTGGGGTCGCCTGGGTGGACGGATGATGATCTTCCACGCCTGGATGCCACCCGGGGGCGTCAACGGGAGGACGGTGCGGCCCTTCACCCGCTGCGGCTTGAGCCGGATCCGGGGGTCGCCGACGTCCGGTGCGCCGACCAGGTCGTCCAACGGCACCCGGTAGGTCTGCGCGAGTGGCAGCAGCAGCTCGAGGCTGGCGCGTCGCTGCCCGTTCTCCAGCCGCGAGAGCGTGGACTTGGAGATGCCGGTGCGTTCGGAGAGCTCCACGAGGGTGATCGCCCGCTGGGTGCGGATCTGCCGCAGCCGTGAACCGACTCGGTCCAGGGCAGCCGAGATGGCATCAGTCGGTTCATACACAGCTCCCATTGCAGCGGCGTTTCCCAGGATCGGCAACGTCCGTTGTCGCTGGGAGGCCGTGCGCGCACTCTTGCGCACATGAGCAGCTACGACGTCGTGGTGGTCGGTGGAGGCGCAGCCGGCCTGTCAGCCGCACTGGTCCTCTCCCGCGCCCGCCGCGAGGTCCTGGTCCTGGATGGCGGCCGCCCCCGCAACGCCCCCGCCGCCCACATGCAGGGCTTCCTCTCCCGCGATGGGATGGCGCCCTCAGAGTTGTTGGCCAGCGGCCGCGACGAAGTCCGCGGATACGGCGGCCGGGTCGTCACGGGCGCCGTCGAAGGCATCACCGCCCGCCACGAGGGCGGGTTCCGGGTCCTGTTCGGGCATGGCCAACAGGTCACCGCCCGACAGGTGTTGCTCGCCACCGGGCTGCACGACGAGCTCCCCGACATCGAGGGGCTGCGTGAACGATGGGCCCGTGACGTGCTGCACTGCCCGTACTGCCACGGACACGAGGTCCGGGACCAGGCTCTCGGCGTCATCGGCACGACGCTCGACTCGGTCCGGTTCGCGCAGATCGTGCGCCAGTGGAGCGACGACGTCGTCTTCTTCGCACCCGTCAGCATGCTCACCGAGACCCAACGCACCGAACTGACAGCGCGTGCCATCGCCGTCGTCGAGGGCACCGTACGCCGGATCCTCACCACCGACGACCACCTCAGCGGTGTCGAGATGGGCGACGGCAGCGTGATCCCACGTGCGGCCGTGTTCGTGCCACCGCGGTTCGTGCCGAACAACGACCTGCTGGTCACCCTCGGGGCTGACCTCGACGAGAACGGCTGGGTGCGCACCGATGCAACCGGCGCCACGAGCGTGCCGGGCATCTGGGTGGCAGGCAACGTGGCCAACCCCCGAGCCCAAGTCATCACCGCAGCCGGCGAAGGCTCCGCAGCCGGCATCGCGATGAACGCAGACCTCGTTGATGAGGACGTGCGCAACGCCGTGGCGAACTTTCATCGCGGCGCCCCGGTCTGAGCGACCAAGAGACAACCAGCACCGGCACCTGCAACCACCCAAGACCGGGGCCGGTACCCGAAACCCGACGAAACCTAGGAGAACCATGTCCGACCCTCGTCCAGCCCCATGCCGACCGCCCTTGCCACCCCGCGGCCCGCGCCGGTGCACAAGGCACGCGTCCGCCTCCTGAGGTGGACGAACGCCTCGCACCACGGTGTGTTCTAGGCTCGCGACATCCCCCGACGGTCAGGAGGGGAAACGTGGTGGCAAGCCCCTTGGTGGAGACCAAGCTCTTCCGCCCGCACCCTCGAGGCGACCTCGTCGAACGCCCACGGCTGTTCGAACTACTCGACCTGGGCCGGAGAGCCAAGCTCACCTTGATCTCCGCACCAGCCGGTTTCGGCAAGACGACCGTGCTCAGCAACTGGCTCACGGCGACCGACGGCCAGCAGCGTGCCGTTGCCTGGGTCTCCCTGGAGGAGAGCGACAGCCATCCCGCACGGTTCTGGACCTATCTGGTCACCGCCGCGCAACGCGCAGTACCCGAAGTCGGACACGGCGCCCTAGCACTGCTGCAGAGCGCCCAGCCACCGCTCGACACAGTCCTGGCCACGCTGGTCAACGAGCTGAGCACGCTGCCGACCGAGCTCGATCTGGTCCTCGACGACTACCACCTCGTCGATGACCCCGACCTCCAGTCGGGCATGACATTCCTGGTCGAGCACCTTCCACCCCAGGTGCACCTGGTCATCAGCACCCGCGTCGACCCAGCACTGCCGCTGGCGCGGCTGCGAGCCCGCGGCGACCTGGTCGAGGTACGTGCCGCCGACCTGCGTTTCACCTTGAGCGAGGCCTCTGCATACTTCAACGACATCGCCGCGCTCGAGCTCACCGCGGACGACATCGCGGTCCTTGACGCTCGCACCGAAGGGTGGGTCGCCGCCCTTCAGCTCGCGGCCCTCTCACTGCGCGGCCGGGCAGACACCACCGCATTCATCACCGCCTTCGCCGGCGACGACCGCTACATCGTGGACTACCTGGCCGAGGAAGTGCTCACTCGCCAGCCGTCGCGGGTCCGCGACTTTCTGCTTGAGACCTCCGTCCTCGACCGGTTGAGCGGACCGCTGTGCGCGGCCGTCACCGGCAACACCGAGAGCCAGGAGATGCTCGAGCACCTGGATCGCGCCAACCTGTTCCTCGTCCCGCTGGACGGCACCCGCCGCTGGTACCGCTACCACCACCTGTTCGCCGAGGTCCTGGGAACCCACCTCCTCCACGGACGGCCTGAGGAGGTCGCCGACCTGCACCGCCGCGCCAGCCGGTGGTACGACGAAGCCGGTGAACCCGTCCCCGCGGTGCGGCACGCGGTCGCTGCCGGCGACATCGACCGGGCAGCCGACCTCATCGAGCTCGCCGTGCCTGCGCTGCAGCGCGACCGGCAGGAGGCGACCATCGCCGCATGGCTCGCTGTCATCCCCGACGAGGTGGTCCAGACACGGCCGGTGCTCGCCTTCGGCTTCATCGCAGCGCTGATGGCCAGTGGCCAGTTCACCGGTGTCGAGGAACGGATTCACGACCTCGAGCAACACCTCCCGACCAAGGGGTCTGATGACCAGGCGAGCGGACCGACCCCCGGGACGATCGTCGTCGACCGAAACACGTGGGACCGTCTACCCGCTGCGGTCGAGCTGCACCGGTCCGGGCTGTCGCTGGTCCACGGCGACCCGGCCGCGGCCATCGACCACGCCGACCGGGCCACCTCCATCGCCGCCGCCGATGACCACCTGACCCGGGCCGGAGCCGCCGCCACCGCTGGACTCGCACGATGGGCCGGTGGCGACCTGGAGGAGGCGCACCGCTCGTATGCGATCTGCGTGGACGGGCTGCGACGCGACGGACACATCTCCGACGTGCTGGGCTGCTCCATCACCCTGGCCGACATCCGCACCACCCAAGGCCGGCTCACCGACGCCTTGCGGACCTGCCAGGACGCGCTGCGCCTCGCTGAAAGCGGCCCGCTCCAGGTAACGCGCGGGACCGCCGACATGCACGTCGGCGTCAGCGATGTCGCGTACGAACGAAACGACCTGGCCACCGCGGCCCACCACCTGCAGCGCAGCCGAGAGCTCGGCGACGCCGCAGGCCTGCCACAGAACCCCTATCGGCGACGCGCCGCCGAGGCGCGCATGCTCGCAGCGCAGGGAGACCTGCCCGCGGCAATCGAGATCCTCGATGAGGCCGAGCAGGTGTACTTCGGGGACTTCGCACCGAATGTGCGCCCCATCGCCGCGCGGCGCACCCGGCTACACCTCGCCCGTGGAGACCTGGGCTCCGCGACATCGTGGGCGGCCACTCGCGACCTGACCCCAAACGACGAGCTCACCTACATGCGCGAGTTCGAGCACATCACCCTGGCGATGGTGCTACTGGCTCAACAAAGGGCTGGACACGCATCAGCTGCCGTGCACGTGGCCAGACGGCTGCTCCAGCGGCTGCTTGCCGCAGCGGAGGCGGGCGGCCGGATGGGCAACGTGATCGAGGTCCTGGTGCAACTGGCACTAGCGTGCGAGGCCGAAGGCGATCGGTCGCGGGCCACGGACCTTCTCGGTCACGCCCTGGCCCTTGGCGAGCCCGAGGGGCACATCCGGGTCTTCCTCGACGCGGGGCCAACCCTGAGCGCGGTGCTGCACAGCCTCGGGCCGGACTCGCCCGGTGGTCAACACGCGTGCACGGTGCTCGCGGCCAGGGAGCAGAAGCCGACGCAGCCCAGCCAGCCCGCCAGCAGCGCACCCGCTGGGTCGCGACGGCCTCTCGTCGACTCGCTCAGCGAGCGTGAGCTCGACGTCCTGAGGCTGCTCGACAGCGACCTGGGTGGACCCGACATCGCGCGAGAGCTCAGCGTGTCGGTGAACACGGTGCGGACCCACACCCGCCACATCTACGCCAAGCTCGGCGTCACCACCCGACGCGAGGCCGTGCGCGAAGCCGCACGACTGGGTGTGCTGCGCCGCCATAGCCGTTAACGGTCCGAGAACCATCCCGGGACCGGTTCACCGGCCTGGGGGTCGGGCTGAACCGGCCGGAAAGTTCACCAAGCCGCTCACCAAGTGTGATGACGTCTGCTCACCAAGTCCGCTCCTAGCGTGCACGTACCGCACCACCCAAGGAGCATCGATGAACACCCCGCCTACCGACCGAGCACCCCACTCCGGTTGGTACCTCATCCGCATCAAAGGGCGCCTCCCATCGCGCTGGGCCACCCATTTCGAGCCGATGACGCTGACTGCCGGAGAGGACGGCACCACGCTCATCCAGGGTCCGATCGTCGACCAGGCCGCACTGCACGGCCTGCTCCAGCAAGTCCGCGACACCGGCCTCCCCCTGATCTCGGTCACCCGAGCCGCCCCCGACGAAGCCACCAGCAGCGCAGCCCCCGCCAACCACCCCAGCTAGCCAGCCCTCTACCCATGCAGCACCAACAAAGGAGGCAGTCATGACCATCACAGCCCGCACCCCCGCCACGCGTTCCCAGCGCGCACCGATGGACCCGATGCGCACGACCGCCTACGTTGTCGGCATCCTGTTCGTGATCACCTACGTCACGTCCATTGCCGCCAAGTTCGCGTTCTACCCACCCTTCCTCGACAACGCCGACTACATCCTCGGCGACGGCGAGGACACCCGCGTGCTGTGGGGCGCGTTCTTCGAGATGATCCTCATCATCGCGAACATCGGCACCGCGGTTGCGCTGTACCCCGTCCTGAGGCGGCGCTTCCCGGCACTGTCCCTTGGCTTCGTGACCGCACGAGTCATGGAGTCCGTCTTCATCGGGGTCGGCGTCCTGGCCGTCCTGACCCTTGTCACGATGCGACAGGACTTCTCCGGCACCGACACTGCCGCCCTCGCCCCTGTCGGGCACGCCCTGGTCGCGCTCCAGGAGTGGACGTTCAACCTCGGCCCCGCCTTCGTGGTCGGCGTCGGCAACGGCCTGATCCTCGGCTACATGATGTACAAGACCGGCCTGGTGCCGCGCGGCATGGCGGTGCTCGGACTCATCGGCGGAACCCTCATCGTCCTGTCAGGCACGGCCGTCATGTTCGGAGTGATCGAGGCAGGCTCCGCGGCGCAGAACCTCGCCAGCGTCCCGGAGTTCTTCTGGGAGCTCAGCTTCGGCGTGTACCTGATCGTGAAAGGCTTCAAGCCTTCGGCCATCACTGCGGACATGGTGGACGCACGATGATCACCGTCGAGTAGGTCACCCGGACCTACGGCAGCTTCACCGCGATCAACCAGGTCAGCTTCACCGCTCAGCCCGGCCGTGTGTGAGCACGGCAACGTCCCTCACCCGAGCGGTTCGGGTGAGGGACGTCAAGGCGGCGCGGGACCCTGCCGTGGCTCCGGACAGGGAAGGTCACGAGCGGTCAGGTGCTGATCGACCTGTGTCGTCAGATGCGGTTGGGTTGCGCGGCCCGCGAAGACCCAAGCGCGTCGCCCGCTGGGGCTCCATTGTCGGACCCGGCGTGCTGTGCGCGGACGTTGTCGGCGCGCTGCTGGGCACGGTCCTGGCCGGTCTGGACGTCCTGCTTGATCTGGGCGCGGTTCTCCTGGCCCTTGCTGTAGGCGTCCTCGAGCATGCGCTCGGCGACACCTCGCCCACCGAGGCCGAAAGCCAGGGCGAGGCCCAGTGCCAGGGCTCCCATGGTGGCCGCGAACGCGATCTCCACGATCTGCTCGGCAATGTTGAGCTGCTCCAGGATCATGAACATGGCGATGACCATGACCAGCGCCGGCGCGATGGTGGCCACGATCTTGCCGGTCGGGGTGTCCCCCATCGTCTTGGCGACGGCTGCGGCAATGGCGCCCGCGATCAGAGCCGCGGCCACGAAGATGAAGATCGCGGCGATGATGTTGGGCAGGTACGCGAGCACCTGGTTCATGAACGTGGTCACGGCGGGGATCTTGAGTGCTCCGATGGCGCTGAAGAGGAAGAAGATGAAGATCAGCCAGAAGACCACGCGCGCGATGCCGTTGGCCGGGCTGGCGCCCGGGAGAATGCGTTCGACGTACTTGTTCGCCTCTGACTCATGGAGGTGCTTGTCGAGACCCACCTTCTGGAGGAGCTTCCGTACGACGGCGGCCACCACCTTGGCAACGACGTACCCAATGAGCAGGATCACAAGGAAGCCGAGCAGGTTGGGGAGGAACGCGAAGAATCCGTCCGTAGCGTTCTGGAAGCTGTTGCCGATGTCCATTGATTGTCCTTCGAGTGAGGTCAGGTCAGCCTTACGGCGTAAGCCGAACGGCGACTTACAACGTAAACCACGGCAGTGGGAGGGCGCCCCACCCGAGGGGAGGGCGCGCTAGCCTCGATCCAGACGCGCGCGGAGAGGAACGCGCGGAGAGGAAGAGGCGAGCCCCCCAGATGGAGACACCGGACGCCGACAAAGCCGTCGTCGAAGGCCAGGCGCCGCCCTCGGCTCGGATACCCCTGTCCCGCGACCGCATCCTCGAGGCGGCGCTGGTCTACATCGAGACAAACGGCCTCGCCGGCCTCTCGATGCGTCGGCTCGGCGCGATCCTGGGCGTGGAGGCAATGTCGCTGTACCGGTACGTCGAGGGCCGCGAGGTTCTGCTCGACGGTGTGGTCGAATCCATGGTCGCCACGATGGAGTTCGACTCGGAGGTCCTCCACGAACCAGTGAACGGGTGGCAGGACTTTCTCCTGCGCCTCGCACACGGCATCCGGAGAGTCGCCCTCGCCTACCCGAAGTCCTTCCCGTTGGTGGCTTCCCGGCCGACGGAGGCGCCATGGCTGCGGCCCCCTCTGCGCAGTCTTCGCTGGGTTGAGCTGTTCTTGGCCGGACTGACGAAGGAAGGATTCTCCGACACTGCGGCAGTCCAGGCGTACCGGGCGTTCACGAGCTTCCTGCTCGGGCACCTCCTGCTCGAGGTCGCCATGCTGGGAGCCGATCTCGGTCCACTCGACGTTCTCGAGGAGGATGACGACGAGTCACTGAGGGCCTTTCCGAACACGAACCGAATGCGCCAACCACTGCGGGAGGATCACTCAGCCACCGAGTTCGAAGAAGCTCTGGAGGAACTCATCAACCGGTTGGCCCTTATCCGCAGCGAGGGCTGACCGATCTTGCGACCGGACCTCCTCTCATAGTCGCTGCCTGACATCACTACGCACCCGCCCTTCGGGTGGGGATGAGGCATGTGAGTTCGGGTATGGGCCTCTTGGCCAATCAGCCCAACAACGAGGAGGAAGCCATGACCACAGCGCGCGACATCATGTCGGGCAGCGCCGAGTGCGCGTCCGAGAACGACACGCTGGTAGACGCGGCGCGGAAGATGAAGGACCTTGACGTGGGGGCGCTGCCCATCTGTGGCGATGACGACCGCCTCAAGGGCGTCATCACCGACCGGGACATCGTGGTGAACTGCGTCGCCGACGGCGGAGATCCTTCCTCGGTGAAGGTCTCACGGTTGGGCGACGGCAAGCCGGTCACGATCGGCGCCGACGACCCCGTGGAGGAGATCCTCCGCACCATGACCGAGCACGCGGTACGACGCCTGCCGGTCATCGATGGGGACCGACTGGTCGGGATCGTCAGCCAAGCAGACGTCGCCAGGAACCTGCCCGAAGACAAGGTCGGCGACCTCGTCGCGGCCATCTCGGCCGGGCCCGCCAACGGCTGACCGGGAGCCGCCGCGCCCGACGAACCAGGGTGGCGTCGACGCAGCACTCGACCCATGGCCACAGTCGCCGCAGCGCAGGGCTGGCTCGGGCACGTGCACCTGCCCATCGGGGATCGGGACCGGCGTCGTGGGTCCGGTGCCCGAAACAGAGAGACAATCACCCATGGGTCTAGAGCAGCACGACGAGACCGAGCGCAAGTTCGACGTCGGTGCGGAGACGATCTTTCCTGCCCTCAACAACGTTGAGGGTGTCTCCGCGGTGAGCCAGCCGGCCGATCTGGAGTTGGAGGCGGTCTACTTCGACACCACCGATCTGGACCTCGCTCGTTGTGGGGCAACGTTGCGGAGGCGAACGGGTGGGGACGATGCCGGATGGCACCTCAAGCTGCCCAAGGAGATGGACACCCGCTCCGAGCTGCGCCTTCCCCTGGGCCGCGCCACCAAGACGGTGCCGAAAGGCATCCTTCCACCGGTCAGGGCGATCGTCCGTGACCGACAGCTCGTGCCGATCGCGAGCGTGCACACCCACCGCCGGGCGTACACGCTCGCTGCAGAGGATTCCCGTGTCCTGGTCCAGGTCTGCGATGACGAGGTCCTGGCCGAGCGGCTCCCAGGTCCGGGCGTGGCCCAGGCGTGGCGAGAGTGGGAGATCGAGCTGGTCGACGGCGACCTGCGAGTGCTCGACGCCATCGCAGAGCGCCTTCTTGCCGCCGGCGCCACCAGCCCAACCGTCTCATCGAAGCTCGACCGGACCCTGGGCGACGCGCTCCCACCTGGAAGACGCCAGCGCTCCACCAAGGAAGTGGCCCGCGGCAGCGCCGGTGAGGTGATGCAGGCCCAGTTGGCCGAACTGACTGACCGGCTGCACAAGCAGGACGCGCGATTGCGAACCGAGCAGCCAGGCTCGATCCACAAGCTCCGAATCGCCGCGCGTCGGATCAGATCCGCACTCAAGACCTACAAGCCCCTGCTAGCACCGGGCTCCGCCGAGGCGGTCGGTGAGGAGCTGCGCTGGCTGGGTCAAGCCCTCGCAGAGGCTCGGGACGCGCAGGTGCTGCGGGAACGACTGCGACTCCTGGTGGCATCCGAGCCTCCCGAACTGGTCCTTGGCCCCGTCCTGAACCGGATCGACGACGAGCTGAGAGCTGCCTACCGATCCGGGCTGGAGCAGGCTTTGCGCGTCCTGGACAGCGAACGGTACTTCCGCCTCTTGGACGCCCTGGACGAGCTGGTGGAGTCCATGCCACTCAAGTCCAAGGCCGACGCTCCAGCCAGAAAGGTCTTCCCGCGGCTTCTCAAACGCGACGGCAAACGTCTGCGGCGTACCGTCCAACACATCGGGCATGCAGAGGACCCGGCGCAGCATGACGCCGCTCTGCACGAAGTCCGCAAGAAGGCCAAGCGCTTCCGCTACGCCGCCGAGTCCGCTCATCCGGTGCTGGGGGCGCGAGCCAAGGCGCTCGCAGGCGCGGCGAAGCAGGTGCAGCAGGCGCTCGGTGAGCATCAGGACTCGGTCGTCGCGCGCGAGCGATTGCGCGAGTACGGCGCGAAGGCGTACGTCGACGGCGAGAACGGTTTCTCCTTCGGCCGGATGCATGCCCTCGAGCAGCAGCACGCCGAAGAACAGGAACGAGAGTTCAACACCGCCTGGGACGCTCTCCGCCACAAGAAGCGGCACAGCTGGACATGGACCTGACCGCCCAGACTCGACACCACGGTTTGTCGTCCTCCGCTTCGGGTACTCAGCGGAGGTGCGAATGCTGTGCGAAGAGAGAAGGGCTCAAGGACCGAGCACCAGGACGCAGAGACCTGTCCTCGCTCGCGGAGCCTCGCGATGAAGACACCGCAGCCGCGGGGGGATCTCAGCGCGGCGTTGTTCGCGGCCATGATCGGTCACAGCCCTGACTGGGACCTCGTGAGGGGTGTTCCGGCGTCGAGCGCCGGCGACGCACACATCGCCCTGTGGTCGATGTATGAGCTGCACTACCGAGGCCTCGAGGACGTGTCAGAGGATCTGGAATGGCACCCAGGCATCCTGACGGTTCGGCGTCGCCTCGAAGTGGAGTTCGAGTCCGAACTCAGGAGCAGGTTCACTCCGCCACGTTTGCAGCAGCCCTTCGATGAAGCGCTCTTCGACTACGTGCAACAGCACGATGGTCTGTCGCTGGCAGCGCACGTCCAACGCGGCTTCGACCGTGAACAAGTGCTGGAACTTCTCAGGCTGAGGTCGCTGTATCACCTGAAGGAGTCAGACGCCACGGCTTGGCTCGTTCCGCGCCTCGCCACGCGTCCCAAGGCCGCACTCATGGAGCTGCTGTTCGACGAGTACGGTGCGGGCGACCCGAACCGGCTGCATGCACACATGTTCGCCCGAGGCATGACGGACGCTGGCCTACGCGCGGACTACGGAGCGTACGTCGACGACGTGCCGGTCGAGGTGCTCGTGCTGAACAATGCGATGTCCCTGTTCGGGCTGCACCGGCGGCTTCGTGGCGCAGCCCTGGGTCACCTGGCGGCCTTCGAGACCACGAGCTCGTTACCGTCGCGGCGGATCACCCAGGGTCTGGCGCGGCTGGAGTTCCCGCAGTCACTCATCGACTACTACGCAGAGCACGTCGAGGCCGACGCCGTGCACGAACAGCTCGCTGTGCGCGCCATCTGTGGTGCCCTCGTCGCCGAGGAGCCGCACCTGGTGGACGACGTGTTCTTCGGCGCCTTCACCTGCCTGGACCTGGAGGACCGGGTCGCACGTCGGGTGCTCGAGGATGTTCGTGCACCAGCATGAGAGAAGAACCTTGCGGTGACCGGCTCCGAGAGGTTCCCCCGGCCCGATGTCACGCTGTGCCCGGGTGGCCCGATGCTCGTGCGCGGGGTTCACACCGTCGTCGACGACGTCGGGAACATGCACGCGACCACGCGACCTGTCAGTGCCGTGTGCAGGTGCGGACACACCTCTTCGGCGCCGTGGTGCGATGGCACTCACAAGGTCGCTCGTACGCGGAATGAGTCTGGATCGCAACGGAGCACAGCCAGCGACACGGTCGTTCGCACCGTGACCATTGATGGACTCCAGATCTCCTACGACCAGCGCGTTCTCGAGCCTCGTCCATGGACGGCAGCCCAGTCGCGTTGGGCCTCGAGCCTGCTCCCTTTCGTCCCCGCCGGGCCGGTGCTCGAGCTGTGCGCTGGCGCCGGCCACATCGGCCTCCTCGCCGTACGCGACCACGACCGTGACCTCGTCATGGTCGACGCAGACGAGCACGCGTGCGAGTACGCAAGACACAACGCTCAGACAGCGCGGATGGCGGACCGGGTCACGGTGCGTTGCGGGCCGATGCAGGACGTGCTCGAGGCGGACGAGCAGTTCCCGCTGATCATCGCAGACCCGCCCTGGGTACCCAGTGACCAGGTGGACACCTACCCCGAGGATCCGCATCTGGCCATCGATGGCGGTGCCACCGGTCTCGACCTGGTCAAGTCCTGCCTAGAACTCGTCAGCGCCCACCTCGCCGAAGACGGCGTATCGATTCTCCAGGTCGGCCCCGACGGTCAGACCGACCGTGTGGCCGAGCACCTGGTGCGTCACCCGGAGCTGCGTCTGGGCATGCGGGAGCGTCGCCTGCATGCTCGAGGCGCGCTCGCACTCCTCGTCCGTCCGGCCTGAGGAGGTGCTCCCGTGACCCCGTCGGACAGTGGAGCCTTCGCAGCCCGGATGGTCGGCGTGGAAGAGGAGCTGATGCTCGTCGATCCCGAGAGTGGGGTCCTCGTTCCATGTGGTCAGGAGATCGTGGCGGGCACCGTCACCGCGTCCCAATGTGCACCCGCCCGCGGGTGGGGGCCCGTCATCAAGCCCGAGTTCTTCTTGGAGCAGGTGGAGACCGCGACCCGACCGTGCACGACACTTTCGGACCTCGACGCCGATGTCCGCGCAGGGCGTCGTCTGGTGCGGTCGGCCGCGGAGACTGCGGGTATCGCTGCCGTTGCCATGCCGACACCCGTTGTCGAGCAGCCGCCGGGGCGGGTCACTCCCACATCTCGGTATCGGGGCATCCGTGAGTCCTACGGTGGGATCGCTCGCGACTCACTCATCTGTGCCATGCACATTCATGTTGAGGTGCGAGACGATCACGAGGGCGTCGCGGTGCTCGATCGGGTGCGGCCTTGGATCCCTCTTCTTCTCGCCCTCAGCGCAAACTCACCCTTCTGGCGAGGCGACGTCACCGGCTACGACAGCTGGCGGTGGCAGGTGTGGCGCCGATGGCCCAGCACCGGGCCGGCCGAGCCCTTCGGAGATGCGGCGACGTACCACAAGGTCACGCGTCAGGTCCTCGCGACCGGGGCGGCCCACGACCTCGCGCTGCTCAACTACGAGGTCCGCCTTTCGTCCCGCTACCCGACGGTTGAGTTTCGCGTGGCGGACGTGTGCACGGACACCGAGGACGCCGTCGTGATCGCAGGGCTCGCGCGCGCGCTGGTCGCGACGTCCGTGGCCTCCTGGCGTCGAGGCGAGCCGATACCGTCATGCCGCTCGGACGTCTTGCGGTCGGCAAGCTGGCGCGCGGCTCGATCAGGTCTGTCCGGCGGCCTCCACGACCCGACCTCGGGACGGATGGCGGGAGCAGCGGACGTCGCGACCGCGCTGCTGCTCAGCACCCGGGAGGCCCTCGAGACCGCTGGAGACCTCGAGCGCGTCAGTGCGGGAGTCGAGCGGCTCGTCGCCACCGGCAACGGCGCGGCCCGCCAGCGTGAGGTGCATGCCAGGACGCACGACCTGGTT
>Ga0207675_100004689_pt1 | contig 13165 bp, 15 predicted proteins | sample KBSSwiS42_FD_184305 | JGI IMG/M metagenome (GOLD analysis project Ga0207675, IMG submission 184305) | Switchgrass rhizosphere microbial communities from Kellogg Biological Station, Michigan, USA - KBS Switchgrass S4-2 (SPAdes) (version 2) | ecosystem: Host-associated > Plants > Roots >... | reverse complement strand
GCATGCAGCTCGATCGCGTTGACCGGATTCTTGAGATCGTGAACGAGGAACGATACGAGTTGCTCCTTCTGTAGCTGCAGCCGCATCAGATCATCGCGCTGGTGCCTGACCAGGTCGTAGTGCTCGCGCAGGTCCGCGTTCATGCGCCGCAAGCGCAGCGCCGCCTGGACGCGCAGCACCAGCTCGGTGGGGCGCACCGGCTTGGTGAGGAAGTCGTCGCCGCCGGCGCGCAGCGCCCGATCGAAGGTGTCGACGTCGCGCAGCGCGGTCAAAAATACGACCGGAGTATCCGCGCCCTCCGGCATCGCCCGAATGCGCGAGCACACTGCGAAGCCGTCGGTGCCCGGCATGCGCACGTCGAGCAGTACGCAGTCGGGCCGTTCGCTCTGCACGGCGCGCACGCCGTCTTCGCCCGTTTCCGCCAGGATGACGCTGAAGCCCTCATCCTCCAGCGTGGCCTGCGCCAGGGCACGGTTCTGCGCGTTGTCGTCGACAACCAGAATTTTCGCTGCCGTTTGCTGCATCGGATCTATTTCGTAGCGTAGCGGATATGCGGCGACCATGGGAGCCCTCCCGGCCCAGCTAGAAGCAAGGAGCCTGCCAAGGCCCTATAGGGCCAACGCGTGTTGCCGTGTGCCGTGGGGGCGCGAAGCGTGCACCTTCGATGGCGGCGGCGCAAAGCTTGCGTTCTCGGGATCGTGCGCGGCCTCCCGCCTTCGGGAGAGGGTAGGCACTGTCAGCCGAGTTGCTCGAGAAAATGTCAACTATGCAATCTAAAAGGGATTTATTGGGCCGGTTGACAGCCGCCGCCCAGCACTTCCCCGTGATCTTGCTGACGCGCGCGCGCCAAACGGACAAGACGACGCTGCTGCGAGCGGCCTTGCCCGCACACCACTACACCAGCCTCGATCTGCCGAGCGATGCTGCCCTGGCAGAGAACTCGGCGGCGCTGTTCTTTGCCGCACACGGAGCACCGGTCTTGATCGACGAGGTGCAGTACGCGCCGGGTCTGTTCAGCCACATCAAGGCGCAGGTCGACGAACGCCCGTACATCGAGCGCGACGTACGACAGCTTCTGAACGTCGGGAGCTTGCGAGAGTTCGAGCGGTTCATTCGCCTGGCGGCTTCCTGCAATGGTCAGCTCCTGAATGCCCGCTGCCCGTGCGCGAATCGTGCGGCTTACCGCTCGAGCGGCGCAAAGCGTGCGCTTTGGCTCATCTGGCACCACTCAGAGAGGTTCAAATCCTGCGGCCGCGGCCACGGGGCATGGCCCTTGCTCTGGCCCTGGCCAACCGAGCCTCGTGGAGACCCAGCATGTCGCAACCAGAAAAGATCCCGCCGCTGCCGTCCACCGGCTTGCGCCAGCGCCTCGCCAGCGATCACGAGCGACTCGACCAGCTCTTTGAGGAGCTGCGCGCCGCATTTGACGCGGACGCCCGGCACGATGCCGCCCGCCTCTGGGGGGAGCTCGACCAGGGCCTCGGCGCGCACATGGATTTCGAGGAGCGCCACATTCTGCCGGTCTTTCGCGCCGTCGACCGGCGCGAGGCGGATGAGTTGCTGCGGGAGCACGAGCTGATTCGGCGGCGTTTGATCGAGCTCGGCGTGGGCGTCGACCTGCACCTCTTGCGGGTCGAGGTCGTGGTGGACTTCATCGCGCTCTTGCGTGCCCACGCCCGCCGGGAGGACGCGCTGCTCTACCGCTGGGCGGAGAAGGAACTGCCGGAGTCGGCGCAGTCCCTGTTTCAGCCCGCGCCTCCGGCGGGGACAGCTGCCCGAGGAGTTTCGTAGCGGCTGGTTCGTGCAATCCTTGCTGACGGAGCTCGTGATCGCGCTCGTCGTGCGCACGCGGCGCGTCTTCTATCGCAGCCGGCCCGGTCGAGTGCTATGGGTCTCGACCTTGGTGCTGGGCCTGGTGGCGCTGGCGATTCCGTATCTGCCAGGAGTCGAGCTGCTCGGCTTCACGCCGTTGCCCGTCGATCTGCTTCTGGCGTTGCTGAGCATCACGGGGCTGTACGTGGTGGCGGCCGAGTTGCTCGAGCGTTGGTTCTATCGCCGGGAAGATGCGCGCAGGGCCGAGCCCTTCTGCACGAGCCGTTGACGCTGCCGGAGATGCTTTGAGGCGCGGGCGCGCGACGCTTGCGCGCGGCCCGCGGAGCAGCGCAGGGATTGCGCGACGGAGCGCGCGAGCGTCTGCCAGCTCATGGTCGTGTCGTGGGCGTGCTGAGCGATCGGGATGCTGCGCTGCGCGTCGTCGGCTTTCAGCTCGACCCGACCGAGGTGACCTTGAAAGACGTGATGACCGAGCACCCTGCCACGCTACCCATTCAGCAAAGCGAGCGAGCCGCGCTGGAGTTGATGCGCGATCGGCACGTGCGGCGCATCCCGCTCCTGGACGGGGACGCCGTGGTGGGCTTGGTCACGCTGGAAGACCTCATCCTGTCGTTCTCTCCTGGCTGGCGCTGGTAGCGAGCGGCTGTCACGCCGAGCCCGAGCCCACGGTGTGCGCACTGTTCATCGAGCCTTCGGATGGTCGCTGCACGCGGCCCGCCGATGATCCCTGCATCTCGCAGGATCCCGATTGCCTGGCGCCGCGGGCGCACTGCCCCGAAGATTGTGCGGTCATCGACATCTGCAAGCTGTGCGACGACGATAGTTGTGCGGCGCCGCAGGTCGCCTGCAACCCGGACGGCAGCTGCGGGGCGACGACCTTCGTTTGCGAGACGGAGGTCTACGATCCTTGCGCTGGCAAGCAGTCCGGCGATGCCTGCACCGTCTGCGACGCCCAGGACCCCGACTGTATCGAGACCGCCGTCGTCAAGGAGTGCCAGGGAGGTAAGTGCGTGCCAGCCGGCGGCACCTGCTCCGGTCAGGGCGAGAGCTGCGCCAACGGTCAGGCGTGTTGCGGAGGGCTCAGCTGCTGCGCGGGTGTGCCCGTGCCTGTCGGGCGCGAGTTCTGCGGCTCGATTTGTCCGATCAGCGATCGAAATATGAAGCAGGACATCGAGCCCATCGACAAGGAGACGATCCTCGAGCGCGTGGCCGAGTTGCCGATCTCCGCGTGGAGCTACAAGACCGAGCCGGCGATGCGCCACATCGGACCTATGGCCCAAGACTTCATGTCGACGTTTGGAATTGGATCGAGCGATCGCACGATCCTGCAGGTGGATGCGGACGGCATCGCACTGGCTGCCATCCAGGCCCTCAACGAACGACTCGAGAAGCTCGAACGAGACAACCGGGCGCTACAGGAACGGCTCGCACAGAGCGATGGCCTGAGCTGCGCTGCTCCCGTGTCGGGGCCGGCGTCCGCGCCTGCCCGGTGATCGGGCTCTGATCTTGCGCACCCGCGACCAGTTTGGCGTCACCAGTGTCGTCATCTCGCACGACATGACCGAGGCCTTGAAGGTGGGCGACCAGCTGTTGCTGCTCGAGCGAGGCCGCTTGGTGGCGGACGGGCGCCCGCGAGACCTGGTGATGGACGCGGGCAGCTTGGCCGCCCAGTTCTGGGAGGCGAGCGGGGCGGGTCAGGCCGCCCTGCCGCACTGAGCGAGGCCGTTCGGTGCAAGCACTGCAGCTCCGCGAGTGGGCACGCAAACGGTGCGTGTGTCGATGCGCTGACCAGCGTCGTTCCCGCCAAAAGCCCTCGCAGCCGTCGTGTGCAGGTTGGCACAGCTTCTGCTTTAGAGGGCACGTCGACCTCACCGGAGGGCGAACGTCAGAGGGACGACGACCGATCGTCGTAAAGGAGAATGAGTCATGACCATCGTACGTTGGGATCCATTTCGCGAGCTCGAAGACATGAGCGAACGGCTGCACCGCGCCTTTGGCCGCTCGGGGGTGAGCCGGGCCGAGTTGGCGGCGTCCAAAGACGCCATGACCGTGTTTGACTGGTCGCCCACGGTCGACATCGTCGAGACGCCCGAGGAGTTCCAGATCAAGGTGGAGCTGCCCGAGGTGAAGAAGGAGGAGGTCAAGGTCTCGGTCGACGGAGGTGTCCTGCGCATCGAGGGCGAACGCAAGCAGGAGAAAGAGGAGAAGGGCAAGAAGTACCACCGGATCGAGCGCAGCTACGGGTCGTTCCTGCGTACGTTCACGCTGCCCGATAACGTGGACGAGACCAAGGTGCAGGCCGACTTCAAGGACGGCATGCTCAATGTCCGCCTGCGCAAGGCGGAAAAGGCCAAGCCCAAGTCGATCGAAATCAAGGTCGCTTGACGGCGGGCCTCGCCGGAAGTCAGGGGGGACTTCCGGCGGGCCGCTACCTACCAGTGCCGAGCTATTGCCCGACCATGAGCGCTCGAGAGAACAAACCCAACAATGGCCGCTGCCGCATCGTGATGACGGGGGGCCCGGGGGGCGGAAAGACCACGGCGGCGGACCTCTTTCGTCGTGAGCTCGGCGAGCGTGTGGTGGTGGTGCCGGAGTCGGCCACGCTGCTGTTCAGCGGCGGCTTTCCGCGCACGGTCGAGCCCAAAGGGCGCGCTTCGGCGCAGTGCGCCATCTATCATGTGCAAAAGGGTCTCGAGGACGTGCAGTCCGCCCGCTACCCCGATCGCATTCTCTTGTGCGACCGCGGCACCGTGGACGGGGCCGCCTACTGGCCCGGCGGCGCCGAGGACTTCTTCACGGCCGTGGGTAGCAGCGAGGAACGCGAGCTTTCGCGCTACGATGCGGTGATCTTCTTCGAGACGGCCGCAGCGGGTGGCTTGTCGGTCGAAGGCGGCAATCCCACTCGCATTGAATCGAGTGCAGAGGCACTGGAGCTGGACGGGCGCCTGCGCGCGCTGTGGTCGAAGCACGAACGCTTTCTGCTCGTGCCGCACCATCCCTCGTTCGTGGAGAAGATCTTGTTCGGGCTGTCCATGCTGGAGAGCGCCGTGGCGCAGCTCTCTGACCGCTAGCTGGCGGCTGATAACCCAGCGTGCCAGTGCGGCACCCCCGTGCGCTCCTGGCGCATGATCGCGAGGTAGTGGAGCGCGCCAAGACCCACTTCGATCACGTCTTCCTCGGCTCTTGCCTTGGCTTGCGCGTCGATGAAAGTGTTCTGGGAACGACTGGCAAACGCCGCGCACACCGCACCTGCGCGCAGGCCCTGCAGAGCGGCCAGGGTCAAAAGGCACGACGTTTCCATTTCCAGATTCTTCACGCCCTGGCGTGTCAGGCGTTCGACCAGCTCCGTGTCACGCGGTGAAAAGCCGGGCACCGTGCGGCCTTGCGCGCCGTAGAACCCTGCCGCGGTGGCGGTCACGCCCACGTGATAGCGCACGCCCCGTTCCGCCGCTGCGCGCACCAGGGCGATTTGCGCCTCGGCATGGGCAAAGGCTGGAAACCCTGGCTCGACGTAGCCCAGAGACGCGCTCTCCATGCGCACCGCGGCCTGCGTCACGATCAGGTCGCCGATCTGAATGTCTGTTTGAAGCGCGCCCGAGCTACCGGCGCGAATCAAGATCGGATCACGCACGATCTGGCAGAGCTCGACCACTGCAATCTCCATGCAACCCGAGCCCATGCCCACGCAGATCACGCTCAGCTCGCGCCCGCGATGCGTGCCGGTGTACACGTGATAGTCGCGGTTCTGGCACGAAAATCTCAGATTCGAGAAGCGCGCGGCCACCTTCTGTGCCCGCTCCGGGTCTCCCAAGAGCAAGACCAGATCGGCCACTTCGCCCGGCGCTGCACCCAAGTGGTACTGGCGCCGCTCTTGGGTTTCGACTCGTTCTGCACTTCGGTAGGACATCGGCGTGAGTGTAGCTCATCTCGCAGGTCGCCAGCGTGGTTCACGAAGACGTGCTTCACCGACGTGCGGAATACCTTCTGGTCGCTGCGGGTCCGCACTGCTAGCCTGGAAACGAATGGGCGAACTACAGTTGGTCGTGGCGCGGCGGGCACACATCGTGTTGATGAGCGCCGATCTGGCTAGCGGCGTGACGTTTGCGAGCTTCGCGGCGCGCGCCAACTGCGCGATGCCGGCCAGCTACAACCTGGAGGGCGGCGGGGCGAGCGCCGGAGGCGTCGGGGGCGACGCAGGTGCCGCGGGCAACGCAGGAGTGGCCGGCGATGAAGGCGTGCCGCCCAGCTCGAATGGTGCTTGCGACTGCTCTGTTGGTGTTGGCTCCAGAGCAAAGGAGCTGGTCATCGCAGCGAATGCGCTGCTGGTGCTGATGGGTCTCGCGCTTGGTCGGCGTCGGCAGTCCCGCCGCCCATGACACCCAGCATCGCATCAGCGCTGGCCGTTACGCTCGTCATCGAGGTGCCGATCGTTGCGCTCTCGTATCCGGGCGAGCGATTTCGTCTGGCTGGGGCCTGCGCTGTGGCGACCACCGTGACGAACCTGGTGATGAATGCGTGGCTCTCTCGCGCCTCCGGCTCGTATGACATCTACCTCTTGAGTAGCGAGCTCGGCGCGAGCCTCATCGAGGCGGTCGTCTACGTCGCGGTGAGCCGAGGGCATGGGGTCGGCAATGCACTCGTCGCGTCTGGTCTGGCGAATGCCGCGAGCTTCGCAGCGGGCCTGATCGCATTCTGAGGCTGCTCGCGCCCGCATTCATCGAAGGCGTGCCCTGCCCAGGCGAACGGCTTGCGCGGCCGGTGGGCGCTGCGCAGCTCCTGCTCGCGCGGCGCGAAGGCGAACGCGCCGATCGACGGCGGAGGGGTACGCTCCACATTGGCACGAGCGGTGCAGAGGCGTGTCGGCGGGCTCGCCTGCTCGAGGCGCGGCCCCTCTTTCCCGTCCCCGATTGCGCGGGACGTTGCCGAGGAGACCCCAATGAACGACTTCAGACTCTGTCTCGCGGCGCTGGCCGCTCTCGCTGCCAGCTTTCCGCTCACCGCCGCTGCCCAACCGCCGGACGCGTCGGGAGCGCAAGAGCCGGCTGCATTTCAGCTCTCGGTCTGGGATTCGGTCCAGATCGTGGATCGCCTCCGGCCCATCCATGGACTGCGCCTTTCTCTGCCCTATGGGCGCAATCGGGAGCTGCAGGGCGCAGACGTCGGCATCGTCGGCAGGATCGACGGCAACCTGGAGGGTGCACAATTCAGCGTCGCAGGCTTGGTGGACGGCAACCTGACAGGCCTACAGTACAACTGGCTGCTGAGCAGGGTGGGCGGTCACCTGCGCGGTGCTCAGCTGGGCGCAGTGAACACGGTGGGCTCGTTCGAGGGTGCCCAGTTCGGGTTCGTGAACTATGCTCGAGACGGAGCGTTGGGCGCCGCCTTGGCGTTCGTCAACGTCTCCGAGGGCCAGACGACGGGCGCCGAGATCGGGTTGGTCAACTACGCGCGCAGTGTGCAGGGGCTGCAACTCGGGTTCGTCAACGTGGCGGAACACTTGCACGGTGTGCAGGTGGGGCTCGTCAACGTCGCTCGCAACGGATTTCTGCCCGTATTCATCATCGTCAACGCCGCGCTGTGATAACGCCTGGCTGTGATGGGGTAAGGGGCCTAGCCTGATGGCCATTCATCCGCCGACCTGCAAGCCTCGCGTCCATCCGAGCTCCCCATCCGCTGGCATGTCGTTTGCTCTCGAAGGACACGTACTCTGGCGCCTCTGCTGGCTCGTCGCACTCCTCTCCCTCGGCGGCTGCGTGGGCCCGCGAGCGTTCATCCCGGCCACGCACGTCCTGGTTCCGGCACCGGACGGAGGCATCGCGGCGGCGGAGTACGACCTGGACGTGGAACAACACCGACTTGGGCAGGCGAGAGTCTGGTCGCTCGGTGCCTACCGCGACGACTCGAGTGGAGAGACGCGAACCCTGATCCACGTCGGCTTCGTGCTGCACAACTCTGGTGAAGCGCCGCTTCGCCTCGACGAAAAGGGCCTCTACCTCGACGACGTGGTGCTCGAGGACAGCGGCCTCTACCGGATCGCGCCGCTACACGTCGACAGCAACACCTCGGTGCCGCCGGACGACACGCAGCGGATCGGCGTTCTATTCAGCTTGCCGGGCGCTCCGATGCCGAGCGAGATTCGCTCGTATCGAGTGGCTTGGGCGGTGCAAGCCGGCGGCAGAACGTACGCCCAGCAGACGCCGTTCGTGCAGGCTCCCCCGCGGGAGCGCCGTTATCCCTATGCCGTGTACTACTACGGCTATTGGCCCTATCCGTGGTGGCCGCCCTACTACGACTCGCCCTACTATCGCCCTTACCCGTACTGGCGCTACTGGCGCGGGCCGTATCCGCCCGGTCCGCTTCCTCCCTCGTACCTGCGGCGTCGCCACCGCTGAGCTCGATGGAAGACTGAGACCATGGCCATCCTCGAGATCATCGGCATCTCCAAGCGTTTCGGCGCCATTCAGGCGTTGACCAACGTATCGCTGTCTCTGAACGCCGGTGAGGTCGTGGGTTTGATGGGAGACAAGGGTGCCGGCAAGTCGGTGCTGGTCAAGATTATCGCGGGCAATTACCCGCCAACCGAGGGGACGATACTGATGCTCGGGCGCAAGGTCGCCTTCCGCAACCCCTCGGATGCGCGTCGCGAAGGCATCGAGATCGTTTACCAGGACCTGGCACTCTGCGACAATCTGACCGCCGCGGAGAACGTCTTTCTCGGCCGCGAGTTGATGCGGGGCATCGCGCCGTTTCGCGTCGTGGACTACGGCGCCATGTATCGGCGATCCAACGATCTGTTCGCAGAGTTGAAGTCGGAAACCCAACCTCGAGATCTCGTGCGCAGGATGTCCGGCGGGCAGCGGCAGGCGGTCGCGATCGCCAGGATTCGCCTTTCGGACGCGAAGGTCGTGCTACTGGACGAGCCGACGGCGGCCATCAGCGTGCGGCAGGTCGGCGAGGTACTCAACCTCATCCGCAGACTGCGTGAGCAGCACATCGCCGTGGTGCTGATCAGCCATCGCATGCAGGACGTCTTCGCCGTGGCGGACCGGATCGTCGTGCTGCGACGCGGCTCAAAAGTGGCTGACAAGCCCATCGCCCAAAGTTCACCGGAAGAGGTTACCGGGTTGATTACCGGTGCGATCGAGACGGCGTGATGCCTGCGATGGGCGCTTGCCGAGATGGGCGATTTGTTCGACCCGAGTCACCACGAGCACCGAGAAATCAAGACCTGGGCAGGGCGGCGATTCGACCCTGAGAGGTTCGACATGATCACCGGACGCGGAGGTGATCGCCTGCTTGGAGCGCGCCGCCGGGCAGTCGTCGGGCAGAGAGCGGGCTGCGGGGCGCGCGCTCGCGCTGGGCGCAAAGCCTGCGTGTCCAGAGCTCTCGAGCACCTGGCGACGCTAGGTTTGCGCCCTCCGCCGCGCGAGTTTGGCGCCGAAACGCCGGAAATGGGGCGTATCGCTTTGGCATGAGTGTTGCTGAAGGGGCTGGTGTTTCGCGACGGGGGAGAACGCAGTCCCATCAATTTTCGCAGGAGTCTGTCATGTGCGTAGCTGATCCTCGTCATCTCTGGACCGTCGTCTTGGCAGGGGGAGAAGGCACTCGTTTGCGGCGGCTCACGCGCGCGCTCCACGGTGAGGATCGTCCGAAGCAGTTTGCGGTCATTCACGGCGGTCAATCGCTGCTTCAGACCACCCTGGCGCGCGCCGCGCGCTGGAGCGCGCCCGAGCGCTCGGTCGTAGTGGTGGCCCGGGAGCGCGAAGCGCTGGCGCGTGTTCAGATAGGAGCCGATTCAGCGATCGATGTCGTGGCTCAACCGCACAATTGCGGCACGGGCCCGGGCCTGCTCTTGCCGCTCACGCGGATTCTGGCTCGGGACCCCGACGCGCTCGTGGTGATCCTGCCCTCCGACCACTATGTCCGAGACGAGGCACCCTTTGAACGATCTATCCTCGGCGCCATCGATACGGCACGAGCTGAGGATGCGGTCGTTCTGGTCGGTGCGGTGCCAGACAGCCCCGAGACCCAATACGGCTGGATCATGGGCAGCGCTGGTACCCAGCAGAAGCATCGAGTCATCCAGCAGTTCTGGGAGAAGCCCGCGCTCGACTGCGCGCGCCGGCTGTTCTCCGGTGGGGCGCTCTGGAACACATTTGTGATGATCGGGTCGGCGCGGCGCTTCTGGCAGCTCGCCTGCGCGCATTTGCCGGTCCAAGCCCGGTGCTTTGATGCCTACCGGCAGGCGGTGGACACACCCGATGAAGGGCGCGTGTTGGACGAGATCTACGCCAGCCTGCCCAGTGCGGACTTTTCTGCGGACGTGCTGCAGCGGGCGCGAGACCTGCGCATGGTCCCGCTCGAAGCCTGCGGCTGGTCCGATTGGGGCACACCGGAGCGAGTCCTGGCGAGTCTGCGCCGGGATTTCCGCAGCCTGACCCGGCAGCTCGAGGTGGCAGAGAGAGTTACGGCGTTCGAGCGGCTACAAGCCGCGGCGCTCAGCTGCTAGTCTAGTCTAGCCGCGTGTGGGCATTCCTGGCGCCGTTCGGTGCCGACAGGTGCCGAGCCCTCGACCCGACTATGGATCGCGATGGCTGCGGATACGGGGCAACAGCTTGCTGAGCTCGAGCACGCTGACGGGTATGAGCCCGAGCCCCAACACCAGGACGCAGTCGTCGAGAGACAGGGCGCCGATCTGAAATAGCTCCGGTGTCCAGGGGATATGGTGGAGGGCGAGCTGGAGCACGACGGAAACGGCGATGACGCCGAGAACCTGCAGGTTACTGAAGATACCGACCTCCCAGAACAGCCGGGTCTGGCTGCGGGCGGCAAAGGCGCGGAACAGCTCCCCGAAGACCAGCACCGAGAAGGCGAGGTTGCGCGCTTCGACCAGGTTCCGGCTGCTCAGGGCCCAGCCGAACACGCCGAGCGTGACGCCGGTTTGAAGGGCACCCGTGAAGGCGATGATCGTCCACTCGGGGCGGCCGATCATCGGCTCTGCGGGGTTGCGGGGTGGCCGTTGCATCACCTCGTCATCCACGGGATCGACGACCAGAGCGAGCGCGGGCAAGCCGTCGGTCACCAGGTTGATCCACAAGAGATGCAGGGGCAAGAGCGGCAGGGGCAGGCCGAGAGCGGCAGCTCCCAACATCACGGCCAACTCGCCGGCGTTTCCGGCCAGCAAGTAGACGAGCGTCTTGCGAATGTTGTCGAAGATGCCGCGGCCCTCGCGAATTGCGGCGACGATGCTCGCAAAGTTGTCGTCCGTGAGGATCATGTCGGACGCCTCGCGCGTGACCTCGGTGCCGGTTCTTCCCATCGCGATGCCGATGTGCGCTTCGCGCAATGCCGGCGCGTCGTTCACGCCGTCGCCCGTCATGGCCACGATCGCCCCGCGGCTCTTCCAGGAGCGGACGATCTTCAGCTTGTCCTCGGGCGTCGCTCGCGCGTGGACGACGTCGGCGGCGGCGTCGGTCGGTCCGAGAATGCCGAGCTCTCGCGCGATGGCCTGCGCGGTCGCCGAGTGGTCTCCTGTGATCATCACCGTGGTGATGCCGGCCGCGCGGGCTGCGGCAACGGCAGCGATGGCTTCGGTCCGCGGCGGGTCGGCGATGCCCACGAGCCCGAGCAACGTGAGGTCCTCTTCCGCTTCACCCTTGCCCACGGCGACCGCGAGCACCCGGAGGCCCCGTGTGGCCAGCTGAACATTGGCGTCCAGGGCGCCCGCCGTGCCGCTGCTGCAGCGCGGGACCAGCACCTCGACGGCTCCTTTGACATACAGCACGCCGTCGCTGCGGCGCACGGACATGCGCTTGCGCTGCGCATCGAACGGCTGCACCTGCGTGCGGGGCCGGGCTCTCTCGATGCTCGAGCGCTGCAACCCGCGTTCCGCTGCAGCGAGCAAGAGCGCCAGCTCTGTGGGGTCGCCCGTGCCGGCACGCCCTTCGGCGTTCAGCTCCGCATCGCTACAAGAGATCGCGGCCTCCAGCAGACTCGTGTGATTGGCTCCCCAGAGCTCGCGCACGGTCATGGTGCCCGTTGTCAGCGTGCCCGTCTTGTCGGTGCAAATGACGGTCGCGCAGCCCAGGGTTTCCACGGCCGGCAGCTTGCGCACCAGCACGTTTCTCCCCACCAGACGTTGGACGCCTACGGCCAGGGCGATCGTCACGACCGCCGGCAGCCCCTCGGGCACCGCGGCGACGGCCAGCGAGACCGCCGACAAGAGCACGTCCAGTACAGGCAGGTGTCTGAGGACCCCGAGCGCCGCCACGAGCACTACGACGCCCAGGCACAGATAGAGCAGAAGCTGGCTGACGCGAGCCAGCCTCTTCTGAAGCGGCGTGGTTTCGTCCGTGGCCGTTGCCAGGAGATGAGCGATATTTCCGAGCTCGGTCTGCAGCCCCGTCGCCGTCACCAGCGCCTGACCGCTGCCGTTCGCCACCGAGGTGCCCATGAACACGCAGTCGTGCCGGTCGGCGAGGGGAGCGTCTGCGGGGACGCGCACGGTGGACTTCTCGGCGGGTGTGCTCTCCCCGGTGAGCGTCGCCTCGTTGGTCAACAGCGCATGAGCCTCGAGGAGCTGTGCGTCCGCGGCCACGATGTCGCCCGCCTCGAGCACCAAGAGGTCGCCGGGCACGACCTCGGCCGCGGCGATCATCGAGGTGTGCCCGTCGCGCAGCACGCGCGCGCGCGGCGCCGTCAGCGAGCGCAGCGCAAGCACGGCGTGCTCGGCCCGATACTCCTGGAAAAAGCCCACCAGGCTATTGACCACGACGATCGCGCCGATGGCGATGGCATCGGCCAGCTCACCCAGCGCAGCGGAAACGACGCACGCCCCCAGGAGCAACCAGATGACGGGGCTCGCGAGCTGAGCGAAGAACATGCGCCAGGGCGAGGTGGGCTCGGCGCGAGCGAGCTCATTCGGACCATAGGTCGAGAGGCGCTCTTTCGCGCTCGCGCTGCTGAGGCCGGCAGGCGAGGGCGAGGGCGGCGTGGGGGGGCGTGCGCTCGACGCTTCGTTCGCGGACGTTGTCAAAGCCGACATCTATCCCTCCTGGTGGTCGATGCAGCGCTCAGCGGATGGTGGAAAGCGCGGCGGGCCGGCGCAGCTCGAAGGAGCGCCAGATCACATACACCGCCGGCGCGACCAGCAGCGTCAGCAGTGTGAGAGAAACGAGCCCGCCCCACATCGGAGCTGCGATGCGTTTGGCGACGTCGGCACCGACGCCGGCATCGATCAATACCGGCAAGAGCCCCAAAATGTTCGTCATCACGGTCATGAGCAGCGGGCGCACGCGCTTGGTCCCTGCCTCGACGCACGCGGCGATCAACG
>Ga0207675_100004688_pt1 | contig 13166 bp, 10 predicted proteins | sample KBSSwiS42_FD_184305 | JGI IMG/M metagenome (GOLD analysis project Ga0207675, IMG submission 184305) | Switchgrass rhizosphere microbial communities from Kellogg Biological Station, Michigan, USA - KBS Switchgrass S4-2 (SPAdes) (version 2) | ecosystem: Host-associated > Plants > Roots >... | reverse complement strand
CCCGGGCTTCACGCTCGATGCGCTGGGCGGTATCCGCCTGCTCGACATTCGCCGCTCCAGCAGCTGGAGCATCACCGGCGACCTCGGGCCGCTGGATCCAGCCAGCCGCACCGGCAGCAACAAGGCCGATGAAACCCTGATCGACGGCATCGTCGGCGTACGTGGCCGGGTGGCGCTCGGCGCGGACAGCCCCTGGTCGATACCGTTCTATGCCGACATCGGCACCGGCGACTCGGATCGCACCTGGCAGGCCGCCACGGGCATCCGCTACGCGTATCAGTGGGGCGAGATCCTCGCGCTGTGGCGCGTGCTCGACTACAAGCTGAAGTCGGGCGACCCGGTCGAAAAGCTCAGGTTCAACGGGCCGATGCTCGGCGCGACCTGGCGCTGGTAGGCCCGGGCCGCTTCGCGATCAGGCGCCGCGCCTGACCGGGACGGCATCGTTTCAGGAGGCTTCCTGCTCCAGGGCCGGCGGCTCCGGGGGGACCTGGTCGACATCCGGATTCGTCTTCACCCACGACATGAAGATCTGATAGCCGAGGGCGAGGAACGTCGCGCCGAGGAACATCCCGAGGATGCCGTTGCTTGCCATGCCGCCGAGCGCGCCGATCAGGATCACCGGCATCGGCGCTTCGACGCCGCGGCCGAGCAGCAGCGGCTTGAGGATGTTGTCGAGCGTTCCAGCCAGGGCGAGCAGCACGGTGTGCATGACGGCGGCGCCGGTGCCGTAGGAAGGGCTCCACCAGATGTAGGCGATGACCGGCAGGGTGACGAGCAGCGCCGGCAGCTGTGCGATGCCGAGCACCAGCACGATCGCCGCCAAAGCCGCGGCAAAGGGGATGCCGGCGAACAGCAGCAACAGGCCGATGACGATCGCCTGGATCAGCGCCACGCCGAGAACGCCCTGGGCGACGGCGCGGATGGTCGAAGTGCAGAGCTGGGCGAAGCGCTCGCCCCGCTCGACGCCGACGATCCGGTCGAAGACCGCGCAGATGCCGGCCGCGCCCGACTGGCCGAAGGCCATCATGACCCCGGCGATGACGAACGAGAACAGGAACAGCAGCACCGACCCGCCGATGGCGGCGGCAGCGCCGAGCGCCTTCTTGGAAACGTCGCCGAGATACGGCTGTAGGTTCATGACGAGCGACGCCGGGTCGGTGTGCGCCTGCGACCAGAGCGCGTGGGCTTTTGCGCCCACCACCGGCCAGGCGGCAACGCTCGCCGGCGGCTCGGGAACCTGGAGGCTGTGATCGCTGACGCGGTCGACCAGGCCCTGGATGGAATCGCCGAGGGCCATGCCCAGCACCGTCGTCGGGGCGACGATCAGGAGGATGCCGATCAGCACCAGCAAAGTGGCCGCGAGGCCGTCCCGACCGCCGAGGCGGCCGGCGAGCATCTGATGCGCGGGATAGAGCGACACGGCGAGGATCAGCGCCCACGCCATCAACGAGACGAAGGGCGAGAAGATGTCGTAGCAGAGGATCGCAAGCGCCAGGATCAGGCAGGCGCGGATGAAGACGTCGATCAGCCGCGAAGACAAGCGCCGTTCGAGGACGAGATCGGTCCGAACAGGAGAATTCATTCGCTCGCCTCCGGGTCGCCGCCAGCGGCGAACTTTGGAGTCCGAGGGGTCGGCTGTCCATTGCCCTTAGAGGCAGGTCGGCAAAGCAAAACGCCAACCCGGAGGTTGGCGTTTCGGTGCGGCGAGCCCGCGAATTCGTGGTTGCGAGGGCAGGATTTGAACCTGCGACCTTGGGTTATGAGCCTAGCAGCAATATCCGCTGTTGAGGTTCGACTCCCGGCGGCCGGGCAACAGCCTCAAGGGTATTGCAGACGGAGCGGCCTCGATAATGACCATTCTGCCGCATGCCGACAAGGATTCCATAGTCTGCCCGGGTCCAATGAAGCGACAGTCGAAGGCTCCGACAGTCGGAGGTGCTCACGAGTGAAGCTACTGCGTCAAATTGCGCTGGACGTATTGAGGAGATTGCCGCTTCGCGGACTGCGGCATCGACTATTTTTGGCTTCATCCGCCGGGACAACTATCCCCGGCGCACCGCGACGCGTTCTCGTTGTTGGCGTCTATCTCGCAACGCGAGAGCACTCAGCGGAGCATCTCGCGCGAGCCTTCGCGCAAGTTCACCCGAACATCGACGTCGTGCAGCGCTGGGTCGCCGTCGGGCCGGCATCGACTAGCACCGATCTCGGCAGAGTCACCGTCCTACAGGTCGCATCCGCAGTGCCAAAGTTTGTCCTGATGAACCGGGTCTTCGCCGACATCGACATAGGTGGCTTCGACTATGTACTGGTGGTTGATGACGACATCTATCTTCCACGCCATTTCCTGCCTTCCTTCCTGGCCTACCAAGAAGCGTTCGATTTCGCCCTGGCGCAACCGGCGCGAGCGTGGCACAGCCACTTCGACCACGCGTTTGCCCTACGCCGCCCCTGGCTTCTCGCGCGGCGCACGCGCTTTGTCGAATGCGGACCATTGGTCTCGTTTCGCCGCGACGCAGCCGCCGCCCTGCTTCCGTTCGCCCATCCGCAGCAACTATGGGGGCTAGATCTTGTCTGGCCCCTAGCGATCGAGGGTCGGTCGCTCAGAATGGGGATCATCGACGCGGTAGCGGTCGATCACAGCCTGCGGCCTCAGGCAGCCGCTTACGACAAGCCGCGGCATGACGCGGAAATGCACCGCTTCCTTCTATGCACCCCTCACCTACCAATGGCCGAGGCATTTACGGTCCTTGATCGTTATCGATCGATACCGCTGCTTTCGAGGGCTTGATCGAGAGGCGCTCTGCAAGCATGCGCGGTGCGCGTCGACGCTGAATTTCGTCACGGGCAGGATTCGCGGATTGGTCGAGACTCAGTGAAGCGCGTTTCGCCAGTGCCCCTTCGATGCGCGGGCCCAAGCACCGCAACGTTCGCGTATTTGACGAGCGTCGTTGAGACCGAGGCCGGTCTAAAGGGGCCATGGACCCTTGAGCTGGACCCAAGGCCGCACGATACGTTTCGCCGTAGTGTGCACGTTCACGTAGCTGCGCCGAGTGCAACTCGTTGACCGTCAGCCAGTGATTTCATGACGGCGAGAATTCGGGGTACGTTGATGGCTGCATCGAAGTCGTTCTCTATGCGTTCACGGCCGCGCTGCCCCATGGTTCGACGCAAATCCCCGTTGGACAGCAGGCCTGCGATGGCGTTGGCCAGCGCTTCGGCGTCGCCCGCTGGCACGATGAACCCCGTGACGTCATGCACGACGATCTCGGAAATCGCGCCCACGCCCGTACTCACCACCGGCAGCTGCATGGCCATCGCCTCGAGCACCGACCATGGCACCAAATCCGCGTTCGTGGGCAACACCAGCAAGTCGCAACTCGCGTATAGAGCGATGAGGCGGGCATCGTTCGGTTGCAGGTCCCGATGGACGTGAACGCGGCCAGGAAGTTCTTCGGGGGCTTGCGACGAGACGATGTGAAGCTCTGCCGAATCGGAGAAGTGCCGCTCGAACACCCGAAGGAGCAAATCCCCTCCCTTGCGATCGAAATCCCCGCCCACAAAAAGCAGGCGCGGTAGCTCGTCTGACGCCCCGCGCCTGGGGCCGCGGGACGTCCACACCTCAAGGTCGAGGCCAACGTGGATCGGAAAAATCTGCTCGCGGGGGACCTTGCAGCTGTCCTCCAGGATGCGCGCGCCCCACGCTGAAAATGGAATGAAGGCGTCGATGCGTGACGCGCGCCAGCGGTCGAGCCACAGTCGAAAGCTTCGGCGCCAGGGCGGCTTGCTCCTTTGATTCGGGTAGACCGGGTAACTATCAGGATCGACGATGGGCGCTTCGTCCGTGCTGCTGACGAGCGCCGGGCGCCGCGAGAGGTAGCTGCGCGCCACGCAGGCGATCTCCGCCTCGAACAGGTGCAGCATTACGACGTCTTGATGGGCCAGGGTGAGCAGCGCAGGCCACATCTGCCGCAACACCCACAGCCGCACAGCTAGCGCCCGAGGCAGGCCGCGCAGTGTTCTTGAGGCGTCGACACTCAGAAGGTGTGTCACCGGTGTCCAGGAGCAACGCACTTCGAGGTCGCGCGTCGCGTACTTGCGCAGGTTCTCGAAACGGGTGCGGTTACCGATCGTCGTGTTGAGCACGAAGCCGAATCGGTAGCGGGGTTCCCCGGTGGCAACGTCGGAGCGAACGGGAAGGTTCACTGTTGGAAACCTGAGACTCACGTGGCGACTAGCGGCGGAACTGGTGCGGACATCCCGCATCAGCCCGCGGGCGACCGCTGAATGGGGAAGTACCTTGAATGAGGGAGCTGACGAGCGTACTGGTGCTTCGTCACGTAGAGTCGACTTTCTTTCTCGACCATTATTCACGACCGCATGAGGCGAGCATCGTGCCTTTGATGAGCGGCCCCGCGCGCGCCCGTATTTCCGGAAAGGGGGGCCGTCGCGTCCCTTGGATCACCCTCGTATTCGTCAGCATCGTTGCCCAGCTGGCCTGGATGGATGCGACGGTAGGCACCTACGACGAAGGCTTGGTGCTGGTCGGCGCCGATCGCGTCTTGCGTGGCGAAATGCCCTACCGCGACTTCTGGACTTTCTACGGGCCCGGCAGCTACTATTTGCTCGCCGGCCTCTATAGGGTGTTCGGGGAGTTCGCCCTCGTCGAGCGCGGCTTGGACGTCGCGGCCAAGACGGCGATCGCGACGCTCGTTGTCGCCCTGGTGCTGCAGTTCGGCCGCCGCACCGTCGCCCTGGCGGCCGGCGTGCTCTCGCTCGGCCTGCTCCTCTATCTCCGCAGCTACTCGGCACCTCTGTTCCCAGCCATGGCTGCGTCGCTTGCCACTGTCTTGACCCTCCACCGCGCCTCGATCGATGCGCGGCCCACGCCGGCATTCTTGGCGGGCGTCGCCCTCGCGTTCACGACCTGCTTTCGTCACGACCTGGGCGCCTACACCCTCCTGGCCGCAGGGGTGTTCATGATCTGGGTCGCATGGGACGCATCGACCGGTCCGCCCCGCCGTCGCGTGCTCGCGACGGTCGGCTGGGTGGCCGTCGGGTACGCCATCACCCTCGGTCCGGTGGTGGCCTACTTCGCCTTCAACGTACCGGCCGCCGAGCTCTATCGGGATTTGGTGGATGTGCCGTTTTCGGTCTACCCACAAGTACGGGCCCTGCCTTTTCCGTCGATCGTGGACGCGCTCTCGAGCGCGGTGCAATCACGCTCGCCCGCCAAGCTCGGTCCGCTGGTCGTCTACCTGCCTCTCGTCGTGATGGGAGGGGCCGTCGCCACCGAACTCCTTCCTCGCGGATCGCCGCGCGTGACCGGGACCAGCGACGCCGGCGCCGAGGACGTCCGTGCACGCAACCGCCTGTTCGGACTGCTGGTCCTGCTCGGCGCCCTGTTTTTCCTCAAGGGTCTGGTGAGGGTCTCGCCTCTGCAAATGGGTGCTTCGCTGATCCTCTCAGTCGCCGTCCTGGGCGCGGCCATCGGGCGGGCACGCAACCCGGCGTGGCGCCTGTTCCTGGCGAGCACCGCGGGTCTTGCCTGTGTGGCCCTGCTCGCGAAGCCGATCATCACGGCGATGGAACGATCGGCTGGTGGCACGGCGACGGCGGCATTGTTGTCGGCTCGATGGATGAGTCATGCCACAGCGCTCTGTAGCCAACCCGTTGTTCCGCGACTGCGCTGCCTGCGGCTGGAGCCGGACACGTCGGCGGTCGCCGCCTACCTGCTGCAGCACGGCGCCTCCGGTCAACGCGTGTACGTGGGCCTCGGACGGCACGACAAGATCCACGCGGCCAACCTGGCGTTGACCTTCGGTGCCGCAGTCGTCGCGCCGACGCGCTGGCACGACCTCCATCCCGGCGTCCAGACACGCGCCGACGTGCAGGCGCAGATGATCCGGGAGTTGAGCGCCGAACCGCTGGCCTATGTGGTGCTCGACCGCCAATGGGACGACGTTTCGGAGCCCAACGAAAGCGCACGCTCCAGCGGCGTGACGGCACTGGACGACTACCTCGCCGCGCACTTCGCGCCCGTCTTTCGCGCCGGGTCGCTGACCGTGCTGGAATCCCGCGAAAGGCCTGTCCCATGATCGCCGGGAGCGAGGTGCGGCAGCAATTCCTCAAATTCCTGGTGGCCGGCGGCCTGTCCGTACCGGTCAATCTCGGGTCGCGCCTCCTGCTTTCACGCATCATGCCGTACGAAGCAGCGGTGGTGGTAGCGCACCTGTGCGGGATGCTGACCGCCTTTTTGCTGACCCGCAGCTTCGTCTTCGAGCGCTCCAATCGCCAAGTGTCCAACGAACTTGCACGCTTCACCGTCGTCAACGTGGTCTCACTCACCGTGACCTGGGTCGTCGCCGTCGGCTTGCTACGCATCGTCTTCCCACGGGTCGGCTTTGACACCTACCCGGAGCTCGTCGCGCACATCGCCGGCCTGGGTCTTGCTTCCCTCACTTCCTTCTATGGCCACCGCCGCTATTCCTTCGGCCAGTCCTGAGCCGGCGAAGTATCCCGACTTCGGCCACCGGCGCGGCGTTCGCTCTCCCGCTTGACCTGGTCGGATGCTCAATCCTTTCTACGCCTGGATGGCAGCCCGGTCATGGAATGCCACGTATCGTTTGACCTGGGGGCTCGGAGAGGCCCTGGATCCCGGTTGGCAGGTCATCGCCGAAGTGCCATGCCGCAGTGCCACGTTCGCGCTTCGGTCAGTTCTGGTGCTGCAGCGGCAAACGCCGCAGTCTGCCGGGGCGGAGCCATGTCCTGCACCTGCGGTCTCGCCGTAACGCCTCCGAAGTGGGAGCCCGGCTCAACGGTTGGGCGTCGCTGCCGGGTCGTCTCCGAGCACGCTGCGCCAGTCCGCGTCGCAGCGCGCCAGGGCGACGCGAAAGCGCGGCGTTCTCGGTCCTCCGACCTCCTGCAGTGCGTGGTCGATCACTGGCGCGGGCGAGAAGATGGGGTCCTGGATGCGCCACGTCTTCGGATGTATGAGCGGGATGACGAGCATCGCCGTGCCGATTCGCAGGGCGGCCCGCCGCCAGGGCCGGCGGTCTGCACCGTCGGCATCTTCCGCAAGGTCGCACGCGCTGACTGCGCTGAGGAGCCAGACATTCAGGGCCGCGAGCATGGTCCAGCGCGACAGGTCGTTGGCGACGGCGCTCATGAAGAGGAACGGCGGCACGGCGGCCAGCAGCGCGGCGGGCAGCGACGGCCTTGCCCGGTTTCGCAGCAGCGCGATGAAGATCGCGATCACGCCCAGACCCGTTGCCAAGTGCAAGGGATAGGTCGGGTCGCCGAGGTTCTGGCAGATCGAGGTACGCACACCGCGGCTGCCGCTGACCGCGAAATAGATCGCCCAGTCGACGTATTCGTTGGTCGGAAAGCGGGAACGCACGACCGATACCATGGTCGGAACATCGGCGTGCGGCAGCATGCCGAGCAGCAGATAGAGGGCAACGAAGGCCGCAAGAACCAGCAGGCCCGCCGCGCCCGTGCGCCGCGGCACCTGCCGCCAGCGCGCGCCGTCGAGAAGCAGTGCGGCGAACAGCGACAGCCCGTAGACGAGTCCGGTCTCGTGCACGCCCAGGCTGAGCCCGAGGCACAGGCAAGACAGCACCAGTTGCTTCGCCTGAAAAGCCAGCACCGCGGCGACCAACAGCGCGGCAACGGCGAGATCGGTGCGGCCCGGGTCTTCGGCCCAGCGCAACATGAGCGCGACGAACAGCAGCACGTAGACCCATCGTCCGCCGGCGGGCAGGCGCAGGCGCAGGCGCAGGAACAGGATCGCGGCGCCGCCCGCCACGGCGGCAGCGCAGAGCACATGGAAAACCGCGGTCCCCAGCAGGCGGTCGGGGCCGAGCAGGGAAACAACGCTGCCTGCCAGCCCGCGCCGGACGAAGCCGACGTCGAAGTAACTGAACCCGATCGCGGCGGCGTGATAAAGCAGCGGCGACTCATCGGTCAGCAGAACCCCGCGCCACACGGCGCTCGCCAGCAGGCGGGTCGACAGTGCGACCAACAGCACGAAGAATCCCCAGGCCGCCAGGCGCGAGCGCGACGCGGGTGCCTCAGGCGTCGGCATGCCCGGATCCCGGCAGGAGGCGCCCAGCGCGCGATCGACAGGACTCCCCATGACTGACATTGCGCGGCCCCGGGCGGCCGTGATCGGCGCCGGACCGATGGGCCTCGCCGTCGCTTACGAGCTTGCCAAGCTGGGCCATCGCGTGACGATATTCGAGCGCGACAACCGGATCGGTGGCATGTCGGCTCACATCGATTTCGATGGCACCCGCCTCGAGCGCTACTACCACTTCGTTTGTGCTCCCGACGAAACCACGTTCAAGTACCTGAAGGAATTCCAGCTCGAAGATCATTTGCACTGGACCGACACGCACATGGGGTTCTACTACAACGGTACGTTGTATGACTGGGGCAGCCCCCTCGGCCTGTTGCGCTTCCCGGGCCTTACGCTGCTCGAGAAGCTGCGCTACGCCCTGCACGTGCTGCGTGCAAAGTCGATCACCGACTGGCGCCCTTACGACGCCTTCAGCTCGACCGAATGGCTCAAGCGCTGGGTCGGACCGAGGGTGTACGACGTGATGTGGCGCACCCTGTTCCACTACAAGTTCTACGAGCACGAGGACAACCTCTCAGCGGCATGGCTCGGAACGCGGATCAAGCGGGTGGCGCTGTCCCGTCGAAGCATATTCCAGGAGACGCTCGGCTATCTCGAAGGCGGCTCGGAAGTCTTGCTCGAGCGGATCGCCGGTCGCATCCGCGACCTCGGCGGCACTATCGAGCTGAGCGCGTCGGTGGAGTCGGTCGAGGTGGACGATTCCCGCACGCCAACCCGCGTCACCGGTGTACGCATCGCAGGCCATCACCGTCCGTTCGACGTTGTCGTCTCGACCATCCCGCTGCCCTATGTCGTTCCTCTCATTCCGGGGCTGCCGACCGACGAGAAGGCGCGCATCGCGGCGATCGAGAATGTCGGCATCGTCTGCGTGCTGCTCAAGCTCAAGCGGCCGTTCACGCGCAACTTCTGGATAAACATCAACGACCCACGCATAGAGATTCCCGGTCTGATCGAGTATTCGAACGTGAATCCGCTCGATGGCAGCGTCATCCTGTACGCGCCTTTCTACATGCCCCGCACCCATCCGAAATACCGCCGCGAGTTTGGCGCCTTCATCGAGGAGACGTTCGCCGCCATGCAGCTGATTCGCCCCGACTTCGATCGCGGCGACGTGATCGCCAGCACAGCATCGCGCTACGACTATTCGCAGACCGTCTGCACCCCGGGCTTCTACGCCAAGCTGCCGGCGATGCGCAGCCAAGTTGCCGGATTGTTCCTGGCAGACACGTCTCACTACTACCCGGAAGACCGATCGATCTCCGAGAGCCTGCGGCTCGGCGCCCGCCTGGCCACGCTGGTGACCGACTCGTCTGCCCGATGAACGCCGTTCCCGCTGGCTGCGGTCGCACGACGTCCGCTGTGTCGGGGGCTGCGTAGCGCGGGCGCCGGCCGTACAGTTGGCGATCAGTCAACAACGGGCGGACCACGATGCGGGCCAAGGACCTTGACGAAGTGCTGCGCGAGACCTTCGTGGTCGTTCCGGCCTACAACGAGGCGCGCGTCATCGGCGACGTCGTCCGAGGGCTGCTGGCGGCATTTCCGAACGTCGTCGTCGTCAACGACGGCTCCTCGGACGACACCGCAGCCGTCCTGAAGGAAACTCCGGCGACCATCGTCACCCACCTCATCAACCTGGGCCAGGGGGCGGCGCTGCAGACTGGAATCACGCACGCCCTCGAGCGGGGGGCAAGCTACATCGTCACCTTCGATGCGGACGGCCAGCACAGGCTCGAAGACGCCCTGCAGGCGGTGCGTGTGCTCAGCGAAGGAGGCGGCGACGCGGTCTGCGGATCGCGATTCCTCGGTACCGCCAGCAATGTTCCGCGCATTCGCAAGTTCATCCTGAAGGCGGCCGTCGGCCTGGCCAACCTGACCTCGGGGGCGCGCATGACCGATGCCCACAACGGCTTGCGCGCGCTGAGCCGCAAGGCGGCGGCGTCCCTCGATCTGACGCAGTCGGGGATGGCGCACGCGTCCGAGATCATCAGCCAGCTCAGGGCCCACGGAATGCAGATCCGGGAAGTGCCGGTGCAGATCCACTACACCGAGTACTCGCTCGCCAAGGGCCAGTCTTCCCTGAACTCGATCAACATCCTCGTCGACCTCTTCATCGGAAGGTTTCTCAAATGACGTTCAAGTACTTCCTCGTCGCCGTCCTCATCGGCTTCATCTTCTACCTCCTTCTGCTGCGGCGTCTCGATGTCCTGCGCAAAGCGGTCATCTCGGTGGTCGTCCTGACGATGCTGGTCTTCGCCATCCAGCCTGATTGGTCGACCAGAGTGGCGCAGCAGGTCGGCATCTCGCGCGGCGTCGATCTGCTCTTCTATCTGTCGCACCTGACCTTGTTCTTCTTCGCCTTTGTCTATTTCCTGAAGTTCAAGAACATGGAAGCCCGCTTCGTGAAGCTGGTGCGCGAGCTGGCGCTGGACCGGGCACGGGCGAACCCGTGACGCTGGCGCCGCTGCTCGCCGAGGCTAGCGCGCGCGCGGGCCGCCGACACCGGCGCGCACGGCGCCTCGACGGGCTAGCCACAGGGCCCCGCCCGGCACGCCGAGCACGACCTGAAGCAGTCCGAACGCCACCGACACCGCGAGTGCATCGGTGGCCGCTATCCCGGCAAGGCCGAGCCCGACGATCATGGCGCCTTCCCGCACGCCCCAGCCGGCGAACGAGATCGGCGCCATCGCCACCAGCATGACAGCCGGGACGATGAGCAGCGATGCACCGAAGTCCAGATCGAGGCGCATGCCCTTCGCACACCAGTGGATCGCCGCCACGTTGAGAAGCTGGACCGCCACCGCGAGCACGACCACGAGCGCGCTCCGTCCGCGCGAGCGAAATAGCACGCCGTGGAGATCGTGGGTGAGCCTGCCGGGGGACTCGGTGAGCGGGTGCCTCATGAGCAGGCGGGCCATCGGGGCGCCCAGCAGGAGCAACGCCGCGACCATGCCACCGCCGATCAGCGCGACGAGTTGGAAGGTGCTCTTTCCCGGGATCTTGTCGGCGGCGACGTCGGGCACAGCGAAGAACGTGATGGAGACCATGAGAACGAGCACCAGCAGGCCAATGACGCGGTCGCACACGATCGCACGCACGGCCGGACCGAGGCGCACCCCTTCGCGAGCGGCCAACCAGGCGCGCGCCGCGTCGCCGGCAAATCCCGACGGAAGCACCTGGTTGAAGAAGTGCCCGATGGCCGTCAGGCGCAAGACCTGCGTCACCTGCATCGGTGCTTGGACGATCCCGTTCACGATGTACCACCGCAGCGCCAGCAGCCCTAACTGCAGCACCAGAAGCAGTTCGGCGCCGGCCACCGCCGCCGGTGACATGGCGCGCAATTGACCGAGGACCGGCGCGAACTCAACCTTGCGCAGCAAGTATGCGAACAGGCCGAGCGTGATCGCCAGCTTCAGGCCGAAGGCGATCGCCGCAAGGCGCTCACGCTTGGGCATGGCCGCACGACGCTGGCGATCCCGCGCCCGGCCGATCGGCCGCACTGACGGCGTGGCTCAATGGACTTCGATCGCGGGCCTGCCGGCCTCGTTCATCCAGGGCTGCGGGCCGATACCGAACCACGACAGGATCGTCGGGGCGATGTCGGTGACGGGAATCTCGGGTCGCACCATCTCGAGGTAACGACCCGCGCAATAGGCAAGCAGGAAGCCGGGCTCGTCATGCTGCGCCGTCGACTGGTCGTTGGTCGGGTGCTCACGCACGTGTCGCTCGAACGGCGCCTGGAAGCCCGTGAGGGTGGCGTGACGGATCGGCGGCAGCGTCTCGCCGTGTTGCCGCTTCGGCATGAGCAGCTCAAGAAACACCTGAGGCCCGCGCCGATCCACCTCGAACAAGGGCTTGCCCGGATGCACGTACAAGCCGCGGAGCACGTCCGCGGCGCGCTCGGCCCCGCGCTCGTCGGGGAGGGTGAGCGACACGTCAGGGTTCATCTGCGTCAGCACCTTGACGTCGGGGAAGCCGAGCGCGGCGAACAGCTCGCGTTCGTGCACCAGGCGCACGACGGGGTTGTGGATCTCGTGCACCGGATCGTGCGGCTTCTGGCCGAGCGCGGTGCCGATCACCAAGACCACGTCGTCGCCCGCAACTGCGAGCAGCTCCTCGAGGAGCCCATCCGTCCAGATCAGGCTGCGCTCGATCCAGTTCGCGAAGCGCTGCTCGTACGCCTTGCGCTCGGTCACCGTGCCGAAGAAGCGATGGTCCGTCAGGCTCAGCTCGTCGCGGAAGCGATCCGGCTCAGCCGCGCGCCAGTAGCGGTGCTGCATGTAGGCGACGTTGTTCAGGTGGAGCGTCGCGAAGCGCGGCTTGTGCTCGGCATACAGGCGCTTGAAGGCGTCGGTCAGGATGTACGACTGGATCATGGCGCGCTCCGGCACCTGCGCGTCGCCCTGCAGCAACTCGCGCGGAATCTGCAGCAGCGTGCGCATCACGGTGGCCGGCCGCACGCCGCTTCGCATCGATCCCGCCAGCAAGCGCGCGGCCTCTACGTACTGTCGCGGGAAGCTCTCGCTGTAGTTGCGCGAGTTGAAGACCGAGAACTCCTGCACCGGACGTGCTTCGGCGGGGAAGCAGTCGGGGTCGTCGGCGAGCGACTCCGGAACGTAGTAGCGCGCCGCGCCGGCCGTGCGCGGCGGGAACGAGAGCAAGCTGCCGAACACGCCGGTCGAGACGCCCGCCTTGTCGAGCACGTCCCAGACGCATCGCCCCTGGATCGGCGTCGTGTCCTGGCCGAAAGCGATGATGCCGTGTTGCCGCGGCTTCATGCCGGTGTACACCGAAGGCCAGATGATCCAGGGCGTGATCGTGCGCCATGCGCGATCCGCGGTCGGGTCGAAGTCGGGGATCGATGTCCTCAGGCACACGCCGCCCTCGAGCAGCCGACGAAAGACCGGGAGCTTCCCCTCGGCGGCTAGCTTGTCGATCCAGTAGCGCTCGGCTTCGTTGAGCTCGAGAAAGAGGACCGATAGCGCGTTGCGCGATGCCGTCGCCATGTCGGAGGCCGTGGGTGTCGTCCTTG
>Ga0207675_100004687_pt1 | contig 13168 bp, 8 predicted proteins | sample KBSSwiS42_FD_184305 | JGI IMG/M metagenome (GOLD analysis project Ga0207675, IMG submission 184305) | Switchgrass rhizosphere microbial communities from Kellogg Biological Station, Michigan, USA - KBS Switchgrass S4-2 (SPAdes) (version 2) | ecosystem: Host-associated > Plants > Roots >... | reverse complement strand
GCTGCGTCGCGCTATCGCAACCCCGCGCAGTTGCCCGCGGGGGGCGTGCTGGTCGTCGGAGCCTCGGCGACGGGGCTGCAGCTGGCGGAGGAGATAGCCCGCTCAGGCCGAGCGGTGACCCTCGCCGTCGGCCCCCACACGCGAGTGCCGAGGATGTATCGCGATCGGGACCTGCTCTGGTGGCTGGATCGGGCTGGCATCTTGCGACGCCCCGCCGAGAGCGTGAGCGATCTGAGACGGGCTCGCGCGGCCTCCTCCCTACAGCTCGTGGGAGGAGAGCCCCGTCGCAGCCTCGATCTGGCGGTCCTGCTCGACGCGGGGGTGCGGCTGACCGGCAGACTGCGAGCCATCGAGGGGCCCTGGCTGCACTTTGCGCCGACACTACCCGCCGACGTGCAGGACGCCGATGAACAGATGCATCGCCTGCTCGATCGAATCGATGGCTTCGCCGATTCGCTGGGCAACCCAGCCGCGCGATCGACGCGCCCGATGAGGTTCGTACCCGGGGCGACGCCGAGCGCGTTGCACGCAGGGCGAGAACGGATCCGCACGCTGCTCTGGGCGACCGGCTTCCGCCGCGACTACGGCTGGCTGAAGCTGCCCGTGCTGGATGGAGATGGCGAGATCCTGCACCAGGGCGGCGTCACGGCAGAGCCCGGCGTGTACGTGCTGGGCTTGCCCTTTCTCCGGCGCCGAGACAGCTCCTTTCTGGACGGTGTGGGCGCCGATGCGCACGCGCTGCTGGCGCACCTGCGCCGCTACCTGGACCGCTCAGCCTACGCCCGGGAGGCGGCGTGATGCCCGCTGCCTGCGAGCCCGGAGCCGACACGGAGCACCTCCCGTCGAGCTGGGATGTGATCGTCGTGGGAGCGCGCTGCAGCGGCGCCGCCACGGCGCTGTGCCTGGCGCGCCGCGGTCTGCGCGTGCTCGTGCTCGACCGCGGGCGCTATGGCAGCGACACGCTCTCGACCCACGCGCTGATGCGTCCGGCCGTCCATCAGCTGCAGCGTTGGGGCATTCTCGATCGTCTCTGGTCGAGCGCGCCGCCCGTGCGCGCCACCACCTTCTACTACGACGGCGCTGCGACCACGGTGCTGATCAAGCCGCGCGGCGGCGTGACGGCGCTGCTCGCGCCGCGCCGCACCGTGCTGGACGCGGCGCTGGTGGACGCGGCCCGGCGCGCCGGTGCCCGCGTCGAGCACGGCTGCTCCGTGCACGAGCTCTTACGCGACGCCTCGGGACGGGTGCTGGGGCTCGTGGCGCAGCGGCGCGGCGAGGCCGCGCGTGAATTTCGGGCTCCGCTCGTGGTCGGTGCCGACGGCCGCCACTCGACCGTGGCGCGGCTGGTCGGCGCGCTGCCCTACCGGCTCGGGCTCCACCGCTGCGCCACGCTGTACGCCTATTTTGCCGGTGTCGACGATCCCGCCCCGGAGCACGTCGGCTACCACTGGTACTTCGCGCCCCGGGTGAGCGCGTCCCTCATTCCCACCAGCGACGGTCTGTGGTGTGCGGCCGCCAGTGTCGCTGCCAGCAGTCCCGAGCTGCGTGGCGCCGGCGATCCCGCTGCCGCGTTGCAGCGCTGGATCGCACGGGCCTCGCGCGACCTCGCCGCGCGGCTGGCGCGCGCCCGGAGGGTGGGCAAGGTTCACTCGTTTGCGGGCCTGCTCGGCTCGCTGCGGCCGTGCCAGGGGCCCGGCTGGGCGCTGGTCGGCGACGCCGGCTTGTTCCGCGACCCGGGCACTGCCCATGGCATCAGCGACGCCTTTCGCGACGCCGAGCTCCTGGCCGCGGCCGTCTTCGAGGGCGGCGAGGCGGCGCTGCAGCGCTACCAGGCAGCGCGCGACGATCTGTGCAGCGGTGTCTTCGACGTCACCGACGCGATTGCCGGGTTCGACTGGGACATGGGCGGCCTGGCGCAGCTGCACCAGCGACTGAGCGCTGAAATGCAGCGCGAGCTTGCCAGCCTGCCGCCTGCCGACGGCCCGCCAAACCTCCAGCAGTGCTGACGCACTCGCAACCAACAAGGGACCAACATCATGCAAGCCATCAGCTCCGTTCGAGCCCGCCCGTCCGCACCCGAGCGGGCCGCCGAGTTCAACCCCGCCGCGTCGCCAGAATCTGCCGGCATCTGGAACGACGTCGTTTCCTCGAAGTATGACGCCTTCGAGGTCATCATGGTGGGGGCTGCCCAGAGCCACGGCGATCAGGTCTGGGACGAGCTGCCCCACGAGGCGAGCTCACTCGTCGTCGACCTCGGCTGTGCTTTCGGCGACGCCACCCGCCGGCTCGCCGCGCGCTACCCGCGCGCTTCCGTGATCGGGATCGACTGCGCGGAGCTGTTGCTCGAACGCGCGCGCAGCCGGCACGGCCATGTCCCCAACCTCGAGTTCGTGCTGGCCGACGCCGGCCGGTACGCTCCTCCGGGCCCGGTCGACCTCTGCTTTGCACGCTTTGGCCTGATGTTCTTCGAGCGGCCGGTGTCCGCGCTACGGCATGTGCGCAGCTGGCTGCGCCCGGGCGCGGCCCTCCGCGCCCTGGTCTGGCAGTCCCGTGAGAAGAACCCCTGGCTCACCCTGGCCCGGGACCTCGTCCTCCGTCATGTGCCCCCGGTGGACGACGGCGCGCCCAGCTGCGGCCCTGGACCGTTCTCGATGGCGGATCTCGACACCACGACGGCCATGCTCGAGGCAGCGGGCTTTCGCGACCTGCGCTTTCGCTCCGTGGAGGCAGCGGTGTTCATCGGGGAGAGCGCGGAGCGCGCGGCAGACCTGCAGCTGTCGCTCGGTCCTGCGGGCGAGATCATGCGCCACGCGCAGAGCCTCGGCCACCCCGGCGTCGGCGCCGCCCGAGCCGAGGTCGTGCGCGCGCTCGAGAGCCACGTCACGCCGGCGGGCGTGCGCTTGCCCTCGGCGTCGTGGCTGATCTCGGCCAGCGTGTGAAGGCCAGCGAACGGCGACCGGGGCGCGCCGCCCGACGTGTGTCGCCAATGTACGGAACCGGCTGCAACGGACTGCGCTTGGAGGCCACTGGCGCCACGTCAGCGGCTCGTGGAGATCGTCCCGAGCTCGACGCAGCGCTGTGCAGGCTGGCGAGTGGTGTTGGAGTCGGTGGCTGGGCTGTGTTTCGTTCCGGAGCAGAGCCGTGCCGTTGCAGGGCATGGCCGCAGCACGGCGCGTGCTGCAGTGCTGAATCGAAGGGGCTGGCGGCCCATTTCGGCTGAGATTCGCCGCGCATCCGCCGCATCAACCAGTAGCCTCGGCGCGAAGAGTGTTACTGCGTGCATGCGCCGCGCTAGCGGCGCGGAACGTCAGGTGGAGTTCGAACATGCGTCTCGCGCTGTCGCTGAGTGGATTGCTTGCCGTGTCCCTGGCTTGCGCTGGCGACGAGCCCGGCAGCGAGCGGGATGAAAGCCAGCCAGGCGACGAGTGGGGCGTGCTCGAGCAAGCCGTGATCGGTGGCACGGTCGTGCCCGTCGGGCGCTGGGATGAGGTGTCGAGCCACGACTGCACCGGCGTGCTGATCCACAAGCGCTGGGTGCTGACCGCCGCGCATTGCACGCTGGGCAACACCAGCGTGCAGCTGAAGCATCGGGCGGAGACCCTGCGGGTCGTGCGCACCATCCAGTACCCCAACGCACGGAGCTCGCTCGACCTCGGGCTGCTGGAGCTCGCCGCCGACTCGACGGTTGCGCCCGCCAAGATCGCGTTCGGTTGCGGCAGCTCCTTCATCGTCGACGGCGCGGCGATCCAGATCGTCGGCTACGGGGCGACCGGCCCCGACGGCAATCAGTTCAACTTCGAGTCGCGTGAAGCGACGACGGTCATCGTCGATGCGGACTGCTCCGGCACCAACTGGAGCTGCCTGGTGCCCGGCAAGGAGCTGATCGCCGGGCAGCCGGGCGTCGACACGTGCAGCGGTGATTCGGGTGGTCCCGCCTATGTGCTGAGCAGCATCGGTCCGCTCCTGGCGGGCATCACCAGCCGCGGCGCCAACCCCGAGGCGGGCTGGAACGGCGGCGATGCTCCGTGTGGCACCGTGCCCGGTCTGTACGTGCGAGTCGATGGAGCCATGGACTGGATTCAGGCCACCATCGGCGAAGCGCTGCCCGAGCCCAACTGCTCGGGCGAGCCCGGCGGTGGAGGCGGTGCGAGTGGCGCGGGCGGAGACGGCGGCACTTCGGGCGGCGCCGGCACCGCGGGCGAGGGCGGCGGCGCGGGCGAGGGCGGCATCGGCGGCATGGCGGGCGCGAGCGGCTCCGCCGGTAGCGGTGGCGTCGGCGGTACCGCCGGGAGCGCTGGCGACGGCGGCACGGCCGGGGCAGGGGGCACGGGCGGAACGGGGGGCACCAACGGCGGAGCCACGCCGATCGTCGAGACCTTCTCGGGCACCGTGCAACGCAACCAGACTGCAGCGCGCGGGCCGTTTGCCGTGCAACCCGGTTCGACCCTGCGCGCGGTGTTGAGCGGCAACGGTGACGCGGATCTCTATGTCCGCTTCGGTGCGCCGTCCACGACGTCCAGCTATGACTGTCGCCCGTACGCGGACAACTCCGCCGAGCAGTGCGTTCTCACGGTGCCTGCGAGCGCAACGACAGTGTACGTCGACGTCCGCGGCTACCGAACCGCGACGTACTCCCTGCGCATCGAGCGAGTCGGCGGCTCGGCACCCCCGCCGCCGCCACCCCCGCCGCCGCCACCCCCACCGCCTCCGGCGGGAACACCGGGCACTTTCTCGACCAGCGGCAGCCTCACCCGCAACCAGCAACGCCAGATCAGCCCGATCGCGGTGCTGCCGGGCAGCCAGCTCAGCGTCACGATGAGCGGCACGGGCGACGCCGACCTGTACGTTCGCTTCGCGGGCGCGCCGACGTTGAGCGCTTACGACTGCCGACCTTATTCGGGGACGGCGGCGGAGCAATGCCGCCTCACTGTGCCGGCCTCGGCGTCGCAGTTCTTCGTCATGGTCAACGGCTACAGCGCGAGCACGTTCTCCGTCACCGCGAGCTACGTCGCACCCTGAGCTCTCGCGGGGCCTCGGCGAGCGAGCTCAACCCGAGGCGGTAGCGCTCAGCCGGGCGCCGTCGGCTCGTTCAAGCTCGCATCGCTTGCACCGGGGTGACGCGGGCGGCGCGGATGGCCGGCAAGAGCCCGCCGAAGGCGCCGACTGCGGTTCCAGCGATGATGGCCAAGCCCAGATTGGTAAAGCTGGGCACGAAGCGAAATGCAACTTCCTGTCCGGTGGCGAAATTGATGCAGCGAAAGTCGAGCAGCGGCGTGAGCAGGGAAACCGCTGCGCCGATCAGCGCGCCGCCCAAGCCGAGCGCAGCCGACTCGACGACGAATGAGAACAGGATCTGCAGGCGGCCAAAGCCCAGGGCGCGGAGTACGCCGATCTCGCGGCTGCGCTGCGATACCGAGGCGTGCATGGTGATCGTGGCACCGAGCACGGCACCGATCGAGAAGATGAGCGTCTCGACGATGCCCAGCATCCCGATCACGTCGGGCAGCCCTTGTGAGGCCTTCTTGTAGTAGGCCTTCTCGCTGGCCACGCTCAGCCCCGTTTGCTTGTCGGCCATCAGCGGCGCGCCAAACCCATCCAGCGCGCTCGCCGAATCGAGCTGTACGGTGATCGAGGAGAGGTTGGTCGAGAACGAAAACGCACGGCGCACGGTCTCGAAGTCCGCCCAGATCTCCGATTCGTACACCGAGCCCGCCGCCTCGAACACACCGACCACGGTGGGCTTGGTGGAGGAGGAGAGCTCGACTCGCTCGCCGATGCGCAGGCCCGGATAGCGGCCGAGCACGGCCTTCCCCACCAGCGCTTCGTCCGTCCCGGGCTGGATGGCGCGCCCCGCGATGATGTGCGCCTCGGGGCGCAGCTCGAAGACGTTCGCGCTCACGCCGCGCACCTGCAACGTGGAGATGCGGCTCGCATCGACCTGGCTCTGGAGCATCAGGTGTGCGACGGACTCCTCTGTGACCATGACCTGACCCGCCCCGTTGCGCTTCACCCCGGGCGCTGCCGCCACGAGCCCGGCCGCAGCCTGGTCCATGCGCGAGCCCTCTTCCGTCCGGGCATCATGCTCCAGCACGATGGCCTGATCGGCGCTGCCCGCGCTCGAGATGGTCTGCCGGATGCCGGTCGACAGCATCTGGGAAGCGCCGAGCACGAACACGACCAGCGCGATGCCTCCGGTGGTGGCGAGCGTCGTCGTGCGGCGCACCCACAGACTGAGCAGGTTGTACTTCAACAGGGCGAGCACGCTACAGTCCCTCTCTCTATTGCTGGGACGCTTCGTGCGTCACCCCAGCCGGCGTATTGCGTCAGTGACCCGAAGCTGAGCCACGCGGTAGATGGGCACTGCTGCCGCAAGCATCGAAAGGCCCATGGCCAGCGCGACGGCGAGCCAGGCGACTCGCCGGTGGATCACGATCGGTGGAAAGTCCATCGCGTCCCGCAGTGCGCGGCTCAGGACGCCCTCGAACAGCGGATACGACAGGCCGAGCCCGATCGCTGCGCCGAGCAGGCCGAGCAGGGCGGCTTCTGCCAGCACGAGCAGTGCGAGCTGTTGCGAGCCGAAGCCGATGGCGCGCATGACACCGTACTCGTGGGTGCGCTCCCGCACGTTCATCGCCAGCGTGTTGCCGATGATCGACATCACGACCGCGAGGACCAGATAGCTGACGATGTCCAGCGCCGTCAAAATCGCGCTGAAACTGCCGATTTCGGCCTGGACCCTCACGTCGTCCTCCAGACTCCAGGTCGGATCGGGTGCAGCATCGAAGTGCGCGTCGATCACCTTCGCGATGTGCCCGCCCTGGTTCGCCTCGAAGACCTCGGTGGCGATCCAGTGCACCCGACCTTGTGCGTCCTTCGGCAGGGAGCGATCGAAGTAGCGGTAGTGGAGCCAGACCTGGCGCTCCGCGAAGCCCTCGCGCAGCGACCGACAGATGCCGGCGATGGTCACCTCCCACTGCCCCGGGAAATCTCCGCTCTCGAACACGACGCGATCGCCGAGCTTCCAGCCCTGCTCGGTCGCCAGCGCCTGGGTCACCAGGGCGCCGCGGTCGTCCGCCAGAAAGGCCTGCTTTTGCTCGGCAGGTGCCTCCAGCTCCTCCATCATCGGCAGGTACTGCTCCATCTCCGTGGCTCTGGAGGCAAAGCGCACCCTCTCCTTGCCCGGCAGGCGCAGCGCTATCATGCGCGACGCGGCAGCAAAGCGCACCCCGGCCATTTCGCGAATCTGCTCTGCGTAGCCGAGCGGTAAGGTCGCGTTCCAGCCGAGCTTCGGCCGCACGTTGACGCGATCGTTCGGAGTCTGACGGACCCGCTCCTGCTGCGCGTTCACGAGCGCACGCGGAAAAATGAAGGCGGCGAGCATGATGGCGACCGTCATCACGGTCATGCCGGTCCGCAGCGGCGAGCGACCAAAATTGCGGACCACGAGCCGACTGAAACGCACGGAACCTCCGAGGACGCCTGCAAAGCTACAGGAAGCGGCTCGAGCGTGCCAGGACCTCGCTGAACGGCAGCGCGTCTGATCCGAGCGAGAAACAGCCCTGCGCCAGGCTGACGAGGTAAATGTCCGCCCGCTGAGAAGCTCGACGCAAAAAAAGGAGAAGCTGACCAGCGCCTGCGCGGGCTTCCAGGGGTTGCAGCATGCCCCGCTCGACGCCTGCTGGCAGCTCGGCGACGCTCGGCGCGCGCTGCGACCTTCTAGTAGGCGTCTGCGCCCAGGCGCGCGCTCGCGGGTAGCTTCAGAGTGAGCTCTGGTGCGGCGCGTTTGGTGTCGGTCAGGTACTCATATCTTGCCCAGTTTGCCGTCACGCGTTGAACGTAGTCTCGAGTCTCTCGATACGGGATGCGAGCTACCCACAGGTCTGCGTCCAGGTCGCGGCCACCCTCGAGCCAGCGTGACACGGCATGTGGCCCGGCGTTGTAGCCCGCCAGCGCCAGCACGACCCGCTGCCGGAAGGCCTTCAGCAGCTTGCCCAGATAAAAGGCGCCCAGCTGCAGATTGTACGGCGCCTGCTCCAGGCGCTCGGGCTGATACTCGAGCCCGAGCTCGTCTGCCGCGCGTTCTGCCGTTCGCGGCATCAGCTGCATCAGACCGATGGCGCCTGCCGGCGAGCGAGCGTCCGGGCGGAACGCGCTTTCCTGGCGCATCACCGCATGAAGCAGTCCGCTCGGCAAGGCGTAGCGCGCTTCGAGCTCGGCCACGGCCGTGGCAAAAGGTCTGGGGTACGCGCACTGCCAAACCCAGAGGTTGTCGTCGGTAGGCAACCGCTGCAGCACGTTTGGTCTCGAGTAGTCGCGGGCCAACGCGTACTGGCGATAGCCGCGATCCAGTCGTGCGTACTGACCGCACAGGACCTGGCCTGCGTGCGGCTGATACTGCTCGAGCAGCTCCGCTTCGCGGCTCTCGAGCTCGCGCTCTGCCGCCGAGTACAGGCCCAGATTTGCCAGCAGCCCGACGCTCGGGGGCAGCTGCGCGTCGAGCGCAGGCTGCGCTCGTGGCGCCGGCATCGGAGCCCAGCGAGGCGCGCTGCGACCGAGCTGCGCCAGGCGTGCCGAGCTGGCCAGCGCGGCAAACGATAACGGGTCCTCCTGAATCACTTGCTCGAAGCGCGCGATCGCACGCTCGCGCCCAGCAGGCGAGTCGAGGCCGGCGAGCGCGACACCCTGCAAGTGATGGAGCAATGAGCTCGGATAGCCACTCTGTCCCGGCTGCTCGAGGTCCTCGAGCAGGGACAGCGCGGCCGCCGGTTTCTTTCCCGCGAGTCGCGCCAGCGCCTGCTCGTAGCGGCTAGCATCGGCAAACTCGCCGGCTCGTTTGCCGCCGGCGGGCGCGTAGCGTTGCAGATAGCGCGTGTACTCGCGGTCGGCACGCCCCCAGACGCCGTGATCGTAGTAGAGCCGGGCCAGCGCGTGCTGCGCGCGCTCGGCCGTGGCTCGCCGCGGGAAACGGCGCTGGATTTCGCGGTACAGCTTCTCCGCGCGAGCGACCTGCGACTGACGTGAGCGCGCCTCGGCCGCCTGAAACCAATCCTCCCCAGTGCCCTCGCGCGAACGCGCGACGAGCTCGAAGAGCTGCGCGGCTTTGCCGTACGCGGTGTGGCTGCGGAAGTAGGCTCGCGCGAGCACGCGTTGCAGCGCGGCCTGCGCTGGCGCGCTGCCGGGGGCGCGCTTCAGGCGCGCGAGCTCGCGCTGCACCGAATCGACCTGGCCGCGTTGCGCGAGCACCTCCGCTCGCGCCAGGCGCTCCAGCTTGTCGAGCGGGCGACTCAGCAAGCGTTGATAGGCCTGCTCGGCTCCGGGGGAAACGGCCACGAGCGCCAGCCAGCGATACTCCTCGCGCGCCAGCGCCAGCAGTCCCGCTCGCTCGGCGAGCTCCCCACGCAAGGCACGCGCGCGGATCATCCGGCTTCGATCCGGGCCAGCGTCGAGCACGCGCTCGATCTCGTGCAGCGCCTCGTTCGTGCGTCCTGCGCGCTGCCACGCCTGTGCGGCGCGCAGCCAGTACGCCGGCGACGACTGGGCCGCGTAGTAGCTGGCCGCGGCCTCGAAGGGACCGTGCTCGAGCTGGCACTCGGCTCGTAGCGCGGCGATCTGGTCGCGCAACTCGGGTAGTTGTTCGGCAAGGCCCTGCAGCAGCTCGAGCGCCCGCTCGCTGTGGCCCAGGCGCAGCGCCGCGACCGCGCGCACGTAGCGCGTCTCGGGCCCGCTGCGTGCGCGCGCGGTCAGCGCATCGATCCCGTGCGCGACTCCTTGCCAGTCCTCGATCGCGGCGGCTGCTTGCCAGCTGGTCGCGACCGAGGCACTGCGGTCCAGACGTTCCGAGTCCTCCCCGGCGGGGCTCGCGGCGTGCACCACTCCGCCCCGCTCCGGGCCGTAGCAGAAGCTGAACAGGAGGCAGGCGCCGGCGAACCAACCGCTCCTGCGCCGCCCTGGGACCGGGCATTTCCCAGGCAAGGTCGTCAACAAGCTACTATATGCTACCCGGACAGCAAAACAAGCCAGGACCCCCCCTTTGGCTCCGTGGCGCGGCGTTCGTCGTCAGGTGGCCCATCCTGGTGACGCGCAGAGACGCTCGGGCCGAGCCCAGGCGTCCGTCTGCAGAGCTGTCAATGGCAGCCCTCGTCGCGCGTCAGCCGGGAGGCTGCCCGTGAGCCTCGAGTCAGCGCAGGCCGAGCTCCCGGATGCTGTCACCCAGGCCAGCCTGGGTGCGCTTGGCTTCCGCCGCGGGCGTGGCTCCCAGCACCCAGCGGTCGAAACGGCTGGTCACGAGACCTCCGAGCGCGAGCGCCACGTACACATAGTTGTCGCTGGCCACGTCCGTCTTGCCCGCGAATAGCATGCCGATGGCCAGGCTGATCAAGACCGCGGCGGCCGCCTTCCAGGCGAGGCCGAGGCGGTAGCCAGTGAGCAGCCAGGCCCCGAGCACGAACTCCACGATCATGATCACGCTCGCGTGCGCCGTCACCAGAATGTGCGGCAGCAGCGAGTGTTCGAACAGGCTCGAATAGTAGCCCACGGTCCCCGCGATGCCACCGGGCACCTTGGCGATCGCGGCGCTCAGAAATAGGCTGCCGATGGCGGCGCGCAGAAACAGCGAGACCCAGTGCAGGTCCCGGCTCCAGCTGGAGGTCTCGCTACGGTTCTCAGTGTCGTTTCGTTCTTGGTTCATGGCGGTACTCCCGTGCCATCGATCGGCACAACTCGCCGGCGGTCGGGGCGCGTGATCGCTACGTCGCTACTGCCGCTGGCTCGCTATACACTGGGGCTCCGAGCCGGGTTGCGCTAGCCGGCGCCGGGGCGTAACACTGTTTCCCATGAGGAAACAATCTCCGGGGCGCGCGGCCGCCGCGCGAGCGCCGCTCGCGGTCGCGAGCCCGTTCGATGATCTCGGGGCGCTCGTGGCCTTTGCACGCGTCGTCCAGAAGCGTTCGTTCACGCTGGCGGCGCGCGAGCTCGCCACCTCCACCTCCGCCGTGAGCAAGCGCATCGCGCGGCTGGAAGTGCGGCTGCGCACACACCTGCTCACGCGCACGACGCGGCAGGTCACGCCGAGCGAGGCAGGCTTGCTCTTGTACGAACACTGCGTGCGCATCCTGCGCGAGGTCGAGGACGCGGAGTTGCACGTGGCGGGTCTCGCCAGCGCGCCGCGCGGCCTGCTGCGCGTGAGCGCTCCGGTATACTTCGGAGAGCTGCACGTGGCACCGCTGCTGGCGCGACTGCTGCTGCGCTATCCCGAGTTGAGGCTCGAGCTGTCGCTCAGCGATCGTTTCGTCGACCTGGTCGCCGAGAGCTTTGATCTCGCCGTGCGGATCGGCCCCGTCAGCGGCGGATCGTTGGTCGCGAAGCGGCTTGCCCGTGTGCCGATGGTCGCGTGCGCCGCGCCCGCGTATCTCGAACGCCGCGGCGTACCCGCGCAGCCCCGCGATCTGCTCGAGCACGATTGCCTGCGCCACACACTCGGCCCGGGCGGCGGCAGCTGGCGCTTCCAGGGCGCGAGCGGGGCAACGTTGAACGTCCCCGTCAGCGGGGTCTTCGACTGTAACCACAGCGGCGCGCTGCGCGAGGCCGCGGTGGCCGGGCTCGGCATCGCGCTGTTGCCGCGGTTCTACGTCGCGGAGGCCCTCGAGCAGGGCACGCTCGTGCCGCTGCTGGCGGAGTTCATGCCCAGCGACAGCGACGTGCACGGCGTGTACCCGGGTAGCCGCATGGTGCCGCCGAAGACGCGGGTCACGCTCGACTTCCTCGCCCAGGAGCTCTCGCCGCGGCTCAGACGCTGCGCAGCCGTGGCGCGCGGCGGTTCTTGAGGGCTCGTCGCTGCGCGAGCCCTGCGACGCCAGAAGGAGCGGATCGTGCGGGTCGCACGCGAGCTCACCGCGCCGCGGACGATTTATCCAGGATGTGGTCGCAAGTTGGCTCGACGCAGGATGCCTTGCAACTCTGCCGTGGAGTTCTCGTCAGCGGGAGGCGGAGTGCGAGACGAGCCTTGGGTAGGCACGCTACGCTCGGGGCGGACGCTCACCCAAGCTCTGATGGGCGGACTGACGCCGCTCCGCGGACAACAGCAGACAAGGGCAGACGAAGGAGGCAGACCCTCGGAGCAAGCAGAGTTGAACGCTGCTGCGGGCTTGTAAATTGACCCGACGCAGCAAGCGAATATCGACCTCCGAGCGTTGCGCCAGGGTGAAGCTATGAGGCAAAAGGGAGTTGCTTGGGGTGGGCAATCGCGAGCGGACCGCAGCTGAAAGCGCTGCGGCACAGTGCCCCGAGTCATCTGCTCGCGGAAAGAGGTCGTGATGCGAAGTATGAAAATGCATTCGATGGCGGCACTTCTCGGATCGATTCTCGTCCCCTCGCTCGCTTCGGCGGCCGACGGCGACGCATCCGAGCCGACAGATCCAGCGGCTCCCACACCCGCCCCGGCGGACACCGGCGCCGCAGAGGCGGCGACGAAATCGAAAGCGGCGCCCGCCACGCTCATCAACCTCGACGTCGAGGCGGCGAGCGCGTACGTGTGGCGCGGCATCAACCTGTATGGTGAGAACCAGAACACCCAGAACTTTTCCGTGTTTCCGAGCCTCACCGCCGCGTTTGGCGGATTCAGCATCGGCTACTTTGGCGGGTTCCAGCTGACCGGAGACAACAAGAGTGCGAAGGTGGATGGGGGCACCGGCGCCGAGCAGGACCTGATCCTGAAGTACTCGGGTTCCCTTGCCGATCAGCTCACCTACTCGGCCGGGCTCGTCTACTGGCTCTACCCCTTCGCTGACCCGGACGTCGCAAACACGGATCTCCCGATGTACATCGAGCCTGGCGTGGGAGCGACGTACACGACGGAGCCCTGCGGGTTGCGCGGATTTTCGCTGACGTGCGTGAACGCGATCCCGCCGACTTCGGTTTCATATCCGCCGGCGGGGCGACCGACCTGCGAATGTTCGGCCGTCACGACCGTTTTCCATTCGCCCTCGGCCAGCATGATGTCGATGTCGATGGTGTTCGTTCCGGGCTTGACGCTGAACGGCACGAGCCAGCAGGCGTGCTCGGCGTCCGGGGTGATCACGAACGTGTCCGCCGCCTCGGCTTTGGGGATGCGGATGCGCGTGCTGGCGGGCGGGTTGCTGGTGACGAGGATCATTGCCTGGTGCGTGGCCGG
>Ga0207675_100004685_pt1 | contig 13170 bp, 13 predicted proteins | sample KBSSwiS42_FD_184305 | JGI IMG/M metagenome (GOLD analysis project Ga0207675, IMG submission 184305) | Switchgrass rhizosphere microbial communities from Kellogg Biological Station, Michigan, USA - KBS Switchgrass S4-2 (SPAdes) (version 2) | ecosystem: Host-associated > Plants > Roots >... | reverse complement strand
ACCTGGCGGTCGCCGGGCGGACTGATGAGCTCCACCGCGGACAGGTCGACATCCTCTCGGTCACGGGCGCGCGCCAGCACGTCGTCCAGCACGGCGCCCGCGTCGGTCAACGTCTTCGCCTGGAAACTCAGCACGATGCTCGCCTGCACCTTCATCGCCGACTCCAATCGCCGTAGACCCGAGGCATGCCGAGTGTGACGGTCGACCGGGAGCATTGCGTCGCACCCGCCGAGGACCTGTGTGCCGCGACCCTGAGATGACCGCCACGATCGCGCTCGCCGGCGACACGATGCTCGGGCGCGGGGTGGCGCGCGCGTTGAAGCGGGACCGCGCCGCGCCGCTGGTCGCGCCGGAGATCGTCGACCAGCTCGCGAGCGCCGACGCGGTCGTCCTCAACCTCGAGTGCTGCATCTCCGACGGCGGCACGCCGTTTCCCGATCCGGCCAAGCGGTTCTTCTTCCGCGCGCCGCCGGTGGCGGCCGAGCGCCTTGCCGAGCTCGGCGTCGACGCCGTCACACTGGCCAACAACCACGCCCTGGACTACGGGCCGCAAGCGCTGGTCGACACCCTGCGTCACCTCGAACGCGCCGGTGTCGCGGCGGTCGGTGCCGGCGCCGACGACAGCTGCGCCCGCGAGCCGCTGATCCTTCGCTGTGGGCCCATCCGAGTGCGCGTCGTCGCGTTCTCCGACCATCCCGCGGCCTACGCGGCCACCCCGGGGCAACCGGGGATCGCCTACGTCGACCTTCGCTGCGGGCCGCCGGACTGGGCGCGAGCCGCGGCACGCCCGGGACCGAACTGCGACGCGGTGCTCGTCACGCCGCACTGGGGGCCCAACATGGTTGGCGCGCCGCTGAGGCGCGTGCGCCGCGCCGCAGACGCGCTTGTCGGTGCCGGCGCCACACTGATCGCCGGGCACTCGGCGCACGTCTTCCACGGCGTCGCCGATCGGGTGCTGTTCGATCTCGGCGACTTCCTCGACGACTACGCCGTCGATCGCGAGCTGCGCAACGACATGGGCCTCCTGTGGGTCGTCGAGCTCGCCGCGGACGGGCCGAGGCGGATCCGCGCGCTGCCGCTCGCCCTCGAGTACTGCTTCACCCGTCGGGGAACGGCCGCGGAGAGCGACTGGATCGAGCGCCGACTGCGTCACCTGTGCGCGCCGTTCGGAACCGACGTCGAACGCGCCGGCGAGTTCATCGAGCTTCGGCCCGGTCCACAGCCGAAGTGCGGGGCATGGCGGTGAGCGTCTTCACCGAGGCCGAGCTCCAATGCCTCGCCGGCGGACGGCAGCTCGGACGGATCGCGACGGTCGGCGCAGACGGAACGCCGCACGTGGTCCCGGTCGCGTCGATCTACAACGCGGCCCGCGACGCCATCGACATCGGAGGCCAAGAGCTCGAGCAGACCAAGAAGTTTCGCGACGTGGCCCGGACCGGGCGAGCCGCGATCGTGATCGACGATCTCGCGAGTACCGACCCGTGGCGTCCACGCGGGATCGAGATCCGCGGGCGGGGCGAAGCGATCGCGCTCTCGACGCCGGTGAGGTTGCATTGGAGTCGATGCCCTTGTGTGTGTCGCTGGTCACTGACCGGCGATCACGCCGGCCCGCCGCTCTGCCGTTGCTTTCACGACCGCCCGGCCCGATCTCTACCACCCGCAGGCCGACGAGTTCGCCGGCCGTCTGCGCCTGGCCCGCGTGCAGGGCGTCGGCGACGAGCGCCTCGCGCATGGCGGCCAGGGGCGCGACCATGGGCGAGTTGCCGCGGGCGCGCGAGGCGGCCGACATCTGGCTCAGCTTCCGTGCGGCCGACGGCCACTCCGGGGCCGAGGCCGCGTAGGCCGCGTCAGCCGAGAACGACGCGCGCGCCGGCTCCTCTCGAGGGCCGGCGCGCGCGGCGAGTCGCAGGTCAGAGCCCACGCGCTCGCCAGCCTGTCGAACGGCGCCGCGTGGGCGGCTCTTCGTGTTTAAGCGCCGGTTCAGGCTGTCGCGGCGCCCGCACGACGGCTCTGGCCTCGCATGGAATCCAGAGTGCGGACGCGGATGGTCGCGCCGCTGGTTCCAGGCGAAAGCGCAATTCCCCTACGACGGCGTGGTCGATGTCGGGGGGGTTGGTGATGCGCTCATCGACGCCCCCCACGCGAGCGGGGAGCCTATCCTCCGGTTCCATGAGGGTCCGCGCTCATGCTGGTGCCAGCCAACCCGCATCCGTCTCCCGCCTGAGGTCAGGAATAGGCGCTGTCGCGATCGCCGCTGCACTCGCCGCGCTGTACGCGCACGTGCTGCGCGAGTCGGTTCTCAACTGGGGCGCGACAGACAAGGAGGCGTCAGCGCGTATGCCCGGCGACGAGTTCCTGGAGCACGCCGACGGCGTTTCAACGCGGGCGATCGACATCGATGCGCCGCCAGCTGCCGTCTGGCCGTGGCTGGCGCAGATGGGCCCGTCGCCGCGGGGCGGCGCCTACGCGTATGACTGGATCGAGAACCTGCTGGGGCTCAACATGCGCAGCACCGCCCGCGTCCTCCCGGAGTTTCAGCACCCGCAGGTCGGTGACACGTTCAGCCTGGGCTCCAACCGAATGAGAATGGATCGAGTCGAGTCCGAGCGGGTGCTCGCATGGCGTTCGGAGGACGGAAACTGGGTCTGGACGTTCGTGTTAGAGCCGCGAGACGGCGGCACGCGATTGATCAGCCGCAACCGATTCCGACTTCCGGCGCTCGTGGCGCGTATCGGCATGCTCCCGATGGAGCCCGGCTCGCTCCTCATGGAAAGAAAAATGCTGCGCGGTATCAAGCAGCGGGCCGAGCGCCTCTCGGAAACGCTCGGTCCGCCAGGGTGAGCGACTCCTCAGTGTCCTGACCGCTGCGATACTCGCCAATGTGGGGGCAGACGGCGACTCCCTAGTTGGCGACGCGGGAGGTCAGGCGGCGGCCGTGGACCTGTACTGGTTGCCGCTCGGGGCTGGGGGACATTTCGTCAGGCTCAATGGTCGCGTGTACGAGGCTGTCGCGGCGCGGTTTCAGCGGCGTCCGGCGTGTGATCTGTACCACTCCGCCCTCCAGGTGAAGCTTCCAGGGTCGACGTACGTCGTCGAGCAGGCGCCGGTTCACGACTGGAGCGGCAAGGACCGGGGCGTCGTGGCCGAGGGCGCGGTCGGCAGTAGGTGGGCAGGCCGATTTCGGATCTTCCGCTACGAGATCCGGCTTTGGCGCGGCGGAAATATTCCGGACGTCGCCGAAGCCGTAGAGAGTCCGCAGCGACTGGCCACCGACAAGGATCGTGCTCGTCGCGTGCTCGACGTAGTCGCGCAGGTCCCGACTCCGGTCTGGGGACGCGATGAGCTTGAGACCGGCGAGATGTGGAACTCAAACTCGGTGATCGCCTGGGTGATCGCGCGCAGCGGGATCGACACCGGGTTGGTTCAGCCTCCGACCGGGGGCCGCGCACCTGGCTGGCAGGCTGGCCTCCTCGTCGCGCGCCGGGCATGACCGCGAGGACTACTGATTCGAGGCACAAGGAGCAGCGTCGGCGGACCGCCGCGTCGCGCGTGCTACCAGGCTTGGCTGTCGCATAAGTCCCGCGGAGCCGCGGGTCGGCGGTGGAGTGGGGGTGAGATTTCGACCGGCGCGGGGCGGCGGTGGCGGTCTCGGCCGCCGTTAGGCGGCCGTCAACGGTGAAGCTTGAGGAGGTTGTGGGTGGCCGTGATGAGGCGCCATTCCGCTCGGACGGCCTCGCGTCCTCGTCGCCTGAAGCGGTCGAGACCGCGGTTGAACTTCATCTGCGCGAACACCGACTCGACCATCGGTTGTCGGCGGCGGTAGAGCCCGCCGCCGCGGTCGGTGGCCAGGACGCGACGCATGAAGTCGTAGTGACCGCCGTCCCAGTTGCGGCGGGTCGTCCGGCGGCGGCTGGTGTCAGGCGGGATCAGCACCTGAATCCCGCGGTCGACGATGCGCTGCATCTGCTCGCCGTGCCAGTAACCGGCGTCGGCGAGCAGCACCTCGGGCGTGTCCGTGACGCCGGCGGCGGCCAGCTCGCGCTGGGCGGCGTCGAGCATCGGCTCGAGGTGACCGAAGTCCGCGCCGACCGTCTCGACTTCGGCGGCGAGGATGACTTGCTGCTCGTTGACGACGGCTTGCCCGTTGTAGCCCTGCATCCAGCCGCGTAGGCCCTTGACGACGCGTGAGTCGGGGTCGGTGACGTTGACGCGACCTTCCGGCGTGTCCGGCGGCCGGTAGGGGTCCGGCGGCCGGCCGAAGCGCCGCCCGTCCTTCATCCGCCCGCGCGCCCGGTAGTCCGCATAGGCCTGGTTGGCGCGGACCTCGGTCCAGAGCTCCTCGTCCAGGCGCCGCTTGGCTTCCTTCAAACGCTTCGGGCGGCTCCGCGGAACAGGCTGCGGATTCGCGGCCCGCTCGGCCTCGAGCGCTGCTTGGCTTCACGCAGCCACCCGCGCCGACCCTGAGCAGTCGCGAACTCCGGCGGCAGTTCGTCGCCGAACGCGTCACCGTAAAGCTCGTCTTCGGCGGCATCGACCGCCTTGACTTCCTCGAGGATCTCGCGCGCGAGCTGCTCGTAGTCGCGGTTCTCGTTGCGCGACGCGTTCGCCGCGACCTTCGTCCCGTCGACCGCGATCACACCGACCTTGGCCAGGCCGCTGCGGGCGCAAAGCGTCAGGACCTCGCCGAACAAGCCGGCAATCGCGTGCTCGTGGCGCTCGACGAACCGCGCGATCGTCGCGTGATCGGGCTGCTGCTGCGCCGCCAGCACCCGAAACGCGACGTCCTCGTCACAGGCCCGCTCGATCACCCGCGACGACCGGATGCCGCGCGCGTAGGCATAGAGCAGCAGCGCGACCATCATCGCCGGGTCATAGGCCGGCCGGCTGCGGCCGTCGACGCGATAGGCCGCATAGCACGCGTCGAGATCCATCTCAGCGACCGCGTCGATCACAAACCAGGCGAGATGCCGCGCCGGCAGCCACTCGCGGACGTCGGGCGGGATCAAGAACGGCTGCTCGCGGTCACACGCGACGAAGCGCTGTCCCATCCCGCAAGGCTCTTAAACGTGTCGGACAGACCCCACTTACGCGACAGCCTCAGGCGAAAGCAGCAGCCGGGGGCTTTCGCGCTGAGCTGTCGCTGCGCACGGAAAGCAGCAAAGAGGACTGGCGATCAGCGGGTGTCGGGTGTAGCGTGGATCGTGGTAGTAGTCAAAAGCGCCGCTGGCGGCTGCCGGGCACCATTCACTTCCGACGCAACACGACGCATTTGCGTGCGGACTGGATGACTGACCATGGCCATGTTGGACCGGAAACCCGCCTCCAACCACGCGACCTCCCCGCCAGTCGTTCGCCCGGACTCCAGCGTGCGTCGGACCGCCCGAATCGTTGGGGTCCTTTTCCTTGCGGGCTTCTTGGCATATGGCGTAGGCAGCCTCATAGCGACGGGCATCGTCCGCTCCGGTGACCGCAGCAGCTCCACCGCGTTGTTCGTCACCGGCGCCGCGCTGATGCTGCTCAACTCGGCATTCGTGATCGGCATCGGTGTCCTGATGCTCCCGATCCTGCGACCCCACAACGAGGCCGTAGCTGCGGGCTACCTGGGCACGCGGATCTTCGAGGGCGTCGTTCTGGCCATCGGTGTCGTGAGCCTCATCGTCCTCACCGGCTCCGCCGCCATCCACGCGAATTCCGTCTTCTACAACGTCGCCGAGGCCGGGCTCGGTATCGGAAGCCTCTTCTTCTGCGCTCTGCTCTTCCGCACCGGACTCGTTCCGCGTTTCCTAGCTGTCTGGGGTTTCATCGGCTACGCGTGCATCGCCGCGGGCACACTGCTGGAGCTGTTCGGCGTCGCGGGCGCCGGGCTCGTCGGCGCCATCCCCGGTGGATTGTTCGAGCTGACGTTCGGCATCTGGCTGATCGCCCGCGGGTTCGCCTCCACCGCGTCCGTCCCCTCGCGCGCGAGGACCGCGGTCGCACCGGCCTAGACCGACACGCTGCCGCTTCGGACGAGCCCCGGCAGCGACGATCCACCGGTCGCGGACTGCTGCTTCGAGGCACAAGGAGCGGTATCGGCTTCGCACCACCCCGCGCGAGCCGACCGCGAGTTGCATCGCGGCCGCCGTCTCGTGGCGCCTCGAAGATGGCAACGATTTTGCTCGATCAGCGGCAGCTCGGCGACGCGCGAACCATCCGGAGCTTGGCCGCGACGTTCACGTCCGTCGTGCCGTACGCCTCGTACGTCGGAATCTTCGAGATCGTGCGCGGACTCTCCGAGGGGGACGTCCGCTCGCTCTACGACCTCCTCTGCATCTGACCGAGCCCGCTCCTGGGCGCGGATAGCCTCTGGCACGTCCGACCCGGTGGATGACGTGCGGCGCGTTCCCGGCGCGCCACGCGCTTCGCATTGCGAAGCAGGTGGGGAGCGCGGACCGCTCGTAAACGGGCGGTCGAGTACGCCGCGATCACGGTGCGGCCCGGCTACAGCCGGTCCGGCGGGGGCGACGCCGCCAGAGGCGGTCGCGCACATCGAGGCGAATGTGACGGCATGCACGCCGGTGTCGAGCACCGTGGCGAGAAGCGTGCGGTCGCCGACGCCGACCTCGACGCGGCGGCCGAAGAACGCCGGACCAACGAGCAGTCGCAGGGATCGAAGGGCATGTGCGGGTCCGGTGGCACCCTGAGCACCAGCACCCCATTGCAGCCCGGCGCTGGCGCCGGCAGCGGGCCATGACCTCGCGCTCCGCGGCGAGGCTGTAAATCGGGCAGCGCGCAGCGTCGTGCCGCCGGCCGTTGGCGCGGTGATCGAGCCAGTGATCGAGCTGCAGCTGGAAATCGTGATGGGTCGCGAAGCTGCGGCCCGCCTCGAAGTGGCACGTGCACCCTGCCTGGCGGCCCGTTGCGACAAGTGCCGACGGCCTCGGCCGCCAGGTCCGGCGCGTGCGCCGCCACGGCGGCGCGTCGGCCATGCGAGCGGGTGAGCGCGCCTCAGCGCTTCTCGCATGCCACGCCATCGTGATCTCGGTCGAGGCTGCGGTTCTGCGAGTAGATCCGCGTGCTCACCCTGAAGTTGGTCATTGACGTCGTGTGGACCCGCACCTTGTCTTTGGCGTCGGCGCGCCCCGCTCGTGCGCGTAGTCGCGGTGCAGCGCGGCACGGTTGCCATTGCTCTCAAGGCGACCGCGGCGCCCGAGACTGCAGCGCTCGCCGAAGCAGTCGGCAGAGCCGCCGCGCCGGGCGCGGCAGCGCTACGCCGAAGTGGCATCGCTTACCCCCCTGGTCGTTGTCGCGTCAGCCGTGAGGCGAACGTGTCAACGAGCGTAGAACGGTGCGGGTGCGACGAGAGCGGGACGGTCTCATTCGGACGCTCGCGTCTCGTCGCACGTCAGTGCCCCGGCGAGGTTCTCGCCTCGGTCGAGCACGCCCCGCGCTACGGGACGCCACGCGCGCCGCCGCGAGGCGGGCGGGCCGGCGCCTGCCAACGACATCTACTGGGCCCAGGCGACCAGCGTCGTCGCCCGGCGGAGCCCCGCCGACTCTATGCGGTCCCGACTCGCGACTTTAGTTCAATGGAGCCAACGACGGGACACTGTCCTGCGGTCCGACCCGCGCAGCTCAGGAGTGAGAGTCGTCGATCCTGTCGCGCTGGTCCCCGTCGCGCTGGTCGCCCGGGCCAGCAGCCACCACCACCCTGACCCGACGACCAACACAGACTCAGCCGCCGCACTTGACAGCGGCGTCCAGCTCAGAAGTCGAGGGCGTGGATTCGCGACCGGTAGTTGGTGTACCCGATCGTGCGCTCGTCGCCCCGGACGTACAGGATCCGGTTGGCGCTGGTGAGCCCGCGGGGCGTGACAGGGCGGATGCTGTAGCCCGTCGGGTCGTGGGTCAGCTGCCGTGACGTCCACGTGCGGCCGTTGTTGGGCGTGAACCACAGCTCGATCTGGTTCCAGGGCCCGATGGTCCGCGAGAGGTACACGATGCGCGGGTCCTCGTGGTCGAGTGACGCGCCGCCGGAGGTGAACGACTGCCGTCCTGCGCCGGCCTCGACGATGCGGCGGCTGATCCACCGCGTGCCGTTGTGGTAGGCGTACCAAAACGCGTCGCGGCCCGCGATCCGTCGCGTGTAGACGATTCTCGGCCGGCCCTCGGGCGTGAGAGCGATGTCGTGGCCCCACGCGCGTCCGCCGCTCGGCGAGTAGCGGTAGACGAGGTCGAACTTCGTGGTGTGGAACGGGGCGGACCCGATCGACCCGATCCGTCTCCCGCTCGCCTCGTAGAAGTTGCCCGCCTCGTAGCGCATGTAGAACAGGCTGTTCTTCCAGTCCGTCGGGTGACCGTTCGTGAAGACGCCGTGGATCTGGCGGTTGCCGTCGCCGACGTACTTCGCATAGGGCCGTTGCCCGTGCCCGAAGAACACGAGTTCGCGGGCCGGGACCCAGTGCAGGCCGTCCTCGGTCCACGAGAACGTCGGGTTCCAGTTGCCCCCGCGCCAGAACAGCCACAGCTTGTCCTTGAGCTGGATCGGGTTGGGATACGTGTACCCGAGGCCGCCGGGCACGTTGGTGGGGACGGTCCGCACCCGGCCGAAGCCGTTGATCGAGAAGGGGTTCAACGACACCATGTACCGCATCACGCTCGGGATCCCGGGCGGGGGCAGGTGGTGTCCCGAGTGCGGCGAGAAGAACACGATGATGTGCCCGTCGCGCCGGAAGACCAGCGACGGGTTGTTGTGGTCGTCGCGCCCGAGGCCCTTGAAGATCACCCGCTTCGTGAGCCGGCCCTCGGCGCTGTAGCGGGCGACCCAGACATTGCCGGTCGTGGAGATCCAGCCCGTGAACGTGTCGCCGTCGTGCGAGATCGCCCGGGGATCCCCGAAGTACGACCACGCCCCGGCGCCGAGCTCCCGGTCGACGGCGGCGGCTGCCTCCGCCGCCTCGGTCGGGTCGGCGACCGCGTCGGTCGGATCGGCGGCGCTGGGGTGGCGCGGCGTCGTGGTGCCGGACATCTGCTCCTCCGGTGCTCGTGGCCCGTGCGCAGTATCGCGGCGGCACCGCGCGCGTGCACGACCCCGACGCCCCGGTGCCCCAGTCGCTCCACCGGCGGCTACGGCAGGCGCGTGACCTCGAGCGTCACGCGCCGCCGTGCCGCCGCGCCGCCGCGGGCGCCCGTCCAGGCGACGAGAGCTCCGCCGTCGGCCACGATCCCGGCCAGCGCGGGGCGGGCCTCGCGCCACGGCCGTCCGAGCGGGATCGCCGGGCCGAACGGGGCGCCATCCGCCGGCCTCGTCGCCGCCATCGCCTGTTCCCGGACCGCCGGTGCGGTCGAGACGAGCCGCGGCCAGGCGACGACGGCGCGGCCGTCGTCGTCGCCGGCGACGGAGAGCGCGCCCGCGGTGACGCTCGCGCCCAGCTCGCCGGTGTTCACCAGCGGCCCGGTCGGCGCGGCCTCGGACAGGTGGACGGTCGCTCGGGCCGGGTCGGTCCAGGCGACCAGCACGCGGCCCGCGGGCGTGACCGAGGCGGCGCCGATCGTCACGCCGCGCCCCGGGTCGACGTGCTCGGCGTGACCGAACGGGGCGCCGGGAGCGGCGCGGTGCAATTGGAGCCCGTCATCCGGGCGAGCCGGGACGTGCTGAACGCTGTAGATCACCGCTGCGTTGCCGCCGGCGCCGACCGCTACGCGGGGCGCGTCGCTCCCGTCCGTGGCCAACGTCTGCGGACTGCGGAACGCACGCCCGGCGCTCCGAAGGGCCGCCCATACGACCGGGCGCGACGTCGAGGTCCACGTCACTGCCGTGTCGCCGCGCTCGCCGACCGCGAGCGACACGCTCGTGCAGCAGGGGCGCTGCACGAAGCGGGAGAGCGGGTGCGGCGGCCCGAACCGGGTCGCGCCCGGCTCGCGGACGGCGGCCTCGAGGCGCCACCGGCCCCGCCGGCCGTGCCGGAACCAGACGACCGCCGCCGCGCCGCTGGGCGCGACGTCGAGGGCCGCGAGGTCGTTGGCGCCCCCCAGAGAAATCGTGACCGGGCGGCCGACCCGCCTGCGCGCGTCGAACGCGGCGGCCCGAACCTCGCGACGCGTCCCGTGCTCGGTCTGCAGCGCGATCACGCCGGTGCCGTCGGCGGCAACGCCGGCCCGCATGCCGCGGACGCCGGGCCTACGCCGCATCAGCGTGCGCGCGGGGCCGAAGCCGGCCGCGGGTGCGGCGGTGCGCAGCCGTACCGCGCCACCGCCGCCTGCGACGCCGGCGCGCTCGGTCGTCACGAGGAACGCGCGGCCGTCGTCGCCAACGGCGAGCTCCCCGGGAACGGCGCCGGCCGCCACACGCTGCGGCGATGCCGCGAGCGATACCGCCGGACGAACGGCGCAGCCCGCGACCGTGGCGCCGAGGGTCGCGGCGACCACAAGCGCCGTTCGCCGAGCCCGGGTGGCGGTCGCCCTCACGCCCGAAGAACCCGGCGGCGGACGCGGGGTTGCGCGTCCTTTGGCTCGGCGGCCCGATGGGGGAGCTGGACGCGCGCTCTGGCTCGCCGAGCGCGACTTGCAGCTGGGTGGCACGACGATCCCGTTTGTGCTGACGTCGGTCTTGATCCGGTCGCGCGGCTGGCGCGGAATCGCGCCCGGCGCGCAGACCATGACCTCAAGGCCTGCCGCGCGCGCGGCGCGCGCCAGCCCGAACCCGGTCGGCCCCGCTTGTAGACGGCCCGCACGGGCCCGGGCAACGTCCGCAGCCACTCGATCGCCGGCGTCGGCGATCCCGCCAGCTGCGCCTTCCAGACCTCCCCGGATCCCAGCTGGATCGCGGCCGCGGCCGTCTTACGCGCATGGACATCCAGCCCCGCGAAACAGATACCGTCCGACACGTCGACGCTCCCTTCACCCTTCGATGCGGTAACCAGCCCGCGCCATACGAAGCACGGGAGCGTCGACGCCTACTCCTCTCACCGGCGGCGAAGACACCGCCCCATACCGTCTAGTCGGGGCTGCTTCCCCGGATCCTGAGTGAGCCGGTCCGCGCCGAACCCAGGCACAACTTTCCCGCCGCCGTCTTGCGGCGGTCGGGTCGCGAGATTAGGGTCGGTCGTAGTCGAGGCCACGACCGAAGGAGTCCACTATGCGGACCCTGCTGAAGTTTCAGATGGACGTGGAAGCGGCCAACCGCTCGATCAGGGATGGCTCTTGGGCCGACGCGATGAATCGCGTGATGCAGGGGCTACAGCCGGAAGCCGCCTACTTCACGGCGATGGACGGCAAGCGCACCGGACTGATCGTGTTCGATCTGAAGGAGCCGTCCCAGATCCCGGTGATCGCCGAGCCCATATTCATGGCTGTCAACGCGTCCATCGAGCTGTCCCCGGTGATGACGCTGGAGGACGTTCAGACCGGGCTTGAGGAGGCCGCCAAGGCGTTCTGAAACGGGTTCTCAGCGGCCCGATTCGCGGATACTCGATGAGCTTGCCGTCCGAGCGCCAGAGCCGATGACCGACGAGTCGCCTCGACACGCCGAGACCGAGTCCGAGTCCGACGCCGAGCAGTACCGGGTGTTGCAGGCGAAGCGCATGATCGTCGCCTGCGAGCGGCTTGGTTACGACGATCCCACGGCCATGACCTCCGAGGAGGCCGACCACGTCAAACAGGAGATCGCCGCCAATAGAGACGCGATCGATGTCACGGTGGCCGAGCGGTGGCCGACGACATTCGAGGGGCTCGAGTGATGCATCTCGCCTGGAATGATGGAATGGTTCTGGGACGCTCGCGGGTTCGAGTCCCGTCGCTCCCGTCCTCAAAAGCCTCGCGATAGCGGGGCTTTTGTTGGGCGTGACGTTCATTGTCCACCAAGGTAGTGGAGATTGGTACCACGTTTGGGTACCAACTTCGGTCGATGCGAAGGGCACCCTCGGGGCTCCCGAGGCAAGCCCCGGTGAGTCATGCGGCAATCGACGTCACGACTGCGTCCATCCGCTCCCGCGTACACGATGGCCGCGACGCACCGCCTGCTGAAAGCACGCACGGATCGTCGCCGTGTCGAGCAGCCGCGATGCGGCGGTCCTGCTCGTGTCCTGCGCGCGGCGCCCGCACCCATCCTGCTCGTGCTCATGGCAGGCGCGCTGCTCTCGGCCCGCATCGGAGCGCTCGCCGCCGCCGCGCTGGCCGCCGGCATGGCCTACGCGTGCGCCGCCGACCCGGTTCGAAGAACCCGACGCATGCCTGGCAGCGCACAACCGTCGTCGATCACCGCCGCGGAACGCGGACCTCGGGACCGAGGCGGACGCGGCAAGCACCGTCGTCGCGCTGCTCCCTCCCGAGGGCGAGGCTGCGCTCGAAGACGGCACTGGCGTCGAGGCTCAAGCCCCGGTCGCGGATGCGACGCCGCCGCTCAGCTGCGTGGAGCGGCGCATGCCTGACGCGACGATGCGTGGCGTGGCAGCGCGGATCGCGGCCGATGCCGGTCGGGGGCGGGCGCGCGAAGCGTTGCGCCGCGAGGTGGGGGATCTGGACGGGCGCTGCTGGCTGGTTGAGCGTGACATGCAGTTGGGTGGCACGTCCATCCCGTTCGTGCTGTTCGGGCCCTACGGCGTAGTGGTCCTGAGCGCGAGCGAGGTCTGGACGATGCGCGATCTGAGCGCTGTGCGGTGGGCGGCCGACGATCTCGGCGCCGCGCTGCCTGACTACCCGCACCCGATCCGATCGGGCATCTACGTGCCCGGCCACGCGGGCGAGCCGCGCTGGTGGTGCAACGACCGCGGGGACTCGGCCTGGATCTTCGGCGACGGATGGCTGCCGTGGCTGCTGGCCGAGTTCGGCGACCTCGGGTTCTCGGCCGCCGACATCGCCGCGCTGCGCGCGCTGGCCGCCGCCGCTGTCCCGCCCGAGCGCCTACGGCTGCCGTTTCACCCCGCCTCCGGGTAGGCGCCGGGCTGCGTCGCGTCGTCAGCGAACGCAACTGGATGAGGAGAGCTCGTTCGTGTCGTGCGGTCTCGCGGCGCCGCCATCGCGCTCGGCAGGGCCGCGACCGCGCTGACCGAGTCGTCGGATGGGCCGACCCGGTTCAGCACTGAGGGGCGAAACCGTGTGCAGCCGCACCTATTGGCGGCATGTCGACTCTCGCCTTCCTAGCCGACCGAATCGGGTCCCATGACCGACGTTACGGCTCAAGACGTCGCGGGA